>Ga0272443_10001974_pt1 | contig 27693 bp, 18 predicted proteins | sample SSMAcet12_FD_193581 | JGI IMG/M metagenome (GOLD analysis project Ga0272443, IMG submission 193581) | Marine sediment archaeal communities from Little Sippewissett salt marsh, Falmouth, MA, United States - SSM-Acet-12 | ecosystem: Environmental > Aquatic > Marine > Wetlands > Sediment ... | reverse complement strand
AATGAATTGCAACCCAAAATACGTAAATTTTTCAGGTTTATAGTTTGCTTTAAGAGAAAAATAATATATTATTCGTTGTATCTTATGGCAATACAACAGCTTACATTTTAAATGGAGGTGGGGGGAGTATTGGAGTATGGTTTTCGTAACCTCAATAATACCAGCAGGATACGTCTTAAATATCTGTCAGACATAATTTTAGATTTTTAAATCGTTATGAAGGATTTTAAACGGTTTTGAAGGTTTTTGTATTTTTCGGGGCACAAATAGGGCACTGAACCATAACATAAATTTCATTCATGCTGGGACTCTGAGGGGATGGATACTACATCCCAATTGGATAGCCTATCTTTGATAGTCTCATATCGGTCTATGTGAATTGCTACACATAATAAATGGTTTGGTCTCGACATTCCAACGTATGCTATCTTAATTGATTCTTTCTTTCGCTTATCTTTATTCTTGTCTTCAGAAAAAGAATGTTGGCTACCGCAAAAGCACTCCATTAGATTCTCTGATTCATACTTTCCCTGGTAAAACGTTTCCACGTACAAAGTCGCCAAATGAGTTTCGCCTTTGGCGGAATGAACAGTACCAACTTGTACTTGTAAGTTTGTCTCATCGCATGAATATACGGTTATTTCTGGTATATTGGGATTTTCTACTTTGTCATAACCATCAGGAACATCTGTACTATTTAGGAATTCTTTTGATTTCTTGATTTTGCCACCGAGTATCTTTAACAATTCCGGCATGTATGAACGGATTTCATCTGCTGTTTCATCGTGATTCCCTTTGTATACTTCTATACTCCATCTGTAGATCAATAGCTTGATATTTTCATACTTCTCTGGATGATTCTCTTTGAGAAAACCATATAAGGTCCTTATAGTATATTCCTTTCCATTTTCGCGAGTGATTTTCTCCAATCGCATTACAACAATTATTGCGTCAAGGATGCTCTTTCTTATTGCATTTATTATGTGAGTTTGCTTTTTACCCATGTGCCAGGATTTCAAGTAGCATAATATATTCCGGTGAATAACTTTTGAATATACTGATTTACCCTCGTATGCAGAATAATAATCCTTCAGAGTGATCTTTCCAGTATCTTTTTCCTTGCCAACCCAACCAACACACTTAATAGGATAATTCGTTGTACTAATCACATCTTGTGATATCTTGTCCTGAACCAATTTTGTAAAAGTGGGTAATACTCTATCGATAGTATCATTGGCATATACTATAAGGCATGGTTGTATTTGGGAAGTCATCCTGCCTTCAATTGTCAAAGACTTATTCAGAGCAAAATTATCTACAACACCGGCAATCTCAGGGGGTAACCGATAACTACCCTTTAATGTCAATATTCTGTCTCTATCTATCCAAATATCTTCTAAGCTTATATATCCAGAATAGATTGCTTGGTTTTTGTCGCCTACTCTTTGATATACAGTTTCATCGCTATAAAACAAGTTTTCTAAAAGGTCATATTGATGTTGTTCCATATCCTGCATTTCATCCACAAATACATAGGAAAATCTCTTCCTAAGCAGTTTAACGATGAGAGGAAATCTACGACAATAATCTTCGGCAAGATTATAGGCATATTCATATGATAGGATGCCAGCGGATAGCACTTCAATTATGATTTTGCTAATGCCTTGGTATTTTTTCTTTTTGGGATCTGCCAGTATAGTCTTTGGATCATAGAACATTTTAATTTTGCTATCACTCATATCCAGATATAATCTTTTTACATCTTTTTCTATCAACTCCTCGCATAATTCATTAGCATCTTCACCAGTAGATTTTGCAATCTTTTTACATTCTTCTATATGACGGCCGTAAAATAAAGTGCCAGGTTTTTCGTATTCTTTTGCCCAATAGATTGCTTGAAATTTACTATAAAGAACGTCTTGATAAAGTTCGGTGTCAATCCATCTGAATCTGATGTTTAGAAAATTATGCCCATAAGGTATAGCGAGAAACTGGTCGACAAAACTTTGAATCGTTCCGACGAAATTGGGATAAGAGAATAACTTTGGACAATATTTGCCAATTCTATTTCTGATTTCATCAACTGCAACATTTGTATGAGAAATTACCAATATGGCTGATCCGTCTTCAAACGGAAGGTATTTTTCAAGAATTAATAGCTTTGCTAACAGAGCCGTTGTCTTTCCACTTCCAGGAACCGCTTGAAGGTCGATGGTATCTAAGTTTTTTATGAATGCTACTCGTTCCTCGTCAAAGTGTTCGCCATTCTGTAGAAGTATACTTTCGGCTAAAGATATATCTTCATTAGTGATTTCCATTGCTACCTACGGCATATTTGATTGCATCAATTATGTATTTGACGCTGGTATCATTTTCCAATGAGTTCTTGTCTATATCACTCGTTGGCAGTTTTTCAGACAAGGCCTGTGCAATTTCAGCTTTCTTTAGCGTTCGTTTTAGAAGTTTGTCTGAAACCGAATTTAATAAATCATCCGTATCAATCTGAGGATGAACCTCCGTAACGGTATTAAAAAATAACTGCTTCAAAGTTTCAGATATTCCGAGACAATATTCAAGTGTCCAATGTGGCGATACGAAAACCTTGACAGATTGACCACCAAAATCATCTTCCCTTGTTTTTTTCGCTAAAGCAGCTCTATTCTGTTCTTCTCCTTCATCTACGATTGTCTCATCATCTGGATGTACATCAAGATCCGTAATGATAGCTACAGGTATATTCATTAGCTCTTCTCCTGCTCTTTGAAATATTTTAGAATACCTCATAAAAGCAGTATTGCCTATATTGACAACGGAAACACCATTTTGAGTTAAGTCGCAATTAATAAATTTCGCAATTGCAGGGACGAGGAATTCCTCTGCCCAACCTTCAACCAATATTACTCCTTTAGCGAAAAACAAATTAGCTTTTGTAACATCCAAAAATCTTTCAAGGAATTTGTGATCATCTTTTACCAACTTCGTATAAGATATTTTGTCACCATCATATCCCATTGGAAAAACATTAGCCCCAGCACATATCAGCAAATTCTTTAGTTTTACTTTTGAACCCAAATTTGGACTATGGGTAGTAATTATCAATTGTACATCACTATCGCCCTCTGTTAGTTCCTGAAGATAGCTAATGAATTTCAGTTGAGCCTGAGGATGAAGGTGTGCCTCTAATTCTTCTATTAATCCAAGACGTATCCCTGTCCAATTGGCTCTTTCTAGGTTAAGTAGCTCAGTGGCGATGAAAAGCAGATTATGGCTTCCAAGCCCAAGATTTTCATCTTCCAGAGCCAGTTTTAATATTTCCAATATGTCTTTGATTTTTTTGTCTGTCGGATACAATATGGTATTCTTTTTCTGCCCAAAAAAGCGCTCTAAGTAATCATCCAACTTCTTTTTAAGTTCCTTACCTTTGCTGTCGCCGTCTTTTTCTTCGGTAAAGTAAGATTCAATAGCCTCTTTAAACTTGAGGTACCCTTCTTTCATAAGAAAGTGTGATTCATCTTTATCTTTAAATGCTTCATGACCCAAAAGAATTTGTGATAGCCTTGAGTTTCTTCTAGGCATTAACTCATGTTTTGCGTCTCTAAGTGGTTTGAGATATGTTGTTTTTAGATAGTCTCGAGCTTCTGCTGTTAATCTGTAGCCATCGTCGTCTACGCCAGCTCTTATATCAAAAGGAATAATGCGATCAACTTTAATACTGGCATCAAGGATTACTCGCAAGAATGGTTTTGCATCTTCGCCTTCACCTTCAATACCTAACCATTCTGTAAAGTGTTTGGCTTCTTCATCTGCAAGATCATCAAAACGACACTCTATTCTAAGACGAGTTGTTCCAGCATGGAAATCATCTGAATTAAGTTTTACCCATTCTGCGCTATGTGTATCAAGAATGAGTTTTATTGCATCAATAATCGCAGTTTTTCCAGAGTCATTTTCTCCAATAAGAACATTCACGCCTTTTGTTAGGGGTATTGCAAGATTTGGACTATTTATATCAAAGGCATTATCAATTGATCCATATTTTCTAAAATTCCACAGTTTTAAATTTGAAAGATACATATACTAGTATTTCCTCATTACATCTATATTTAAGTAATCTTTCTCAACAATTAGTTATCATCCACTATATTCTTTATATACTCATCTGCGATTCCGAGTATTTCATCAAATGTTATAATCTCTATATTTTGCACACTATTGCGCAACTTTGTAAAATCTCTATTTAGTTTTTGCGCTTCATCTTTCTTTACTGATAATTTCTCGTTGGATGAGATTATTATTATCCCTCTAGGGTGATATAAATTCTCTTCATCTGTAAAAGACGTAATTCTATTACGATCAAGTTTTGTCTTGAATCTCTCTTTCGATATTGAATCTAGGTAATTAGAAGTTTGAACAATTGCCTTACTCATTTCTGCAGTAAAATAAAAATTTTTATGACTGCTATCCCAACTCAGAATTTTAGTAAGATGGGTTTTGATTTCGATAACGTCTAAGCCGTTATAGTGATTAACACCAATAAAATCAGGATATTTTTTATCGCCCCCGATATCTTTTAATTCGATTTTTGGGAAAATCTTTTTATACGAGAATATTAAGTATAGGAGGTATTTTTCATAGTATTTTTGCCACAATGTTTCCAATTGGTCAATCTCTTCAAGGTCTAATTTTGTTATTATTGATTGTGCGGCATTTGTAGAAAGATCACTACTCTTTAGAGCCAATATGTCCTTACCCCATTTAATTATATCTCTCAATTTTTCCTTTATAAAATATTCATCAAGTTGTCTTAGAAATCCATCTGAAAAGACAGAGTTTTTAATCATTCCTTCGAACATTTCTTCGAGAGAGGATATATCGTAATTATCTAAATACTTTTCAAAATCCTGTTTTTGCTTTTTCGTAGACAAATTAAATCTATCAATCAGGAAAGTGAATTCGCCTTTGTTTAGGTATGTTGTTCTCTGTTTCGTTTCTTTTGTAAACTCAAAAGAAGCAAGATTAGCTAAATAATTTTCAGCTGAGTTTGCATATGATTTCTTTCTTTTCGAAATACTAGTTGCTTCAGCAATTGTATTAATAAATACATCTTTTGAAATAGTTAAGGTTGTACCGTAGAATCTTCTAGTTTTTGTTCCTGTAGAGATATTTATCTTTTCAATTCTTTTATTCGTTGGATTTAGTATTTTTTTGAATTGCGATTCATATGATATTTTGAAATTACCATTTTGTTTAATCCAAAGGAAATTTCTAATATCAAAACTTTTAGGAAAAGTTATGCTCTTATATGTGTCACGTTCATAGTATTCATTAGTCTGTTGAGAGTAAGAATAAAAAGTAAGAGTATATTTGTTTGAAGTAAAACTTAACACTTTACCTTTTGGACAATCGATTAACTTTCTTTTCTCTTCCAATGTTAAATCAGGCCACCCACCTGATTCAAGCTTATCATAAATAAATTTAGTCAGGGATTTTTCTTCAGGCATTCTATCTATATTCTCCTAACTTCTTCATTTAGTATTTATAGCAGCTCTTGCTGATTTGCATCCTTATTTTTTGCCTTTTTAGATTGCTTCTTTTTAACTGAATTAGAATTTTTTGAATCTAACTTTGCGAGTTCGTGATTCAACTTTAAAAGCCGTTTTAATACTTCTTTTTTTGCATTGGGACTAATTGTAAATCTTACCCTATCGTTTTCTGGAAGGATTTCAACTTCATAAAATCCATGCTCTAAATTAAGATCTGTCCAGCCGTAAGCCTTACACAATTCCTCGTCTAACTTTTGATGTAAGTTACGCATTTCTTTTATCTTAGAGTATACGGATTCTGGATTGTCGATTACTTCTTTAGAGAACTCTTGTATGTTATCAGAAGTAAGTGATTGTTCATGAAACAGATTATAAGTTTTTGTTAAGCCTAAACCCAAACTTAACATTAGGTCATTACGATGATAGTGATACATTTTTCCTAAATCTTCTAATATTTGATTTGATAATTTCCAAATCCCTTTTGGGAATGCAAATGTACCAAAACAATCTGAGGGAGAGTATCTCAACCTTGTTTCTAGGGACCCGCTATATTTGCGAGCCCAAATCTCATGAATCGTTGACTGCACAATGGTGAATAAGTCCCAACGGTCAGTAGCAAAAATAAAAATGGCATTAGTAAACACAATATTAGTTGGAGAAAAGGAAAAATTTAAATATTTAGTGGTTGCTGCAGTAGCAAAACATCCATTTAAACCTTTAAGAGCTTTTATAAGCTCTGTTCGTGGACGCCAAAACTGCCACCAATTCCTTTTTTTGCTTTTAAGATCTTTTCCCAATTCTACTGCTCGTCCTTTTAAAAGTTCAAAAGGCTCCGTAAATTTCTCAGCTTTTTCGAGAGGCCAATCGAAAAAATTTATTACACCTCTAGTGGGCTCTTGTAGTGGGTCTCCATTAAGTTCCTTACCATTTAGTAGCTTAAATACCACATCTTTATTACGATCATCGGAATTTATTAGCTGCTCTAGTTCATTGATGGAAATCATGAACTCGTCACCAAGAACAATTGATCCTTGAAAAACTTTGTTAATGTTTTCGGGTAAATTATATGGTTCACCATCTTGAACTTCATCATCAAAGTATGAACTTATATAGGGAACTTCAATTTCATCAAGCACACGAATTCCATTCCAAGGTCCTTTATGAATTGAAAGTAGCGATACAAATAAACTTGCTTGCCCAGACCATTTTATAGATCGCCTTGCAAAATTTATTTCCCCTCCCTTTGCTAGTACTACATCAAGTCCGCCTCTACGTACTTCACCATCTTTGATAGAGTTAGTCGTAATAATTGCAGCTAAACCTTTTGAATTAAGGAGCGTATAAATACGCTGCAAAAAAAACACAACTACATCACTTATGTGCGCAGGTGAATACTCCCATTGAACATATTGACAAAACTCATTGCCATGACGCGATCTAATGTTTTTTCTACCAAGATATGGGGGATTTCCAAGTATACAATCAAAGCCACCTCTTTCAATAATTTCTGGATACTCCAAGAACCAATGGAAGATGTTCTTTTCTAGTGCCATTGTCATAGCTGAGGCAATGCCTTGACCTGTAGGGTGTTTGTGCCCTGACCAATAATCCATAAATTCAGCGTTTGTTATTATCTTTGAACGGTTTTGGGGAGTCTTGGACAGATAGAATTGGGTAATAGGAATTGATGCTATATTGCTTAATAACCAAGGCGCTTTCTTTTGGCTATATTCCTGAAAACGACGCTTCTTTTCGGCTATCTCTTTTGGAGTCTTTTCAGGCAGGGAAGAGAGTTCTCGCCACTGGGGAAGAATTGAATCAAGTTGTTTTTGTATTTCTTTCGAGAACTCAAATTTGGTTTGCTCCGAAGCTTTTCTTTCTTCTTTATTTTTTTTGCGATACGTAGCTAATATGTCTTTATCATCGTCAGGTTGTTTATTAAATGCCTCATCAGGTACACCCTTATCAACATCTTCACGCCGTGCATATCCGACAATAGCATTACCGCACTTAATATGATGGTCTAAGAAATTTAGGGGAAGACCTGGATTATGCGCCTCCAGCCATAAAGCAACCTTACAAAGATCAACAGCTAAAGGATTAATATCTACTCCGTAAATACATTCCCGGATAACATCTCGAACGGCAAGTCTAAATGCCGACGGCGATGGTTGTTCTTCGCCGGTGCGAATGGTTGCCAAGTGTGTAGCAATTCGTCGCGCTGCAGCCAAAAGAATATGCCCCGATCCGCAAGAAATATCCGCGACCCTCAGCGAAAGCAAAGCCCTTTCAGGATTCTTGTCTTTCAATCGGTCAGATATGAGGTGATCCAAAGAGTGCTTTATAAGGGGTTGTACTAGATCATCAGGAGTATAATGTGATCCGGATGTAGACCTGTCATCGCCCTTTACAAATTCGAATAATATTTTATCTCCGGTTGTTTCAAAGACGGGCTTGAATTCAAGTAATCCCTCGTAAACTGAGCCGAATTCTTCGACATTAAGAGCTGCATAATTTACTCGGATCATTTGACCGGTGTCTGGATGGCTATAAAGATTTAGTGAACGCAAACAATCCAGCAGAACGTCATTACCAAGAGTACATCTATCAAATATTCCAATTGCCTCTGAATCAAACAAATCGCCATCAAGCGGAGAAATACCCAATTTATCGCCTGGTCCTTCGGCTTCAAACAGACAGAATGTCGATACCAAGGATCGCCAAAGATCATATCTCCGCTTATCCGCCAAATATCTTTTCTCTGAGAGGTTTCTCAATCTTTTTAGGCTGTAATACTTATCATAAATTGAGCGTTTTGAAGAATTGACATTTTTGGGATAAATTAAATCTCGTTCTTCAATAACCATAAGGAAAAGAATTCGATATATCAGTCTAAGTAAATACTGATAATAAGAATCCGGTGTTATTCGACCCAAAGAAACAGCTTCCCTGAGTTCATTATTATCAGAATGTGACAGGAAACCATTGGCGAAATTTCTTATCGCATATTCGACGGCTTGACTCAATCCATCCCGGATTCTGGCTCCCGAGTCCAAAGAATCTTGGTGATATCTTTCAATCAGGCTTTCTTCGCACGTATCAGGTGTCGCCGGTAGGCGAGACGCGTGTATTAGGCGATAAAGAATCGCAAAATCAGCAAACAAACCGTCGGCAAAAATACGATCCAGATCGAACTCCAAATATGTCAGTTTTACCAAGCGGGAACTATCCCTAAGAAGACGCAATAATCGGCCATTGGTGACGATCCCATATAGCTCATCTTTTAGATTGAGATATTCCTGAAGCATAGCATGGGCAGACATTCGTAAGACGGCTTTTTCGGGTTTTTTATCCAGACCTGCAGGTTCATTGCATCCAATAACGTGAACAGGGGTATTTCCACGATTTATTACTCTGTGCGAAATTGCATAGAGTTTTCCATTTAATTCAACTGCTTTTGGTTGGTATTCGAGTTGATAACCCAGTAACCCAAGAAATGGCACAATCCATTGTTGGCGCGTCTCAGTTGTGGCTGGTGATTCGGTTTTTACTGTTTCAAGCTTACGTTGATAAATACGCCAATAATCTTGGGCGTCGGCCCAGGCACGGACAATTTCATCTTTGACTTTTACTGAACCGTTAAAGCCAAAATCTGACGGTTTCTGCCCAACAGCTTCATCTAACCGCTCAACTATATCTGGTGAAAGAATTGCTCCTTCGATGCGAATACTCGGATAATTCACAATCCCCCCTAAGCCTTTCCACCATCGGGTAAAAGAATGTATATGCCCATTAGGTCCATAGGAAGTACCGGATAAACTACCTGGAATCTCTTCTTATCCATTAAGGCGCTAAACCGTTCATGTGCTTCTACAAGTTGTTTTGATTGTTCCTCAGCCAATGAATTAAACTCATCGAGCATACCCTTCAGTAAATTCAATTCGTTTTCCAAGAAACTTGATCGAGCTTGAAATGAGAGGTCTTCCGAAGCTCTGGCACTAAGCAATAGGGATTTGGCTTCACCATGACTTAGAAATTCTTTATTATCAGGAGTTCCTCGCCAGCCCCATAATAGCATTTCCTCAGCAACAATTTGATGCTCACCTTTTTTCTGTTCGATCACATTCCGACAACGGAATAGCAATAATGTGGTCTTGATAGAAACCTGTTGGGTTCGAATTACAGCGGCCCTCGCGGCATGCCTGTCAATTCGACTCATAGTATTACCCATTACAAGTTGACATATCTGTTCAACAAATCGATTGTTACGTCCAAGGTAAAAGTAACCTTCTGGAGTTGGTGAATAGAAGCTAACCTTTACTGGATCTTTATCAGGCAGAAGACTTCGTAGCTGATGGGGAAGATTTCCCAATACGATTTGATATCCTTTTTTATCTTTAATGACCTGAACGCCGAAAAGATTATTCAATACATTTATCACGAACTCTTCAACAACTTTTGGATCACCTATAGCCTCGTCAACCTCTTTTAGATCAGTTTCGATTTCATGGGCCTTTATCGCATTTTGAGCAAATATGTTGCGAGATACCTTTTCACGCTGAGCCGCTTCATCAACTTTACGAGTCACATTGGCTTTTGCTTTTTTGGCCTCGCCAAAGTCATCGAAATCAAATTCAATTTGATTTTCATCACGCTTCTTCTCAATCTTTCGATTAGGATTGAGTAGCAATGCCTGAGTAATTGTATCGATGATGCTCTGTGAATCTTCGGGGAACGGAACATTGATACCTGTCGCTCGCTTGATTTCTCTAACTTTTCTTAGAAGAACATCCAGTACAATGCCATCTATGGGATTATCCGCACCATATAATAAGCATGCCTTTACAACAGGGGCCAGTTGACCAAATCTATCAACTCTTCCTTCGCGTTGTTCCAACCTGTTAGGATTCCAAGGCAGATCATAATGTAAGACCCCAGTGAAGAACTCCTGTAGGTTTACACCTTCACTAAGACAGTCAGTAGCAACAAGAACTCGCTGTTTTGAGCCTGCCATTTCCTCAATACGTTGCTTTCGTAATTCATCTGGTAGCTCACTTGTGATTGTTTGAATATTCAGTTTTGGAAATTTCGATTTGAGACTTATGGCAAGTTGTTCACCAACATAATTGGCGGTTGCAATATAACGACAGAAAACAACAGTGTTGAATCCTTCGTTAAGCCAATCCTCTATTATCAGATCAGCCGATTCAAGTTTTCTGTCATCCGTAATGTTGCCAAGTTCTTCCAGTCTTTCCGCAAATGCTCGTAACTGTTGGCGTTGATAGTTAGTCCAATCATTGCGTTCAACGACCTGAGTGGGAGCATTGTCGCCTTCAAATCCAAATTCTGTATCGCGAACCGGGTTATCTTCGATTTCAATATCTGGAACTTCGCCTTGGTCACTATCATCCGAAGTTATTGCGAGATTAGACATTCGGGTGTTTAGCATCTCGATGCCCGTCGCTGGACTGGACATAACTCCACGCAACAATCCAAGAGCTGTCCAATATTGAACTCGTTTTTGTCTACCTGATTCCGAGTCAGTAGTAATGAGTTTGCGAGCAAATTCAAGAATATCATTAAAGAATTGCATGTATTTCTTAGATAAATCATAAGGCCATTCAAACGGATCACGTTTGGGAAAAGGCGTATCTTCATCCAACCACTTTTCTACATCTGCTCTTTTACGCTGAACAAAATTACGGGCAAGCTCTCTTCTTTGCGATTGATTTGAGTTAGGTAAATCTAATGTTTCATAATCCTTTTTTATTAGCCCAAGCAATGAATTAAATTCCTCAGACTTTCCACTATGTGGAGTTGCTGTTAGTAGAATAAGCTGTTGATTTGGCTTTGACGCAATTCTATTTATGAGATGATACCGTTGCTGTTGGCTAATTGACGCACCTGCTGGACGTGTGCATGTATGAGCTTCATCAACTATAACAAGATTGGGACATTGTTCGACAAAGACATCACGTCTGGATTCCGATTTTATGAAATCTATGCTAATGACTTGATAGGGATAAAAATCATATACACTAGTGTCACCCTGAATTTGACGATCAAGCCTTGCTTGCGTATTAGATCGAATAATTACAGCTTCAATGTCTAATTTATCACGAATTTCTGATTGCCACTGTTCACAAAGATGCGGTAAACATACAACAGCAAATCTTCGGATTTGTCTTCTTTCTAAAAGCTCTTTCACAATTAGCAAAGCTTCGACTGTTTTACCAACACCAACGTCATCCGCTATTAGTAATCTTACCTGTTCCTGACGTAATGCCATAATTAATGGTACCATTTGGTAAGATCGTGGTCTAAACGATAGTTTGGCTAACGCACGAAACGGGCCAGCTCCATTTCGAAATGCCAATCTTGCTGAATCGTATAGTAGCCTAGCAGTACTTATATCTCCCAAATCATTTGGAGATGGGAGAGGGAAACTGGCATCAATTGGTTTATCAGTCTTGATGTTTAAAGGTAAATAAATACCAGTTGATTCATCATCAGACCCTCCCAGTGGTTTTACAACCAATAGGTCAGGATCATCTGAAGGCAAGACTATCCAGTCTCGGCCTCTTAGCGATATTAACTTACCTGGCTGAAGCTTGGTTGTCATCGTACCTTTCTAAAGATGTCAGGTCTTTTTGAGATAATTTGGGGTAAGCTATCCTTATAATAATACACCCAAACTTCATCTCCCCGGGCAATCAATGCCTGACGTTTCTCTTTATCCTCCAATTGTACGGCTGGATCATCGTGAGGTGTCCCATCGCAAAAGACCCAAATTCTTGGCTCATAATAAAAATCAGGCTGAACATAGATACCTTCGGCTCTCTTTTGAGCTGAGTCTGGAAGACGTAAGTTATTATTGTACAAATATTTTAGGAACTCTCTCTCTGTTGAAGAATTGGGATCGATTGTTCTTAGCAAAGCCTGATAGTGTTCCTCATAGTTCTTATATGTTTTGTTGGTTTGAATTTCAACTGTACTTATTTGCAACTTTTTTAGTGCTTCCTGTATTAAGTGTCTATCAATAATCTTATGGTCACGTTGATTGTAATAACTTAAAAGGTCGTTGTAGCTTGCCGGGCCTTTGTAAGAGTCATCTTTATATTGACAAATTTCTATTGCATTATCGATTACTTCATTAAATACCTTTGGATTATCTACAAATTGTGATAATATTCCTAAGCTGCCTTCCGATGCTTCATAAACAAGAATATTAGGCGCCGATGTATCTCCAATAGATACAACTCCAATTTCATTAGGCTCAACTTGAAATAAGCCTTCAATACCGCGTTTAAGAGCATATTGTAGGGTTACAACACCATCCGAAGTTAAACCCAAAGGTTGAGTGGGCTCAATATATAAGGCATCTGCCAGATTTGATGTCCAAAGTTTAACCAACCGATACTCTTCTTTTAGGTTATTATCTAATTCAGGCATTGAACTTCGCCAGTTTCCAGAAACCAAACCAATTGGAAAACCCTCGGATTGTTGTGCACGCCATTGAAGATTAACATGTATCAATCTTGCAGCTGGGATATATCTCAAATTCAATAGGTCATTTTCGTCAGTGCGCACAATAGCTTTTCTGATACGATCAAAATCACCACCGTCTACTGAAAAATAGGTCTTAATTTCATATCCACGCGAAATCCGTTCTTCTTCTTCACAGGAAATTCTGTCGGTCTCTTCAGCTCTCGATTCAGACATTTCAAGAAGATGATGGAGATGTTCTCTATTTACATTGTCTCCAAGGCTTAGGTTTGTAAATGGGCAGATTTCCAAATTTATCTGATCACCTGATAGGAAATACCCTGCTTTTCTACTAACTCGAGCATTTGTAATACTTGATTCTGTGTCTTGAACTATCAATTGGGACACCCTATATTTGCGCCCATTAAAATAAATTATGTTTAAAGGACCGTATTCCCTTAAAGCAATAGATCTTGGTCTTGATATAAACTCTCCAGTTGAGTCACTGGTAGGCATAAATATCCGAATAGGCAACCTTGTAAAATTATATCCAGGCAGAAAGCCTTCGGAAGCAAAGTAACGGAACGGATAGAATTCCGAAAGGCTTGTCGAGCCTCTACCTGTTTCGTTTTTTAACAAATCTAACTGACGTGTAGCTTGATCTTGGTTACGCTTATACTTTCTATATTCCTCACTTCCAAGTCCTAAAGTCCCACTATCAATCTTACGAGTAGCTGTTGTTAGAATGTTTCTGGCAGAACGATAGATACTTCTCCACCGATTTAGTGCATTATCCATGTTTTCAGCTAGCTTAGAAAGATTATGATCAATCCAATCCTCAGAATACCATGTGCTAGCATTTCTTACTAAATCGGACTCAAAATCTTGAAGAACCTTTTGGAAGTAATTTTTAATTAGACGACGTTTATCAGTTTGTAAAGCCAATCCTTCGTTAACCTCCGAAGTCAATGGCATTTTATCATTATCATCAACAACTAATCTCATAATCGAAGGCTTTTGACCGCCATAATCCTCCAACCCTGGCATGCCTAATTCTGATATAGCTAGTGCATTTAAGTGCGAAAGAAGTAACTCTTGATTGAGTAAATCCAATCTTGGCGCTTGGACAGCACCAGCAACAAGTTCAACCTGTTGATCAAAATAATGTTGGTCATGAGGAGAATAAGATGAACAGTATGTGAATATGATTGCGCCTTGCCCGCTTCGTCCTGCACGACCAGAACGTTGTGCATAATGCGCTGGATTAGGAGGCGCGTTCCTCATATGTACAACACTCAGTCCCCCAATATCTATTCCTAGTTCCATTGTCGGAGAGCAAAATAAAGCACTTATGTCACCTTTCCTAAACTGTTCTTCTCTTTCGATCCGGGTATCGTTATTAAGTTGCCCAGTGTGATCTTCGCCTCTCATTCTTTTGCCCGAAGAGAAATCTCGGCTGTATAGTTCTTGAAAGAACATATTCGGTTGCAATGATTGATCCTTATACGAGCGTCGCTTAATAAGGTCAGCCTTGACAGTATTTTTGTCTCCAAGTTTCCATATGATTTTCTCAATTCTTATCCGAAATATTGGGATTTCATTATTATTTTGGTTACGGGCAGTTTGAGAGATCAGATAATCTGCTTCTTCCAATTTATTCATTAGTTGCATTATGAAATCCCGATACTCATCTCCTCGTAAACTATCATAACCATGTTGTTGAGCAAATAGCTTAACGAATTTGCCTAATGCACTTGACTGTCCTATACTCTTTGAATAGAATCTGGCAGATCTATGTAATGGTTCGTATCTGACGAAGTAAGGTTCGCTTAGCTCTTCATTTCGATCTAATGTCCAAGGGGGACGTAGTAACTCATGAAAATGTTTTTCATATTCCTTCAGTTTGTGTTGAGTTAGGTAATTTTCGCTATGTATGGCATACTCTAGTCTAAAAAAATCCAATATAGTACTCAAAAAATACTCGCGTTCATCTTCACTGAGAGAACTAAGAATTGGCATATCCGACCAGAATTCATTGGTTCCGGCGACTTCCGCTAAGTCAACATAATCAATAGATACAAGTGCACATTGCTCTAAATTTGGGAGAATAATACGCCAGCTTCTTTTAAGATCAGATATTGCTCGATAGACGAGATAAGACTGAAAACACTCATCATACTTGCGTCGAACATTTGCTAATTGAGGTACTTCGTTTCTATTTGCATATTCAAGGAAGTGCAATCCCAATGCCTTAAACACTGCCGGTCCAATTGTTGCATAAGTTAACGAATTTCCGGTCTCATTTAACAATGCTTTATAAATTGCAGCACGAAGTAAAACAATTTGAACAAAATCATTGAAGTGACCGGCTTGAAGAGCAGCATCCTGCCTATTGTCAGTAAAACTCAGTATTTTTTGGTCTTCTACTAAATAGCCAGAATCATTTAACTGGTTTAGTATGGAAAACGTTGTAATAGTAGTAGATGTACTTCGACCTTCGCTACCAAGTTTGGCAAGTTTTGTTCCCTCATTTGTTTTGGCATCATAGAATACGCCGCCAGTTGGATCAAAAAGTAGTGGGGCTTTCATAAACCAACCCCAGTATTTCATCGGTTCAGAGTCAGAGCAGTTTCCGAATTCATCAAAAAATAGTTTTTTGGGGAAAAATGATTTTTTCTTAGAGTGGGGTGATAATCCTTGCTTTGTTATTCTTAACCATGCGTGGGGAAGGTATTCTAAATCTTCGACAGGATCCCAAACATCATTACCAACAATTAAGTATCCATCCGTACTTTCCTCTTCATCATCGGTTCTATCTCTAAACTCCCTTGGTTCCAAACGATTTCCAATATACGATACACAAATGAACGGGTGACCAGTTGCTCTGCTAAACACATTTGGGAATATTGGTTTCTTACGATCATCATCTTTCTTAAAAATTCCAGGCTCAAGAGTTACGAACCGATTATCATCTTGATCTAGCGTTGTATAAACTGAACCAGATTGAGAAATAAATTGATGCAGTTTAAATGGAAGAATAGTATATCGGTGCCCAGAATCTTGCAGGTTTTTGTTCAATATACTTATCCATTCCAAAATAGCTTCAAGGTGACTACGACAAATACTTTCTTTTTGTCCGGATGCATTTGATAAAGCAGTTACAATATCACTAAATCTTTGTGGCTTTCTCCTAATAAGAGAATTTCCTTCCTCCAAAAGAGCCACGCTGTTTTCAAGCCAAATAGCCGTAGGATGTTTTTTAAGATTTTCTATGTTTTGATTTGTGTCAACTCCCTTTGATATTGCAAATGCAAGTTCCTCCATAGTTGGCAGAATACCAGAAAAAGATAAAGATCTGGCAAGGGTCTCGCCTACGACTTGCTCAGGTGTAAAATATTTTCCAAATAAAGATGTTGCTACAGATGCTACTTCTTGCTTTTGTGATGAATCACTTCCTGCAGAAATCATTGTTGCCGAAGTACCTATGCAAGTAACATCATGCTGACACCTACTACGAATTCGACGAATCAATAGCGCTACATCTGCACCTTGCCGACCTCTATATGTGTGAAGTTCATCAAATACCAAAAAACGTAAATTATTGAAAATGGCATTACGCATTGGACGTTCATTAACGCGAGTGAGGAGGAGTTCGAGCATCATATAGTTAGTTAGTAATATGTGGGGGGGATTATCCCGTATTATTCTTCTAACGTCTTCTTTCTCTTGCCCAGTAAATTGAGCGAATGTTATAGGGAATGACTCGCCAGTATTTTCATAGTTATTTTTGTATTTATTAAACTCTTCGGTTTGTGAATTAATCAAAGCGTTCATTGGATAGACAATTATTGCTGTAATCCCTGAACTCGGCTTATGCGTTAGCAAATAATGAAATATTGAAGCTATGTATGTAAGCGACTTCCCTGATCCCGTACCTGAGGTAACGATGAAATCCTGCATGCTTGTACCAAGAGAAATGGCGTCAATTTGGTGTTTGTAAAGCGAATATCCCTTAAAAACCGTTACCAAATCTTTATGCAGGAGACCATTTTTACACAGGTCTTCTATGTCACCTGACATTTCATAGGCAGGATTAAAGTGAAGTAACGGTTCTGGCCATAGTTTACCTTGGCCAAGTTCTTTTTCGACTATATTTTTAATATATGGGTCGGAGATCTTAAGGAAGCTTCTAATATATTCTGAGTAATCGCTTATTACCTTGTCATGAGTCTGGAAAACATTCATTTTGATTCTCCAAAGTACTTTTGAAATATATGCTTTCCCTTAGGACCTAAATTCAGAACAAGTTCTTCTATTTGCTTAAGTGCCAATGGTGATGGCTTGGAACGACCGTTTTCCCAACGATTAATGGTTGGAAATGATACACCTAACCTTTGAGCAAGCTTCTCCTGCGTTAGTCCAAGAGCTTGGCGAAGTTGATAAATAAGATTCGCGGGACTTGAATCAGCATTATCCCTGCTAGATTTCAATATTTATCTCCTGACTTGTGCTTTAGAAATGATATCAAATGTTATAACATGTGATATAATTCGTGTATTGTCAAGGACAACATCACGTTTTCTAATATACTAAATTGAATGTTCTGATTTTTAACGGTTTCCGTTTCCGATTCCAGTCCTTATTAATACTCCTTTTCTTCCTATTCCACACTAAACCAACCACTTACCCCAGAATCCGTAATCTAAAAGAATTCGTAGAATTCTAAATAAAAAACCCCGGCCACCGGCCGGGGAAGTATCAATCTTCCATCCGAAGGATGGACTACCTTTTTGTTTTGGGAATATCTCTTTTTTGAATATTCTTCAAAGTAACTGTCGTAATCGGTTCATCCTCATTATTGAGGATAACATCAAACTTATGACCTGTCATCTGCTCTAGGACATTAGCCATTTGGCGTTGTTTTCTCACCAGATTTGTCAATACTTTTATAAAGTCTTTGCCATTTAAAAGTCTTTCTATTTCATCTTTCAGACTCGTTAGCTGCTGTCCTTGATTTTCAAGTCTATGAGATAATTGTTTTTCTCTAGCCTTTGAATTTTCCAGCTCCAATTTAATTTCGTCCAGGCTGTTATTATAGTGTTTTTTAACAACATTTTTCCTGTTAATAGCCAAGTAATTAATATAAGAATTTATCCATTTGCTTTGAGGTGTATGTCCTAACCTCAAATTAATATCTTCAATATGCCACCCTTGATTAAACAAATGGCATGCCATTCCGCTTCTCAAGTCTTTCCATGAAGGTTTTTCACCATTTGGCTCACATTTAACGCCTGATCGTTTTACAACACTACTGAATATTTGTAAGGCTTGTCGGTACTTAAAAGTGAATAAATAGTCATTATCCTTATATGGAATTGCTTTACGTCTAAAATGGCCCTTTTCATCATGGAACTCAATCTCTCTGCCGTATCTCAACAGGGCATCTATGTATTTAACTGTTTCTGAATACAAAGTAGGCTCACTCCGAGTCTGTCTGCTTCGTTTTAAATTCCCTTTTGGGAAATACACTAAGTACTCAACTTCTTGCGTGTCCTTATTTATTTGACGCTTCAAATGTTTAACTTTCATTTCCAATAACGAATTTATGTTTTCACCAATATCCCATGCAAGCCAGAATAGTGCGAAGTGTTGTGGCTTATGTAAAAAACTCAGCATTTGTTGGAAACTATCATAGCTTATAAACCGAACATCTTTTTTTCGAGTATCTGTAAAAAACTCTAAAGCATTTTCTACCTTGGTATGTAATCCTGCTAACTTAAAGGGTTTTGATTTAAATATCTTATTATAGTAGCTCCTTCTGTCCTCGAATCTGTTCCCGTTTCGATTTTTTATTTTGCCGTCCTCCAGATCATTATAAACTCTCTTGATATCGCTTTGTGTTAACTGATTCCAGGGTTTGTTATTGAACCAATTATTAACATTTCTCAACATGTTAATGTAACCGCATAGTGTATTATAAGATGACTCATCAAGGCAGGCCAATCCATTTTGTCGTTTCAGTTTTTCCTCTTCCCAACTGAAAAACTTACTGAAGATGTCTCTATTGAGGATATTAATTGAATCATCACACAATAATTGGGTTTTACTCTTCTCGTATCTGGATTTGTAACTCATAGAAATATGAGAACTCCGAAGTATATAAACCTTTCGAAAGTGCAGGAAACTACGCAACGCCCCGACCGAGGCACGCGCAACTGTCTGCATTTTCATGGAGATTGTCATTTCTCCTTATAAATGTTGCGCTTGTCTCGAATGCGTATAATCATATATCCTTTTCATTTTAAAAGCGCAATTAAATCGCTTTGAAGTATATCCAAGAAACACTATTATGAAATAGCTCGCGTAATTCAAGGAGCCAGTATGAGCCTATTAACAAAAACAAAATTCCTTTCGGGATTACAATGTCCAAAGTTACTATGGGTTTCGGAACACGACAAAGATCGATTTCCTGAACCTGATATCTCAACTCAATATAATCTCGAACAGGGGGCTGTGATTGGCAATCTGGCTAAACAACTATTTAAGGATGGAGTTGATTTAGCAGATTTATCGTTTACAGAAAATTTGCAGCGAACTTCAGAATTAATCGATGATGGAGTGCCAATATTCGAGGCAGGATTTAAGATCGACTTTGAAGGGAATGAATTATTCTGTAAAGTAGACATACTATCACCGTCGGAGAACGGACATTGGGATATTATCGAAGTAAAATCAAGCACTCGAGTTAAAGAACCAAATATCGAAGATGTAAGTTTTCAGAAATTCTGTTTGGAGAGATGCGGTTTGAGAATTGATAAGTGCTTTCTTATGCATATCAATAATGAGTATGTGAGAGAGGGTGACATTGAAATAGATAGGTTATTGACAGAAACCGATGTTACAGAGGATGTTGAAAGTTACTTAGGTAACATTGAATCGCAATCTTCAGAGGCACTTAAAATACTAGATCTTGCTGCTGAACCGAATATACAAATTGGGCCGTATTGTAGTAAGCCATATGATTGTCCGTTAAAATCAACGTGTTGGTCGTTTTTGCCAGAGGGAAATGTTTTAGAGCTTTATAGAGGTGGGAAAAAGTCCTGGGGGTTATTCGAACAAGGAATACTTAAAATTTCAGAAATTCCGAATAATTTCAAGTTGACGACTTCGCAAAATATTCAAAGAGATTGTGCCACCAACCAGAGCGTTTTCATTGACCAGAATAATATAAAGGAATTTGTCGATAAATTGAAATATCCATTGTATTACCTCGATTTTGAGACGATTAATCCAGCAATACCAAAATATGATGGTATTAAACCTTATCAAAAAGTGCCATTCCAGTATAGTTTACATATACAAGAAAACCCTGAGTCAGAACCTGTTCATTCATCATTTTTGGCAAAAGGTAATGAAAATCCAATTCCGGAGTTTTTAAAGAGTTTAGAAGTTTCTTTGGGCATCGAAGGTGATATTATAGTATATAATGCCGCATTTGAAAAAAGCGTTTTAAAGGATAGTTGCTTGCTTTATCCTGAATATGCAGACTGGTATCAAAATAACATCGAGCCTAGAATTAAAGATTTACTTATTCCTTTCAGATCTTTCCATTTTTATGATCCCAGGCAAAAAGGATCAGCCTCTATCAAAGAGGTTCTTCCTGTACTTACAGATTTATCTTATGACGAAATGGAAATTGCCAATGGTTCACAAGCTTGCATCGAATACGAAAGAGTTACATTCGATCCCAATGTCGATCCCGTAGAAAAAGAAAAAGTGAGACAGGCATTAGAGAAATATTGCGAGTTAGACACCTATGCAGAAGTATTGATTTTAAAAGAACTAAAAGAAAAAATAAATAAGTAAATTGGCTGTCTATCTATTCAAGTACATTCTTTTTAATGTTCTTAAATAGATTGGCGTATTGCCCGATCTTTATAGTGATATAGGTATTGCCATTCTTATCTTTATTAAGCCATGCAGCAATATCTAGACTACCTCTAAAGTGAGGATCATCGTATTTAAGCTTTTTCTGATTTTCTGTCATTTTAAATACCTCCTTTCAATTCAATAATTATTATTTTCATAGCGTTTCATATTTTTTGAGATAGATATGTTTTTCAACGGAAGTTAATAGAGCGGAACCTCATTAATTGCAGTGGTACATGTGTAGATAAACTTACTTAGCGAAAAATAATAGCGTAAAGTGAAAATAAATCGAATTGAAGAGGTGTCTTTGATAGCTGGAAATTCAGAAATACATATAAGATTATGCTCCTCAATAGAGGCACAAACATTATTAAATGGCGCATACTAAAGTTTGTATGCCACAAAACCTTTATGACGCATTTAAGCAATGGGCAATTCGCCCGGCTGACGAAAGATTTGCGAGTCTTGATGATTTATATGATTTTGCACGTCAAAGGAAAGAGCATTCTTCTCAATTTGTTGAATCACTAAATGGAATTCAACTTGATGCCTTGAATGGTAACATCTTTATGAATGGAACAAGAGAAAAATCTTATTTGTCAAACTGGTCATTTGGGCAATTGTCTCGGTTGGTAGGAGCACCCGCCAAATACTTAAGGACGCTTCCGGCAGAAATGGCAGTTGACTGCATGCGTTATGGGATGAGCAAAAATGATAGGCTGAGTAAAATCCTTATTAGAGATGGTAAGCAAGGAAGATTAGCTTCTTCTTTCACAAGTGAATCTTACGGAAGAATTTGGGATGCAGATATTATCGCAAAGTTGAGAGATTCCGTTGCAGATACTGGATGGCACGTACCTAAATCCAATAAGGGATATACTGGAAATAGTGGTTTGTATGCATCAGACAGGGATATGTTTGCATTTATGATTAATGACGAGGACCCCGTTGAAATTGGAGACGCAAAATTAGGTAAGGGCTTTTTTTGTTGGAATTCTGAAACTGGTTCTGCGACGTTTGGACTGACGACATTCCTGTACAACTATGTTTGCGATAATCATATCGTATGGGGAGCTGATAGAATAAACGAACTAAAAATATTTCACAAGAAATTCGCTCCTGAGAGATTCAAGCAAGAGGCTATTCCGATAATGAATGAGTTCTCCAGAAGTAATAGTCGCTCAGAAGAAATCAAATACACTGTAGATAAGGCCATGACACAGCGCATAGGTGGTTCACTTGAGGAAACATTAGATTGGTTTAAAAATAGGCCATTCACAAGAAAGGAAATCGAATCGGCATATCAAACAGGTCGTCTTGAAGGTGAAGATGTAACAAGTTTATGGGGAGTTATCCAAGGACTGACGGCTACTGCCAGGAATATGCCATATATAAATAAAAGGGTTGATTTAGAAAGACGCGCCGGCCTTTTGTTAAAATAGTAAATATCGATTTATAGCAAGCATTTATCCCTAATTACTGAATTAATTCTTCTAAAACATATAGGATATTTGGATATAATATCAATCCTTTATGCTCATTCGAGTAAATCCATAGGATCATTTTTGCTGTTATACCTCTAAAGTGACACAATATTTATATATAAGTATGCCTTTGAAAAACCATGATTGAAAATGGTAAAACCAGAAAAATATCAATTCTTCTTTTACAGGAATCGCTATGGGGGATAGAGGAAAAACTGGATGTTATAGTTGATACTATGACTGATCATGAAGTCGAATTACTAAATGTGAAGAGACAGTTAAAAGATATACTTTTGCAATTAAACAACATCAAATCGTCAAATGAATGAAGACCAAATATCATATAGATCCGAAGCGATAGATTTCTCCGAACTACAAACAAGTTTTCTAAGCCTTCGAATAGGCGAAGAGATTCCTCAACTACAGATAAAGGAAATTCGCAAAGTAACTAATGCAACAAGGGACGACAATTTACCGGGGGTTGACTATAAATATGTAATCAAATCCACTGATAACAAGATTTTGACAGTCAACTCCTGGGTCCTTTGGAAATGTATCTCCACTGCATTACAAGAGGCCGGAAGCATTTATTCCACGCTTTATCTAAGGCATGAAGACAGAGAAATCTACACTGTTCGAGTGATTTAGATTCTAAATAAGGAATTCCAAATAAAATGAATCTAGAAGTGAGAACCATGCTAAACAATTTGTACACTGTCTTTCTAGACAAATTCATAGACCCAGTTGTCGCATGGGATAGATATTTGGAATTTATCGCCGCTGATCATGTACCTAAGTTGCTATTCGAATTAGAACATAACTTTGAATGGTATTTTGCAGATAGTCAATTCATGCAAATGAGTTCTATGATTTACAATCCCAGACTTCTTTGGTCTGATTATTATGACCATCTTGGCGATCTGTATACCGAAAAAGTTATTTCAGATGAAAAGAATACTACAAATATGCATACAAAACAACCAAGCCAACTCATAGAGAAGCTATTTTGCCATTCTCCCAGCAGCCAATTACATCGCCCAATAAGTATACTGGATTCTAATACCGGCTCAGGAAGGATGTTAATGGAAATTTATAAGCGATTTCCAAACTATATGCTATTCGGAATCGAAAAAGACATTCGGCTTTCAAGAATAGCATTAACGAATATTTTTATTCATGATATCCCAGGATTAATTCTTAATGCGGATATCGGAGTTCACGAGGTTGATCTATCTACTGCCAAGGGTCAACACAATTGGCGTTATTATAATAGGTGGAAGTCATGCAAGGACAAGCTTAAGAAAATCGCAGCCTAATCAATGCGTAAAATCATATTCAATATATTTAAAGAATGGCAGACAAACTAAGGATCCCAAGGTGGCATGAAGTATTGCTAGAGATATATAAAAATGGAAAAAGACCGAAGTATTGCCAAAGAATTGGTAGGAAAATTAATGGTTCACTGACGTATTTGAGAAACGTCGTAGATATAATGGCCAAAGAGGGCTTAGTCAAAATCATACCACTACGAAAAATCAAGAGAATCGAAATTACAGGAAAAGGAATCAGAATTGCATCTGCTATTTTGGCAATAAAATCAGAACTTCATTAAAAAGAACAAGTGATATATAGATATTCCTAAAATGGATAAATATTCTGATGAAAATGAAATATTTTTCAAGCAGCTAATGTCTGTTCCCAAGAAAAATATTGAAAGCAAAATTATTAGACTTGAAAAGGAAATCCATGAGAGAGCACGCATTAATGAGAACTCAATCCTAAAACTGTCAATGTTGCAGAATCAATTAAAGGAAAGGTGTGAAATAAAGGAATATGTTCTTCCCGCTTTTTCTCAGTTTAACGAATTAAAAAGACAGATAGCTCAACTGGAAATTCAAAAAATAAGAGAAAATAACACTGGTTTTGAGGATATTTCACGACTTCAGGAAAAGCTTCACTTAGCGAAAGAAGAATTAGAATTGAGCGAGTTGAGATTTAATTTGCTAAGATGAAATACCTTGACGAAGTCAGAGAATTGCTCCAAAAGATAGATCCGGTAACTGATAACAAGGCCAGGCCGTTGTGGTATCTTCATCTGCTATCGAATACTAAAAAGGACTTCTTCGACAATAGAAATATTCTTAGAATGTTGGCTGATCTCAATGCCAAGTTAGATTTTCATGACAATATAAGATTACCACCACCGAAGGATAAGACCAAACTTAGTGGTAAATATAAAATCGGACACACGCTTTACCCAGATAAAGCATACAGTGAGTTCGGGTTATATGAGCTAGACTTCATAAAGCACATTCTTATTACAGGTATTACTGGAGCCGGTAAAACAAATCTCTCATTTACATTATTAAAAGGCTTGATTCATAATGAGAAGCCTTTTTTCATTTTTGATTGGAAGCAAAGCTACAGAGAGTTAAAAGAGCATAAGGAATTTAAAAATTTAAAAATCATTAGGATAGGTGAAAAGGATTGTGGTTTTAGATTTAATCCGCTCGTTCCACCACCTGGCACCGATCCAAAACATTGGCTAGCTCTATTAGTCGATGTCATTAAGCACTCATTTTATATAGCACACGGGGGTGAGTATTTCTTTCGGAAAGGTATTGATGCTTTATTTAAACGAAATGGAATCTATGATGGAAAAACAGATTATCCAATATTCAAAAATCTTGATAAATTATTACTGAAGGAATTTGTGCGAGGGCGTGAATTGCTTTGGATGAGTTCGGTTAAGAGAGTATTGGCGGCGCTAACATTTTCAGGATTACTTGGAGAAACTCTTAATTCATATGAGCAAACTGATTTAGCAAGTCTCCTAAAAGAAAACGTGGTGTTTGAATTAGACAATCTGGCAACTACTGAGAAGGTCTTTTTTGTAGAGTCATTATTATTGTGGATATACCATTTCAGAAAATATAAGGGAAAATCACAAGATTTAAAACAGGTTCTGATAATAGAGGAAGCACACCATACGTTATCAGCTAAGAAGGAGTATATGACAGGCGAGGAAACTATTCTTGAATCTATAATAAGAATGATAAGGGAGTTTGGTGTGGGAATAATAGCTATTGATCAGGAACCAAGTAAATTATCAAATTCTATTCTTGCCAATACCAATTGTAAAATATGCTTTAATCTGGGACACGGTAACGACATTACGGCAATGTCAAGGGCCATGAACTTAACTAATTCAGAAACCAGATTTATTGATAAGTTAAATGTTGGACATGCAATTGTTAAGCTGAAAAGTAGATTTTTTGAACCAGTCCATGTCAAATTTCCTTTATTCGAATTAAATAATAATAGCCCTGTAGGTATCCCTTAGGGTAAGAAAATGCCATACATCGTGAAGAGGCTCATCCCGGTATATAGTGAGTTCGATGATGTGCCAAAACAATATCATAATTTAAGAAAGGCCGTATTTGTAACAACTTTTAAGTATCTTTACCCGAATATTCAAGAAATCCTTGTAAATGAATATGGTCTTGATCCAGAAGAGAAGGTTGTTTTTTTTTGGACCAAAGAGATAAGCCTTCCGCATTTCAATAAGTATAGGGTGAAGTTTAGAAAAGTATACTCTGGTTCCATTAAAAATATAGACATTCTATTGAAAAATCGCTTTAATAGGAAAAAGTAGTCTGTTTTATGAAAGAACAATTATGCAACAAGTTTGCGTAATAGAATATTTGATACTATAAATAATAGGCCATATTATGAATGATAAATCACTAAATCTTGGGCCAATGCATTCGAAAGATTTCTCTCATATATTTAATGACCACATAACAAACAACTACGTAAAAAGAATATGGTTATATGATAAATTAGATGACTTTATAGATTCATCCTCCTCAGATACTCCATATTTAGTTATAAAGGGTGAAACAGGAACAGGCAAGACCTCCCTACTTGCTAATTTTATACGTTCGAGAGAAAAGAAGTATAATATTGTGTACTACTTCTTTGACAACGATTTAACGGATATCCGTGATCCATACTCATTCGTTAGCCATTTATACTATTCCTTATCAAGCTTATACGATCTGAATATTGAAAATGCAATGCTGCAATTTACTGATTTAGTGGAACTACTTAAAAGGAGAATATATGAAATCGACGAAATTTTACGGGATAATAAGTCAAAACAACTGATAATAATTGATGATCTTGACGAATCAATTATTTCAAGAGCGGAATCACTTAATAGGAGTATAATTGCTATTTTACATCCTTTTTCACATACAAATAATTATAGAATCATATTTTCGCAGCGTGAACGTGTCATTGGATTGCATAGATTATATGAGCATAAAACACCCATTGTATTATATATGAAAGATCGTAATCAAGAGTTTAATAATGACATCAGGTCATATCTAAAAAATTGCTTTTCAAATACTAGACATACTGATGAATATATTGAAAAATTGGTTAATTACTGTAATGGTTCTTTCGAGCATGCAGTACAAATTCCTAAAGATATGTATCCAGCAACTGATTTTAAAACAGGATGGATGGACGGCGACAGATATACCTTTGAAGACCTTATTATAAGGAATGCATATTCAAACATTTGCAAGAGCCATGAATATAAGCTTCATATTATAGAGTCTAGAATTGGTGATGAGGCAATTCCATTATTTTGGCAACTAATACCTCTGATCAAAGGTGGGGGAAATACACTACCGAGAAAAATAATTTGTGATATAATCCAATCTGAGAATGCTATCATAAGTAAGGTATTTAAATGCCTTGAGCCATATCTCAATATTAGACTTTACGAAATGAAAGAGCAATTCTGCAGATGGTATCATAGTAGCTTTGGTGATTACCTTGCCAATCATAAAAAACGTTGGGAAATTAAACCAAAAAATACTTCTGATATGGTTGATGAATATATTGAACAATGTATAAATGAAGTAAGAATAGTTCCGTTTAGTCTGATGATTGGATATTCCGGTAGATGGGAAAAAGGCAAATACGAGAACAAACTAGAACTAATAAAAGCAAAATATTTGAAGTTTGCATTTTCAACTTACGATCCTTTAAAAATAGAAGAATCATATAATAAGTGGTTTCGTTTTTTAGGACAGTGTTCTATGGCTGCTTTTGGAGAAAGATATGTGAAATATGGTCTATTTTTTAAATTACTTTCGATTGCGCTTTGGAGCTTTAAAGAAAATCTCAAGTCTTATGATATCATAATAAAAAAACGCGATAATTCTCTGTTCGCC
>Ga0272443_10001973_pt1 | contig 27704 bp, 17 predicted proteins | sample SSMAcet12_FD_193581 | JGI IMG/M metagenome (GOLD analysis project Ga0272443, IMG submission 193581) | Marine sediment archaeal communities from Little Sippewissett salt marsh, Falmouth, MA, United States - SSM-Acet-12 | ecosystem: Environmental > Aquatic > Marine > Wetlands > Sediment ... | reverse complement strand
CCCCATATCGCAGCAGACCGTATAATAAAGAGTTACCATCATCATGTCAAGAACCTATCCAAAGAGAAAACAGATAAACCGCAAGGCGATCCTGCTTGCGCATTTCGGCACGTCCTTCGTATCTGCGATGGAGTCGCTGGAGAATATCAGGCACAAGGTGCAGGAAGAATTTCCGGATGCCGAGGTGCGTATCAGTTTTACCTCGAACATGATCCGCAATATCTGGTCTGCCCGCAGGCGGAAGCCCGAAAAGTGGCTCAAGCAGGGTGTGCCGGAAGACGTGCTCTACGTGCAGAGCTTTCTGGGAGCGATCGGCAGCCTGCAGAGCGACAATTACCGGACCATTGTCATCCAGCCCACCCATGTCTATCACGGCGAGCAGTACGAAGATCTCAAGTCCTATGTCACCGCCCTGCAGTCGATCAGGACGATCAAGAAGGTCTGGTCCCCGTTCGATACGCTGGTGCTGTCCCGACCGGCACTCGGCACCTACGGTATCGAGCATGATTACCTCGATGATCTCGAGGAGGTGATCGGTATTGTCCAGCATGATGTTCAGAGGGCCGGGGAGATGGGTGCCGCCATGCTCTTTGTCGCTCACGGCAACGAATTTTTCTCTTCGGGAGTCTTTCATGAAATGCTTCACCGGCTTCGTGAGCGCAATCCCGGGACAGCGGTTCATATCGGCATGGTTGAAGGGTATCCGGGAGTTGACGAGATTCTTGAGGATCTGCAGGCTGCAGGGGTCGGCAAGGTATTCATGAAGCCCTTTATGATCACCGCCGGTGATCATGCCCATCATGACATCGATAACGATGAACCGGATTCCTGGAGGGGGCAGCTCGAGAACGCCGGCATCGAGGTCGTTACCGAAATGGAAGGCCTGGGTTCCAACGATGACTTCGCCCGTCTTTTTGCCAGAAGAATTGCTCAGACAGCAGCGTATCATGATATCGAGCTGGCCAACAGAAAACCCGGAGGAGTGCTGCACTCATGAACACCATGACTGAACACGGCCACCTCTACGCGGTATCACTGGGCCCGGGGGATCCCGGCCTGGTGACGCTCAGGGCCAGGAGGGTACTTGAAGAGGTCGACACGATCTGGTATCCCGCGACACAGAGGCCCGATGGCGGCACCACCAGCGTAGCACTGGAGATACTTCGCGACATCGGGCTCGATGAACAGAAGTTCAGGTGCATTGAGCTTCCCATGTCCCGGCAGCGGGACGGGGCATCGCGTGTGTACGCCCGTACCTGGTCCCTCCTGCTTGACGAACTGCTTCACGGCCAGCGGGTAGCGGTGGTTAGCGTTGGCGATGCTGGAATGTACAGCACCCTGACTCCGTTGATCGAACACGCCTCTGAGGCTGGAATAGCATATTCGATCGTCGCTGGAGTCCCGGCTTTCCTTGCTGCGGGGGCGGCGGCAGGTGTTCCGCTTGTCTGTCATTCCGATCGCCTGACCGTGCTTGCCATGGCCGAATCCACTGATGAGATCGAGCGAGCTCTCGATGAAGGCGGAACGGTTGTTGTCATGAAGCTCTCGACGCTTCGTCATGAGCTTGGCGCATGGCTTGAGACAACCTCAGCCGAGATTCTGTATGCTGAAAAAGTTGGTATGGAGGGAGAGTTCATGACATCCGAGAAAGAAGAGCTCCGGAACCGTACCATACCGTATTTTTCCCTGCTGATCTGTTCCCGCAACGGCAGTCAGCGATAAACCTGATATCTGTTATGAACCAAGGTCGTATTATTGTAGCCGGAATTGGGCCCGGCGATGAATCCATGGTGACACCCCAGGTGCGTCATGCCGTCAGTGAAGCGGATGATGTCGTGGGGTACCATCGCTATATCAACCTGATCGAGGGGTGGCTTCCTGCTCATGTCAGCAGGCATTCGACCGGGATGACGCATGAGCAGGCCCGTGCCGACAAGGCATTTGCTCTGGCCTCTGAAGGCCGGAACGTCGTGGTCGTGAGTTCCGGTGATGCTGGTATTTACGGGATGGCGCCCCTGATTCTCGAACTCTGTGCCAGAAGCGGGGTTTCCGGCCCGGAACTCGTTGTGCTGCCCGGCATCAGTGCCTTCCAGGTCGCGGCGGCACGGCTCGGTGCACCGGTCAGTCATGATTTCTGCGTTATCTCTCTTTCCGACCTCATGACGCCGTGGGACGTGATCGAACGACGGATCGAGGCTGCAGCCTCGGCTGACTTCGTCACGGCGATCTACAACCCGGCCAGTCGTGACCGGTATTGGCAGATCCATCGTTTCAAGGAACGGTTTCTCGAACATCGTTCAGCATCGACGCCTGTCGGCATTGTCCGCCAGGCAGGCAGGGACGACGAGTCTGTCGTCCGCACGACGCTCGGGTCCTTCGATCCCGATACCCTCGATATGTTCAGCGTCATGATCGTCGGCAATTCGTCGACATTCATGAGCGAGAACCGGATGATCACTCCCCGGGGGTATTTCCGGCATCAGGAACATGACGGCACCAGGCCGGGGCAGTCGATCATGATCAACAGTTTTCGAACCATTGCCGGATTGCTGAAACGCGACGATCATGCCTGCGATGCGAAATGGGCGCTGATTCACACGATCCATACAACAGCCGATTTCGAATTCGAGGATATTTTTCAGACATCTCCGGGTGCCGTGGCTACCTTGCACCGGAAGCTGACAGCGGGGGGAGCCGTGATCATCACCGATGTCACCATGGTGCAGTCCGGACTGCGCAAGGCGGCGCTGAAGCGGTACGGCATTCGTGTGCACTGCTACCTGACGGACCCGCGAGTGCCGGAACTGGCCGCTGCCGAGGGCATAACCCGAACCCAGGCGGGTATAAGGCTGGCCGCGAATGAGCATCCGGATGCCCTGTTCGTGATCGGTAACGCCCCGACGGCGCTTATGGAACTGGCAGATCTTCTCCACAGGACCGATCTTTCACCTATGGGTGTGATCGGTGCACCGGTCGGGTTTGTCAATGTCGTGGAGTCCAAGCTGCGCCTCAAGGCTGCCTGCCGGATAACGCCGTACGTGGTGATCGAAGGCCGCAAGGGAGGCAGTTCGGTTGCCGCGACCATCGTGAACGCGGCAATGAGCCTCGAGGACGCCCAGGCAATGAAACCGGGAAGAGATGTCTGAGAAGTTTCTTGTGATCGGCCTCAGTGACAGCCGTTCCCCGGTTTTCGATCCTCAAACCCTGCGAGAGATCGCCGCATGCAGGGTGTTTGCCGGAGGTGAGCGGCATCGCGCCATCGTCGGGCATCTGCTGCCGCACGCCAGCCGATGGATTACCATCGCACCTCCTATGAGTGACGTGATGCGACAGCTGGATGAAGCCGGAGGCCGGGTCGTGGTGTTTGCCTCCGGAGATCCACTCTTTTACGGCTTCGGAGCGACCCTGCAGAAACACTTTCCGGATGCATCCTGCCGTTTTGTTCCGGCGTTTTCCTCGCTGCAGACACTTGCGCACCGGCTTCAGCTGCCGTATCAGTCAATGCGTTTCGCCTCCCTGACCGGGAGGAGCTGGCAGGAACTCGATCGTCTGCTCATCGAAGGAGCCGGCCTTATCGGCGTGCTGACTGACAGGCGCAAAACGCCTGCAGCGATTGCGCGCCGTCTTCTCGAATACGGCTACGGGGGGTATTCGCTGCTCGTCGGCGAGGCTCTCGGGGGGCCTGAAGAACGGGTGACGGAGCTTTCGCCGGCAGACGCATCGGACGCGCTCTTTGACGATCTCAACTGCGTCATTCTCCGGGGCGGCCCTTCCCGGGAGCGATTCTACGGTATTGCCGATTCGTTGTTCGAAGGGCTTCCGGGCCGGCCGGATATGATCACGAAGATGCCGCTTCGCCTGGCAACGCTTTCACGACTCAACCTGGTGAACTGTTCGCACTTCTGGGATATCGGCTTCTGCACCGGATCGGTATCCATCGAGGCCCGGCTGCAGTTTCCCGGGCTGGAGATCAGCGCATTTGAAAAGCGCCCCGAATGCGAAGGGATCTTCGAGCGCAATGCCAGGCGGTTCGGGGCTCCGGGAGTCCGGGTGGTGATGGGTGACGTGCTGAAGCAGGAGTTTGACGAACATACCGGGCCGGATGGCAGGGTAGGTGCCGTGTTCATCGGCGGGCACGGGGGGCAGCTCGAGGCGATCTTCGATATCGCAGCCGAGCGGCTTTCGCCCGGCGGACGGATTGTGGTCAACGCTGTCAGGACAGACACCCTCGAACGCTTTCATGCGCGGGCCCGGCACCATGCGCTTCGCCTGCCCGATGACCTTGTGATCACTCCCGGGAGGCATAATTCAATAACCATCGCTGCCGCAGTGCAGGAATAACTACATGTGTTTCTATGTCATCAGACCGCCTCGCTATTATCGCCGCTTCTCAGCAGGGAATCATGACCGCTTTACGCCTGAAACAGGAACTCGCAGCGTGCGGAACCACTGAGGTCGCCCTGTTTTCACCGAGGGCCGGGGCCGAATCGACCAGAATCAGCTCGATCACGGAGTGGACTGCAGAGGAGTTTCACAACTGGGATGCACTGGTGTACATCGGTGCCCTCGGCATCTGCGTCCGCGCGGTCGCCCCGGTGCTTCAGAGCAAGAAGAGCGATCCGGCCGTCATCAACTGTGATGAACAGGGGCGGTTCGTGCAGTCCGTCCTGTCAGGGCATTACGGGGGCGCCAACGATCTTGCCCGCAGGGTTTCACGCATGCTTGGAGCGCAGCCGGTCATTACCACCTCGAGCGACGTGCAGGGCCTGTGGCCCCTCGATATTCTCGGGCGTGATGAGGGATGGGGGGCAGAGTACCGTGCCGGGCTCGGGGGGAGGTCGCTGACGGATGCACAGGCCGCCTTTGTCAACCATGAACCGACGGTTCTGCTGCTCGATGTCCGCGATGAACTGACCGATCGGCTCGAGAGAACCTGCCCGGACTTCGTGACTGTCGCTTATCGCTACGAGGATGTCGATGTCGAGTCCTGTTCGCTGCTGCTTGCGGTGACCCCCTTCCTGTACGAGCCTCCTGTCCAGGCCGTGTTCTACAGGCCCCGTGTCCTGTGCGTGGGACTGGGTTCAGAGAAAGGTATCGATCCGGAGCGTTTTGTCGGCTCGTTTCTTCACCGGCTCCGGGAAAAGCGCCTCTCGTACCAATCGGTTACAGCTCTTGCTACAGTGGATTTCAAGGTGCAGGAACCTGCATTCCAGACGCTGACGAGAGAACTCGGAATCGGTCTGCACGGCTATGACGCTCAGGCGCTCGAAGCAGTCGGTGGCGTGCCGAACCCATCCGAAACCGTGTTTCAAAAAGTCGGAATACACAGTGTTTCCGAGGCTGCTTCAGCCCTGCTCGCCGGTCATGAGGAGTGGATTGTCGAAAAACAGAAAGTTGCACTCGATGATGTCGAAAAGGGTCAGCCGCGCCATTTTACGTTTGCCGTCTCCATGAAGCAGGATGCCCTGCGGCGTGGCCATATTTCCATTGTCGGGGCCGGTCCGGGTGACCCGGGCCTGGTGACGGTCAGGGGCAGGGAGCTCATCGAGGCCGCTGACCTTGTACTGTATGCAGGGAGCCTCGTGCCGGAAAAGCTCACGGAGTATGCTCATGCCGGGGCGCTGGTGCGCAGTTCCGCGTCGATGTCGCTCGAGGAGCAGTTCGAGCTGATGAAACGGTTCTGCCTCCAGGGAAAACAGGTCGTACGCCTGCATACGGGAGACCCCTGTATTTACGGAGCGATCCAGGAGCAGATAGCATGGTTCGAGGCGCATGAGATGCCCTACGATATCGTGCCGGGCGTATCGTCCTTCCAGGCGGCGGCGGCCGCATTGAACTCCCAGTTTACGGTGCCAGAAAAAGTGCAGACGATTATTCTCACCAGGGGGAACGGGCGGACGCCGGTCCCGGAAAAAGAACGGTTGCGCGACCTCGCTCGCGCACGGGCAACCATGTGTATTTTCCTTAGCGCAGAATGGGCCGACCAGGTGCAGCGGGAGCTCGAGGCGGAGTACCCGCCGACGACGCCGGTTGCTGTGTGTTACCGCCTGAGCTGGGACGACCAACAGGTATGGAGAGGAGAGCTTGGCAGCCTTGCGGCAATGGTTCGCGAAAGCGGAAAAACCCGGACGGTTCTGCTCGTCGTAGGTGAAGCCATCGGGGCGCGACAAAACCGTTCGAAACTCTACGATCCGCATTTCACTCATGGGTTCAGGCGCTCGGCCAGGGAGGAATGAGAGATGATTATCGTGTTTGGCGGAACGACCGAGGGGAAAAAGGTGGCCGGATTTCTCGACAGGAAATCCATGCCGTACCTGTATTCGACCAAAATGGAGTCGACCCGGTTCACCATGGACTTCGGCGAGTACCGGTTCGGTGCGTTGGATGCCGATGCCATGACCGCCCTGTTCGAGAAGAGGGGGATCAGGGTGGTTATCGACGCGACGCATCCGTTCGCCGCTGAACTGCATGAAAACATCGCGCGTGCGTGTGACCGGTCGGGGATCGGGGTGATCCGTTTCGAGCGGGATTACAGACTGCCTCTCCACCTGTCCGAAAAAGCGGAGATCCACGAGGCCGGTTCGTTCGACGCTGCAGTCTCCCTTCTCATGAAGCTGAACCCTCAAAGGGTTCTGGCCGCTACCGGCATCCAGTCCCTCGACCCGCTCAGGCCATACTGGAAACGGCGCGAGATGAAGCTCAGGGTTCTTTTTTCCGCTCGCTCTGCGCTCACGGCACAGAAGAAAGGGTTCCCTGCCGGTCATCTTATCATGATGAACCCGCCCGGAACAGCCGAAGAGGAACGCCACTGCCTCATGGCTTACGGCATTGACTGCCTGCTGACGAAGGAGAGCGGGGTGAGCGGGTTTCTCCCGGAAAAAATAGCCGCGGCATCATCACTGGGTATTCCCATCGTGCTGGTCAGGCGTCCCTCCCTGCCGGCTGCGTTGCAGGTTGTCAGGAGCCTTCGCGAGCTTGGGGGATTGCTTCAACAAGCATCTCTTCGGGCATGACTGCGCAGAAGGGCGAACTGCGGCAGGGCTATACCACCGGTTCGTGTGCAACAGCGGCTGCCCGGGCGGCGCTGCACCTGCTGCTGGATGGTCAGATGCCCGAACGGGTATCCATCACCCTTCCGGATGGCGGCTCTGCAGAGTTCAGCCCTGAAGCGGGACGTCGCGATGCAGCGGGGGCATCCTGCTGTGTGAGAAAAGATGCGGGGGACGACCCCGACGTGACGAACGGGCTTTTGGTCTGCTGCAGGGTTGCACTGCTCGATGATGAGCCGGAAGGCCATATCGAGTTCTGCCGGGGGGAGGGGGTCGGGATGGTTACCCTGCCCGGTCTTGGCATCGATGTGGGAGGTCCGGCGATCAACCCCGTCCCGCGATCGATGATCCGGGAGGCGCTCGGTGGTCTGCTCGATCGTTACGGTCTCCGTTGCGGGGTACAGGTGACGGTGTCCGTTCCCGGAGGTGAAGAGGTTGCCCGTAAAACCCTGAACGCGCGCGTGGGAGTCAAAGGCGGCATTTCGATCATCGGTACCAGCGGACGGGTCATACCCTACAGCGAAGAAGCATATCTCGAAAGCATCGCCCGTACGATCAGGGTCGCCCGTCACAGCGGAAGCACGCACCTCGTGGCGTGCGCAGGTGCGAGAAGCGAAAAGCTTCTCCGGAGGATGTATCCCGATCTTCCTGAAACGGCCTTTATTCACTATGGTAACAGGGTCGGCAGCACCCTCGACATGATTCAGCATGACGGGGGTTTCCGCAACCTGACCGTCGGGGTGATGCTCGCCAAGGCCACCAAGCTCGCACAGGGTGAACTCGATCTCTCCAGCAGGACGGTCGGCCTCAATCCGCAGTTCATCGAGCATCTGGTACGCAAGACCGGTTACGCAGAAGATGTAGCTTTGGAGGCGAAAGCCCTTGAACTGGTGCGTTCACTTGTCGATATTGTACCGTTCAGCTCTTCGGAACCGTTGTACCGGGCACTGGCAGAGTCGTGCCGCAGGGTCTGTCGTAACCGGTTCCCTTCAGGAGGCCTCGAATTCGTGCTCATGACCATGCAGGATGGCTGTATTCTCTGTGACGAGCACGGGTGCCGTGATGTGTGAAGGGTGGATCGACGAGCGACTGCTTGTCTCCGTCGACCCTGTCGTTCGTCAACCGTCTCTCCGACCTCCTTTGTTCATGGGTTCAGCAGTGCTTGAGCCTCTTCGCTGCTCAGTTCGTAGTGGTAGAAGGTTTTGAAGTACTCTGCGACAACCGCGTTGATGTCGATATCGTAGACATCAGGGTAGAGCAGGTCAGCCAGCCATGGAATGCCGAGCAGGCGGTTGATGCTTGCCGGACGGTCGAACCAGCCATAAGGCAGGTAGGGGATCTGGTAGATCCGGCCGTTTCGTGCGGCCCGGAGACGTGACCAGATCGGGTCGTTCTGGATATGTGCCATGGTCGGTGTGATTTTGCCAAGTCCGGCCCAGACCAGGACGATATCCGGATCCCACATGAGTAGCTGCTCCATCGAGACCTCGCTCAGCCCTTTCCGGCTGACCGCGTCGATGTCGGCGGCGTTGATGCCTCCGGTCATCGTGATCAGCCTGCTGTGCAGCGATCCTGCAGGATCGGTATGCAGCCCGCGGTCTCCTTCTGCGTAGTAGACGCTCATCCTGTCCTGTTTGTCGATGCTCTGCGCCTGCTCGAGGACCGGGTCCACGTGCTTGTCGATAAAATCCTGCATGCGGTTCGTCTGCTCCTCGCGGTCGAGCAGCCTGCCCAGGCGCCTGAATACCTCCGGGTAGTCCTCCAGGGTCAGTGAGGCGAGATAGACCGGGATGCCGGTTTTTTCGGCGAGCTTGTCCGCCTCGTCGATCGAGCCGGCATTGATGTCGAAAAACGTGAGGATAAGGTCAGGAGCGAGCTTCAGGATTTCCTCGGCTGATCCCTCGGTATGGGGCAGCGCCAGGTAGTCTTCCGAAAGAAATCGGGCGGCTTCGGGCGTGAAATTGAACGAGCGGTTGACGATCAGCTCCGGATCGATGGCGTACAGGAGGATGCTTCCCGGGCGGTTGACGTAGACCTTCGTGATGGTCTTCGGAACGGTCATGCTCCTCTTGGCCATGTCGGTGATGGTGCGGGCATCCTTACTCCCGGATGGGGCCGGAGGTGAGCAGGAGGATATCGTCAACAGCAGCAGCATTGCAGCCAGGGGAGTGAGAAACGTTTTCATGGTGTCTGGTCGTTTGAGGTTTGTTGCCAAGAGGTGATGACCGGCCTGCAGACTTTCGACGGGCCGTTGCCGGCAAGGGCGGTATCAATAACCTGGATATCCACCCCGTAAATTTTTTTCAGGAGCCGGGGCTGCAGGGCATGCGACGGGTCATCATAGCGAAGGAGGTGTTTTTCCGTGAGCATCAGGACCTGGGCATCGAGCAGAAATGCCTGGTCGGGCTGGTGGGTCGCCATGAGAATCCCGGTGTGCTGTTCTTTGAGCAGCCTGATCTTGTCGAGCAGCCGAACCTGGTTGCCATAGTCGAGGCTCGAGGCAGGTTCGTCGAGAATAAGGAGCCGAGCCTCCTGTGCAAGTGCCCGCGCAATGATCACCATTTGCCGTTCCCCTCCGCTGAGCTCGGTGTAGGACCTTCTGGCAAGGTGCCTGATGTCGAGCATGTCGAGAATGCGTTCCACCGCAGTGCGGTCCTTTTTCTGCGGGGTGCCGAAAAAACCCATGTGTGCCGTCCTGCCGAACAGTACCACCTGGCTCACCGTGTAGGGGAACGGAGTATGATGAGCCTGGGGTACATATGCGATATGCCGTGCAAGTTCTCTGGGCTGGTACTCTTCAAGGGGTTTGCCGTTCAGTGTCAGGCCGCCTGACAGCGGAGGAAGAAAGCCAAGAAGGGTTTTGAACAGGGTGGTTTTTCCCGTGCCGTTCTGGCCGAGCACACACACTGTATCATCCGATGTGAGCGTGAGGTCAATGCCCTGCAGCAGGGGGGATTCTTTCCGGTACCCGAGATCCGCGTTGCGCAGTTCGATCTTCAGCTGTGGAGGCATTACCATGTTTTCCTGGAGGTCAGTTTGAGCAGGAGGATAAAAAACGGAGCCCCTGCAAGAGCGGTAATGATGCCGATCGGGATTTCAGAGGAAATGACGCTTCGCGCGATATTGTCGAACACCAGCAGGGCAAGGCCTCCGAGAAGAAAGGAGACCGGCAGCTGGATCCGGTGATCCGGGCCGCTTATCATGCGCGCTGCATGCGGCATGACAAGCCCGATCCAGCCGATGAGGCCGGAGAGGGCGATAACGCTTGCCGTGACGAGGGTGGCGCAGCCGATGACAATCATGCGTACTCGTGAGGTATGGATGCCCAGTGCTTTTGCTTCATCTTCTCCGAAGGACAGTACGTTCAGCCGCCAGCCTGAGAGCAGGATCGGCAGGCTGCCGGCCGCGACAAGCGCAAGCACGGCGGGGAGTTCCGGCAGCCTGATATCGGCAAGGCTTCCCATCAGCCAGAAGGTGATGGCGGGCAGCCTGTTTTCCGGGTCAGCCGAGAATTTCGCCAGTGAAATCAGGGCGCTGAACAATGCCGAGATGATAATGCCCGACAGGACCAGTACGAGGATTGCGTTATGGTGCCGCCCGATACTCCGGCTGATGGAGATCGCCAGTATGACAGCAAGAATGCCACCGGCGAATGCCGATGCCTGGACCCCCGCGACTGGCAGAGAGAGCAGGATCGCCAGTGCCGCCCCGAACCCTGCCCCTGAGCTGACGCCGAGAATGTCGGGGCTGACCATGGGGTTGCGGAACATGCCCTGGTATGCGGCGCCCGCGAGTGAGAGCGCTCCGCCTACCGTAATGGCGGCAATGATCCGCGGCAGTCTGATGTTGTAGATGACGGTATGCAGGTGAGGATCCTCACAGCGGCCGTCCAGCAGCAGTGACAGCAACTGGGTACCTGAAACCGGGTATCGCCCGTTCTGAAGAGAAAACACCGCAGCCACCAGAAGCAGCAGTATGCACCCGGATACTATCAGACTGTTTCTGGTCATACGTGTTGGTGGTGAATGGTGAATGGTGAATGGTGAATGGTGAATGGTGAATGGTGAATCGCGGTGGGGATCGGGGTTTGATCCCCACCGCGATGGAGTTGTTACAGGCTTATCTTCAGGGCTGTTTTGACGTTGATGCCCGGTTCGTAAAGGAAATCCGCGTAGTTCAGGTGACTGCGGTACGTCCGGTCGAACAGGTTATCCACTGCGAGCGAGAGCACGACGTTCTCATTGTAGCGGATGCCGCCCTTGACATTGAAGAGCGCATAGCCCGGCGTTTGATCTTCGTTCGGAGCCGGGTTGTCCTGGTCGTCGAACAGTTCGGTTTCGAATTCGATCCACCAGTCCGACCTGGCGTTCAGCCGGTCTTCCCAGCGGATGCCAGCCGAGCCGTTCAGCGGAGGAATGGTGTTCAGCCTCTGGTTGTCGGTTGTGTTCTTGCCGATAACCGAAGCAATGGTCCCGAACAGGGAGAGGTGTTCGACGGGCTGCCAGGTGATGCCGCCGTCGAACCCGTAGAGTTCAGCTTCGGTAACGTTCACGTATTTTTTTGTCGGCAGTCCACCGAACGTGACGCCGGGATTGTTTTCCAGGTCGATATAATCGTCAATCCACGAGTAGAAGACCGAGAACGAACCGCTGAGATTTCCGGATTTCACTTTCAGGCCGGTGTCGATGTTCCATGAATATTCCGGTTCGAGGTCCGGGTTGCCGATAATGATGGTGCTGCCGCCTCGCGTAGAGAACCGTTCGAAGATATCCGGGGCCCTGAAGCCGGTTGCTGCGTTTGCTGCCAGGTTGACGGTGGAGCTCAGCGGGTAGAGGTAGCCTATCGATGCTGTAAGCGCCTGGTCGGTTTTTTCTTCGAAGACGTTGCTTGCCGATTTGATCAGGTCGCCATTGGCCTTTTCTTCATAGTACAGGGCGTTTTCCGCATCAGCGCTGAAAAAGTCGTATCGGATACCGGCCGTCAGAACGGAACCATTGCTGAAGTCATGCTTGTCTTCAGCGTAGATTCCTATATGGTCGCGATGGGCGTCGGAAACCGGTGGGAAATACACGATTTTTTTCGTTTGGTCATCAGACAGCTGTTTCTTGACCTGTTCCTCAGCAGATTCGGCGTCCTCGTAAATGTATTCGATGCCCGCGACAAGCGTGTTGTTCTCCGCAGGCTCGAAGGTGCACTGGAGGGAAGCCCCTTTCGCGCCGGTTTCGATGGTATTGTTTTTGAGGGTGTACATGCCGGCTGACGGGTTCTCGAGCCTGCCGTCGAACACGCGTTCCTGGTCCACGATCCACCCTTTGAGCTTGAGTTCTTCGATGAAACCGAGGTCCCGTGCCGTGTAGGCAGCCTTCCAGATATCACTGTCGAATTTCGTGAAATGCGACCAGGGAGCGTTGTCCTTCTGCGGGACGCCCTTGTCGTCGATGTCGTTGTGCCGGTAGGAAAGCGACAGTTCATGCTGGTCACTGAACAGGTAGCGGCCCTGGATGCCCAGATTCTGTGCTTTAAACTGGCTGTTTGTTACCTTGTTGCCGTTGCCGTCGGTATAGTTTCCGTGATCACGGGCTGACGCATCAATGCGGAAATCAAACCCGTCGCCGCCGCCTTCGAGCGCGACCGTGCCCTGCCAGCCTTCGTCGACCGAGCTGTAGCTTACCCCGGCTTCAGGTGAAAACTGCCAGGTGGCGTTCTGTGCATAGTCCGGCTTTTTCGTAATGAAGTTGATCACGCCGCCCAGGGCGTCACTGCCGTACAGTACCGATGCCGGCCCTTTGAGAACCTCGATGCGTTCGATGTCCGCTACACCGATAAACGGCGAGAGGGGATCGCGCCCTGCCCAGAGGTTGTTTTCACGTTCGCCGTCGACCAGGACCAGCGTTCTCGTGCCGCTGAACCCCCTGATGATCGGGGCTGCTTCCCATGCTCCGCTGCCCTCGAGGCTGACGCCGGGGACTTTATCGAGCAGCTCTGGCGTGTTGCCGGCCACTTCGCGTTCGATCTCGGCAGGAGAGACGGTTTCGATGGACGATGGAACATAGAACGGATCCTCCGCTGTTTTCGTCGCGGTGACGACAATTTCAGGAAGGGTTGATTCTGCTCTCGCGCTTTCTGCAGCGGATGCTGAAGCTGGTGCGAAGAGCAGTACTGCGCACAGGGTTTTTAAAGCCCGTCTGGTCACTGATGGCTGTTGCATGATCGAGTCAGGAATACGGTTGTCAATACTGTTGAGTAACAACACGCGCACTGTTTCAGCCAGGTCAACCGTGAGGTATGAGAGTACATACACGCATCGGTGCATTGCCATGCTGTCGCAGCCTGCTGAATTCGGGATTCCGGGCAGAGCGGCATGGTGATGCTTCTGATGAAAACAGGTGAACGTGAATGTATTCCGGGGTGTGGGTCTTATTGCCGGGTTATGGTCCCGTAACCTTTTCAGGCAATAATCAACCGGCAGGTTTCCTGACTCTTACTGATAGAAGTAATCTGAACGAATACCTTCCCGCGCTGTCCGGGATGGACACAAGGTTGACGCAGTGATACACGTTCACGCAATTGAACCGGTCGAAGGAGATGATCGGTTCCAGTAATGACAGTTGCGGGTACAGTTTGCGATTTTCACGCAATTCCCTTTTACCCTGTAGCAACAGGCACCGGTCGAGAAAGAACAATCCAGAAAACTGGTGAATAATAAGGAAAAAAATACGGTGTTTCAAAGCACTTCACACTGCGCCCCAAATGATCCTGTTGAAATACCGGATTTTTTGAGGCTTAGTGTATCCAGAGGAGCCGCTGATACGGCCTGCTTATGGATTTTTACGCGCTGTATCGAAGAGCGAATGATGGCGTTCCTGTAACGTTATTTTCGATAGGCCATTGTCATTGATGAGCTTTTTTTTTATATAACCACCTTGTGGTGCCAGTTGCTGGAATCAGCTGGCTTAAAAGGGAATCCGGTGAAAATCCGGAACAGTACCCGCTGCTGTAATCCTCAGCCGGCATATTTGCCGGCATATATGTTCTGTCAATGAAGCCACTGAACCGGGCCACCGGATCGGGAAGGCGACAGACAGGGGAGAGTCAGAAGACCTGCCACAATGTCTTGAGCTTCGGGTTAAAGCAGTTATTGTATCATATGTTTGTTCAATACTCATTTTTTGCGCTATGGGAACCTGCGTTCTTTGAACCGTTCCTCGTATCGCTGCTATCAGCATATCTCCCCTCAGCGAACCTCGCTGGCAGGAGCGTTTGTGCCTGGCTGCTGCTTTCCCGGACCATGACACTGATTTGTGTTTTTATCCACGGGAATCAATCATCAGGCAATGCGTTTTCTGCTCAATATCAGCACTCATTCACGTGATCTCGAATTTGCCGGGCCTCAATGGCGGCAGGCATCAGCTTTGCTTCAAGAAACCGGTTTTGACGGTTTTGAACTCTATCCGGTCAGCGGCTATGATTGCGGTAGTATTCCTCCTCATTTGATTGGAGGAGTTCATCTGCGTTTTTTTGTGATGCTCCGCCAGATATGGCAGAACGATTACCAGGGCCTGCTTCGGCTGTTCGATACGGAAGACAATATCCGGATGTATTACGGTGGCACTACCCGCGACGCAGTGGTGAAGTGTTACCGTGATCAGTTGGCGCTTGCCCATACCTTTGCGGTGCCTTATGTCGTGTTTCATCCTGTGCATTATGAACTTGACTATGTGTTCAACTGGCAGCCGCCATGGACATGGCAGGAGACGATAGATCTTTCCGCTGAGGTTATCAACGAAGCTCTTCAGGGTAGCTCCTACAAGGGATGGGTTTTGTTCGAAAATCTCTGGTGGCCCGGGAATTTCCGCCTTGACAGTACCCGCGAGATAGACCGGCTGCTGGATCGGGTCAACTACGCTCGAAGTGGCATTGTACTTGATACTGCTCATGTTTTTAATAAAAACCAGGATCTTCGGACGGAAGAGGAGGCAATTGCCTATCTGTTGCGTCAGGTCGATTCGCTTGGCCAATATCGGCATCTCATTAAAGCCGTCCATCTTTGCAAAAGTCTGTCGGGTGATCATGTCCGGTCAGGAATGCGTGCTCCTGATCCGTTTCGTGGAGCCCGGACTTTCTGGGACAGATTTTCGCTTGCTCTTGATCATGTGCAAGGTATCGATGTGCACGATGCGTTTGATCATCCCTCGATAGGAGGGCTGTTCGAGCGTATCGACCCCGACCATGTAGTTTTCGAGTTTTCGTTTCGCTCAATGCAGGAGTGGCGCTCTAAAATAGAGAGGCAGAAGATAGCGCTCGGCGATGTTTTCCCTGCCAAAGGGGATCGGCAATCATGAGCCGACGGGAGATTTCCTATCTGATCCTTGTCGTGACCCGTTCCTGCAATCTTTCGTGTGTCTATTGTTATGAGAACGCGTGTCGGCACGACGGAGCGGCAATGAGTCTGCAGACAGCCGAGCAGGCGGTCGGACTTGTGGCTGCATCAGGTAAGCCGTTTCACATTCAGTTGTCAGGCGGGGAGCCTTTGCTTGCGCCGGATACGATCTTTGCTGTTATGGAACTGATTCGTAAAAAGGGGATTCCGGCTTTTGTATCGTTGCAGACCAACGGGGTCTTGCTTGACCGGGAGATGATCAGGTCGCTGAACGGTTACGGTGTCAGCATAGGGCTTAGTCTTGACGGTCCGCCTCGTCTTCAGGAGGAGCTCAGGGGGGGCAGTGCGGCAACCTACAGGGCGTTGAGACTTCTGGAAGATGAGGGGGTTCCTTTCAGGGTGACGACCGTCGTTTCTGATTGCAATGTCACGAAGCTTCAATTGCTTCCGATGAGTTTGCACGGCTTTTCCATGGCATCCGGTATTGCGCTGGATCTGCTTGTCAAAAAGGGGCGGGCCGGGCAAAGCGGCCTGTGCGGACTTCCTGCAGAGCCGGAGCTGAGGTCGGGCGTCTGGAAGCTGCTTGAAACAATTCGTTTGTTGAACCGTGAACGAAGGCGTCCTCTCGAGCTTCGTGAAGAGCTGCTCGTGCGTCAGGCGTTTTTTAAGGGTTCCCGGGGGCATTACTGTGCGGCATCGTGCGGTTCGAGTCTTGCGGTAACACCTGAAGGTTATTTGTATCCTTGCACGCAGACCATGGGCGATCCGTCTTGCTATCTGGGTCAGCTTGAGGATGTTTGTTTCCGGGAGCACAGCTCTCCTCTGATGTCTTCGGTTGTGGACGAAGCCGGTTGCTCGGATTGCCCGCTTGAGGGGCGTTGTCCAGGTGAGTGCCCTTCACGACTTCTGTATAACCGAGGAAATGGCGAGCGACTTTTCTGCGAACTGTATCGTACCATAGTTGATTTTTGCGTTCAAACAGGAGACATCGTCGTATGAAACCTTATTGCCTTTGCTATTTCACCACAAACCATTCAGAGGTTCCTTCATTCAGTGCCGGTGTTCGTGAGTACATCAGTGATGGCGGAGCGGTGGATGTTTTTGCTCGAGTGCGTTCACAGCTTACTTCACCGGTCCAGATTGGTGAGTTTGCACGGCTTGCCGCCTGCTCTGACATCGTGATTGTCCGCCTTATGGGGGGAAAGGCTTCTTTTCCTGCGTTCGACGCGTTTTTTGAGGCTTGTGAGGAACGAAAGAAATCCGGAGAGGGAGTGCCATTGCTGATTATTCAATCTGCAGGAGGCGATGACGAAGCAATGGAACTTGCCCGTGAGCACAGCGCGTTGTTCGGTACTGAAGCCGGAGAGACGCTTCAGCGATATCTGCTTAACGGTGGACGGGAAAATTTCAGGAACATGCTGGTGTTTCTCCACAACCACCTTTTCGGGACGGAGTACCCTGCGCTTCCTCCTCGCAAGCTTCCCCACGAAGGAGTCTATCATCCGGATTTTTTGGCCTATGATGATATCGAGGGCTATATCGAGAAGCACGTTGATCCTTCGAAACCGACAGTCGGGCTCTGGTTTTATCAAAGTTATTATGTTGATGGAGACCTTGCGGCCTACGATTGCCTGATTCGTGAGATCGAGCGACAAGGCGCCAACGTCATCGCTGTCTTCCACTTGCGTTACCGCGACGCTATGCGTGACAACAGGGGTTCGGACTATGTGGCCGATACCTTTTTCAAGGACAGTTCCGGTAAGAGCCGGATCGATGTGCTTATCAATCCGCTTATGTTTTCTCTTACCCTGAATGCTCCCGATTACTGTGACATTCTGCCAGGACTTGACGTGCCGTTTCTCCAGGCGATGACGACGTTTCAGTCATTTGAGGAGTGGAAGCAAAGCGTTCAGGGACTCGGGACGATGGAGGTCTCTTTTTCTGCTGCCCAGCCTGAATTCGACGGGGCGTTGATCACCGTGCCTTTCGCGACCCGTGAGCAGGCGGGCATCGATCCCCTGACCGGCGCCGAGTTGATGAAGATTATGCCGATTGAGGAGCGGGTGCAAAAGCTTGTGTCCATGGCGATACGTTGGGCCGCGCTGCGTCGCAAGCCGAACAGGGAGAAGCGCATAGCGATCATTTTTCACCACTATCCTCCTCGTAACGACCGCATCGGGTGCGCGGTCGGTCTGGATAGTTTCGACAGTATCCGGCTGCTTCTTGAGAGAATGGGTGATGAGGGATACTTGGTCGACAGGGGGTATGCAACCGGCGATGATCTTGCCAGGGAGTTGCTCGACAGGATGACCTGTGACCAGCGGTGGCTGCTCCCGGAACAGATGGCCGGGCGGACCGAGGCATCTGCCGGTCCGGGGGAGTATCAGTCATGGCACGATGCGCTTCCCTCCGAGGTAAGCAGCAGGATGAATGATGAGTGGGGAGAGATGCCGGGTGATCTGTTTGTCCATGAAGGCAGGCTGCTCTTTCCCGGGACCGTCAACGGTAACGTTTTTCTGACCATTCAGCCTCCAAGGGGTAAGCTTGAACGTCAGGATCAGCTTGTTCACGATCCTGATATTCCGCCTCCGCATCATTATCTGGCTCATTATCGATGGATGCGTGACGTTTTCAAGGCGGACGCGGTGATGCATGTCGGCAAGCACGGTTCACTGGAATGGTTGCCGGGGAAGGCTCTCGGGCTGTCGGAGGAGTGTTACCCGGACCTGGCGATCATGGATCTTCCCAACATCTATCCCTATATCATCAACGATCCGAGCGAGGGAACCCAGGCAAAACGGCGCTCGAACTGCTGCATTGTCGACCATCTGACGCCGGTGTTCACCAATGCCGATCTCTACGAGGAGATGGCGGCGCTCGAGAACCTTCTCGGTAACTATGCCGAGGCGCGCAGGAGCGATCCCGCTAAAATCGATGTGCTCAGGCCGATGATCTGGGAGGCTCTTGTCGAAGCGGATCTCGACAAGGATACCGGGTATGACAGGGAGACGGCGATGGCCGATTTCGAGCACTTTCTCGAAGATCTTCATTCGTACCTCGACGAGGTAGCAGATACTATGATTGCTGACGGTCTTCATACGCTGGGACTCTCTCCCGAAGGGGACCGGCTTGTCGAACTTGTGGTGCAGATGACACGCCTCGAACAGGGCGGGGTTCCCTCGCTGCGTGAGTCCATTCTCCGGGCACGAGGCTACGACCTCGACGATCTGAACCAGAACAAGGGCCGTCCGGTCTACGGGCCTGAAGGGAAAACCGGAGGTCAGGTTATCCGCGAAGCGCACGAGTCAGCTCTCGAAATGGTGCGCATGCTGTCTGCGGAAGGGTTCAGAGAGGATGCCCTGGATATGGTACGGCAAGCCATGCCGGGCGGGGTGACTGCGGATGTTTTTGAGGGGCTTCGCTACATCTGCAGCGACCTGGTACCGCGCATCAGGCTGGTGAGTGATGAAATCGACTCGTCTCTCAAGGGGTTTTCCGGGAGGTATGTGGAGGCCGGCCCGTCAGGGGCGCCGACGCGCGGTCAGGCGGATATTCTTCCGACAGGACGCAATTTCTATTCGGTGGATCCGCAGAAAATTCCGACACCGGCGGCATGGAAGGTCGGCATGAGCCTGGGTGATGCCCTCGTTGAGCGCTATCTCGAAGAGCATGGCGACTACCCGAGGAGCATCGGTATTATCCTTTTCGGGGGTGCAACCATGCGTTCAGGGGGGGATGACCTTGCCGAAATCTTCTACCTGATGGGTGTTCGCCCCGTCTGGAAAAAAGGCAGCGGCTACGTTTCGGGCCTTGAAATCATTCCTTCCAGCGAACTCAAATGGCCGAGGCTCGATATCATGCCGAGGATTTCCGGCTTTTTCCGCGATGCGTTCCCGTTGCTTGTCGAGCGTATCGACGATGCCGTGAAGATGGTTGCAGCACTCAACGAGCCCCCGGAGATCAACCTGATCCGTCGCAATGTGCTTGCCGATGTCGAGGTATACCGGAAGGAGGGCATGAGCGAAGACGAAGCGCTGCGCGAGGCGACATTCCGGGTGTTCGGCTGTCCTCCGGGGACCTACGGTGCTGGTGTCGAAGAGCTGATCGAGTCGAAAAACTGGGAGTCGCAGGATGACCTGGCAGATAACTATGTCCGCTACTCATCTCATGCCTACGGGCGCGGTTCGTACGGCAGGCAGAAGCCGGCAACCTTCAGAAAAGTTCTTTCACGTCTCGATGCTACGGTGAAAAACGAAGACTCGCGTGAGTACGATATGTTTTCCTGCACCGATTACTACAACTATTATGGCGGACTGATTACGGCCGCCAAACAGGAACGGGGGGAACTGCCATTCTCGCTTGTTGGAGACAGTTCCGACCCTGAGCGAGTGAAGGTTCGGACAACCTTCGAGGAGGCGAAGCATATTTTCCGTTCCCGTCTGCTCAATCCGAAATGGCTCGAGGGCCTGAAACGCCATGGCTACAAAGGGGCCGGTGACATTTCCAAGATGATGGATGTGATTCTCGGCTGGGATGCGACCGCCGAGGTGGTTGAAGACTGGATGTACGAACGTGTCGCCGGCAAGTACGTGCTGGACGAGGAGATGAAACGGTGGATGCAGGAGGTCAATCCCTATGCCCGGCAGAATATTCTCGACAAGCTGCTCGAGGCGATCAGTCGGGGCATGTGGAATGCGACGGAAGAGATGAAGCTGCGCCTGCAGGAGGAGTATCTGGAAACCGAAGGCGAGATCGAGGAGATCAACGAGTGAAAAGAATGAGTGTGTTATTGAGCGTGCTGCTCCTTGCTTTCTTGCTCGCTGTCGCGCCATCGGGGCTTTCCGCGCAGCAGAAGGACGAGAAGCTGGTGATCACGGCAGAGGAAATACGAACGATGAACGTGCAGAAAATCGACGACCTGCTCAACCGCATTCCTGGAGTGAAGGCCGGTGATTCTTCTGTTTCCATTCGGGGTTCGTCGAATGTCAAGGTGATGCTCGACGGCCGTTCGATCAACGATCCTACTTCCCATTCCGGATCGGTGAAATGGTCGATGATTTCTCTTGAAGCCATTGAGCGCATCGTGGTGATAAAAGGGGGTGGCAGTACCTCGTATGGCGACAATACCGGCGGCGGTGTTATCGTGATCACGTCCAGGCGTTCGGATCATTTCAGAGGAACTGCAGGCGGGTACCTGGGTAACCATGGTCAGCAGAAGGCCGCTCTCGATGTCCAAGGGGGGACAGAGCGCCTGTCGGCAGGTTTTTCTGCAGGATATGAAAATTCTGACGGGTTCACCCTTAATGACGACAAGAGGCGCCGCCGTATGGGCGCGAGGGCCGAGTACCGGTTTTCCGACGATGTCTCCCTTTTTCTCTCAGGGGATTACAATGACGAGCATAAAGGGTTGAGAGGCTATCCTGAACGGCGAACTCCGAATTCCAGGAAAGAGTATGACGATGTTTCCCTGCTTTTCGGCCAGGATGTCGGGGCTGTTTCGGGAAAGACATGGTATTGTGTTGCCCGTACCCTCAGCACGGACCCGGACAGGGAGCTTTCAGCCTCTCTTGAGGTTACCAGGGCGGGCCAGAGTGTCGAGGGGCCGCTTTCTCTGCCCCTGGCAGGAAATGTCGACAGCGGTATAGGCTATGAATGGCAGGAGGCGTCAGGTTCCAGCGTCGGGAAAGCCGATGAGGAACAGGCGTGGGTATTCATGTCGAAGACGATGCAGTTGGGCAACGGCCCCTGGTCCGTGACGGCGGGTGCGAGAGGAAACATCTATTCCGAATATTCTGCTGCTGTCAATCCTGAAATGAAGGCCCGTTACCGAACGAGCAAGCTTTCCGTCGAGCTTGCATACAGCCGGGCAAGCAATCTTCCTGCGTTCAGAAAACGGTTTTACGAGTCGTCGGTGACAAAACCCAATCCCGATCTCCAGATGGAGAAAGCCACAAACTACGCTCTTTCACTTTCTGTCGTTCCGGATTCTTCGCTCTCGTTCGATGCCTCGCTGTTTTACCGGGATATCAAGGACCGGATCACATACGTGAGAGATCTCGAAACCAATACCGGACGGTACGAAAACTTCGGAGAAGTAACCTACAAGGGGGTCGAGGTTTCAGCGTCCTGGTCACCCTCATCATTGTTTGAATTCACACCGTCTTACAGTTACCTGCATGCGCTGAACGAAGAGACAGGGTTCTGGCTTCCGGCAAAGCCGTTTCATACCATCATGGCGGATGTGGTGTTCAGGCCGCTTGACGGGTGGTCCTTCAGGGCTGTCGTCAAGTACAACGGGAAGACATATGTGGACTCACAGAATACCCGCACCCTGGCGGCGTATACCGTGGTCGATGCGAGAGCTGATTACAGCCTGGGAGATCTGACTCTGTATTGCGACATCGATAACCTGCTTGACGAGAACTATTTCTATGTCGATGGCTACGATGCTCCTCCCAGAGAGTGGGTCGTCGGCATGAACTATAACTTTTAGTGTCTATGCATAGCGTACTTTATCCGTTTTCAGCCGTTACAGGCCAGGAAGAGCTGAAACACGCACTGCTTCTCAACGCGGTCAATCCCCGTATCGGCGGTGTGGTTGTCCGGGGGGAAAAGGGGACTGCAAAATCGACAACCGTGCGGGCCCTCGGAGAGCTGCTCTCCGGGCAGGAACGTTCTCCGGTTGTTACCCTGCCGCTCAATGCGACCGAGGATATGGTGGCTGGCGGCATCGACTTTCAATGCACCATGAGAGATGGGTGCCGGGTGTTCCAGCCCGGTCTTCTTTCCCGGGCGGACGGGGGAATTCTGTACGTCGACGAGGTCAACCTGCTCGATGATCACATTGTCGATATCGTGCTCGATGCCGCGGCGTCAGGAGAAAATCGCGTCGAACGGGAGGGTATCTCTTTTTGTCATCCGGCATCTTTTGTGCTGGTGGGGACCATGAACCCCGAAGAGGGGGAGCTCAGGCCCCAGCTGCTGGACCGTTTCGGGTTGTGTGTCGAGGTACATGCTGAGAGCATTCCTGAGCAGCGTGTCGAGCTGATGCTTCGCAGGGAAAGTTTCGACGACGATCGCGAGGCCTTCATCGAGCGTTTCAGGGAAGAGAACCAGCGCCTCGCACAAAAGATTACAGCGGCCCGCGATCTTCTGCCGACTGTCAGCATGCCCGGACATCTGCGAGGATTCATATCCGAACTCTGCAGGGAGAACAATGTTGCCGGGCACCGGGCCGATCTTTGTATCGAGCAGGCTGCACGTGCCAATGCCGCATACAGGGAATCACGGGTGGTTGAACTCGATGACATTACATCAGTCGCCGCCCTTGTTCTCGCTCATCGAAGGAGAGATGCGGAACTCCCACCTCCACCGGAGCCTCCTCAGCCTGATGAAGAAGAGCGTCAGGAGGAGCGTGATGAGCGGCCCGATGAACGCGATGAGCAGAAAGCAGAGGATCCCGAACAGGAGGATGCGGCAGAAAAGCCCCAGGGACGGGGGAAAGAGCCCGGTGATGAGCAGCCTGAGGACCGGCAGGATGCGGCTCCCCCGGAGGGGGTGGAGGATCAGGATTCCGGTGACGATGCAGAAGAAGGCTCTGTACCCGAACAGGTTTTTGAAATCGCTGCACCATTCAAGGTTCGTCCGATCACGTCACCCAAAGACCGCACGATGCGTCGCGGTTCCGGTAAACGCTCCCGTTCGCGGGTGTCGCAGAAACAGGGGCGCTATACCAAAAGCACCATGAAGAGGAGAAACAACGATATCGCTCTCGATGCCACTCTCCGGGCGGCAGCTCCTTTTCAGCGTCACCGCGATAACCGCAGTGGCATGGCTGTTATTCTCCACGATCAGGATATCAGAGAAAAGGTCAGGGAGAAACGGCTTGGCAATCTGCTGATTTTTGTCGTCGACGCCAGCGGTTCGATGGGAGCCAGGGGCAGGATGGCGGCATCGAAAGGGGCGGTCATGTCTCTGTTGATCGATGCCTATCAGAAGCGGGACAAGCTGGCTCTGGTCTCGTTCCGTAAAAACGAGGCGGTTGTCAACCTCCCGGTTACGTCGTCGGTGGAGCTTGCGGGCAAGCTGCTCAGGGAGATGCCGGTCGGGGGACGGACGCCGTTTGCGGCGGGACTGGTGAAAGGCTACGAGATAGCCCGCAGTCATCTCATGAAAGAACCCGATGCCCGCCCGATGGTCATTTTCGTGACAGACGGCAAAGCCAACAAATCTTTGGGGAGCGGCAAGCCTCTCGACGAAGCATTCGAGCTTTCGAGAAAAATCGCTCTGGAGGAGCGCATCCGTTTTCTCGTCGTCGACACCGAGGAGCCCGGGCTGGTGAATTTCGGTCTTGCCAGGAAAATTGCCGGTATGCTGCAGGCGGAATACTTCAAGATTGACGACCTGCAGGCAGATTCTCTTGTGAACATTGTAAAAAACGCAACATCATGAACAAACAGTACACCTATCCTTTTACCGCTATTGTCGGCCAGGAGCAGATGAAGCTGGCACTCGTTCTCAATATTATTACCCCAACGCTTTCCGGTGTTCTGATCCGTGGAGAGAAAGGAACCGCGAAATCGACTGCGGTCCGTGCTCTTGCCGATATTCTTCCTGAGATCGACGTGATCAGCGGCATTCCATTCAACCTCGCGCCTGATGAAGAGTCTGATGTTATCAGGGAGTGTTTTGCCGTTGCAGGAGAGTTGCTGCCCGAAACAGGGACACCACTGCTCGTCGAAAAGCACAAGGTGAAGGTGGTCGAACTGCCGGTAGGCGCAACAGAAGATCGTGTGGTGGGAACGCTTGACCTCGAGCATGCTCTGAAGGCCGGGGAAAAACGCATTGAGCCGGGTCTGCTTGCCTCGGCTCACCGGGGAATTCTCTACGTCGACGAAGTGAATCTTCTCGATGATCACGTCGTCGATGTGCTGCTCGATTCGGCAGCCATGGGGGTGAATACCATCGAGCGGGAAGGAGTGTCGTTCGCCCATCCGGCCAGGTTCACGCTCGTGGGGACTATGAACCCTGAAGAAGGGGAGCTCCGCCCCCAGCTGCTCGACCGTTTCGGGTTGTGTGTGCACATAGAAGGGATCTCCGATCCTGAGAAAAGGGTAGAGGTCATGGAGAGGCGATTTGCATTCGAGGAGGATCCTGAAACATTCTGCCGTGCCTGGGCTGACGAGTCGGCCCGGCTGGTGGAAAGGATCGCTATGGCACGTAAGCTGTATTCGTCGGTCAGCGTCAGCAGGGAGAACCTGATGGCGATTGCACAGTACTGCCTTGAAGTCGGGGTCGATGGCCATCGCGGGGATATCATTATCCTGAAAACCGCAAAAACACTTGCCGCATACGATGCACGGGCAACGGTGGAAAAACAAGACATCGATCAGGCTGCGATGCTCGCACTTCCTCACCGTATCCGCCGCCAGCCCTTGCAGGATATTGTGATGGATGTTGGTTCCATGCTGAAGAACAGGGCGTGTGATCGGGTTTCGGGCTGAGCGCATTCCGGCGGTTTTCAACAACAAGAGAGGGCTTATTCATGAAGACATTAGCGTTTTTTAACAATATTCACAGTTCGGCTCTCTGGCACCAGCTTACGGGGCCGCTCGAGAAGGAGGGCATCAGGCTTCTGACCTACGGCTTTGGCGGAGAACAACAGCTTGTCGAAGATATCGAAAACGGACGGGTGGATATTCTGCTGACCAATGTGTCGGCCGATATGCCGGGGTTTGCTGACCTGAAGCGTGCCATGCTCGAGGTGCCGGTCAGGGTCGGGCTCGGGTCTGGTCTTCCGTCAGGTTTTTCGACGCTTCCGGAAGCGGAGCTCGAAGCCGTTCAATCCTATTTTGCAGTTCTGTCGAAGGAGAACTTTCATCAAGGCCTGAGGCGTCTTGCAGGGCTCGGGCACGAGCCGTGCAGAAAGGTGTCGAGTTCAGGTATTTACCATCCCGATGCTCCCGACCGGTTCGATACTGTGGAAGCCTATCATGCCTGGTTGCTTGAAGAGCGAGGAGCTGTTACAGGGGAGCCTGTTGCCGGGATTATCATGCATTACAGCATGCTTGCGGAGGGAAATCATGCGGACATCGATGCGCTGGTTCGAGAACTCGAACAGCAGGGCGTCGTGCCGTTCTGTGTTTTTTGCGATACTCTTGCGGAGTCTTCACCGGACCGTCTGACGATGTATCCATGGTACCGCTATTTTCGGGAAAAAGAGCTTCATCCCGATGTTATTCTCAATGCTCTCATGGGGCGCCTGATCGCTTCTGCAGAAGATCGCGTGATCTTCCGGGAACTCGATGTTCCGGTCATGCAGCTGATACGCAATTATACGCTTTCACCGGAACAATGGCTTGAAGATCCGGTCGGGATCAGTGCCATGAGCCTGACGCACTCGCTGGTGCAGCCGGAAATGTTCGGCGTGATCGATCCGGTGATGATTGCCGGATCGAGGCGCAATCCCGAAGGCCCGTACACGGTCTCGACCGCAGTTCCCATTGCTGAACGTATCAGGGCAGTTGCGGGACGTGTCCGGCGATGGGTTCGCCTGAGACGGCTTTCCAACAGCGAGAAGCGGGTGGCGATTGTGCTGCACAACAACCCGTGCAAAGGGGTTGAAAGCACCGTCGGAATGGCTGCGGGGCTCGATACATTTAACAGTCTTATTGCCCTGCTTCGAAGAATGCAGCATGAGGGATATGATGTCGGGACCGTTCCGGAGAACGGCAAGGCACTGCTCGATCAGATCCAGGAGCGGAAAGCGCTGCATGAGTTCCGCTGGACTACGACCGATGAAATTGTCCGTAAAGGTGGAGTGCTGCATACGATGGGGCGGAAAGAGTACGAAGAGCGCTTTTCATGTTTCGATGCTTCGGTACGGGCAAAAGTTGATGATGACTGGGGTGATTTTCCGGGAGAGGGCATGGTATGGCATCAGAACGGAGAGGATGCGGTGCTGATTACCGGGCTTCGTTTCGGCAATATTACTGTTATGGCGCAGCCGAAACGCGGCTGCTACGGGTCTCGCTGTGATGGCGAGGTCTGCCGTATTCTGCACGATCCGGAGATTTCGCCGCCGCACCAGTGGCTTGCCACCTATTTCTGGATACAGGACCATGCCGACGCCGTAGTGCATTTTGGCACGAGCGGTGCACTCGAATACCTGCCCGGCAAGCGGGCCGTGCTGTCGGGAAACTGCTTCAGCGATATTTCGCTCGGAGACCTGCCCAATATCTATCCTTACATCATGGATGTTCCGGGGGAAGGCATGACGGCAAAGCGCAGGGGACGGGCTGTTATCGTTGATCACCTGACGCCTGCAAGCCGTCCGGCATCTGTTTCCGATGAACTTGCGTCATTCGAAGAGATGCTTGCGGAGTACCGTCGGGCAGCCGACGGCAATGAGCGTTCACGCCTTGAAGCCCTGGGCAGGGGTATGCTCGAGCCGGCGGTGAAACTCCGTTTTCTCGATGAAGGGGCGAGCGTGGAGCAGCTGCACGACGGGGTGGAGCGTTTTTCCCGACAGATCGAACGGGTAAAGCGCTCGATGGTTTCTGACGGGATGCACCTGTTCGGCCGGGTGCCGGACAACCGTGCCGTGGCCGCCATGATTCTCTCCGCGGTGCCCCGTTCTCCGGTGGGCGTGTCATCGTATGCAGAGATCGCTGCAAAGCATCCTGCTCCGGGGGAGGATGTGTTCGAGAATGCGGTCGATCTGGTTTGTGCCGTACTCGATGAGTCTGCCGTTCCGGATCACATGACGTCGTGTATCGGTGAACTGCCTCCTGACCTGACGCGGTGGTGCCGTGAGATGGCCGGGAACGTTTGCCGTGCCCGTGAGGAGACCGAAAGCCTGCTGCATGCGCTCAACGGCGGTTATGTCGATGCGGGTCTTGCAGGTTCGCCTTCTTCCGGCAAGCCGGATGTGCTCCCGTCTGGCAGGAATTTCTTCGCCGCCGATATCATGACCATGCCCACAGATGCAGCGTGGGATATCGGCCGGGAGCTCGGCGACCGTTTGCTTGAACGTTTTTACCGGGAGGAAGGGCGCTTTCCTGAGAGCATCGGGCTGAGCCTCTGGAGTTCCGACGCCTTCAAGTCGGACGGGGAAACGCTTGCCCAGATTTTTCATCTTCTGGGTGTGTCTCCCCTCAGGCAGGCGAATGGACGGGTCAGCAACGTGCGGGTCACACCGGCGGAAGACCTCGTTATCGAGATTGACGGAACGCGCATGAACCGGCCGCGTGTCGATGCAACCATCGAGACCAGCA
>Ga0272443_10001969_pt1 | contig 27713 bp, 24 predicted proteins | sample SSMAcet12_FD_193581 | JGI IMG/M metagenome (GOLD analysis project Ga0272443, IMG submission 193581) | Marine sediment archaeal communities from Little Sippewissett salt marsh, Falmouth, MA, United States - SSM-Acet-12 | ecosystem: Environmental > Aquatic > Marine > Wetlands > Sediment ... | reverse complement strand
AGGAGACGATAATGGATCGTCTCGCCATCCTGCATGGGTGGTATCGCGATGTGCTCGTCTTCCGAGAGAGCGGACGGACGGACGATATCATCAATCAGGATATCTTGGAAACAGTTGCCTCCATGGCCGACCGTCTTCCCGGATGCCGGGCGATTGAGGCACTGAATCATGTTGAGCGGGCAATGGATGCCATCGAAAAGAATGTGAACAAACAATTGACATTGGAAACAATGGTGTTTAAACTCTCTCATTTGGTGGAAAGATGATAATGGACGATAAAGAGATAGGTGATAATACAGTTGATTCCACAAAGACTGTTGTCGGTGTTCGATTCAGGAACCGGGGAAAGCTCTACTCCTTCGAGACCGCTGGTTGCGATGTCGTACAGGGTGACCAGGTCATCGTAGACACGGAAATGGGCCTCGCCCTCGGCATGGTTTCAACACAGCCGTGCCGTATCGACGGGATACGTATTCACACGGCTCTCCGTCCGGTTGTGAGGAAGGCGACGGAACAAGACCTCTCCGTAGCGGCAAAGAGCGGCGAACTTGAAAAAAAGGCCTTTACCTTCTGTTGTGAGAAAATTGAGAAGCACGACCTTTCCATGAAGCTCGTCGATGTAGAATATCTTTTCGACCAGTCGAAGGTCATTTTTTATTTTACGGCGGAGAATCGTGTCGATTTTCGCGGTCTCGTCAAAGACCTGGTGCAGAAATACAAAACGCGGATTGAGCTGCGGCAGATCTGGGTACGCTCGGAAGCGCGAATATACGGCGGCGTCGGCATCTGTGGGCGCGAACTGTGTTGTGTCAAATTCCTGAAAAATTTCAATCCTGTGTCCATAAAAATGGTCAAGGAACAGAACATGCTTCTCAATCCCGAAAAGATATCGGGTGTCTGTGGGCGTCTGATGTGCTGTCTCGCCTATGAGTATGATACCTATGTCGAGGCCAAGCGGAATATGCCGAAGTGCGGGAAATACGTGACCATCCCGGAAGGCCGGGGGAAAGTCGTCCGGCAGATGCCTCTGGAGGAGAAGATTGTCGTCAATGTGGATGAGAAGGGCGAGGTCGAGGCGTCCGTTCATGACATTGTCGATCGATCGTGACGGAAACTGACACGGTATTTTAATTGATTGATGGTATACCCATTGGACTATCCTTTTTCCAAAAGGATATGATGGTTTGAGAGACGGCTTAAAGACAGGGCGCATTGTGTGCCGTCTCCGATAGGGATACCGTCTTCACGACGGTGGAGACGGCTTCATGGAGAAAGCTTTTATGGAAAAGAATAACGCATTCTACATTACCACACCGATCTACTACGTCAACGCATCACCGCATATCGGCCATGCCTATACGACGATCGTTGCCGACGTCATGGCACGTTTCCACCGTATGATGGGCCGTGATGTCTTCTTCCTGACAGGGACCGACGAGCACGGTGACAAGGTCGCGGAAGCCGCGGAAGCGGCGGGTGAAACGCCCCAGGCATATGCCGATCGTATCAGTGCCCAATTTCGTGATCTCTGGCCGGAGCTGAACATCACAAACGATCATTTCATACGGACGACGGACGCGAACCATAAGAAAACAGTCCAGGCGATTCTCCAGACGGTCTATGACCGTGGCGATATCTATTTCGGGGAATATGAAGGATTCTATTGTGTCGGCTGCGAACGTTTCTACCGAGAGTCGGAACTGGTGGACGGCAAATGTCCCGACCATCAGACAGTACCCGAGCTTCGCAGCGAGAGCAATTATTTCTTCAAGATGAGTACCTATCAGCAGTGGCTCATCGATCATATTACCACCAATCCCGATTTTATCCGGCCAGAACGATACCGGAACGAAGCACTTGCTTTCCTGCAGGAGCCGCTCGAGGACCTGTGCATCTCACGACCGAAGAGCCGGCTCACGTGGGGGATCGAACTGCCCTTCGATACGAATTACGTCACATACGTGTGGTATGATGCGTTGATCAATTATGTTACGGGCATCGGGTATCCCGATGGTGACACCTGGAGCCGCTTCTGGCCGGTCTGCCAGCACCTCATTGCGAAGGACATCCTCAAGCCGCACGGCATCTACTGGCCTACCATGCTGAAGGCTGCGGGTATCGAACCCTACCGGAACCTGAACGTCCACGGTTACTGGAATATTGATCAGGGGAAGATGTCGAAAAGCCGCGGGACCGTGATCAAACCTCTGGACCTGAAGGACAAGTACGGGCTCGATCCCTTCCGGTACTTCCTTATGCGGGAGATGGTGTTCGGTCTCGATTCAAATTTCAGTGAAGAAGGCTTCGTGCAGAGAATCAATTCGGATCTGGCAAACGACCTGGGAAATCTCGTGAGTCGCTCACTTTCCATGGCCGACAAGTTTTGCGGCGGGACAGTACCGGAAAGGGGCGACGTCACCGCCGCAGATGAGCTCCTTGTCCAAAAGGCTGAGGCTCTTTATGGACAGGTAGAATCGTCTTTCTCGGCCCTGCAGTTTCACAAGGGACTCATGGCGCTCTGGGAGTTTGTCAATGTCGCCAATAAATATATTGTCGAGCAGGAGCCCTGGGTGCTGGCGAAAGACCCGGCAAATGCCCGGCGGCTGTCTGCGGTGATATACAATATCCTTGAGGCTTTGCGCGTTATCGCTGTTTTTATCACGCCCGTCATGCCCGATTCGTCGGCGGAAATCCTCCGTCGTATCGGTGTCGACGATGCTGCGGGACAGACATTTGACACAGTGAAACGCTGGGGCGGTGTGACGTCAGGCGTTCCTGTCGACAGGGGCGGACAGTTGTTTCCCCGGCACGAATATGCGGCCGCTTCGGCTGAGCAGGATGAGCGTACGTTGGTTTCTTTCAAAAAAGAGATATCCTACGACGATTTTCAGAAGGTCGATCTGCGTGTTGCCACCGTCCTTGCCGCGGAACCGGTCCCGAAATCCAGAAAGCTCGTGAAGCTGGAGGTGGATGTGGGTGAGAAGAGGACCGTCGTCGCAGGCGTTGGAACGGATTTCTCGGCGGCGGACATGGTAGGAAAAAAAATCGTCATCGTCGCGAATCTGAAACCGGCGAAGCTCATGGGCATCCTCTCCCAGGGGATGATTCTTGCCGCCGAGGGGTCATCGGGACTCGCGCTTGTCGAAGTGACTGGTGAGGTTGAAGACGGTACGGTAATCCGGTAGGTGTTCACACAGCTTAACGGGGATATGATACCATCCCCGGGATCGCTATAAAAAAGCTAGGCATGACGCCTGGCTTTATCAGTTTATCCGATTTTTGCCGGTGGTTCGACGGGCACGTCAATAGGTGTCATATACTTCTCCACAACGGTCCGTGTATCGACGACGCCGAGTTTGTCGAAGAGAAAGGCAAACTGCTGTTCCAATTCCTGCCCGATCGCGGTGCGGATCTCCTTGGAAAGATGCCACATTTCGTGTTTGAAAGGACCAATCGCTTTCTTGCGTGTCTTATAGAGGAACTGTTCTTCCGTGTCCGATTCTTTCTGTTCACCACCAAGAGTCTTCCGTATATAATCATAGATGCGGTCTCGCAGATCCTGCGGAAAGTGGTCACTGTCGTACATGATGTTCTGGAACCCCGTGGCGAGGTGAATCTCCGCCGTTCCGACGGTGGGGAAGCGGTCGAAAGCGTCGTTCGGCAGAGTGGAAGCACCATGCTGAACAGCCCCGCTGAGACCGTAGCGATCCCGCGCCACATCGGAAATCCTCTTCAGAGTATCGAAATCGATATTGACCTGGGCAATGGATCCGTCGGCGAGGGGAACGCCGCCGTGGGTTGTTCCCGTCTGTATGCTGATCTTGCTGATGCCTGTCAGGTCATTGCCATGTTCCCGGAGCCGCACGAGATAGTTGTCCATGAAAATGGTAAACTCTTCGACAGTGGTGTTTTTCGTTCCCACTTCACCGATTTCGCCGCCTGTCGATATCGTTATGCCCTCCGGCTCGCGCGCGCGGATGTAAGCTGTCAGATCGGCGGTGATGCCGTAATTTGCCGCCTGCTGTTCCTGGATGCTGGGCCGCGAAAGATCCACGACGGTCGATGCATCAATATCAATGTTGTAAATACCAGCGGTGATCGCCTCTGCAATAAGGTCTTTAATGGCCGTAATTTCTTCATTGGGTGCTGATGCATATTTTTTCGCGTTCACCTGAAAGTGATCGCCCTGAAGCATCAGGGGACCGCGGTACCCTGTTTTTATTGCCGCTGCCGTGATGACACCACTGTATTCAATCGGCGGTTGATCGGTGTATTTCATTTCAGAACGGGCGATTTCAAAAAGAACGGGGCCGACGTTTCCTTTCGCCATGGCCCGGAAGACGGCCTGCGCCGTGTCATAGGTAAGTCCCCTCACATTGATGGCGGGTACGGAGAAACCCGACACGTTCCCGCGTCCCATTGCCTCGTACAGAGACTGAATGGAAGAGGGGAAAATTCCCAGCGACGCTGCGGCACGGCGGATGATCCAGTAGACGGAGTTTCTTATCAACGCATCACTGCTAAAAACAGCGGTGTACACCAGGTCGTCGAGGAGTTCGGTGACGAATCGTTTTTCATCGGAAACGGACACATGTGAGCCCTCGATGACGACAATTTCGCGACAACGGTCTGTGATTTGTTCCAGCGATGAATAAATCATGCTTATCTCTCCTCGTGCTTTCGATTGATTTTTCAACGGTTATTACAATTGACCGATGTATTCACGGGCCTTTTCCACCTCGAAGCGGCTTCCGATGTAAATCGGACAGCGCTGTTCGAGGTTGTCCGGTTTTATCGACAGAATATCCCGTTCGCCATCGGTGGCCATCCCGCTGGCCTGTTTTATAATGAAGGCCATGGGCTGCAGTTCGAAGATGAGGCGCAACTTTCCCCGGGGATTCTTCGCGAGGGCGGGATAGGTGAAGATGCCGCCACGCTTGATCAAAATCTGATTGATGTCGGGAACAAAACCGCCGCTGTAGCGCAACTTGTACCCCTCATTGTCGAGATACTCAATGTATCGCCTGTGCGCGGGTGTCCAGTCCTTTTTGAGCCCGCCCATACTGTAGATGCCCCCCCGGTCATTCAGGGTGATATTTTCCTCGGAGAGCACGTATTCGCCTTCCCTGTTGAGCACGAATTCATGCGTTCCCTTGCCCGCCGTGTACACCATGGTGATGAGGGGGCCGTAGGTGATGTACATGGATGCAACAAGCGTCTTCTCGCCTGTGTCGAGGGCGGACGACTGATGAATGCCGATGATCGTGCCGATGGAAAGATTGGTGTCCACAAGAGATGAACCGTCCAAGGGATCTGCCGTTACACAGTATTTTTCCGTACCATTGCCGACGGTGATGATTCCATCGCGTTCTTCCGAGGCATAGTCGCGCACAAAACCGGAGAAACGCAACTGATTAAGAAGAATTTCATCGGCGCTCTTGTCCAGGGCAAGTTGCTCCTCGCCATAGATATTTCTGAAGCCCGCGAGTTTTCGGTTGGACTCGTGAATTTTCGCGAAAATATATTTACCCGTCACGGCGATCTGCCATATCAGCCGCCGAAGTTCCACTTCGACACCGGCCATCCACATGTGCCGCCTGAGATCGACAAAATATTGCGTTGCGTCGGAGATGTTTGCCATCGGTGTCATCCTTTCACTTTTTGCCTGTTCTGTAGCAATTAACAGACATTATGACAAGGGCATTTTTGATACAGAAAAGGCGCAACCTTTCGAGGTTACGCCTCTTTCACTTTATATGGTGCCGAAGCCGGGATTTGAACCCGGACGGGCGTGGCCCACTACCCCCTCAAGATAGCGTGTCTACCAAATTCCACCACTTCGGCTCTTTCTCGACACGTGATACGTGTATTTCTTTTTTTCTCCTTTGTCAATTCAAAAAAACTATGCCTTCTTCCTGAATTTATTTACCTTCCTCGGCGCCTGAACCCTGGGCTTGAGGTTGTGCGGTGACTGGACCTTCGCCCGCAGCGGGAACGGTCTGCTCAACGGAGACATTCTACATGACAGTGCCCGTGGTATGGTAGGCAAAATAGGCGAGCCAGAGGGACGTCAGCATAAAGACGATAGCAACGACCGTTGTGATTTTACCCAGGAAGGTCCCCGGTCCGCTGCTTCCGAAGAGTGTTTGACTCGAACCGCCGAAGGCAGCGCCCATGTCGGCTCCCTTTCCTGTCTGAAGCAGCACGATACAGATGAGTGCCACACAGATAATGATGTGAACGATTGTAATAAGCGTATGCACTTTTTTCAGTTCTCCTTAACTACCCGTTTATTATTTCGGCGAACGTGCCGGCATCGAGACTGGCACCGCCGACGAGAACACCGTCGATATTCGGTTCTTCAAGCAGACCCGTCACATTGCCTGCAGTGACGCTGCCGCCGTAAATGATGGCGATGTCCTCATGTGAACCGGCAGCGGTTTTTTCTCCTATTGTTTCGCGGATATAACGATGCACTTTCTCCGCCTGAGTCCGCGTTGCTGTCTTTCCCGTACCGATCGCCCATACCGGTTCGTATGCAATAATGAGCCTCCCTATATCATCAGCGGCGACATTATTCAATCCCTTGTTGATCTGTTTGTCAATTACATGAAAGGTATTTCCACTGTCGCGTTCTGAAAGGGTTTCCCCGATGCAAAAGATGGGAGTCAGGCCGGCGCGGAGCGCGGCAACTATTTTTTTGTTGATGCGTTCGTCCGGTTCGTTGAAAAGGTGCCGTCGCTCGGAATGACCAACGATGACATGCCGACACCCGGCGTCAACAAGCATCCCCGCCGCAATCTCGCCAGTATATGCCCCTTGTTCCTCTTCATGGAGGTTTTGTCCGGCAAGGGAAAAAGGGGTCCCTTTCATGGCTTGGGAGAGACGGTACAGAGCGGTAAATGGAGCGGCGACAATAACCGTTCGCGCTGTGGACGGGACCTTCCCGTGCAACGTTTTGATGAACTCAACCGACTCGGGGACCGTTTTGTGCATCTTCCAGTTTGCGGCGATGATGATATTCCTCATGCTTTTCCCTTTTACAGTCGGGCACCCATATAGAGGGCGAGGTCGCGCATGCGGCATGCATAACCGCTTTCATTGTCGTACCAGGCGAAGACTTTGATAAAATGCCCGTCGATGGCTGTGGTCAGGGGTGCGTCAACAATCGATGAGTACGTGCTGCTGGTGAAGTCCACCGACACCAGTTCTTCCTCGCTGACCGCCATGATTCCTTGAAGTGATCCCGCCGCCGCCGCCTTCAGCGCCTCCGTAATTGTTTCCGCCGATGCCGACTTTTCAATATCACAGGCCAAATCGACAAGTGATACGTTCGGTGTAGGAACCCTGAGGGCAATACCGTCCAACCGCCCCTTCATCTCGGGAATAACTTCTCCCACGGCTGCTGCGGCACCCGTGGTTGTGGGAATGATTGACAGGGCCGCCGCCCGGGCCCGGCGAAGGTCCTTATGCGACCCATCAAGGATCCTCTGGTCCATGGTATACGAGTGGACCGTTGTCATGAGGCCCCGGGCGATGCCGAAGTTTTCGTGGATAACTTTCACCACCGGGGCGAGACAGTTCGTTGTACATGACGCATTTGATACGATGTGATGGGACGCCGGGTTGTATTGGTCTTCATTAACGCCCATGACGAAGGTCCCGTCAATGGATTTACCCGGTGCCGCAATAATTACCTTTCGCGCGCCCGCCTCGATATGTTTTGTGCACGCCTCCCCCGACCTGTATTTTCCCGTTGATTCCAGGACAATGTCGACGCCCAAGTCTTTCCAGGGGAATTTCGCTCCATCATCTGAAACGTTGGTGACGGTGATGGTCCGCCCGTCGACAACGAGGGCGTCTTCCCGGCTGGTGACATCGACTGAGATGGTCCTGTGAACGGAGTCATAAACGAGGAGGTGGCGGAGAGTGGGTACCGGTGCTCGCGAGTTGATAGCAACAATATCAATGTCCCGTCGTCCGGAACATGCGCGCACAAGATACCGGCCGATTCGTCCAAAACCGTTTATAGCGATCCTTACCCCCATATCGAATGTCTCCTTAACTGAAATTATTAATTATGCTGTGTTGGCGTTGTTCCCCGCTGTATCGCCGGGACGAGTTCTGCAGATCGACGCGGTCGGCGTCGATTTTTCCGGTTCGAGACTGATTGTTAGAGACCGAAATCGGTTGGATGTTATCGACAGAGCCGCATTTAGTCAACCCCTTTTTTCCGGCGGTTAATTATGAAATAATAGGATAATAGACACAAACATCGCTTGACATATAATCTTATATTTTGCTACATTTTCTTACTTGGGTGTAAATGGCACGGCTTAAATGGGGTATTCTGTAAACAAAGCGGTTATTTGTGGCGTTTTCATCATTCTATCCCTTGTCGTAATAGGAGTCGAGGGGATGGCAGGTAGTATTCGTAAATCGGTAATCGCGGGAACGTGGTATCCCGGCGATGCGGTGGTTCTCCGCGCGGATATAAAACGATACATCAGTGACGTTGACGGTGACGGTATCGGGGGTGCGCTGGTGGGAATGGTGGTTCCCCATGCCGGGTATATGTACTCGGGGTCCGTTGCTGCCTATGCTTACCGAATGGTGGAGGGTGGCGATTTTGACAGGGTTGTCATCATCGGTCCCAGTCACCGTGCTTCCTTCAGGGGGGTCTCTGCTTATGGCGGTGACGGATATGAGACGCCTTTTGGTGTTGTTCCCGTCGATACGGAGTTGCGGGATGCCCTGCTTGCCCATGATTCCGTGATATCGACGGTGACGGATGCTCATCGGCAGGAGCATTCCGTGGAGATCCAGCTTCCGTTCCTTCAGGCGCGGTTGGGTGCATTCACTTTTCTGCCCCTTGTGATGGGATCTCAAGACGAAGAGACATGTCTCAAGCTGGCAGCGGCACTTTACGAGATTACTCAGGAGGAGAAAGTTCTTATCATCGGAAGCTCCGATCTTTCCCACTTTCATCGGTACGAGGCGGCGGTCAAAATGGACCACCGGGTTGTCCAGCACCTTAAAAACATGGATGCGGAAGCGCTGCTGGATGATTTGGAAGATGGCGAGTGCGAGGCCTGTGGCGGCGGGCCCATGTCGGTGGCCATGATGGTGTCGAAGATGCGGGGGGCCGATCATGCCAAGGTATTGTGCTACGCAAATTCTGGAGATGTAACGGGTGACCGGCGCAGTGTCGTGGGGTATGCAGCCGCCGTGTTTTTCAAAGGCGGTGCGAAAGATGCAAGAACGCGTGAGTCGGCGACGTCGGGAAATAAAAAATTGACGACAGCTGAACGAAAAAGGCTCCTGTCCCTCGCGCGGGAAAGCATTTCGTCGCGCCTTGACCGGGGGTCACTTCCTGAAGTTCATCACTCCACCCAGTCGCTCGCTGAAAAGAGAGGGGCTTTTGTCACATTGAAAAAGGGAGGTCGTCTCCGGGGTTGCATCGGCTACATCGAGGCACGGACGCCCCTGGCAGAGACGGTCCGGGATATGGCTCAGGCGGCCGCTTTTGACGATCCGCGTTTTCCGCCCTTGAAGGCTGATGAACTTGACGAGATCACGATCGAAATTTCCGCACTGACGCCGCTCAAACGACTTGAGGACGTAACCGATATTATTATCGGCGTGCACGGGCTCTACATCGTCAGCGGGTTTCATGCCGGACTTCTGTTGCCGCAGGTGGCCACGGAACAGGGGTGGGACCGGACGACCTTTTTGGAAGAAACGTGTCGGAAGGCGGGAGTTTCGCGCGATGCGTGGCAGAGCGACGACACCACAGTGTATTGTTTTTCCGCCGATGTTTTTGGCGAGGACGAATAATTTGTCGCGGGGATGAAAAAATACTTGACAAATAATGGCAATGTATTTAGTGTCCCTAATTCGCGTTTTTTGGAATAAGGTGCCCGGTGAATCCGTTTCTATTCCAAATAATTGAGGATAGTATGTGCGCTGGCGTAGCTCAATCGGTAGAGCAGCTGATTTGTAATCAGCAGGTTGCGGGTTCGAGTCCCATCGCCAGCTCCATTGTGTACGGTACGTGAGGAGGGGTTCCCGAGTGGTCAAAGGGAGCAGACTGTAAATCTGCCGGCTCAGCCTTCGGAGGTTCAAATCCTCCCCCCTCCACCATGTGATGATGCGCGGGAGTAGCTCAGTGGCTAGAGCATCAGCCTTCCAAGCTGAGGGTCGCGGGTTCGAATCCCGTTTCCCGCTCCACGATAGTTCGACCGGGTCTTGTGTGGCGCCGGTTGCACGGGGCACACATCACGCCCACGTAGCTCAGTCGGTAGAGCACATCCTTGGTAAGGATGAGGTCACCAGTTCAATCCTGGTCGTGGGCTCCATTCTTTTGAGAGCAGGGAATGTATGAGAGACAAGATTGCGCTTGCATGCGGAGAATGTAAACAGAGGAATTATTCGACGACGAAGAACAAGAGGACAATGAAAAATCGTCTCGAGATGAAGAAATATTGTCCCTTCTGTCGCCGGCACACGGTTCATAGAGAAACAAAGTGATGAACAACGGGCCAGTAGCTCTAATTGGATAGAGCGCCGGACTCCAAATCCGGATGCTGGGGGTTCGAGTCCCTCCTGGCCTGCCATTATTTACAGGGTGACGGGAAATATGGTGAAGCTCAACGGTATAGTCGGTAAAGTCCTCCAGTTTCTGAGAGAAACGAAGGGTGAGTTGCGGAAGGTGACATGGCCCACGCCGAAAGAGGCACTGGCCTCGACGTCCGTGGTGATTGTCGTTGTCATGATCGTGTCCGTATTTCTCGGTGTCGTCGATATGGGGCTGACGCGCCTTGTCAGGGTGCTTCTGGGTTAGGATATGGCATTTCGATGGTATGTAGTTCATACGTATTCAGGATTTGAAAACCGCGTCAAGCGCTCGCTGACGGAGGCGATCGCAAACGCGGGGATGGAGGAGTATTTCGACGAGGTCCTCGTTCCGGAAGAAAACGTTGTTGAACTGAAAAAGGGCGAGAAGAAAACCTCGAAGAGAAAATTCTTTCCCGGATACATTCTGGTACGGATGGAGTTGAATGACGACACATGGCATATTGTGAAAAATACGCCGAAGGTCACCGGTTTTGTGGGAAGCCGCGACAAACCGGCTCCCATCGCGGATGATGATGTGGCGTCGCTGCAGACGCGCATCGATGAAGGAACGTTGAAACCGAAACCGAAGTTTACCTTTGAAGAAGGGGACCACATTCGGATTATTGATGGTCCTTTCACCGGTTTCGACGGTGTTGTCGACGAGGTGAAAGCCGAAAAGAGCAAACTTCGTGTGATTGTCAGTATATTCGGACGTTCAACACCGGTCGAGTTGGATTATATACAGGTTGTTCAAAATTAGACAGAGTGATTTAACGGCAAGGGGAATGGAATGGCTAAGAAGGTAATCGCGAACATAAAATTACAGATCCAGGCGGGGAAGGCCACGCCATCACCGCCAATCGGCCCGGCGCTGGGACAGCACGGTGTTAATATTATGGAGTTTTGCAAGGCGTACAACGCGCAGACACAGAGTCAGGAGGGGATGGTGATCCCCGTTCTCATTACCGTCTACGCGGACAAGTCATTCACGTTTGTTACAAAAACGCCCCCCGCATCCGTTCTGTTGAAACAGGCGGCAAAAATCGCCAAGGGAGCGGGTGATCCCAAGCGGGAACACGTGGGGAAGGTAAGCGTTAAGCAGGTACGTGAAATTGCAGAGACAAAGTACAAAGATCTGAATGCGATCGACATGGAAGGCGCAATGAAGATAGTTGAAGGAACAGCGCGATCCATGGGTATCGAAGTGACGAAATAAACTGACGGTGGAGTTGTCATAGAATGTCAAAACGGGGCGCTAAATATTTGGCTGAGAGAGAGAAGGTGGACTCAATGACGCGCTATGCGCTGAAAGAGGCCATTGATCTGGTGATTTCAACGACGCGCGCAAAATTCGATGAGACGGTTGATGCGGCGATTCGCCTGGGTGTCAATCCAAAGCACGCAGACCAGATGGTACGAGGGAGCGTCGTCTTGCCCCACGGCCTCGGTAAAACGATCCGCGTCCTCGTCTTTGCAAAGGGAGAGAAGGAAAAAGAAGCGCGTGACGCGGGGGCTGATTACGCCGGCGCGGATGACCTCGTTGAAAAAATAAAAGAGGGATGGCTGGAATTTGATCGTGTGGTGGCAACGCCTGATATGATGGGCAGTGTGGGCAAGCTGGGAAAAATTCTCGGTCCGCGCGGTCTCATGCCCAATCCCAAGGTTGGTACCGTCACATTTGATGTGGCGCAGACGGTCAAAGAATTGAAGGCAGGTAAGGTGGAGTTTCGTGTCGAGAAGGCAGGTATTGTTCACAGTCCTGTCGGCAAGGTCTCCTTTGGGGCCGATAAGCTAGTCGAGAATGTCACGACTCTTGTTGAAATGATCATTAAACTGAAACCTGCATCGAGTAAGGGAACTTACCTTAAATCCATATCTCTTTCCACCACTATGGGGCCGGGCGTCAAAGTCGATCCCGTGGATATCAGGGGCATGTTAAAAGCTGGCTAAATCTGTGCATCAGATTTCAACGTCAAAGACAGCAGGTACACTACGTTTAAACGATGAGCGTCGGCCTGCCGAGACAGTAAGTAGGTGGTAACATTTCTTCCTGTTAGGCAGTCCGACTTTCATGGGACACCGAATCGTCTGTGGACGAGGCGGATATGTTATTATTCATGAAAGGAGGAAACACATTTGGATCGGACGACAAAAGAGCGCATGGTTGAAGAGCTTCACGAGAAGCTCGCAAAAACCGGCTTGGCCGTCCTTGCGGATTACAGTGGGATCAATGTGGCCCAGATGAATGAGTTGCGCGGCGTTCTCCGCGAACGCGACAGCGAGCTTAAGGTCGTCAAAAATAATCTCTTGAAGATTGCCTGTGAAGACACAGAGTACGCGTCTTTGAGAGAGTATCTCGTCGGGCCCGTGGCACTCATTATGAGTTATGGAGATTCCGCTGACGCAACGAAGGCTCTCGTCGATTATGCCAAGAAAAATGATAAGCTCGATGTTAGAGTCGGTATTCTCAATGGCCAGATCCTCGATAAAGACCGTTTGAAAGTCCTTGCGGAGTTGCCGAGTCGCGATGTTCTTCTCGCCCGGTTGCTATCCGTTTTTGTGGGCGTTCATACGCAATTTGTCAATGTGCTGGCAGGGGTGCCGCGGGAATTCGTCCAGGTACTGGAAGCCTATCGAGCGAAGAAAGAACAGGATAATTAATTGATATAAGGAAGGAATGTATACCATGGCAGAGAAGAAGATTACGAAAGATGATGTTGTACAGTTTATCGAAGGAATGACAGTAATCGAGCTTGCAGAGCTTGTTAAAGAACTCGAGGAAAAATTTGGTGTTTCAGCGGCGGCTCCCGTCGCGGCAGTCGCGGCGGCTGGTCCTGTACAGGCACAGGAAGCGGCTGAGGAAAAGGTTGAATTTGATGTTGTCCTGACGGGCTTTGGGGATCAGAAAATCCAGGTGATCAAGGTGGTAAGGGCGATTACAGGGCTCGGATTGAAAGAGGCGAAGGAACTCGTGGAAGGAGTGCCCAAACCTCTCAAAGAGGCCATTTCAAAAGACGAGGCTGCCGAGATTAAAGGAAAGATCGAAGAGGTGGGAGGAACTGCGGAGGTTAAGTAACCCGCGCATGAAAACTCTCTCCGATTCGTGTGTGAAAGGATGGCTATGGGAAGCTTGAGGAAGAACTTTGGCCGAATAAGGAAAGTTGCCGATATACCGAATCTTATCGAAATTCAGAAGGAATCCTATTCACGATTCCTTCAGGATGGTGTGGATCCCGATAAGCGCACCACGCTGGGGTTGGAATGGGCCTTCAAGAGCGTTCTCCCTATTGTTGATTTTGGGGGGAAATGTTCTCTCGAATTTGTCTGTTATAAAATAGGCAAACCGCGTTACGATGTGAAAGAATGTATGGAAAAGGGGATGACCTATGCGGCGCCCCTGAAGATTGTCGTCCGGCTGGTCGTGTTCGATGTGATCAATCAGGGAGACCAGAAGAACATTCGAGACATCAAGGAACAGGAGATTTACTTCGGTGAAATACCCCTGATGACCGATCAGGGAACGTTCATCATTAATGGAACGGAGCGGGTAATCGTCAGTCAGCTGCACCGTTCGCCGGGAATCTTTTTTGATCATGATAAGGGAAAAACCCATTCCAGCGGTAAACTGATTTATTCGGCCAGAGTAATTCCGATCCGCGGGTCGTGGCTCGATCTTGAGTTCGATCCGAAGGATGTGCTGTATGCGCGAATCGACCGGCGGCGGAAAATGCCCGTCACCATATTGCTCAAGGCAATGGGCTATTCGTCGGAACGGCTTCTCCAGGAATTTAATCCTCTTTCACGCGTTGTTCTTCGGGACGAAAAGATTTTCATCGTCGTCGATGAATCGATCTCCGGTGAGCGTGTCCTTGACGATGTTATGGATCCCACCAGTGGTGAAGTCATTATCAAGAAAGGCCGCAAGATATCCAAGGCCGCCCTGCGCCGGATGGAAGAGAGTGGCATCCAGGAAATTCCCACGGATACGGATGAGATGGTGGGTCGGGTCCTGGCGAAAAACGTGATTGATCCGGAGACGGGTGATATCATTGTTCCCTGTAACGAAGAAATCACCCTTGATGCGCTGCTCAAGATGACGGAGAAAGGCATCACGGAATTTTGTATTGTTCAACGCGAGGAAGACGGTTCGACGGACTACATTCGTAATACGCTCCTCCTCGACAAGGTGGAAACGGAAAATGAGGCGATTATCGAAATATATCGTCGGCTGAGACCAAGCAACCCGCCGACGCTGGAAACGGCACGCCGGTTTTTCACCAGCCTCTTCTTCAATAATGACAGTTATGATCTTTCCAGTGTGGGGCGCGTCAAATTAAACTACAAGTTGAAGCTCAAGGTATCCACGGATGTTTGTGTCTTGCGGAATGAAGACATCCTGGAGGCGGTCAAATATCTCGTCAACCTGAAAAACGGTGTCAGTGATTACGCTGTCGACGATATCGACCACCTGGGTAACAGACGTATCCGATCCGTCGGAGAACTGATTGAAAATCAGTACCGTATCGGCCTCGTGCGCATGGAGAGGGCCATCAAGGAAAAAATGAGTCTTCTCGATGTGGAAACGATGATGCCCCACGATCTCGTTAATGCCAAACCCGTCACAGCGGTGGTCAACGAATTCTTCGGCAGCAGCCAGTTGTCTCAGTTTATGGACCAGACGAACCCTCTGTCCGAGGTGACGCATAAGAGACGGTTGTCGGCCCTCGGTCCTGGCGGTTTGACGCGGGAACGGGCGGGGTTCGAGGTTCGCGACGTCCATAATACGCACTACGGTCGTATCTGCCCGATTGAAACACCGGAAGGACCCAATATCGGCCTGATCGTTTCACTCAGCTCATACGCCCGTGTCAATGAGTTCGGGTTCATTGAGACCCCCCTTTGCGTCGTCCGTGACGGACACGTGACGGAAGAAATAGTTTTTCTCACCGCCATCGAGGAAGAAAGCCACATTATTGCCCAGGCAAACAGCCGCATCGATGAAAAAGGGCGATTGACGGAACCGTTGGTGACGGCGAGACGGGGCGGTAACTACGTAACCGTCCAGCCCGGTGAAGTGACCCTGATGGACGTATCGCCGACGCAGTTGGTGAGCATCGCCGCCGGTCTGATTCCCTTCCTCGAACACGACGATGCGAACCGTGCGTTAATGGGATCGAACATGCAACGTCAGGCCGTCCCCCTGATAAAACCGGAAGCGCCCTTTGTGGGAACCGGACTGGAAGGGAATGTGGCGCGTGATTCCGGTGCTGTCATCGTTGCGAATCGTTCAGGTGTCGTTGAGAATGTCGACGCCACACGGATCGTTGTCAAGTGTGATGAAGACGGGACACCCGATGAATCGGGCATCGGCGTCGATATCTATAATCTGACGAAATATCGCCGTTCCAATCAGGATACCTGCTTCAACAATCGCCCCATCATCACTACGGGTGACCGCGTAAATCGCGGGCAAGTCATCGCGGATGGGCCCTCCACCGATAACGGGGACCTGGCCCTGGGCCGGAACGTCATGGTCGCTTTCATGTCGTGGGGCGGCTATAATTACGAAGATTCCATTCTCGTCAGCGAGCGCATCATCAGGGACGATGTCTATACATCCGTCCATATCCAGGAGTTTGAGACCGTTGCCCGGGACACAAAACTCGGGCGTGAGGAAATCACCAAGGATATACCCAATGTGGGAGAGGACGTCCTGCGTAACCTTGATGAGAGCGGCATTGTCCGTATGGGTGTCACGGTGAAATCGGGCGATATTCTCGTAGGGAAGGTGACGCCGAAAGGAGAAACGCAGCTTTCGCCGGAAGAAAAGCTCCTTCGGGCAATTTTCGGTGAGAAAGCGGGTGATGTCAGGGATACATCGTTGCGGATTCCGCCCGGTGTCGAGGGAACCGTCATTGAAGCCCGCATCTTTTCGCGCAAGGGTGTGGAAAAAGACACGCGATCACAGGCGATTGAAGAAGGGGAAATCAACGAACTTCTGAAAGACCGCGACGAGGAAATCAGTATTATCATTGAATCGGTAAAGCGGCGGCTTTTCGAGATGCTGGAAGGAAAAACAGTCACCGCGCGCCTGTCTGACCCGGTGAAGAACAAGATTCTCCTTAAAAAGAATGAGGTTATCACCCAGGAACGGCTGGAAAATATCCCGTTCAAATTCTGGGGCGAGATCACCCTTGATGATATTGAAACAGAGGAAAAGATACGCGGCATCCTGGCCGGCGTGCAGCAGAAGAGAGAACTTATCGAGGCCTATTTCGATGAGAAGATCGATAAGGTGAAGGCCGGCGATGAGCTTCCACCCGGAGTGATCAAGCTGGTGAAGGTATACGTGGCGATCAAACGAAAGCTGTCCGTGGGAGATAAAATGGCCGGCCGCCATGGCAACAAGGGTGTGCTGTCACGAATATTGCCCGTTGAAGATATGCCCTTTTTCAAGGACGGGACGCCTATCGACATCATCCTTAATCCCCTCGGTGTTCCCTCCCGTATGAATGTGGGACAGATTCTCGAGACACATCTGGGGTGGGCAGCCAAAGAGCTGGGTGAAAAACTGCAAAAAGTGATCGAACTGAATTACACCGCCGATTCCATTCGAGGGGAACTGAAAAAAATCTATTCGTCACAACAGTTTGATACATTTGTTGATAGTGCCTCGGAAGATGAATTGAAGCGGATGGCCGCGCGGCTCTCGCATGGTATTCCCATAGCGTCGCCCGTCTTCGACGGTGCCCGCGAGGAGGAAATTAAGGGGATGCTTACCTCGGCGGGTCTCCCGGAGACGGGACAAACCGTTCTCTACGACGGTCGGACGGGAGAACCCTTCGATCAGAAAATCACCGTGGGCATGATTTACATGATGAAGTTGCATCACCTCGTTGATGATAAAATTCATGCACGCTCCATCGGTCCCTATTCCCTGGTCACGCAACAGCCCCTCGGTGGAAAGGCGCAGTTCGGCGGCCAGAGACTCGGTGAGATGGAAGTGTGGGCGATCGAGGCCTACGGTGCCGCCTATTCTCTGCAGGAGTTTCTCACGGTGAAGTCCGATGACGTCACCGGGCGTACACGGATTTACGAGGCGATTGTCAAAGGGCAACAGGAGTTGGAATCCGGATTGCCGGAGTCCTTCAATGTTCTCGTGAAAGAAATGCAGGGTCTCGGCCTGGATGTTGAGTTGCTGGAAGAGAAGAAGTAACGAAACCCTGTGAGATATTGATTGAAAAACAAAGGGAGAATTCTCAGTGGAAGATATCTACGGATTTTTCGAAAAGCCAAAGGATCCGGTACGTTTTAACGCCGTTAAGGTGTCCTTGGCATCTCCGGACAAGATACTCTCATGGTCACGGGGGGAGGTAAAAAAACCGGAGACGATTAATTATCGCACCTTTAAACCGGAACGGGATGGATTGTTCTGTGCGAAGATCTTCGGGCCCGTGAAGGATTATGAATGCCTCTGCGGGCGTTACAAGCGCATGAAACATCGGGGGATGGTCTGCGAAAAATGCGGCGTCGAGGTCATCCAATCGAAGGTCCGCCGCGATCGGATGGGACACATCGTTCTGGCTGCGCCTGTGGCCCATATCTGGTTTTTGAAAAGCCTTCCCAGCCGGATCGGGAATGTCCTCGATCTGACCTTGAAGGAGCTCGAGCGGGTTCTCTATTTTGAATCATGGATCGTCATCGATCCTAAGGACACGCCCCTGAAGAAAAAACAGTTACTGACAGAAGAAGAGTATGTTGCCTATCGTGAGGAATTCGGTCCTGATGCCTTCGATGCCGGGATCGGAGCGGAATCCATCAGAGAGTTGCTGGAAGAAATCGTTCTTGAAGAACTGGACGCCGAACTCCGTACCGAACTTGATGCGGCCACGTCGGAGACAAAACGGAAAAAATTGACCAAGCGGCTCAAGGTTGTCGAAACGTTGCGTATCTCGGGCAACCGGCCGGAATGGATGGTACTGACGGTGCTTCCCGTGATTCCACCGGACCTGCGCCCGCTGGTTCCGCTTGACGGGGGCCGTTTCGCCACCTCGGATCTGAACGATTTGTACCGTCGCGTCATCAATCGCAATAACCGCCTCAAACGACTTCTGGAACTGAACGCGCCCGAGATTATTATTCGTAACGAGAAGAGGATGCTTCAGGAATCCGTCGATGTCCTCTTCGACAACGGACGACGGGGACGGGCCGTAACCGGGTCGAATAAAAGACCGCTCAGGTCACTCTCCGATATGTTGAAAGGGAAACAGGGTCGCTTCCGACAGAATCTCCTGGGGAAGCGTGTTGATTACTCGGGCCGTTCGGTCATTACCGTTGGACCCGATCTGAGATTGCATCAATGCGGCCTGCCCAAGAAGATGGCGCTGGAGCTTTTCAAGCCGTTTATTTATAACCGTCTTGAGGAGCAGGGTCATGTTACGACCATCAAAAGCGCCAAGAAAATGGTCGAACGCGAAGAACCGGCCGTGTGGGATGCCCTTGATGAAGTGGTGCGGGAATATCCTGTCCTCCTGAACCGGGCACCGACGCTGCACCGGTTAGGCATTCAGGGTTTTGAGCCGGTTCTCATCGAGGGAAAGGCTATTCAGCTCCACCCCCTGGTCTGTACTGCTTTCAACGCCGACTTTGACGGCGACCAGATGGCAGTCCATGTGCCCCTTTCCATTGAAGCCCAAGTGGAGACGCGCTGCTTGATGATGTCTACGAACAACATTTTGTCGCCCGCCCACGGGAAACCCATCATTGTGCCGAACCAGGACATTGTTCTGGGTATTTACTATATGACCCGTTCGCGGAAGTACGTTGCGGGCGAGGGGATGGTATTTGCCTCCCCGGAAGAGGTCCGCTGCGCCTATGATTCGGGAAGTGCCGATATTCACGCCGCTGTCACGGTGCGCATGAACGGGGAGATGTACGATACAACCATCGGCCGCATCCTTCTCTACGACATCATACCCGACGATATCCCCTTTCCCTACGTCAATAAGGTGATGAAGAAGAAGGAACTGGCCAATCTCATCGATTACAGTTACCGAATCTGCGGTGCCAAAACCACAGTGGTCTTGGCAGACCGTTTAAAGGATCTGGGCTTCAAATATGCCACTTCTTCGGGTCTTTCCATTGCCATCGCCAACATGGCCGTGCCCCCGTCGAAGACGACAATAGTTGAAAAAGCTCAGACGGACGTTCTCGAGATACAGAAGCAGTACATGGACGGGCTTATCACAGATGGTGAGCGGTATAACAAGGTAATCGATATCTGGGCGCATGCTACGGAGAAGGTAGCCGATGAGATGTTGCAGGATATTGCCACGGAAGATATCTTTGACGGCGACGGGAATCCGCAACAGGATGAAAGTTTTAATCCAATCTATATGATGGCCGATTCCGGTGCGCGGGGCAGTGCGGCACAGATCCGTCAGCTTGCCGGTATGCGTGGTCTCATGGCGAAACCGTCGGGAGAGATCATCGAAACACCCATTACGGCGAATTTCCGTGAGGGTCTCACCGTGATGCAGTACTTTATTTCAACGCATGGAGCCAGAAAGGGTCTCGCCGACACGGCATTGAAAACGGCCAATTCAGGATACCTAACACGGCGTCTTGTCGATGTCTCTCAGGATTGTATCGTCACTGAGGAAGACTGCGGGACAATTGATGGCATTTATGTCTCGGCCCTCGTCGAAGGTGGTGAGATTATCGAAACTGCGGGAGAGCGGGTCCTGGGTCGTGTGGCCCTGGAAGATATTACAGACCCCTTCACTGAAGAAGTGATCGTCGAAGCGAATCAGGAGATTGACGAAGCGCTTGCCGATCGTATCGATAAGGCGGGGTTGGAAAGGGTTCTCATCCGGTCCGGGCTCACCTGCAAAGCGCGCTACGGTATCTGTGCGAAATGCTACGGCCGCGATCTGGCGCACGGTCATCTCGTCAATATCGGGGAGGCCGTCGGTATCATAGCCGCCCAATCCATCGGAGAGCCAGGGACCCAGTTGACGATGCGGACCTTCCACATAGGTGGGACTGCCAAATTCGAGGAGCATTCGACTCTGGAATCACGCCACGATGGAACGGTGAAGCTGGTCAATCTCAAAAAGGCGGTGAACCGGGACGGGCAGAACGTCGTCATGAGCCGAAACGGTGAGGTACACGTGCTCGATGCAGATGGCCGAAGCCGCGGCAAATATCCCGTCCCCTACGGTGCCACCCTCTTCCGCCATGACGATGAATCGGTTACGAAAGGAACGCTGATTGCCGAGTGGGATCCCTATTCCGTTCCCATCCTCTGTGAAATCGACGGGAAGGTCAAATACGGTGATATCATTGAAGGCAAGACGATGCAGGAACAGGTTGATGAGGTAACGGGGCTCTCGCGGAAAGTCATTGTTGAATACCGCAATCTCAACCTGAGGCCCCGTGTATCGCTGAAAGATACGGAAGGGAAAACGGTACGGGTTGGTGATTCACAGGCCATTGCCCGCTACTTCCTTCCCGTGGGAGCCAATATCCTTGTTGTGGAGAGTGAATCGGTCAAAGCGGGAGACGTCATCGCAAAAATACCCCGTGAGACGACAAAAACAAAGGATATTACCGGTGGCCTGCCCCGTGTCGCCGAATTGTTCGAGGCACGGAAGCCAAAAGAGTTCGCCCTCATCTCGGAGATTGACGGCGTTGTATCATACGGTGAGGACGTAAAAGGAAAACGGAAAATTATCGTGACACCCGATATGGGTGAACCGAAGGAATACTTCGTCATGAAGGGAAAACACATCAATGTCCAGGACGGTGAGCGTGTCACGGCCGGGCAGGCATTAATGGGCGGTGCGAGCAATCCCCATGATATCCTTACCATTAAAGGGGAAAAGGAACTGGCGCGCTACCTCGTTGACGAGGTTCAGGAGGTGTATCGTCTCCAGGGCGTGAAGATCAATGACAAGCACATCGAGGTTGTCGTCCGGCAGATGCTGAAGAAGGTTCGCGTCACCGATCCGGGTGATACGTCGCTTCTCGTTGATGAACAGATCGAGCGAAAAGACTTTGATGATTTGAATGCGGATATCATCGAGAAAAGCGGACAACCGGCCGTTGCGGAACCGGTCCTTTTGGGTATAACAAAAGCCTCTCTGAATACGGAGAGTTTCATCGCCGCGGCGTCGTTCCAGGAAACCACGCGCGTCTTAACGGAGGCAGCCATTGCGGGCAAGATCGATCGGCTTCAGGGGCTGAAGGAAAACGTTATCATGGGACGGCTGATTCCCGCAGGAACGGGTCTTGCCATGTATAAGGACCTGGGAATCCTTGTTCCCAAAGAGGAGAAAGATGCTCTTCCCGAATCAGAAGAAATAAATGACACCAATGAAGAGAAATGTCTTGACAGTGAGGCTGTCAGTTGATACATATCGCTTCTTTTTGGAAGAAGCTATTTGTGCGTAACCATTGATTGAAAGGTACTACGGAGGGAATCGAAAGGCAATGCCGACAATTAACCAGCTGATTCGCAAGGGGAGACAACAGATTAAGAAGAAAAAGGCGACGCCAGCGCTCGCTGAATGTCCTCAGAGGCGGGGTGTGTGCGTCCGTGTCTATACGACGACTCCGAAGAAGCCGAATTCCGCTCTTCGAAAAGTTGCACGAATCCGTTTGACGAGCGGTTATGAGGTGACATCCTATATCCCCGGCATTGGCCATAATCTCCAAGAGCACTCCGTAGTGCTCGTCCGTGGGGGTCGTGTCAAGGATCTTCCCGGTGTGCGCTATCACATCGTGCGCGGCACCCTCGATACTCTCGGTGTCCAGGATCGGAAAAAAGGACGGTCAAAATACGGTGCGAAACGGCCGAAATAGGAGAATTGAGTTAATCTTATGTCGCGAAGAAGAGAGATACGAAAGAAACAGTGGTCACCCGATCCCCAGTACGATAACGTCCTCGTGCAGAGATTTATCAATAATCTGCTGAAGCGGGGGAAGAAGAGTTTGGCTGAGTCGATTTTATACGGATCCTTTGATATTATCGCCGAGAAGACGAAGGAAGAGCCTCTGGGCGTTTTTCAAAAAGCGATGGACAATGTCAAGCCTGTTATCGAAGTGAAGTCTCGCCGCGTGGGCGGTGCAACCTATCAGGTTCCAACGGAAGTCGTGCCGGACCGTCGTGTCGCACTTGCCATTCGATGGATTATTTCCAATGCTCATTCCCGAGCGGGGAAGAGCATGAGGGAAAAGCTTGCCGGAGAATTCATGGATGCCGCGAATAACCGCGGTGCTTCGGTGAAGAAGAAAGAAGATACGCACAAAATGGCGGAGGCGAACAAGGCATTTGCCCACTATCGTTTTTAATCTGTGCGACGTGACGAGGGAATTGTCGAGTCGCCGCGTACAGTGCTCCTTTACATAAATAGTTTCATCGGCACCGGGCTTCATAACGGTGCTGAATGCCGGCAGCGGTTGGGTGAATATGGTTTTATGGGATACTTTCTGATAGTTTCTCCCGACGAACAGCATACGAGTGATAGAGAAATAGTTCGCTTTGGTGGTGCTTCCTGCATTCCGTATGGCCCGCGTCGAAAATGATGATTCAGGTCCGATTGTAGTAACGTGATGCTATACAGATGGTTTCGGAGAGGGTTAGGGGACATCAGAAGCTCCGTGTGAAGCCCTTTTGATACGGTCAATCCGGAGAGGAGAGCCGTACGGCAACCAGTGAGTAGCCGGGTTATGCGCCAGTTCCCACGTCGCACTATCAGGGCGGTGTTAGGGGGGTGGCAATTTTCGCGAGGCGAATGCATGCCGGTACCGCGTGGGCAGAATCATGATGATGTGTATTTATAAAGAATAGTAATATAAACAACGAAAAAGGTCGTGCATTTACCTAAGGAGGTATCGTTATGGCAAAGAAAAAATTTGAAAGGACAAAGCCGCATCTGAATATAGGCACCATCGGCCATGTCGACCACGGGAAGACAACGCTGACGTCGGCTATCACGAAGCACCTTTCGAAGAAAGGTATGGCGGAGTTTATGTCATTCGACTCCATTGACAACGCGCCCGAAGAAAAAGAACGCGGTGTCACGATCAATATCGCTCACGTGGAGTACGAGACGAGTAACAGGCACTATGCACACGTGGACTGCCCCGGCCACGCCGACTATATCAAGAACATGATTTCCGGTGCGGCGCATATGGACGGAACGATTCTTGTTGTTGCCGCTTCAGACGGACCGATGCCGCAGACACGGGAGCACATCCTGCTTGCCCGCCAGGTTCAGGTTCCTTCGGTTGTTGTTTTTATGAATAAAGTGGACCTCGTTGACGATCCTGAACTGCTCGAGCTCGTGGAGCTTGAATTGCGGGAGCTCCTGACGAGCTACGAATTTCCGGGAGACGACATTCCCATTATCAAAGGATCAGCCCTGAAAGCCCTGGAAAGCGACGACTCGGATTCGGACGACGTGAAGTGTATCTGGGAACTGATGGAAGCCTGTGATTCCTATATCCCCGAACCGGAACGCGATCTTGATAAACCGTTCCTGATGCCTATCGGAGATGTTTTCACTATATCGGGTCGAGGAACCGTCGTAACGGGACGTATCGACCGTGGTATTGTCAAGATCGGTGACGAAGTGGAAATCGTCGGAATCAGGCCCACATTCAAGACAGTATGCACCGGCGTTGAAATGTTCCGCAAAACCCTTGACGAAGGGCGAGCTGGTGAGGATGTCGGCGTTCTGCTGCGCGGTACGAAGCGCGAAGAAGTGGAACGCGGACAGGTCGTTGCCAAACCCGGATCCATTACGCCGCATACGAAATTTAAGGCCCAGGTGTATGTGTTGACGAAGGAAGAGGGTGGACGCCATACGCCGTTCTTTCATGGATACCGCCCTCAGTTTTACTTTCGGACGACAGACGTGACAGGTACCATTGAGATGCCCGAAGGTGTGGAAATGGTCATGCCGGGCGACAACATCGAAATGTCGGCGGAATTGATTATGCCCATCGCTATGGAAGTGCAGCTTCGTTTCGCTATTCGCGAAGGCGGCAGGACCGTCGGTGCGGGTGTCATCAGTGAGATCATCGAATAGGATATGAGACGCTAATGGAAAGTCAGAAGATACGAATTCGACTCAAGGCTTATGATTACAAACTGCTCGACCGTTCCGCGCAGGATATTGTGGAAACGGCGCGACGGACGGGTGCACGTGTTGCCGGACCGATACCTCTGCCGACAAAGATCAATAAGTTCTGTGTGAACAGGTCTCCCCATGTGGACAAGAAGTCGCGCGAGCAGTTTGAAGTCAGAACGCACAAGCGGTTGATCGATATCATTGAACCGACACAGGCGACGGTGGATACGCTCATGAAGCTTGACCTGTCGGCGGGTGTCGATGTTGAGATAAAGCTGTAACAATTCGATGCGAGGAGATGGTGCAGTTGTTGGAAAGCCATCTCCTCCTTTTTGTCGAAAAGAGAACAACGGAAAGTTGTACGGGACATGAGTAAAGGATTAATCGGACGAAAACTTGGAATGACCCAGATATATTGGGAAGACGGTATGGTGATTCCCGTAACGGTCGTCGAATCGGGTCCCTGCGTAGTCGTGCAGAAGAAAACGATGGACACAGACGGGTATGATGCAATACAGGTCGGATTCGGCTCCGTAAAGGATAAGCGGGTTACGAAACCCCTCGCGGGGCATTTCGCCGCTGCGCAGAAAGGAAATTTCCGCTTCCTCAAGGAATTCAGGGTTGATGCGCCGGAAGAATACGAAGTAGGTCAGGAACTGAGCGTGGACATGTTCAGCGTTGGAGAGTATGTCGACGTGACGGGAACATCAAAAGGACGCGGATTCGCCGGTGTTGTCAAACGGCATGGCTTCAAGGGAGGTCGTGCCACACACGGGTCCATGTTCCATCGGGCGCCGGGTTCCATCGGGGCTAGTGCGAATCCTTCTCGCGTTTTTAAAGGACAGCGTCTTCCCGGTCATATGGGAAACAAGCGAACAACGGTTCAGAATCTGATGGTAGTGGGTATTCGGCCCGAACAAAATCTCTTGTTTATTCGGGGTGCCGTTCCGGGATCGAAAAACAGCATCGTCATCGTCAAAGAATAAAAAGGCACGTAAAGGTGTAGGGAACAATGCCTGTTTTGGATGTGTACGACAGCGAAAAGAATAAGGTTGATGAAATAAACCTCAGCGATGATGTCTTCGCCGTTCAGGTTAATGAGAGCGCCTTGTATGAGGTGGTCAAGATGCAGATGGCAAATCGGCGTCAGGGCACGGCAGCAACGAAGACTCGAAGCGATATCAGTGGCGGTGGGAAAAAACCTTGGCGCCAGAAGGGTACTGGTCGCGCCCGGGCCGGAACGAGCCGATCGCCTATCTGGCGCGGCGGTGGAACGGTCTTTGGACCGCACCCCCGGGATTTCGCGTATCGCGTGCCAAAAACGATGCGAAAGGTGGCATTACGCTCGGCGCTGAGTCTGAAGGTACAGGAAGAGCAGGTGGTAATTCTCCGCGATCTGCCCCTTGAGGAAGTAAAGACGAAGAAATTCAAAGAAGTGATCGATCGTTTTGGTACCGGTAAGGTGCTGGTAGTCATCGACGGTCGGAACGAAATACTTGAGAAGTCGTCGCGGAACCTCAAGAATGTCAAGATGCTGAGGGCCGAGGGCATCAATGTGTACGATCTTCTTGAATATGAAACCCTCGTTGTCCTCGAGCCTTCGATAAAACAGATTGAAGGAGCAATGTTGTCATAATGGAACTCACGGAAGTGATACGACGGCCTCTCGTTACAGAGAAGAGCACGGCCGCGCGGGATGAGCTGAATCAGTATATATTTGAAGTTGACCGAAAGGCCACGAAGGTGGAGATCCAGAAGGCAGTGGAAAGCCTTTTTAAGGTCAAGGTCATGGACGTCCGTACGGCGAATGTGCAGGGTAAGAAACGTCGTCTGGGCAAACACGCCGGGAAAAGACGTGACTGGAAAAAGGCTTTTGTCACGGTTGCCCCGGGAAGTTCCATAGAGATTTACGAGGGAGTTTAAAGAGAGGACCGAGGATCGATGCCAGTTAGAACATATAAACCCACATCGCCGAGCAGGCGTTTCCAGAGTTGCTCCACCTTCGAGGAAATTACGAAGACCACACCGGAGAAGCATCTCCTGAGACCTTTGAAGAAGAGCGGGGGGCGAAACAATTTAGGACGAATGACAACCCGTCGTATCGGAGGTGGTCACAAGAGGAAATATCGCGTTATTGATTTTCGTCGCGACAAAATGGATGTGCCCGCCCGTGTGGCAGCGATCGAATATGATCCCAATCGTAGTGCGAGGATCGCGTTGCTTTATTACGCCGACGGAGAAAAGCGTTACATCCTAGCACCAGCGGGACTCTCCGTGGGAGATACGGTGGTGAGCAGTGAGAAGGCGGATATAAAGCCGGGTAATACAATGTTTCTGAGAAATATTCCTTTGGGAACGCAGATACATAACGTGGAGTTGAAACCCGGAAAAGGCGGTCAGATGATCCGTAGCGCCGGGACATCGGGGCAGTTGATGGCGAAAGAGGGTGACTACGCGCAAATCAGACTTCCCTCGGGAGAAGTCCGCAAGGTGCGCATTGAGTGTCGGAGCACCATCGGCCAGATAGGACATATTGAGAAAGAAAATATCAGCATCGGCAAGGCGGGACGATCACGGTGGTTGGGGAGAAGACCGAAGGTGCGAGGCGTTGTTATGAATCCCGTGGATCATCCCATGGGTGGAGGAGAGGGGCGCTCGTCAGGCGGCCGTCATCCCTGTACGCCGTGGGGAGTGCCGACGAAGGGCTATAAAACACGAAAAAAAACCTTATCCGATAAATACATCGTTAAAAGAAGGGGTTAGACGTGGCACGTTCAGTAAAAAAAGGACCCTATATTGAAGAGAAGCTTCTCAAGAAGGTTCATAAGGCCGAGGAATCTGGAAGCAGAGCCGTTATAAAGACATGGTCGAGACGGTCGATGGTTGTGCCGGAACTTGTCGGTCATACCTTCGCCGTTCATAACGGAAGAAAATTTATCCCCGTCTTCGTAACGGAGA
>Ga0272443_10001968_pt1 | contig 27729 bp, 26 predicted proteins | sample SSMAcet12_FD_193581 | JGI IMG/M metagenome (GOLD analysis project Ga0272443, IMG submission 193581) | Marine sediment archaeal communities from Little Sippewissett salt marsh, Falmouth, MA, United States - SSM-Acet-12 | ecosystem: Environmental > Aquatic > Marine > Wetlands > Sediment ... | reverse complement strand
GTCGGTCATGCTGCATCTGCTTCGTTACAGAGAACTTGCGGTAGTATACTACAGCGGCGTCCCCTGTGCCTTGCATCTACAGCATGCTCAACAATCGCTCAACTTAGGCATACAAAAAGAACAATGATGGGTTTTGAAATGCCAATGGACTTGCTTAGGTTTCAAATCGTATAGATTATACCGGCAATGAAGGAAGATGAACAAATAATCCACCTGTGATGGAACAGTATCCGCTTGTAGAGACAGATAAAGAGGCTGAGAAAATAGATCGTCTGCTTGAATTTTTCATTCTCCACAAAAACCTGATCATCGCGGTAACCATAGCGATAGTCGCGATCGCAGGATCCCTCGTCTATATGAGGCAACAAAGCCAGTCGGCAGAAGAAAAAGCAAACAGCCTTGTCTCCTCTGCATCAGCAAGCGCACAGATCGGAAACTGGCAGCAGGCCATTGACGGTGACGCTTCTCTCAAAGGACTTCGTGAGATAGTAAATGAATACGGCTCGACGCCAAGCGGTAATTTCGCAAAAATCCTGCTTGGGGACAGTCATCTGGCACTGGGAGAGATTGATTCCGCCCTGGAGAGCTACCGGTCGTACTCAGGTAAAATCCCGGATCTCGCCGCTTCGGCACATGCAGGAGCCGCCCTGTGCCTCTCAAGAAAAAAAGAGTTGCCGGAAGCCGCTCAGCTCTATGAAAAGGCATCGGAAACAGCAACCAACCAGGCGTTGAAGGCGCTCTATCTTTCTGACGCCGCTGATACATGGCTCTCACTTGGAGAGCTTGACAAGGCAGTGACTCTCTATAAAGACGTCATAAAAAAATATCCCGGTCTGGCCGGTGCGGCAAAATCGGAAGAATCCCTGCTCGCTCTCGCGGGAAAAACAGGGAATATTTCTGAATAATTCATGAGAGTTCGAAACCCCTAATTGTAGAAATATGCAGTGAGCCGATCATATACCCGGATTCCCTCGTGAAAACTGGTAAAAAAGCTCAAAACCACATACAGTCATGCCGGACTTGATCCGGCATCCATGCAGACTCCGGCACCAACGATGGATTCCCGTGTCAAGCACGGGAATGACAGAAAAGGGAAAGTTTCCCATCCTTGTAAGCACTTTTGTTCTTACCTTGTTGAATTATTCAGGTATTGACCTATAACCTTAATCATCCAGCACTATGTCTGTCTTGTACAAAATCAAAACATCTCTCGGCGACATAACACTCTCGCTTTACGATGACACTCCTCAGCATAAAGAAAACTTTGAGAAGCTTGTCAGGGAAAACTACTATGACGGCATTCGTTTCCACCGGGTTATCGAAGGATTTATGATCCAGACCGGTGACCCGCTGTCACGTAACGATGACAACCGCTCTCTCCATGGAACCGGAGGCCCTGACTACCGCATACCGGCTGAAATAAAACATCCCAACGTGAAAGGAACGCTTGCAGCGGCAAGGGATAACAACCCTGAGAAAGCATCTTCCGGCAGCCAGTTTTATATCAATCAGGCAGATAATGGTTTTCTGAACGGAGAATATACCGTTTTCGGCAAGGTAACTGACGGACTCGACATTGTGGATGCAATCGCGACTGTCGAGAAAGATTTCAACGATAATCCTGTTGTACCGATAACCATCGAAACCATAGAAATTCTCCCTGAAAAAAGCTGAAGATAACATTGCCGGACATAGCAATAAACCTCAAACGGATCTCCGATGAAATTCGTGCAACCTGTAACAGAATCGGACGGGATCCTGAGGACATAACATTGATCGCGGTTTCCAAAACCAAATCATCGGTACTTGTCAGAGAGGCTTTTGACGCCGGACAACGGGATCTGGGGGAAAGCTATGTTCAGGAATTTCTCGAAAAATACAGCTCAGATCACCTGTCAGGGCTTCCGATACGCTGGCATTTTATCGGGCACCTCCAGTCAAACAAGGTTAAGGATATTGTTGACAAGACATGCCTGATTCACAGTATTGACAAACTCAAAACCGCTGAAGAACTCTCGAAACGTGCCTCACGAAAAAACCTTACAGCAGACTACCTTATAGAGATCAACACCTCGGGCGAAACGACAAAATTCGGCCTTTCTCCCGAGGCTCTGCTTCTTGAAGCATCCCGCTTGTTCACGCTCCCGAATATTCGCCTGAGAGGTCTCATGACAATAGCATCGCCGGACAGAACTAAAGCGAGAAAGGAGTTCCGGTTGCTGGGTGAACTGCTTGAAAAACTCAGGGAAACATCGCCTGATCCTTCATCGCTCACAGAACTTTCGATGGGAATGAGCCAGGATTTTGACATTGCCATTGAGGAAGGTGCGACAATGATCCGCATAGGCACAGCTATTTTCGGTTCACGGTAGATAGCGCTTTAGCATTTTAGTCGTCGACCTGTCAGCTCATGCAGCCCGGGAAAATCCGGGATCAGGAGGCATCCTGGCAGGAGGCTGCTCTCTTTGAGTTTTATCCGGCACTATTTGAGGGGACCTCTATCTATTGTCATGAGCGATTCAAGTGCGAGGCGAACGGAGCACAGAAACCCCTTTCTATCCGCTCAACGAAGCAATTGAACTCGCAGAATAAATAAATAGAGGTCCCCTTGAATCCGCAGGCTTGGGACTATATATTACAGGATTGATTATTTTGCACCAATTGCAACCATTACAGCATACTGAGAGAACAACGCAGATTCCTTTGAACCAAAGTCATTAACGTCCGGGTTTCATACCATATGCCATACACACATTCACCTGTCTTTGTTCCTGCACAACGAGTCGAAAATTACAACTACGCAATTCGCAACATAGTCAGTCACGCGAAAATGCAGGAGCAACAGGGAAAAGAGGTCACGTATCTGAACATAGGAGACCCTGTACTGTATGGTTTTCAACCCCCGGAAGAGCTTATCGAGGCAACTGTTTTGGCACTCAGAACGGGAAACAACGGTTATTCACCTTCTTCCGGAAAAAAAGAAGCTGTAGAAGCGATCGCTGAAGATGCCCGTTGCCGCGGCATCGATACCACCCCGGACAATATCATCGTTACTTCAGGCGCTTCCGAGGCCGCTGACCTCGTCTGTACCGCGATGCTCAACCCGGGCGATGAGGTGCTCTGCCCTTCACCGGGTTATCCGCTCTACAGCGCGATAATCGCCAAACTCAACGCCAGGGAGCTCCCCTACAAACTCGATCCGGAAAACAGCTGGCTTCCCGATCTTGAAGATATTGAAAGAAGGATCACTTCACGCACAAAGATTCTGGTCGTTATCAATCCGAATAACCCGACTGGAGAACTCTATCCTCTAAACGTGCTCCGGAGCCTCGTAGACATTGCGCGCAGGCACCGGCTGTTAATCATTTCGGACGAGGTTTACCACAAGCTTGTCTACGAAGAAGCGCACATACCGCTTGCATCTCTCGCCGAAGATGATGTCGCGATAATCACCATTGACAGCCTTTCAAAAAACCTTATGGCACCCGGATGGAGAATCGGCTGGCTGACAATCACCAACAGCTTTCTCATTCCTGATGTCCGTCAGGCATTTATCAAACTTGCCGACGCGAGACTCTGCGCTCCGACCGCGCCTCAGTTTGCCATAAAAGCAGCGTTGAATCTGGGGAAAGCCTACATAGAATCGGTTATGAAAAGGCTCTCTGCCCAAAGGGAGATCACCGTAAAAATGCTCAATGCTCTTCCGGGAATCAGCTGCAATAATCCCAAAGGCGCCTTTTACGTTATGGGGCAAATCCAGCTTGACAGATTTCCTTTCCACACCGATGAAGAGTTCGTTCTGAGACTGCTGCAGGAAAAACAGATCCTTTTCGTTCATGGCTCGGGATTCGGAACAGACCCGTCACAAGGCTATTTCAGGACTGTCTATCTCCCCGATGTTTCAACCTTGAACCGGGTCTACACTGACCTTGGCGATTTCATCCGGCAATTTCAATAACTCCTTTCAAAAGGCCTAATAACATAAACATACAGCACCATGACCGAACAACGAGTTAAAATCGAGGAAGCCGTTTCTTTTATCCGCACAAAAACCACTGACGAGTATCCTGTCGGAATTGTCCTTGGAACCGGCTTGGGCGCTCTGGCAAAAGAAATAGACGTAGAGCTGTCGCTTGATTACGGCGACATCCCCTACTTTCCGATTTCCACCGTCGAAACCCACCATGGAAAACTTATATTCGGCACCCTCGCGGGTAAAAAAGTTGTGGCCATGCAAGGCCGCTTCCACTTCTACGAAGGCTACTCGATGCACCAGATTGTTTTCCCTGTCAGGGTCATGAAACAGCTCGGCGTAAAAACTCTCGGGATTACCAACGCATGCGGCGGACTCAATCCCGCTTTCAGCAAAGGCGACATTATGCTGATCGACGATCACATCAACCTGCTTGGCACCAATCCTCTTATCGGCCCGAACGATCAGGAAATCGGCCCTCGTTTTCCCGATATGTGCGCACCGTATTCACCGAATATCCTTGAGCTTGCCGAACAGATCGCCCTGGAAAATAAAATCAAGGTTCAGAGAGGCGTCTACGTAGCGCTTTCAGGGCCATGCCTTGAAACCCGCGCGGAATACCGGATGCTCCGAACTCTTGGCGCCGATGTTGTCGGCATGTCGACCGTTCCGGAAGTGATCGCAGCTGTACATCAGGGAACCGATGTTTTCGGTATGTCGATCATCACCGACGAGTGTTTCCCTGACAACCTGCAACCGGTCAGCATTGAAGAAATCATTGAAGTATCCAATGAAGCTGAGCCGAAAATGACAACCATCTTTAAAAACATCGTCGAAAGACTTTAAGCTGATACGACCGTTTCCACAATAAAATCAAGACAAATGATTGACGCAGTTTCCTTTGAAAACAACACTCTTGGGTACCTTGACCAGCGGCTGCTGCCGCTGAAAGAGGAGTATGTCAGAACGAAAAGTTATCAAGACGCTATTGGAGCGATTAAAACCCTCGCTGTCAGGGGGGCTCCCCTTATCGGCATTGTTGCAGGGTATACCGTCATGCTTGGCCTGAACAGCTTCGATGGCGAAAAAGAGACTTTTCCGGACTACTTTAAAAAACTTATTGCCGAGGTTGAAGCATCCCGACCGACCGCGGTCAACCTTTTCTTTGCGACAGCACGCATGAAAGAGGTTTATGACACGCATTACGCATCCTCCTCACTTGAAGAGCTCTTCGGGAAAATGCTTGTTGCGGCAAGAAAAATTCATAATGATGAGATTGCGAATTGCGACAACATGGCCCGTCACGGAGTAGAACTTATCAGACAGGACTTTGCGGAAATACTGAAAACAAGAAAACTCAACGTCCTTACGCATTGCAATACCGGCACTCTTGCGACCGGCGGGTCGGGAACAGCACTGGGAGTGATCAAACATGCCTGGAACGAAGGGCTTATAGAAAAAGTGATCACGGCTGAAAGTCGCCCGCTGTTGCAGGGCCTGCGTCTTACCGCATGGGAACTTGAACAGGAAAACATTCCTTTTCTGTCAATTTCCGACTCCTCTTCCGCATTCCTTATGCAGAAGGGCATGATCGATTTCGGGATCGTCGGTGCAGACAGGATCGCGGCAAACGGAGATACCGCCAATAAAATAGGAACGTTCGCTCATGCTGTAAGCGCAGAGCGTCACGGCCTGCCTTACTACATCGCCGCTCCTGTATCAACTATTGATATTTCGATCAGCGATGGCACACAGATACCGATCGAAGAACGCGATGCCGATGAGCTGAGAACAATTTTCGGCACCCAGGTTGCCATGCCCTCGACACCTGTTCTCAACTACGCGTTTGACGTCACTCCTGCGGAATATATCCGGGGGATAGTCACCGACAAAAAAGCGGTTGTCGGAAACTATGTTTCGGAACTGCAAAAACTCATCGACTAAGCCGCTACAAGCCTTTTCTCCAGAGCATCCTGTTGGCCTTCAGCAGGATGCTCTTTGTTATTCCGCATTTCTTCCTTATACTTATTATCACATACACACAGCCCTAAAAACCCCATTCAGTATAATCGCATCATTTCCACCCGGAACAGCAGTATCGAGATGAAAAACTGGTTAAAAAAAGACGCGGCTGAAGAAAAGGATTCTCAATGCGGCAACGCTTCAGAAGAACCATTGCAAATTATCAACTACCCTGAATTTCTCGACCGTGTCATGGGCGAGACGGAACTTGCATTGAGCATTCTTGAGGAATTTGCAGGGCTTGTCGGCCAGCACGGAGAGAAGTTGCGTCAGGCCGTTGAATCCGGAGATCATGAAAGTGTCAGACAGATAGGGCACCTCATCAAGGGAGAATCCGCAAACATCAGCGCGACGGCGCTTTATCAAAGTTCACTCGCCATAGAACAAGCAGGGAAATCAGGAAACAGTGCCGAGCAGAGAAAAATTCTGCCCGGAATCATTGAGGACATTGCAGGTTTAACAAAAGCGATTCACCATCTCTTGCAGGACAGGGAAACCTGACGATCAAGACAAGTACTATCCTCTCCTCAGCCGAAGCAGCCACGAACACAACACAAGCACTCCCCCCACACGTCAACATCAATTGCGTGCATTAAGATAATTCCGTACAATTAGTCGGATCCGGGTTGAACATTGTACCTTGAAACGGATATATATTCGTTCAGGAAAAGATATTTTTCACCTATGAACATCGGCCAAACGCTGTTTGAAGCATCATGCGGTTCCGGCAAAGCATCAGTAACGTGTCAAATAACAGATCATGAATCCTGACCGGCGATTACTTCAGCTTGTCAAGCAGTACCCTCTGCCCTTTGTTGCGTCGGTTCTTCTCGCCACTCTCGGTGGCATCATGCTGATAGGTCAGACCTTTCTCTTGAGCAGCATAATTGATGCTATCTTTCTGAAACGTGCGGCTCTCGACAATATTCTCAATCTCCTTCTGCTCTATGGCCTGGCAAGTATGCTGCGGGCAGGATTCAACTGGACAAGCCGCAACGAGGCAAATCGGGGAACACTGAAAATAAAACAGCTGCTGCATCGTCGGGTACTCAGAAAAATCTCTTCTCTCGGACCGGTCTACGCCGGTTCACAGCGGAGCGGCAAGCTCAGCGCGACAATTCTTAAGGGGATTGAATCACTCGACCCCTATTTCAGCCAGTTCATGCCGCAACTCGCTCTCTCTATCCTGCTGCCTTTAACTGTTCTCTTCGCTGTGTTCCCTGTAGACATGCGCAGCGGCTTTATTCTGCTTGGAACGGCGCCGCTCATACCGCTATTCATGGTACTGATAGGAAAAGCCGCTCAAAAAGCGACTCAAAAACAGTGGGAGACGCTCAGCAGAATGAGCGGTAATTTTCTCGACGTTCTTCAGGGAATGACGACACTCAAGCTTTTCGGAAGAAGCCGGGAAAGGATCCGGTCGATATCGGAAATAAGTGAGGCATATCGACGCGCGACCATGAAGGTACTCAAGGTCGCCTTTCTTTCGTCGCTTACCCTGGAACTTGTAGGCGCCGTTGGCACTGCGATCATCGCTGTGGATATCGGACTGCGAATCTGGTCAGGCACGATAGCCTTCCTCCCCGGATTCTTTGTGCTTCTGCTTATACCTGACTTCTACCTTCCTCTTCGTCAGCTCGGCACAAAATTCCATGCCGGCATGGAAGGGGTCAGCGCAGCAGACGATATCTACACGCTACTTGACAAGCCGGAACCGGATACCGTGGAACCCCCTGCACCACAGGAATGCTGTAAATATTCAACAACGCCCATTGTGTTTAACGCTGTCGGATTCACCTATACGGATGACGATTCCTACGCGCTGAAAAATGTATGTTGCGAACTGAAACCCGGAACGATAACAGCAATAACAGGACCGAGCGGTGCGGGTAAAACAACCTTCATCAACCTGTTGCTCCGCTTCCTCGAACCCCGTGAAGGCTCAATACTGTTCGGCAACACGAACCTGAAGAACATCAGCCGTGAAGTATGGCTTCAGGGAGTTTCATGGGTGCCGCAGCACCCCTATCTGTTTAACACCACCCTCAGGGAAAACCTCCTTATAGCCAAACAGGGCGCTACGGAAGATCAACTGAAACACGCGATATCTGAAAGCCGCCTCGAACCCTTTATCAATTCCCTGCCGCAAGGTCTCGATACGCCTATCGGCGAGCAAGGAGCAAGAATAAGCGGAGGTGAAGCTCAACGTCTTTCTCTTGCCAGGGCGTTTCTTCATGACTCGCCGCTGCTTGTTCTCGATGAACCGACATCACACACGGATCCGACCCTCGAACAGGAACTCCTTGCATCGATGCAGCGACTGATCAGAGGAAAAACAGCCGTCCTTATCGCTCACCGCCTGAGTACAGTCAGAAATGCGGATCAGATTCTGGTGTTCGACAGCGGCACGATCGTACAGTCCGGCACACACCTCTCGCTTATGAAAGAGAATGGTTTTTACCGCGACGCCATGCATTCCGATGAGGAGGTTGCCGCACAATGAAAGAAATACTGAGACTCCTTCAACTTGTTCGCCCTTTCTACTGGTGGATGCTGCTGGCTGCCGTTCTGGGGTTTGCGTCCATCGGCAGCGGTATAGGGCTGATGCTCTCCTCGGCATATATTATCGCAAAAGCCGCCCTGCATCCTCCCTTTCAGGAACTGCTGCCCGGCATTGCCGGAGTGAGACTGTTTGGTGCAGCACGGGGTATTCTCCGGTATATAGAAAGACTTGCTTCACACAATACAACGTTTAAAATCCTTTCCAGACTGCGGATCTGGTTCTATACCTCAGTCGAACCGCTCGCGCCGGCACGGCTTATGCGTTATAAAAGCGGGGATCTTCTGCAGAGGATCACAGGGGATATCGACACGCTCGAGACCCTCTACGCAAGGGTCATCTCCCCCCCGCTGACCGCGCTTCTGGTCTCCGGACTCCTCTGGGTTCTTCTGGGAAATTTCTCACCGGCCTTCTCTCTTGTACTGTTCTGCTTTCATGCCGCTGCCGCGCTGGGCCTTCCTCTCCTGACGGGGTACCTTAACCGGGGAACGGCGGCTGAAATGTCTGAACTGCAGTCCGGGATGCAGACAAAAACGCTTGACTGCATCCAGGGGATAAGCGATCTCCTCCTGTTCAACCGGCTCGATGACTATGTCGGCCAACTCAATGAACTGAAAAGCCGTGAGCTGAAGCTGCAAAGAAAACAGGCCCTTATCCAGGGCTCCCATGAATCGCTTACAGGACTGCTCATGAACGGTGCGGTTATTGCTCTTGTATGTGTTCTCGCTCCGCAAATTTCAAACGGAACCATTGACGGGGTCTATAGCGCAGTAATCATTATCGCGGTTATGGCATCTTTTGAGGCATTTCTCCCGTTACCTGACGCGGTACAACACCTTGAAGCCAATGCGACCGCAGGAAAAAGGCTGTTTGAAATCGTTGATGCGCAACCGGCCGTAACCGCACCGATTGCACCTGAAGCATTTCCCGAATCCAGCTCCATCTGCTTCCAGAAGGTTTCTTTCTCCTATCCGGAAACCCGCTGTCCGGCTCTTTCAGATATTTCTCTCACGATACGGGAGGGTGAAAAAGTTGCAATCGTAGGGCCGAGCGGAGCAGGCAAATCAACCATCACCAGTCTTCTGCTCAGGTTCTGGGAGCCAACAGAGGGAAGCATCACCATCGGAGGCAAGAGCATTGACAGGCTTGATCCTGAATCCCTGCGCTCCAGGATCGGTATCGTCAGCCAGCACACCTATCTTTTCGGAGAATCAATCAGAAAAAACCTCTTGCTTGCACGCCCGGACGCCAGTGATGAAGAGCTTAAAAAAGCCCTGGAATTTGCCGGTCTCAGCTCATGTACATCCAGACTCGATCAATGGGCCGGTCAACACGGCATGAGCCTCAGCGGAGGCGAAAGACAGCGCATGGCCATCGCCAGAATGCTGCTGCAGGACGCCCCGATCATCGTTCTTGACGAAGCGACCGCGAATCTCGACAATCTTACCGAGAAAAGCGTCATGCAAACCATTCTGAAGCTTTGCAGCAAAGAACCGGCGAAGTCTCTTCTTGTTATTACTCACCGGCTGCGGGACATGTCCCTCTTCGACAGAATCGTTGTACTTGAAAACGGCTCGATACAAGAAGAGGGTTCTCATGAAACGCTCATGAAAAAAAACGGGCTCTACGCGTCAATGTGGTCACTCCAGCATCGGCCATCCCCTCCCGGACTGGTGACTGAATCATAATCAAAGCAGGGTGAACATGCATTTTTTTGATCGGCTGTCAAGTACCGTATTTTTTAAATCAAACAAGACAAAATTCAGCCGATTTACGTATACCTAAGTTGAGCGATTGTTGAGCATGCTGTAGATGCAAGGCAAAGGGGACGCCGCTGTAGTAGACTACCGCAAGTTCCCTGTAACGAAGCAGATGCAGCATGACCGACAATCCCATAGGGTTTCAACACATGCGATTTTTCTGTTTTATGGTCGCGCAACCCATCGGGTGAGATGTTCGCTGTAAGAAATTTCGGCATAACGTCTTATACAGTATAAAGTTGACAGCATAAAGCATTTGTTGAAACGATCAACTTAGGGTATACTAACCTGTTTACTATTTACTATCTTTTATTCACCAATCCTTTCAACCCTTTGACAAAGGAGTTCTTATGGATGCACTACTGCTGGCAAGGCTGCAATTCACCCTTACCTCGGTATTCCATTTCTTTTTTGTCCCGCTCACACTCGGCCTGTCACTCTTCGTAGCCATCATGGAGACTGCCTATGTTCGTACAAACAACGGGATGTACAAACGCCTTGCAAAGTTTTGGGGCAATATCTTTCTGATCAACTTCGCCGTAGGTGTCGTCACCGGCATCGTGATGGAATTCCAGTTTGGCCTGAACTGGTCGGAATATTCCCGTTTCGTTGGCGATATTTTTGGAGTTCCTCTGGCCATCGAGGCACTACTGGCGTTTTTTCTTGAATCGACATTTCTCGGGATCTGGGTGTTCGGCTGGGACAAGCTTCCGAAAAAACTTCATGCTGCTTCTATCTGGATCGTGGCCGTGGCATCCAACCTCTCCGCTCTCTGGATACTGATCGCAAATTCTTTCATGCAGCACCCTGTAGGCTACACGATGTCCGAAAACGGTGTCCGGGCGGAAATGAACGACTTCGGAGCTCTTCTCCTCAATCCATACGTATGGGGACAGTTCCCTCATGTTCTTTCTGGTGGTCTCACGACAGGGGCGTTCCTCATCATTGCTGTCAGCACCTATCATGTTGTCAGAAAAACGGGACCCGATCCGGAACCATTCAGAAAGTCCCTCAAGTACGGGGCCATATATGGTTTCGTAGGCACTGTCCTGGTCACTATGGCCGGACATTCCCAGATGCAGGACATTCTAAAACACCAACCGATGAAAGTTGCTGCTGCAGAAGCCCTCTGGGAGTCGGAAAGTCCGGCAAGCCTTTCGCTGTTTACCGTAGGTAACGAAAAGAAGCTGGAAGATGTCTTTTCAATACGAGTACCGGGACTTCTATCGTTCCTCGCGTTTAACAAATTCGAAGGCGAGGTCAAAGGTATCAAGGAACTGCAGGCGGAGTATGAGGAAACCTACGGTCCGGGCAGTTACATCCCGCCGATCGCCATCTCCTACTGGAGTTTCCGATTGATGGTAGGAGCAGGGACGCTGATGCTGGCTATCGCAGTCCTTTCCCTTTTCTATATCCTCAGAGAACGTTACGACTTTCCCGGCTGGATATCCAAACTGATGCTCTGGAGTTTCCTGTTGCCCTATCTCGCCAATTCGACGGGCTGGATTCTTGCTGAAATGGGAAGACAGCCATGGATCGTTTTCGGACTGCTCAGGACAGAGGATGCCGTATCTCCTTCAGTCGCCGTCAGCAGTGGCGAAGTGCTTTTTTCGCTGTTGACTTTCGTTCTGATCTATGTGTTCCTGACTGTCGTCGATATTGTTCTGATCAGAAAATACGCTCTTGCCGGCCTCCAGCCGCTTGAATCAAATGAAAGGAGGATATAATGGACCTGCAAACACTCCAGACGCTCTGGTTTATCCTGATAGCAGTGCTGTTCACCGGATTCTTTTTTCTTGAAGGGTTCGACTACGGTGTTGGCATTCTCCTGCCGTTCATCGCCAAAGAAGATCGCGAACGCAGAGCGGTGATCAACACTATCGGCCCATTCTGGGATGGAAACGAAGTGTGGCTGATCACGGCGGGCGGCGCGATGTTCGCTGCCTTTCCTCACTGGTATGCAACCCTGTTCAGCGGCTTCTACCTTGCCCTGATACTTATGCTCGTAGCACTTATCATCAGAGGCGTTGCCTTCGAATTCCGCAGTAAAAGCGAAAACCCTTCCTGGCGCAGCATGTGGGACTGGGCGATATTCGCAGGAAGCGCGATTCCCGCCATTCTCTGGGGAGTGGCTTTCGCGAACATCATCCGGGGCGTACCGATAGATCAGAACATGAATTACACGGGGGGCTTTTTCAATCTTCTCAATCCCTACGCACTTATATGCGGTTTGACGTCGCTCTGCATTTTCACGCTCCACGGTTCGGTGTTCCTCACGCTTAAAACCACGGACGAGATCAGGGACAAGGCAATGAAAGCCGCAATAAAAGTCTGGGCTCCCGCAACGCTGTTCTCTTTCGCCTTCGTGGCCTATACCTTCGGGGAAACCGACCTGTTCGCCCGACTGGGAATCAATCCCGGTATCGTCCCGGTGTTCAGCGTTCTCGCTCTCGGATCGGTCATTTTCCTTCTCAGAAAAAACGCCAGTGGATGGGCTTTCATCATGACAGGAACAGCCATAGCGTTTTCGACCATCACTATCTTTCTCGGACTCTTTCCGAGAGTGATGGTGTCGAGCCTCAACCCGGAGTGGAACCTTACCATATACAATGCATCCTCCTCGGAATACACGCTCGGGATCATGAGTATCGTGGCGCTGATCTTTGTGCCCCTTGTACTCGTCTATCAGGCATGGACATACTGGGTTTTTCGCCAGCGTGTCAGCAAGGATTCCGAACTGGAATACTGACTTCTGCGAAATTCATGCCGCCGCGTTCTGAAACGGCGGCATGAGAATATTCCGCAGAATAAGGTTCAAAACAAGAAAAAACAGCCGTATTGCCTCATGAACCTTGACCGGCGTCTTATCCTTCTTCTACGGGAGCATCCACTTCCTTTTGCGTCAGCCGTGGTATTCGGAGCGCTCGGAGGGTTCATGCTGATCGCGCAAGCCTCTCTCTTGAGTACGATTATCGACACGCTGTTCATTAAAAACCGTGGACTTCATGACATCCTGACATTTCTCCTGCTTTTCGGCGCGATAAGTCTGTTGCGGGCAGGCTTCAGCTGGATGGGACAGAATGAAGCCAACCGCGGCACCCTGCGAATAAAAAACACGCTACACGAACGGATGCTCAGCAAAACAGCTGCGCTTGGACCTCTTTACGGCAGATCGGTACAAAGCGGAAAACTCAGCGCAACAATGCTTAAAGGTGTGGAATCGCTCGATCCATATTTCAGTCAGTATATCCCCCAACTCGCCCTCTCTCTGCTCATCCCGACAGCCATTCTCATAGCGGTTTTTCCAACCGACATACTCAGCGGATTTATCCTGCTCGGAACGGCGCCACTGATTCCGCTCTTCATGCTCCTTATAGGAAAAGCCGCAAAAAAAGCAACTGCCGATCAGTGGGAAACCATGAGCCGAATGAGCGGAAACTTTCTGGATGTGCTCCAGGGACTTACCACCCTGAAGCTTTTCGGGAGAAGCCGGGAGCGAACCCACTCGATGACTGAAATCAGTGAAGGGTTCAGACATTCTACAATGAAAGTTCTGAAAGTTGCTTTTCTGTCCTCGCTCTCCCTTGAACTTGTCGGTACGATAAGTACGGCGATCATTGCCGTGGAAATCGGACTCAGGCTGATGCTCGGCCATATAGCATTTCAACCGGCTTTTTTCATTCTTCTGCTCACTCCCGATTTTTATCTTCCGCTCCGGCAGCTCGGTACAAAATTTCATGCAGGCATGGAAGGCACGAGCGCGGCTGAAGAAATTTTCACCCTCCTTGACCTTCCCGAAAGCATTTCAGAAACGTCACCGGCCTCTACTACTATGGCTGCGCTGTATGAAGCACCCTTAGAGTTCCGGAACGTCTCCTACAGCTATGCAGGCTCAAACCGTAGAGCGCTGATGGATGTCAGCTGCTTTCTGAAAAACGGCAGCATGACTGCAGTCGTCGGGCCTAGCGGAGCGGGAAAAACGACATTCATCAACCTGCTGCTGCGTTTCGAAGATCCCGGCCACGGAAGCATCACATCCGGAGGAACAAACCTGCGTAAGATTGATCGCAGTCAATGGCTTCAGGGTATTTCATGGGTTCCTCAGCAACCCTACATTTTCAATACGACCCTGCGCGAAAACCTTCTGCTCGCGAAGCCTGACGCCACCGAGGACGAACTGGGCAATGCGCTTGCATCCAGCAAACTGGAACACTTTGTGCGTCAGCTTCCCCTCGGCCTCGACACGCCCGCAGGGGAACAAGGAGCGAGAATCAGCGGCGGTGAGGCGCAACGGCTCTCGCTTGCCAGAGCGTTCCTGAAAAACGCACCCCTGATTTTCCTCGACGAGCCGGTTTCGCATACAGATCCTGCCCTGGAACAGGACCTGCTGGAATCGATGAACAAGCTGATCGATGGAAAAACATCCGTCGTGATCGCCCATCGTCTCGGAACCATAAAAAACGCCGACCGTATACTGGTATTCGACAACGGCAGGATCGTTCAATCCGGCAGGCACGCTGAACTCGCCGTCGAGAAAGGGTTCTACCGGAACGCCCTGCGTTCCTTCCAGGAGGAAAACACGGCATGAGGGAAATCGCAAGACTTCTCGGCATCGTAAGGCCTTACCAGTGGTGGATGCTTCTGGCGGTCGTTCTCGGCTTCGCTACTATAGGAAGCGCTATCGGGCTCCTGATGTCCTCCGCCTATATCCTTGCCAAAGCTGCACTGCACCCATCCTTTTACGAACTGCAGCTCGGCATTACCGGAGTCCGTCTCTTCGGTGTCGCTCGCGGCATACTGCGTTACGTCGAACGACTGGTTTCACACAACACCACCTTCAAAGTCCTCTCTCGGCTTCGGCTCTGGTTCTACGACTCCCTTGAACCTCTGGCACCGGCACGACTGCAGGAGTACAAAAGCGGTGATCTTCTGCAAAGGATCATCGGAGACATAGATACTCTTGAAAATCTTTACACGCGGGTCATTGCTCCTCCGCTGACAGCCCTCATGATCTCGGTGCTGCTCTGGTTCCTGATGGGCACCTTCTCGATCACCTTCTCCATCACACTGCTTTGCTTTCATATCGCGGCTGCCGTGGGAGTCCCTCTTCTCGCCGGCTACCTGAACCAGGGAACAACCGCAAAAATATCGACACTTCAGTCGGAATTGCAAACAGGAACACTCGACTACATCCAGGGTATGGGAGAACTCATGCTGTTCAACCGCCTTGAAGAACAGAAGGAAAAACTCAAGACGCTAAAAAAAAGGCTTCTCGGATTGCAGAGGAGACAGGTACTCATCCGGCATTCACACGAATCGATGACAGGACTACTGATGAATGGAGCCGTGCTTGCGCTGCTTTGGCTCCTGGCCCCCCAGGTCGAGAGAGAAAGCATCGACGGCATCTACACGGCAGTCATCATCGTAGCGGTCATGGCTTCCTTCGAAGCGTTCATTCCACTCCCGGACACGATCCTCCACTTGGAGGAAGGTGCCCTTGCCGGAAAACGGCTATTCGAGATCATCGACAAAAAACCGGAAGTCCTCCCTCCTGAAACACCTGAAAGTTTTCCGGAACAGGGCTCTGTCAGCTTCCGCGACGTCACATTCACCTACCCTGGAGCGCTGCGCCCCTCGATTTCGAATGTCTCTTTCACTATCGGAGAATATGAAAAAACAGCCATCATCGGGCCCAGCGGAGCGGGAAAAAGCACTATCGCAGGATTGCTGCTCGGCTTCCGGACCCCTTCTGAAGGCAGCGTCTCCATAGGCGGAAAAGATATCCGTCTCCTCGATCCCGAGACATTGCGCAGACGAATCGCAACAGTCAGTCAGAGCACCTATCTTTTCGCGGAAACCCTCAGAAAAAACCTGCTTCTGGCAAAACCAGGTGCTTCCGACGAAGCGCTGGAAGCCGCCCTAGGTTTTGCAGGCCTGGACTCTTTCCAGGATAAACTCGATGAATGGGCAGGACAGCACGGCATGCGCCTCAGCGGAGGAGAAAGGCAGCGAATGGCCATAGCCCGAATGGCATTGCAGGACGCGCCCTTTATCATCCTTGACGAGGCTACCGCGAACCTCGACGCCATCACGGAGCAAAGCGTCATGGAGAAAGTATGGAAGTATTCCGCAAAAAAAACGCTTTTGGTGATCACCCACCGGCTGCGAAACATGGAACACTTCGACAGGATTCTCGTGCTCGAAGACGGAGCGATCAGAGAAAGGGGGACACACTCCGAACTGATGAAAAAAAACGGGCTCTACACGTCGATGTGGTCACTCCAGCATCGGCCATCCCCTCCCGGACTGATGGCTGAAACATAGAAGCCTGCCCTGTCGGGTCTCAGCTTCCTTCCGTATCGAGAGCTTTGTTGACCACAAGATTGCCGGTATCAAAGCCGAGAGAATCTGCCTTCCGGACCAGTTTGTCATACAGTGCAGGCTCCATGACAGGATTACGACTGAGAATCCAGAAAAGGGATTTCTTGTAACCGCAGACTATCGCCCAGGTGTACTCCTCTTTATCCAGAGCGACAATGTTGTAACTTGAGAAAAACGGGCCGAAAAAAGATACTTTCAGCTCCCCCCTGTTCTCTTCACCGACAAACTTCGCTTTTCCGGCGGTATCTTTCCACTCTCCCTTCTTTGCGTCAAAGCCCCTGTTCAGAACATCGACACTGCCGTCGTCGTTACGGGTATAGGTAGCAGTAACACTGGTAAAGTTTTTCTCAAAAGAGTTCTCGATGCGAGCGATCTCATACCAGGTTCCCAGATAGCGCTGGAGTTCAAAACCATCGATGACCGATACCCCTTCCGGGACCTTGATACAGCCCGCTAAAAGAAAAACAATGAGCAGAAGCAGTTTTTTAAGCATGAAACGGAGTTCTTTGTTTGATTGAAATTAGCCTTTGACCTTAGTCCCTGCTTGTCTGAACGGGAGTGTCAGGTAAAAATAATGGTTTTACGGCCGTTTACCAGAACCCGGTGGTCTATATGCGAACTGAGCGCCCTTGAAAGAACCAGACGCTCGAGGTCCCGACCTTTTCGTATAAGATCACCGAGAGTATCCTTGTGTGTGATTCTGATGATATCCTGCTCGATTATCGGACCTTCATCAAGTTCTCCGGTCACATAGTGACTGGTAGCACCGATTATTTTGACCCCCCTTTCAAAGGCCTGTTTATAAGGACTGCCGCCTGAAAAGGCAGGAAGAAACGAGTGATGGATGTTAATGATCCTGTCAGGGTAGGCATTGACAAACCGTTGAGAAAGAACCTGCATATACCGGGCAAGAACAACCGTGTCGATACGGTTTTCCCTGAGCAGCTCAAGTTCCTTCGTTTCCTGCTCCAACTTGTTTTCATGCGTTTTCGGAAACACATGGAAAGGGATGGAATACTGTGCGGCAAGATCCTCCAGATCCCGGTGATTGGATATAATCAAGGGGATTTCCATAGCAAATTCCCCGGTCTTGTATCGCCATAACAAATCCTGGAGACAGTGATCATACCTGGAGACAAACACGGCCACGCGCGGTTTTTCAGGAGTCACATAAATTTTCCATTCAGCCCCGAGCTCCAGGGCGAGCGGACTGAAAGCACGTTGAAGGTCAGCAGTCGATATGGAAACATCATCCCTGCTCCAGGACACCCTGATAAAAAACATGCCTGATGCAATATCCACATGTTCATCGAGATCGAGAATATTTCCTCTTCGTTCGAAGATAAAATTCGAAATCCGTGAAACGAGCCCTATGCGATCCGGACAGGAGAGCAGCAGAACTGCTTTTTGAGAAGTATGCGTCACATCGCTTTGGGTTAAATGTTATAATCGGAAAATCGCCTTGCTGATCAGGTTTGCTACAGATAACAAAACAAAGTATTTTGATGCCCGGAACAAAAAAAACCACCCTACAGTATCCATGGTTAACATTCACCAAACAATAAAAAGTTCTTCTTTCTATCTGATACTGCTCTTCCTCACAGCCGTGCTCTACAGTATAAACTTTCACGTCAACGATATCTGGACCGAAAATGAAAGTTTTTATGCCGAGGCGGTCAGAGAGATGTTTGAAAACGGCAACTTCACTGATATATACTACAACTACGCTCCCCGTTTTCAAAAACCCCCGTTTACCTACTGGATGATAGCCTCCTCAGTCGGGATTTTCGGAAACAACGAGTTCGCCATCAGACTACCTGTTCTTGTTGCAGCATTCCTGACAACCATACTGACGTACAACACCGCCAGATTGCTGCACGGCAAAGAAACCGCGATCCTTGCCTTTGCCATGCAGGCCGTGAGTGTTCAGTTCATCGCAGGAAAACAGTATGCCTCCCCCGAAATACCTCTCGCCCTGTTTTTTTCGCTCACACTCTATCTTTTCATAAAGGGAAAAACAAGCCGCAACTCCATCTACACAATTCTGGGGGCTGTCGCCCTCGGAGTCACCGTCCTCACGAAAGGCTATCCATATTATATCGTGATCGGAAGTATTATCGGGCTCTATCTGCTTATCGATACCGGACTCGATCGTGAGAAACTGAGAGATGAACTGACATCGCTGCGGCTCCCTGTGACCATCCCCGTGGCTCTTCTCATCGGAGCAAGCTGGGTTATGCTGATGTACTTCTCCTATGACGACTCCTTTCTGCAGGTACTGAAAAGAGAAACCCTTGAACGTGCGTTTACCCGGGAATCAAAAGGGCTGAGAGAGCTGCTTTTTTATCCTGAAGTCATACTCTGGAGCTTTTTCCCCTATTCGCTCATCTTCTACGCTTCTCTTGCGTATACGCTTCGGTCTGTTTCAAGAATAAAACAGGTCGCGTTCGCGCTCTCCTGGTTTACCGTGATGCTTGCCATTTTCACCATAGCCAAAGGAAAGATACCAACCTACTTTATTCAGGCACACCCCGCAATGGCAATACTGGCAAGCCATTTTCTTGTCACTGCCTCACCTGAAAAGAAATGGTCCGGCATTCTTGTTCATGGCCTGCTTCTGATTCCCGCCCTGATCGCAATCGCAGGCTCCATAATGCTGATAGCCGTTTTTGAACTCAACCCGCTCCTTTTCGCCATCCCTCTGCTGGCGGCCATAGCTATCGGTCTTCCCTACATGATGTCCCGCAACACCAGCTGGAGAAAAATGCTGTTGTTCCTGCAACCTTTCAGCGGGGCATATGCGATGCTTCTGATCATGGCTGTCGGCGTCATGCCGCAGCTTGAGCAATTCAGGCCCTATGACCAGATAGGAGCAGCCATTAAAAGCATATCTTCCCTCAGCAGGGATCTGCCGATTTATCTTCAGGATGGGAAATTGCATAATCTACCGTACTACGCGGAAAGAAAGATGATCTATGACGCAGACCCGGCAGCCGTTCAACAGCGGAAAGGTCCGGTTCTCGGACTGCTGCAAAGCAAGGATATTGTACCGGAAAACGAAAAAAACATCATCTGGACCGGCAGGATCTATCGTAAAAGAAGCAGTGAATCGAGGCTTCTGATATATATTGAAAGCCATCTCCTTGCGAGAAAGGGTGATTTCAGCGGTTATACAGACTATTCTCTCTTCTATAAAGAATGATCCCTGGATGGCAAACCGGTTTTCCGGTATCTGCGCGAAGCGGACAGGAGAAGATAACCTGAATCAACGCGAAGTAGCAATTGCAATGACAAAAACACAGTCGGCAGTCGTCTTTACCATGGCCGCCACAATATGCGTACCGATCGGATATTTTCTGATAGATATACCGGTCATAGAGTACTTCCATTCCCTCAGGGAACGTTCGTTCATGGACGCTCTGCGCTTGATCACCGCCATGGGAGAGTCTCAATGGTACCTTGTTGCAGGGCTTTGCCTGTGGATACTGTTCCGGAAACGATCTGACCGACCCGCTTACGGGGGGATGCTTCTTCTTTCTTCTGTCGCGCTTTCCGGTATTGTCGCGAATCTTTTTAAAACCCTTCTCGGCAGGGCCCGACCGCGCCTCTATTTCCAGGAAGGAGTCTACGGCTTCGATTTTTTTCATATCGATTACTCCTGGCTTTCATTCCCGTCGGGACATGCCGCAACCGCTCTCGGAGCAGCTTCCGCGCTCGCGCTGCTTTTTCCGGGATATCGATCAGCTTTCTACAGTGCAGGCATTGTCATCGCCGCAAGCCGGATTGTGCTCAACGAGCATTACCCGAGCGATGTTATCGCAGGCTCTCTTCTCGGGTATTATACAACGTTGTTTCTCTACCATCGATTCTTCAGGGAGAAGATGCATGGAGAATAGTGGTGAAATAAAAACCGTCACGTGGCACTATGTTCTTCTCGCCTTGCTGATCTTCATCAGTTTTTTTGCCGGTCTGGGCTTAACACCACTGTTTGATGTCGATGAGGGCGCTTTCAGTGAAGCGACAAGAGAAATGCTTGAAACGGGAAATTACCTCACGACCTATCTGAACGGTCAACCCCGTTTTGATAAACCGATACTGATCTACTGGATGCAGGCCTTGAGCGTGACCTTTTTCGGATTGAATGAATTCGCGCTTCGACTTCCATCCGCTCTCGCGTCCACCCTATGGGCTTTGCTCCTCTATCGTTTCTGCGTCACCCTCTTCGACAGGCACACAGCATTCATCAGCAGCGCCCTTCTCGTACTCTCTCTCCAGGTTACCATCATCGGCAAAGCGGCCATTGCCGACGCGCTCCTGAACTGCACCCTTGCAGCCGGCATGTTCGCGATTTTTCTTTATCACAGAAATCGTCGGCGACAGTACATTCTTCTCGCATTTACGGCGATCGCTCTCGGCACGCTCACAAAAGGTCCAGTTGCCATCCTTATTCCTTTTTCCGTATCCTTTCTTTTTTATCTCTCTCGAGGCGAACTTCGGGACTGGCTCAAAGCAGTGTTCAACCCTGCAGGTATGCTCATATTTGCCCTTATTGTCCTGCCATGGTATACTCTTGAATATCTCGATCAGGGAATGGCTTTCATTAACGGGTTCTTTCTCAACCATAACATCAGCAGGTTCAGAACACCGCTGGAACAACACGGCGGCTCGCTCTGGTATTACATCCCCGTTCTGCTTCTGGGCCTTTCGCCTTCGACCTTCCTCCTGATTCCGGTTGTCAGAAAACTGCGCACGCTCTTTGCAGACCCTCTTGACAGGTTCCTCCTGATATGGTTCATTTTCGTATTTATCTTTTTCTCTCTATCCGGCACAAAACTGCCCCATTATATCATCTACGGCTACACACCCCTGTTTGTGCTCATGGCCCGAGCAATGCCCTCACTGCGCCATGCCTTTCCGGTAAACCTCTGGCCTGCCGCAATCCTTCTGCTTCTCGCCACGGCCCCTGCTATCATCCGTCAGATCAGCGGAAAGATAAGCGACCCTTATAGTACCGCGCTCCTTGATAGCGGCACCGCCCTGATGGAATCATCCGGCCACACACTTATCCTTTCGCTTGCCGCAGCTGCCATTATCGGTGTTTCACTTCTCCCGAATCTGTCAGTCCTGACACGCTTTTTGACAGGAGGGGTCATTTTCTGCCTGATCATCAATCTCCATATCATACCCCTGGCCGGAAAGATCATGCAGGAACCGGTAAAAGAGGCCGCGCTAATCGCAAAAGAGCGCGAGTACAAAATCGTCATGTGGAAAATCAATAACCCCTCTTTTTTAGTATATTCAGAAGCGTTGACCGAAAGACGAAAGCCGGAGCCCGGAGAGATTGTCCTGACCAGCGTCACGCACCTCAGAGAACTTCAGGACCCTGTCGTCATCTATGAAAAAAACGGCATTGTCTTAGCGAAACTCAGCAACCCTGCCAACCGGAGCGAAACACGGAGAGGAAAATAAAGCCAACTGTATGAAACTTTCGGTTGTTATACCGGTAATGAACGAGGAAGAAAGCATCAAACCGCTTTTCGAAGCGCTTGAAGACTCATTGTCAGATATTGAACACGAAATCATCATTGTCGACGACGGTTCGACTGACGCCACGGTATCGATCACAAAACAGTACGCTCCTGACAACACCAAAATCCTGGTATTCAACAAAAACTACGGCCAGACCACAGCTCTTGCGGCAGGGATAGACCATGCCCGGGGTGAGTTGATAGCGACCATGGACGGCGATCTCCAGAACGATCCTTCCGATATTCCCAGCATGATAGCCTTCCTTGCAAAAAACGATCTCGATGTTGTCGCAGGCAGAAGAGCCGGGCGAAAAGACGGCATGCTTCTCCGAAAAATCCCGAGCAGAATTGCCAACGCCCTGATCAGAACCCTGACGGATGTTCATATCCGTGATTACGGATGCACGCTGAAGGTTTTCAAAAAAGATGTTGCAAAAAATCTTGGGCTGTATGGCGAACTGCATCGTTTCATACCGGTTCTCGTTCAGCTCTACGGTGCACGAATGGCTGAAATGGACGTCAGGCACCACTCGAGAAAATACGGCGTGTCAAAATACGGTATCGGCAGGACTTTCAAGGTGCTCAGCGACCTGCTCTTTATGGTGTTTTTCCAGAAATACGGGCAGAAGCCGATGCATCTGTTCGGCACCCTCGGTTTTCTCGCTTTGTTTCTCGGCATCGCCATCAACCTCTACCTGCTCATTGTAAAAATTATCGGTCAGGAAATCGGAGGGCGCCCGCTCCTGATGCTCGGGGTCATTCTGACATTTACCGGCATCCAGCTGATTACAACAGGATTTATAGCGGAATTCATCATGAGAACCTACTACGAATCCCAGAACAAGAAACCCTACATCATCAGAGAGATCGTTGGAACAAAAGAAAACCAGTAAGAAAAAACTTCTCAGGACAGTCTTTCAGCTCCTCATATCGATCACTGCACTGTATATAGTCCTGACAAAAACCGATACCGCAAAGCTTCTGGAAATCATCAGCACGGCCAACCCGTTCTACCTGTTTCTTGCATTTGTGGTTTTCAACATCTCCAAAATCCTCAACGCTCTCAGGCTGAACAGATTCTTCAGGGCTATAGAGCTTCACCTGAGCGAACGATACAATATCCTGCTCTACTATGTCGGCATGTTTTACAACATGTTCCTTCCGGGAGGTATCGGCGGAGACGGCTACAAAATCTATGTCCTGAAAAAAAACCACGGCATGAAGGTGGTCAATGTCTTCAATGCGGTATTCTGGGACCGGGTAGCCGGGGTTTTCGCGCTGCTGTTTCTTACAGCCCTCTTTCTGCTCCCGAGCTCCTTTGCAGAAATGCACAAAGCATATATCCCGGCGGTTTACGCCGTTCTTGCTCTCTGCTATCCTGTCTCATGGCTGCTCACCAGGATCCTCTACAAACAGTTCAGGAGCATTTTCCTCATTACCGCCGTGGAATCAGTACTTATTCAGGCGGCTCAGGCTCTCTCGGCGTGGTGTATCCTTCTCGCGCTTTCCGTACCTTCCAACCACATCGATTACCTCGCGATCTTCCTTGTCTCAACCGTCGCCACGGTGCTGCCCATAACCGTTGGAGGAGCAGGAGCACGAGAGATAACCTTCCTCTACTCTCTCAACTATCTCGGACTCGATCCGAACGCAGGCGTCGCCCTATCGCTGATCTTCTTCGCGATAGCAGCGGTATCCGCCCTTATCGGCATGTTCCTGCAAAGCAGATCAGGGGAAAGAGAACGTCAAAAGTTACAGGGCAAAAGTCAAAAAGAGCAGCAAGACATCATTTCACCTACAGCCAGAGACATGAACGAAACAAATCAATAACTCCATCAGTCTTCGAACGCCATATCCTTCAGCTTGAGCTGCATACTTTTACGGCCGTTCCACTCGTTCTCATCCAGAGCATAGACCATGGAAAACATACGGCGAGACCCCCGTTCAAGCTCTCTGTAGATATCCTCCCTGCCAAATGCGATAACGTCAAGAATACGGCCTGACACATCCTTGACAGCAAACTTCACATGCTTGCCTTTCAAAAGCCTCGGAAGTCCTGACAGCCTCATGTTAGCGCTGAAAAAAAGCGGTTCACGATTGCCCTGTCCGAATGGTCCGAACTGCCTGAGGACATCAAGAAACCTTCCGGTAACCTCCCCCGGCAACAGAGAAGAATCAATCTGCAGTTCTTTCTGCCGATGCTCCATCGAGAGTTTTTCCGAGCATATCCTGTCAAATTTTCTGCGGAATCCTGAAATATTTTCAGGTTTTAACGTAATCCCCGCAGCCGCGTCATGACCACCGAAGTTTTCGAGAAACCCCTCGCACTGCTGCAGAACCTCATAGATGTTCAATCCCTGAACGCTCCTTACGGAGCCCTTCACCAGACCGTCACTGCCGCCCATGATAACCGTCGGCAGATAGTATTGATCCAAAAGGCGGGACGCGACGATACCAAGAACACCAAGATGCCACTCTTCATTGTAGAGTACGATCGAGGAGCAGTAACTCGCGAAATAACCCTCAACCATAGCGTCAGCACTTTTGAGCATCCCGCTGTCGATCTCCCGTCTTTCCCTGTTCAAACGATCAAGCTCATCCGCGTGAACCTTTGCCTCATCCCTTGAGCCGGCAATAAGCCATTCTACTGCTGTACGGGCGGTCTGCATTCGACCGGCGGCATTTATCCTCGGCGCTATTCCAAAGGCGATATGCCCTGTACCGAGCGCTTTCGGCTCTATATCCATAAGAGAGAGCATCTCCTGAATAGCCGCACGATGGCTTTTCTGCAGAAGCTCCATTCCCTTGTGCAGGTATACCCTGTTCTCTTTTTCAAGAGGGACCATGTCCGCTGAAGTCGCCACGGCGACAATATCGAGGTACTGCTGCCAGGCCTCCTCTGCGCTCCCGAAAGATTCGCTCAGGGCATGAACCAACTTGAGCGCCACACCGCAACCGCACAGTTCACGAAAAGGATAGCCACAGCCAGGCACTTTGGGGTTGAGGATGGCAAACGCCAGAGGAAGTTCTCCGGGTTCATGATGATCACACACAATCACGTCTATCCCCGCTTTGCGCAACTGTTCAATTTCACGCCCGGCGCTGATACCGCAATCAACCGTAATCACGAGTGATGTCTTCTGTTCGCAGGCATGAGCGACTCCTGACTCTGAAAGACCGTATCCTTCCGAAAACCTGTCGTTGATGTAATAGGAGACATCCGCTCCGAGAGATTGAAGAAAAAGGCAGAGAAGCGCTGTTCCTGCAGTACCATCGACATCGTAGTCACCGTAGATCAGAATTTTTTCTTTTTCAGCAACCGCTTTCCGAACCCGGTCCACAGCTTTCTGCATATGCCTGAAAAGAAAGGGTGAAGGCAATTGCTCAAGGGATGGCCTGAAAAACTCTTTTGCCTCCTCGAAACCGGCAATGCCCCTGTTGCTCAACGCTCTGGCAAGAGGCATACTGACGTTGATCTCCCGGGAAAGTGCAGCGGCAGCCGTTTCATCTGTCGCAAGGATGTTCCATCTATATCGTTTCATATCTGCTGATACCAATACTTCTGTCGCCATTGATGATCGGTTTATATAACCATTTCCTTCCCCCTCGGCAAATAGGCTCCTCTGAAAAGACGGGAAGAGGGGGGGGAGAAAATGTCTACTGTCAAATGACTATTGACTATTGGAAGAAGGAGAAAATGACGCGGAGGCCGGAGAGACAAGAGACGAGAGACGAGAAGAGAGGGGGGGAGAGGGTGAAGGGGCGAGGGGGCGAAGAGGATGGAAGGCAGAAGTCAGATGCCGGAATCGGGGGAATGTCGAATGACTATTGACTATTGAATAATGGAAGACGGGGAATAGGGAAAATGACTATTGACTATTGACTATTGGAAGAAGGGGAGAATGTTGGGAAATGAATAATGACGAATGACTATTGAAATACTGTGAGATGGGAAGAATGGCGGAGACTGGAAGAAACGAGAGGTTTTTTCTCCTGTCATTCCCGTGCTTGACACGGGAATCCATACGTATAGCTGTAACTGCATGGATGCCGGATCAAGTCCGGCATGACTATCTTCCCCCTATTCACTTCTAAACTTTGACATTAATTATACTCGTCACTGGTCACTGGTCACTGATAACTTACTATCTTTGTATGCCCTGCAAAAAAGAGTAACTTAGCAACAGCGGGTTTTCCCGCTGAAATCGACATTTCTCAATCCATTGATACCGTTATAGATGAATAAACTGATTACCCTCGAACGACACTTTGTTGAAGAGCAGAAACTCAATCCTGATGCGACCGGAGAGCTTACGGATCTTCTTTACGATGTAGCATTCGCCGCGAAACTTGTCAGACGTGAAGTGGTTCGGGCAGGACTGGTTGATATTCTCGGCATGGCAGGAACAACCAATGTTCAGGGCGAAGAGGTTAAAAAGCTGGACCTGTTCGCTAACGACAAGATCATTAACGCGATAGGCCAGCACGGCCGCTTTGCGCTCATGGGTTCAGAGGAAAACGAAGGCACGATTGTTCCTCCGAAAAACGAATCCGGGAAGTATGTCCTTCTTTTCGACCCTCTCGACGGTTCTTCGAATATCGATGTCAATGTGAGTGTCGGAACCATTTTCTCCATCTACCGCCTGACCGGCGACGATCCGAGCAAAGCCGATATCAACGACTGCCTTCAGAAAGGTTCGCAGCAGGTTGCAGCGGGATATGTCATCTACGGTTCTTCAGTCGTGATGGTCTATACAACCGGTCATGGTGTCCACGGCTTCACCTATGACCCCACTATCGGTGAATTTCTGCTTTCACATGAAAATATAACAACACCGAAACAGGGCAAATACTACTCAATAAACGAAGGCTCCCTGAAACAGTTCAATGACTCCACGGTTAACTACATCAACTACCTGAAGGAAGAAGATGCTGTGACCGGAAGGCCTTACAGCACCCGTTATATCGGATCACTTGTCGCCGATTTCCATCGCAATCTCCTCACTGGAGGTGTCTTTGTCTACCCCGCAACGAAGCAACACCTCAACGGAAAACTTCGCCTCATGTACGAAGCGAATCCTCTTGCTTTTATCTGTGAACAGGCAGGGGGCAGAGCAACCAATGGCAGGGAACGTATCCTTGATATCAATCCTTCCGAACTGCATCAGAGAACACCGCTGTACATCGGAAGCAAAGAAGATGTCATCGTTGCCGAAGAATTCGAACAGGGAAAGAGATAGGGGGCAAATAGAAATCAAGGCAAAAGGCAAAAGTAAAAAAAGTGATCAGTGACCAGTGACCAGTGACCAGTGACGAGTGAGAAGGCAAATTGGCTGGATGGCTTGATAGCTGAATGGCTGGATGGCTGGAGAGAGTACTGAGCAATGAGCAATGAGCAATGAGCGAAGAGTGATCAGAGAGTAGGTGTTAGGTGTTAGGTGTTAGGTGTTAGGTGTTAGGTGTTAGGTGTTAGGGAGAAAATAGTTCTGAGTTCCGGCTTCTGGC
>Ga0272443_10001967_pt1 | contig 27745 bp, 25 predicted proteins | sample SSMAcet12_FD_193581 | JGI IMG/M metagenome (GOLD analysis project Ga0272443, IMG submission 193581) | Marine sediment archaeal communities from Little Sippewissett salt marsh, Falmouth, MA, United States - SSM-Acet-12 | ecosystem: Environmental > Aquatic > Marine > Wetlands > Sediment ... | reverse complement strand
AGGCTGTGGAGCGAAAGTATCGGTTTTACAGCTACGGCGATGCCATGTTACTTCTATGAAGACTACAGCTGTCATAGTTGCCGCCGGAACGAGCGACAGGCTTCCCGGCGCAGTGCCGAAGCAGTATCGGCTCGTAGCCGGCCGGCCGGTTCTGGCGCATACTCTTCGAAGATTCGATAAATGCGGCGCCATCGATGACATCGTACTTGTCGTTGCCGAGGACTATCTCCTGTATGCGACCGAGGCGGTTGTCGACAGATTCGACATCAAGAAAGTCGAGAAGGTCGTACCGGGGGGAAACACCCGTTTCGAATCTGTCATGCTCGGGCTTAGTGCGATTTCCGAGGATTGCGAGATCGTCGTTATACATGACGGTGTTCGACCGATGATACGCCCCGAGGTTATTTCACAGGTGGTTGCGATGTGCGGGCGGGAGAATGCCGTTGCGCTCGGAGTTGCACTATCGGAATCCGTGAAGCGGGTCGAGGATACTTATGTGCTTGCCACGCTCGATGAGCGTCGCCTGTTTTCGACGCAAACACCGCAGGCATTCGAGAAGTCAATCGCGCTTGATTCATTCGCTCGGGCATCGCAGTCCGGCCGCGAATACGCCGACGATGCCGCCGTGGTGGAAGCGGCCGGTCACAAGGTGAAAATACTGGAGAGTGATCAGAAGAACCTCAAGATTACCCTGTCCCATGATCTGGAAGTGATGCGATTCCTGATGACAATAGAGAAGGATAGCTCCGATGTCCGAGCTTAGAGTTGGATACGGCTTCGATGTGCATAGGTTCATCGAAGGGAATGGCTTCGTGCTCGGCGGCGTGATGATCGAATTCCCCAGGGGGTTGGAGGGACACGCCGATGCGGACGTGCTGGTTCATGTCATAGTCGATGCCATTCTTGGTGCGGCGTGCATGGGGGATATCGGCGAGAACTTCCCGCCTTCAGATCCCAAGTATGCGGATATCTCGAGCCGAAGTCTTCTTGAGCTCACGAAGATCAAACTTGGCAACGCCGGATACGAGATTGACAATATCGATGCAACCATCATCTGTGAGGAACCGCAGCTGGATGAGTACAAGCTGTTGATGGCTGAGATCATAGCGGCTGAATTGGACATCGGAACGCATCAGGTTTCAGTCAAAGCTACAAGAACCGATGGGCTTGGCTGCACGGGTGAAAAGAAAGGCATCGCGGCGGCAGCTGTCGTTCTGTTGTCCGAGACATATGTCGAGGAAGAGGAAAAAGGAGACGCGGATCTGGAAGACGAGTTCGAGGATGAGTGATATAATATCCCCGGGGCAGATTGACGATGTGATTGAATTGGTGACCAGGCACGGAACTGCGTGGATCCTCTTCTTCGTGGTCTTCTCGATGTTCGTGGAGAACCTCTTTCCACCGTATCCGGGTGATGCAGTCATCTTCGCGGCCGGTTTCATAAGTGGCGCCGGAAAGCTAAGCGTTGTGCTGGTCCTTCTCCTGTCAATCGTGGCAAGTCTGGCTTCCATTATGGTTGTCTATACCCTTGGAAATCGATACGGCAAGCGAATCCTTCGATGGAGGATCTTCAGGGGGTCCTCTGAGAACCGAATGTCGAAGATTGAAAACTGGTTCTCGAAGTATGGCCCCGCTGTTCTGGTAGCGTCGAGGTTCCTTGCTGGCACGCGCTCGCTCATAGCTCTCACCGCTGGCATCGGATCCGTGAAACCCGTTTCGATGACAATCTTCTCAGGTATATCCGTAATACTCTGGAACAGTCTTCTAATCTTCTCTGCATACTATTTGAAGAGCAATTATGAGATGGTATATGAGGTATTTGCCACTTACAATAAGGTAGTGTTCATCGTCGTCGCGCTAATCGTGATTTTCTTCGCAGGTAAGTTTCTGTTGAGAGGAAGGGCGTCGAAGTGAAAGTGCTTGTACTTATGGGCGGTGTGTCGCCCGAGCGTGATGTATCTCTGGATACAGGGAAAGCGGTCTCTGAGGCGCTGGCGAGATCGGGCAACGAAGTCGTGCTGCTCGATACGGGTGCCGGTACACATCTGCCGCAAGCGGAACTCGCACGCCTATCCGCATCGGTCAAACCGGACCCGCCCACATTGATGGAGCTTGCCGAGCTTGACAGGCAGTCTACGCTCAAGAGCGTCACGGCTGCTGACCTGCGTGATCGCGATGTCGTATTCAATGCTCTGCACGGTGGGGCGGGTGAGGATGGTACGATTCAGGCTCTCCTCGATCTCTCGGGTGTCCCATACACCGGTTCGAAAGTGCTCGCGTCTGCAGTTGCGATGGACAAAGATATCAGCAAGAAGATATTTCGGTTCGAAGGCATTCCCACGCCCGACTGGATGATAGTGCGTTCAGATGAACCCGCTGCGTTTGAGTCCGTCATCAGGGAATCACTCGACAAGTTCGGACTTCCCGTAATCGTGAAGCCGAGCGATCAGGGCTCGACTGTTGGGCTGTCGCTCGTGAAAGAGGAGGCCGGCATACTGCCTGCGGTTAAGGCAGCGGCAGCGATATCGAAGAAGGTGATGATTGAACAGTATATCGCAGGAAGAGAACTTACTGTCGGTGTTCTGGGTGAGAAAGCACTTCCGGTCGTCGAAATACTACCTTCGCATGAGCTGTACGATTACGAATGCAAATACACCACCGGGAAGTGCGACTATGTAGTCCCGGCGAAGATAGATGAAGCTCTTGCTGACGAGCTCCAGGCAAACGGTTTGAAGGCATTCGTTTCGCTTCGGTGCGAGGGATATGCAAGAGTTGATTTCAGGCTTGATGAGACCCAGAGACCCTTCTGCCTGGAAGTCAACACACTTCCCGGCATGACAGTAACAAGCCTCGTCCCGAAAGCCGCGAAAGCCATGGGAATCGGATTCGATGAATTGATAGAAAGAATCTGCAGGCTTGCAATCGAAGGACAAGAATCAGCATGAGTCTTTTCGACGGCAAGAAGGCGGCCCTCTTCGATCTCGGAGGAACGCTGATTATATACGAAGGCCAGTCGTGGATCGAGCTTCTCAGGATCGGTATTCGAAGGGCATACAGCGCTCTTGCAGGGCACGGCAATGAACTGCCTGAAGCGACCGAGATCGTCGATGGATTTGCTGACTATCTGAGGCAGGCGAACAGGAGAGCACGCACGGATCACAGAGAGATATCGTTTCACGATGAATGCCGCCGATTCCTTGCTCGATACTCGATAGAGGACAGCGACACCGTGGGGGCATTCGTTGAGGACATCTACGCACCCGTCGCAGAACAACTGGAACCAGCACAAGGAAATGTGGCGGCCCTCGAGTTCGTTCGTAGCAGGGGATTGAAGGTTGGGCTGGTGTCTAATTCGATGTTCCCCGCTCAATGGCATCTTGACGAAATGAACCGATTCGGAATCGGCGATTACTTTGACGTAACCGTATTCTCAATTGATCATGGAATGCGCAAGCCAGACAAGTCGATCTTTCTGGACTCCCTCGAATCGCTTGGTGTGGCGCCATCCGAAGCGTTTCATGTCGGAGACAGGCCGCTTGAGGACATCGGAGGAGCCAACAGCCTCGGCATGACATCGGTTTTGATAAAGCGCGACGACTTGGAGTGTCCGGAGGACATCAAGCCAGACTATGCTGTTGACAAAGTTGGAGACATTGTTTCGTTATAGGAGATAGAGGAGATTATGGACAAGTCAGAAGAACTCTTGCAGGAACTTACCGATGCTTTAGGTGCCCCGGGGCATGAGGGTGAAATCGCGAAGATCATGAAGCGGCATCTCGAGCCCGTCAGTGATACCATTAGCTATGACAAGCTCGGCAGCATTATCGCGGAGAAGCGCGGGAGCGCCGATCGTCCGCGCGTAATGATTGCCGGTCATATGGATGAAGTCGGTTTTGTGGTCAGCAACATCGACAAGAAGGGATTTATCAAATTTCTCCCGCTTGGAGGCTGGTGGGGACATGTCGCACTTGCCCAGCGTGTGCTTATTTTGACCGCTAAGGGGCCGGTCGTGGGAGTTATAGGTTCAAAACCACCGCACATTCTCGAACCGGAAGATAGAAAGAAGGTGCTCGGCATCGAGGAAATGTTTATCGATGTCGGAGCGAAAGACGGCTATGACGTGCAAAAGAGACTGGGAGTAACTGTCGGTGATGTGATAGTTCCCGACAGCCCGTTCACGGTTATGAACCACAAAAAGATGTATCTCGCAAAGGCATTTGACGACAGGGCCGGATGCGCGGTCTTGATTGAAACCATGCAAAAGCTTCAGCGTGCGAAGCACCCGAACACGGTCTACGCGGTGGGCACTGTTCAGGAGGAAGTCGGGCTGCGCGGGGCAGTGACATCCGCGTTCGCATGTGACCCCGATGTAGCGATTGCGCTTGATGTCGGACCGGCTAAGGACACCCCGGGCATCGAAGGCGACAACCCCGAGAAGGTCGGGGCGGGCGTCGCGATCTTCGCGTATGATGCAGGCCTTATTCCGAATGTGAAACTGAAACGATTGATCGTCGATACCGCAGAGAAGAACAAAATCCCGTACTGCCTGACGACAATGGGACGAGGTGCGACCGATGCCGGGCGTATACACATGGTCAGGCAGGGCGTGCCATCGATATGCCTCGCTATCAATACGAGGTACATCCATGCGCACTCGAGCATCATATACCGTGATGATTATCTCAACACCGTCAAGCTGTTGACTGCGGTGATAAAGCGTCTGGATAAGAAGACAGTCGATGAGTTGACGAAGCCGTAACGGATTGAAACTTTTCTGCTGTTATGCCGATTATTAGAATGACAGGTCTTCTGTCGGGTAATTATCGCGAATGAACGAGATCGCTATTCACAGGGACTTTGATATGGCACTAAGACTTTTCAACACGATGTCTCGTCAGAAAGAGGACTTCGAACCTATTGAGGACGGCACCGTGAAGATGTATACCTGCGGTCCGACTGTTTACAGTTTTGCCACTATCGGCAATTTCAGGGCATATACATTCGAGGATCTTCTCCGCAGATACCTCAAGTATAAAGGCTACAAGGTCACGCAGGTCATGAACCTCACCGATGTAGACGACAAGACCATCAAGGGTTGTCAGGCCGAATCGGTACCGCTTGATGATTATACCGAAACGTTCAAGAAGGCATTCTTTGATGATCTGGACTCTTTGAGAATCGAGCGCGCCGAAGTGTACCCGGAGGCTACCCGACACGTTCCCGAGATGGTCGCTATGATAAAGAAGCTGATCGATCGTGGAATCGCGTATGAGTCCGGAGGATCGATATACTACAAGATTGAAAAGTTTCCCGATTATGGGAAGCTTGCCCACATGGACATATCGAAACTGAAGGCCGGTGCAAGAGTTGCATCGGATGAGTACGAGAAGGAACAAGTCTCGGATTTCGCGCTGTGGAAAGCATGGGATGAAGCTGACGGGCCGGTGTTCTGGGAAACCGAATTGGGCAAAGGAAGACCGGGATGGCATATCGAATGCTCTGCCATGTCAACCAAGTATCTCGGCAATCACTTCGACATTCACTGCGGCGGCGTAGATAATATGTTCCCGCATCACGAAAACGAAATAGCCCAGTCCGAAGGTGCGACAGGGGAGAAGTTCGTCAATTACTGGCTGCACAATGAGCACTTGATTGTCGAGGGGCGGAAGATGTCGAAGTCACTCGGCAACTATTACACACTGCGCCAGATTCTCGACAAGGGCTATCCCGCGGTTGCGGTGCGATACCTCTTGATGTCTACGCATTACAGGCAGCAATTGAACTTCACGTTCGAGGGACTCGAAGCTGCCAAGTCGGCGATAGAAAGACTGTGGGATTTCATGGATGCAGTTGGAGCGGTTAAAGGCGGTGATCCTAATCCTGAAGTTGACAAGATCATCGGCCGCGCCACTGACAGCTTTGAATCGGCGCTCGATGATGACTTGAATATCTCCCCAGCGCTTGCGGCTGTCTTTGATTTTGTCAGGGATATCAACAGGCTCATTCACGACAACAAGCTGTCCGCCGAGGATGGCGCTGAAGTCCTTGATACTATGGCACGTTTTGACTCGGTTCTCGGTATTGTCAGCAAAGATGAAGTCGATATCGACTCTGAGGTTGAAGATCTCATTGTCAAGAGAAACGAGGCCCGCAAGAATAAAGACTTCGCGGAGGCTGATAGAATCAGAGACGATCTTCTTGCGCGTGGTATAGTGCTCGAGGATACCGCTGACGGTACGAAGTGGAAAAAGAAGCTCTGATGCTCCGGTTACATTGCGTGATCTGATTAACGTGATGTTCTGTGTCTTGTAAATCTCCACACGTGTTCCAGCCCGGCACCGCTCAGTATGATTACGAAAGCGATGATCGGCAGCAGATATCTGGGCGATGTGTGCGAGAAGAAAAACAGAAGTGAGAAGCTGAATCCCGGCAAGAACAGTATCACCCAGTCTGAACGTCGCGTAATCTGCCGTGTGCCGATTATAGCCAGCAGGATCATTGCAGCAGATGCCGCGTAAGAAGCTAACTTGATAGGAAGTACGTGGAACAGCGATCTTGAACCCGGCACTATAGTCCAAACCCATGTGTTCCTTTTCAGTCCCCGCCAGATGAATCCCATCGGGTCCGAAAAAATGTTCTCCAACGCTATCGAGTACATGCTTCTTTCGCCAAAACGACTTTCCTGAAGTCCCGCATCAATGTACAGAAGGCTGTCCCTTGCGGCGCGGGTGTCATCATTCGAGGCAAAGAGAATGTTCCCTGCCCCTCCCGGGGTGAGCGGTGTGAAGTGGTCGCAGCAATAGCTGTTACGAAGCGCCCATGGAAACAGCAGCAAAACAACTCCGACAAGCAACCACGCAAACGATGCCAGCCGCTTCTTCGAAGTGTGAAAGCTGAGCAGAAACGGAATCCAGATCAACAACGCCGTGGCTATCAGAATGGGCCGAGTGAGAATTCCAATAGCGAGCAATAGCCCCGAAAGAAAGAGGTCTTTGAAATCGCCTTCGACCAGACCTTTCCTAAAGATGAGCATGAACAAGGATATCAAGAAGATCGTGACGGTTTCAGAGAGGATGTAACTGCAGTTCATCCAGATTGGGGCATATAGTGAGACAAGCAAAATCGCGACTCGGGATTTCGATTCGCCGAGAATCTGCCGGGACAGCCGTGAAAGGAAGACGAATGACAGCAAACCGAGGATTGCCTGAACAACCCTTACGATCAGTAAGCTTTCTCCCAACATCCAGTAGAAGACCGAGAGGAAAATCGGATATACCGGTTGGAGTGCCCTGGTGGGTGTTTCCCCGTCCATGGAATATGACTGATGTTCGTAGAGATTCTCCGCAATCTGGAGATACTGAACGGCGTCTCCCTTGATGTCGTCGCTTGCTGATGAAATCGCAATGATCTCGATCAGGGCGACGATTACGATGCCGATATAGGTTGCATTACGAGATGTTATTCGTGTCAAGAGAGCCGTGTCCTCCATATACTGGCGGCAAGATACAGCAATAGTGAACGGTTGTAAAGGAATCACCTTGAAGAAATCCCCTGCTGTTATTGGCAGGGGATTTCGAGTCTTGAATCAGATATCAGGGCAGGGGATGGCTCAGTCGACAAGTTCCAGCACTCTTGTGTCAACGAGGTTTGTCGAATCCCATGGGTACTGCTTTTCATAGATCTCTGCGACATAAGCTCCCGGCTGGATACCTGATACGTCGGTGGAAATGACGAAGTAGCACATGCAGTAAGCTGCCGCGATGTCGAAGTAGGCGATCTCATAGAACCTGAGCGTATCTCCTGCTGTTTGGAAGTCGACGAATATCCCGGCGCCACAATTGAAGTAGGCATCGTAGTGCGTCATCTTCAAAGTCTGATCGCTGTAATCATAGACGATGTTTTCATCTCTCGGTATCGGTGGCGTATCGAAGCATTCGCTCTGGGAGATTGCCTGCAATCCGCTCTCGGGATCGACAACAATAGCCCCGGTAGCGAGAGTGTCTCCATAGATTCCGATCACGAAGACTACGTACTCTCCGGGGTCGACGTCATAGAGCGTCGAACGAAGATTGAAGTGGCAGATACAGTCACACTCGAAACCCGTGTCCGACTCGACCGCGGTGATATTCGGACCATCAAACGTGAAGTCTACTTTGTACTCGAGGCAGCACTGGTACCATGCATTCAAGTGAATGATCTTGAGATCGTTTTCGACTACCTGAATCAGCACGGTGCTGCTGTCGTCGTCCCTTGTTTGATACTCCAGGCATTCGCTCTGCACATCTTCGTGTGAACACCCGTATTCGAGATCTTCCGACCCGGGTACGAAGACGTAGCCGATGATCTTAATCACGTCGTCAATATCCACCGAGCAACTGTAGGCCACGTCAGCGCAGGGAAGACAGACCGCCGGTGGTCCACCCGAGAAGATATAGCCGATAAGATATGTTACGTCATCAATATCAACGATCTGATCACCGTTGGCATCTCCCGCCGGGTAGCTGTACGCAAGAGTTGTGTCAGGAACGAGGAGTAGAACTGTCACAGCCACCAGGAGACAGAAACCTATCAGTACTCTGTATCTCACGATTTCCCTCCTGGAATTGGATTCTACTGTAAATCTACGAAGATGCATGGGTTTGTCAACATAGAATCGTAACCATGTGCTAATTAGACGGATGCCACGATGACTTGGTGTGATGGATGAGATCGTGCGGGAGTGGGGGATGGCTCCGTCAGAAAAGGGCGCCTCGATTGGGCGCCCTTAAAACTCGGACCAATGCTATGCTCGCTGATTGCGGCGGCTATTCACTTCGCAGCTTGATTGATTCGGCTATCGTTGCGGTGTAAACACTGCCGGAATCCAGCTCACCATTCGATCCCTTGATGAAGAGACCGAATATGAAGAGGTAGGAGAGCGTCTTCTTGCCCTTTCCTTCATTCTCCAATTCACCTGACAGAAGAATCGGGCCACCATCGGTCTTGAAAGCGCCTTTGGGTTGCAGATTCGTGAAGGCAACTTTGATATAACCGGGCTTTCCTGCCCGCCCGTTCTTCTTGGCATCAAGTACGACAGCCTTGCCCTCTGCACCAGCCTCGACGATTGTGGAGTCATCGATTATTATGGCTTCTGCAAGCACGATATCGATTGAATCGCCTTTGACCAGCTCACCAGAAGAGACCTTCGTATCTCCGGCGAACTTCACCTGAATTTCCTGCCCCTTGTTAAGCCTGACGACTGTGGCATTGGCGGAAACGGTGGCAATCATGCAGAGAATTGCGACTGTTACTATGACAATCCTGCGAAACGGAATAGGGATTCTCATTTAGATTACTCCTCCTTGACAAACCCAGTTTGCAGTACTCACTTGAGCACCGGAAGCTTATCAGTCGGGCTTGGCTTGAATCTTAAGGTAACGTGTTTATCAACGTCCTGAAAGTGCAAGTCTCTTTCCATATCGAACAATGAGTAACTGCTCTTGAGCACTATCTTGTCGGTCGGGTCCGCGCCTCGATTGCATTCCTGATTGACCGCGCAGTATCCGATATGAATGTCATCACCCACTTTCCACTTGATCGTATACTCTTCATCCTGATACACTGGACTGAACTGCGACCACTCGGGATCTTTGCCGTTTTCAGTAACTTCAATGTAAAGGGTTCCGTCATCAGGCACTTTCTCCACGAAGTACCTGAACTCGCGACGCTTCTTCCACTTCTTGGCTTCCGAGAGGTACCTGTTTACTTTCTTGCGATCATCGGCACCCAGCTTCCCGCTGATGTCCGAGAGCTGTTTGACAGCCTTGTCGAGGCGGAACTCGGGGTCGGAGTTGCCATTTATCTCATCAATCATCCCTTCGAGGGCAGAGCCCGCAACTTTGGATACGACCTTTTCGACCTTGCTCTCTTTCTTAGTGGTCAGGACATCCATGAGGTCGGTCTCGGCCTTGCTCAATTCAGCGGCATACAGCGATTTCTCGGTGCTGACCTGTTGCGAAATAAGGCTCCACACGTTCGTGTCTGCGGGATCGATGATTGACTGTGTAAACTTATCCCAATACCAGAGCGTACGACCGCTGCGCTTGTAGAGAAGGGACGTCGTATCACCGACATGGAATTCCTCAATGCTGGCTTTGAGCGACGTGTGCTGTTCCTTCAGCACAATACTTGAGTCTTTGGGACTGCGGGTCGGCCAAAGCTTGGGATCCGCGACTATCGCACGAAACCGCTCGATCGACTGATCCAACTGGTTGATCTTGTCGCGAATATCGAAATGTTTGTAATATTGCGAGATTCGCTGCCCAACCGGCACGAACTTCGGGAAGAGCCACTTCACGGTCACCGTCCTGAAATAGCGGTCATATTTCTGGTAGATGCGAGACCGCTCGACCTTGTTCAATGCGAGGTAGTTGCCATTATATCCCTCAAGAATGTTGTCCTCGACTTTAGTCGTCATCGGCATGATGTACTTGAAGTGATACAGATGTGGTAGCGAGAATACCACCGCCCAGATAATACTCACAGTCGCGACGAACCTGGCTACCTTGCGGAATCTCGATATCGAACGGTTTCGCGAGACGGACTTGAGAATCCAGTAGAAGGGTTCCTGTAAACCGACCGGCCGTATCACCTTCGGGGGACGATAAATCGAACGCCCGACATCGGTCCCGATTTTCTCCGGGGTCTGGCCGGTGCAGGAGACAAAGAAAATCTGGAAGTTCAGGGTTCTTCCGACGACGATCTTGAGGAATTCCTTGAGCTTAACAAGAACATTCCTGACTGATCCGGCCCATTCGGTGTTGGAGGCAATGCGATTACTGCTAAGGACCTTTTCGAGGAAAACCTCGAATTCCTCGGAGACGAATTGCTCGTCCTCGGAACTGACGAGAACCGTCTGATTCTCGCCCGTGAATCCCGGCAATATGTCCGCTTTGGTGACCACGAGCGCGATAGGGATGGGGAGCCTTGCACTCAACGGAGCAAGCCGCTCGAGCATTGTCACGAAAGATGCGACATGCGCCTGGCTTTCGAGTTCTGCGCCGAGAATCTTTGGATCGTAGAAGAATATGAGCCCGTGGGCGCCGTCCATGAAGTCAATGACCTTGTCCTTGACATCGCCTGACTCCGTGATAGAAACTGCCTTGCCCTCGTAATCATAACTGACTACGGACATCTTCTGGGAACGGTCGAGAATAGCATTGAACTGCAGAAGCCGTTCGCCTTCGGTCGGATCGGGGAACTTCTGTTCGCCTCTCAGATCGACAACAGTCCCGACATTCGAGGTCGTATCCAATCCCCAGATTTGTCGGTAGTTGGTCAGGAACTCGCCGGCGGTCGCAGAATCCGTGACGGAAATCTGCAGTTTCTTTGATACCTTGCAGTCTTCGTTCAGGGTCGTGAAGTAGACGGATTTTCCCGAATTGGCATGGCCATAAACGCCGATCCTTACCCCTGAAGGCCATTTGTACCGTGCCTCCGGAGCTTTACCTTTTTTCCCGGACGCGGCCCTCGCGCCTTTCTTGAATATCTTTAGTATCTTAACTGGTTTCATGCTTCCTCGATCCAATGAGTGTGCGCTGTTCGCCCCGTTGTCATCCTCCAATACCCCGCTGAACCTGCGTGGCGCGTTCTTTGAACTGCTCCAGCTTCTCCGCCTTGTATTTACTCCAGAACATCGGAACGCCAATCGCAATAACGAGGAAGAGAATTATTATCAATGAATAGAAGAGATATGCGGGCCGTCTCTGTGACAGGATGAGCCGGAGGTACCTGGAGCTCGAAAACGCACCCCCCAATTTGCCGAACAGCTCGCCTATCGAGCTTTTGACTTTCGACCAGAAATCTCTCTTCTTCAGATATCCCCATTCAGACAGGTACTGTTTGTATACTCGTTTCTTTGCGGCGATCTTCGGGAAATCGTCAACACGCTGGAGATGGAATTCGAGTGATTCCCTGTCTTTCAGCAGATCCGTCCCGAGTTCGATACGCCGGCGCTGGAGTTCGAGAAACTTCATCGGTTCGGGCAAAGCACCGAATGCCTCGGGAGTCAGCTCAACATCGAGGCGTTTGCCGAACTTGTTGATGTATCTCGCTACCTCGTGCAGAAGGAATGAATGCAGCCTGAAGTTGCCCTTCAGACTTCCTTCCTTGAACAGCAGGGGAAGGAGCTGGTTTTCGAAATGCGTCACGTCGCGCTTGTCCTTGCGCTGATTTCTGCAATGAGAATATGCCTGATTCGAACGCCCGTCAGTATCGGCTTCCGATTCGAAGAATGTTATCAGGATTTGAATTGTAAGCTGACGCAGATCCGAGTCTGAAAGGGGTTTCTCGCGAATCCGGTCGAGGAAATAGTAGTCAAGCTCGACCGCCTTGTCCCTCTGTTCGCGAAGGGTCTGGAATACGGTGTAGATGCCGTTGTAGGTTTGGAAGAATGCCTCCGTCTTGAAACTGGAGTAGTTCTTCTCGAAGATGTCTATGTACTTGAAAAGGTCTTCTACGTACTCTTTCATGTCAGGCTTCCTTGCCGAATACGGCTCTAAAGAGCATAAATCATAAGGTCAAGCTTTCCGAGATCGGCGAACTTCTGTGGATCGCTGGCACCCCGAAATATCAACGTGATCTTTTTCACCGAGGATGACTTCAACATATCCTGCGGGCGCAAAGCGACCTTTGCCCCAAAAGTCGTAGTATCCACTTCGACCGGGTCTGTTTCGCCAAGCCCTCGTGCTTCGTTTACTCCGAAACGAACCTGCATATTGGCCCATTCCTTGACATCGAACAGGTCTTTCGACATAAGGATCACTGCATCACCTACTTCGCGAGGATCAGAAATCTCAACAAGCAGGTAGCTTAGTTCTCCCACCTGCTCGAGATGGCTTCCTTCGGCAGCCACGATTCGATAGGTCCTGCCCGCATACGTCATGCTGTCAGCGGCTGTAGCGTCTCGACCCAGTTCTTCTTTCTTTGCCTGCGCCAGATATCCGAGTACTCCTCTCAGCTGAGTCATTATAGCCTCGATCATCTCGATCTGGCTTCTCAGATCCTGATGGTCATAGTTTGACATCAGGAAGGAGTCGATTGCTGACATAAACTGCCCGACCTGAGAATCGGCTTCTTTCGTGAAGTACTTCTCATTGAGATAATCCTTCAACGCAGGCTGGAGATTCAGGACCGTGGAGAGGCCCCTGAACAGCTTCTTGAAGAAGATTACCATCTGCATCGGGTGCATACCGTTCCTGCCAAGAGCGAAATCGTCGAGATTCGATGACAGGTGATACGCGAGCCTGTAGACAGTCTCCCGAAATGCGATCTGCAAATCGCTTTTCTCGGCGGCCAGTGATCCGTCAGACGATATTGCCACGTAGGCTTTCGATGAGAGTGATATCAATGTCTCAAGTCTTGTCCTGAAGTCCGATGCTTTCTTGCTGAGAGCTTCATCCGCATTCACCGAAACGCACGGGGGATAGTAGCTCTCGGACTGCTTGACATCACTTCCACTGACCAGCAACTCGGCAACCTGCAGCAATGACCCCTCAGGGATACCGGGCCGTTCGCCCAGGTGAAGTTCGTAATCCATGACTCGATAGGGGACACGCGGCACATCCTCGGAAGGGTCGGGAGAGCCGATTTCCCGCTTCTTTGACTGTGTACAGCTTATGTACACCGGGATCTGGCCGTCGACAAAGTCGGTTTCGGCCTTTATAACCTGGCTCTCTGAATCAATCAGGTTTATGTAGCTGCCATCGGGAGTGATGGCCTGGCAGCGGGATACGGTGACCCGAATTTTGTCTCCGCCCGCAAGAACCTCCATGCTCAAAGCGGGATTCCCGGAGAGCGACTTTCTGATAAGGCCATACCTGTCTCCCGCCCCAATACCGTACCATTGGGCGAGTTCCTCGAAATACCTCTCCTGATCCCTGAGATGCTGCTGGCCTATCAGCATCCCATCCTGCCAGTTGACGGAATATAACCTCAAGTCGCTCATTGTCTTGCCTCGATTGTTAATTCAAGAATTTAATCCAGTCAAACATCTATGTCAAGGTTTATATGCCCTCCCGCCATAACCGGTTAGACATACGTCGAATAGCCAAGATAGGATCTTTCCTCAACCCGGCCGATTTTCGTCCCTCTCTTAGTTCCTGTGATCGTTACTTTCGCCTGCATATCACCGGGCATACAGAATTCTATTATGGATTCCAGCTTCTCTCTCTTTGAACCACCCGGCAGATAGTGCCTGATTTCATCATCCGGCACATTCCTGATCGCGATCTCGTATCCTGTATCACACTCGCTGAATTCTCGCCCCGATATCGTGTTCATACCGAGTCGATTGTTGTGCGTCCCCAGCCTTGTCCTGATCTTGTCCGGGATCGTATATGCGGTCCTGACGTTTTCGATAATCTCGCACTCGCAGTCAAGAATCTGGTTTATGAGCAACTGCACGGCATCCGCATTACCTGACCAATGGTGGAATCTCGGGAGCAGGGCGAACCATCTCAACAGCTCCTCAAGATCCGCGCCCTCTCTCTGGTGGAAGTCATATAGACTCAGGAAAAGCTTGAGATATTCCTTGTCAATGACAGCAAGGCTAAACGTGAGTATCTCACGTGCGGCCTTTGACGTTGACCTGATTACGGCCGCGTCGAATGGCGCCATCAGAGTCCTCGCACGAAGTTCCCAGTCATCCGACCTAGTTTGAGAGTGGTCGAGACCATAGAAGAACTGGTACGGCATGTAGTCAACAGCACTCGAATAGCCGACCCTCAGCTTTATCTCAGTTGATGGCGTGATCTGTGTACCGGCTGCCGGTTCCTGGCCTATCAACTCACCCTTGTAGTTCTCATTAGTACCGATAGCGATGATGTTAACAGTATTCGTGTCGATACCGGCGCTTGCGAGTATGTTAAGTGCCGTTGTGTAGTGCAAAGGGTGCTTCCGATTGCACAGCAGCGGCATTGTCGTCGTACTGGTCATTTTCTTGCTATCTCCACGCTGTACTGCGTGTTAACCGGCGAACGGGATTTCAGAAATCTTGTAAGTCTTGCCTGAAGCAATGAAACTTCATCATCGGAATGGATGTCATCGCTCCTCACCGAGACTTGCACCGCGATACATCGCCTGACACCATGCGGTGTCAGCTCAGTCGAGTTTCCGCATTTGGTATCCGTGATTCTGGGATCAAAGGTCGAGACCCAGTTTTCGATCTCCTGAAATGTCAGCGCCCTGTCCCGGCTCCTCAATCTTGCCACAGCCTCCGCGACAACCTGTTCAATCGTCTTCGCAGGAATCGCACCTGATGTCGAGATGAGGTTCTTCACTGAGGCAATGCCGGGATGCCGTTCGTAGAGTTCATCAACCTGCCCGATCTCAATCCCGTTGGCATCGGTACCGCCGGTTACGGAGTACGATACCGTCAGTGAGTCGGGGGAAGGCTCCAGCGAAGAAGAGAAATCAAACCACAAAACAGCTTTATCTCCGCGCTCCTCGATGGAGTAGACGTGTCGTTGCTCACCTGATCGAACCTCATGGCCGAGCACATACGTGTTACCATCAGAGTCGGACACCTTCCCTATGTCTACGAGGTGCATGATGTCCTCGGGAATCTCGAGCTCGACCAAAGTATTGCCGCCAGTATGCTTGAAAACTGTCAATTCGTTCTTGTTCACGGCGACGAGGCAGTTGAATGATGCGCTGAATGGCTGCAACAGTGCTCTCTTGTTGCCGCTTTCCGGCAGGGCGATCCTGATCCAGAACAGGCCATCATCGTCACTGCGCAGTTCAAGGCCGCTACTGAACGCCATATCACCCAGTTCCTTATGCGCGGTGCCCTTCTCCCAATCGGTAATGAAGTCATCGGGCAGGATTACGAAGCTGTCTTCAAGAGGCTTGAAGAGATCACTGCTCGAACGCAGACCTCCCCAATCGGGAAGAGAGTCATCTTCGAGACGGAAAACATCATCTATCGATGTCGTGATTCCGGGGCAGAAACCGGCTTTCTCAGTGAAGCCTCCCGAACTGTCGCCCGGATACCAGTAGGCCCATCGAAGCTGTTTGAGCGCATCCTGGCGACCCTGAAGCATCAGCGTCGAATCCTTGAAGTCGTTAGGCAAACCCTCGAAGCTGATTCCGAGATAGACCGAATCGGGAAGGGATGTGACGGCTGGCGTCTCAGCCGGCTCCAGAGAAGGGGAGGCTCCCCCGAAGTCGAGAAGTCTGTCGCCTGCCTTAACGAGGATATGTCGCACTTCGGCGGCTACGAGTTTCTCGGATCGGTGAGGGGAGAAGTGGAAGGTCTGTCCACCTTCGCGTCTCTCGCGATGCAGGAACTGCGTGTTCGTGTCGACGTCGACGACCGGGTCGGTGAGTTCGCACTGCATGATCGTTGACGCGGGAACCGGCCACCTCTTGCAGTCCGGGAACAGCGATCGAATAAGGGAATTGCGGGCCACGTCCCACACGTTGTCGATTTCGCTTTCGATTTTCTCAAGCTGATTCGAGAATAACTGGAGCAGCATCTTGAGAAAGGGGTCCATCCGTTCGCTGGATTCGGCGATATCCGGATTCCACCGTCTCAATTCCATGTGCATCTGCTTGAATATGTCATCCTGTGTCCTGCGCTTTGATTGTCTCATTTCGAAAGCCCGGCATTCAGCCTATTTTAAATGTTGCCTCGAATCGTTTCTCTTCGTCATTCTCTCGATAATTGCCCTTCACTTTGGCCGCCATACCGAGCGGTTCGGTCCCAGTTCCGCCAACCTCGCTGACTGAAACTGAGAGATTGTAGAGCCTTTTCTCATAGCGGTCGATCGAATTTCTGAGCGCCGCCCTGATATCTGCCCGGCTGGTCGTATAGAGGTCCGAGAATTCCTTGTCCCAAATCAAGCAGCCGTATTGAGGATCGAAGGGGACCGTACCAATGCGGGTAGATAGCAGCAGCCCTATAGAACACTTGATCGACTCGAAAAGACTTGTTCTTGGCAGGAAGCCGTCGCGCAGAGCGAGCGGAAGTGAAAGGTATTCCATAAGTGAGTATTCAATTCAGTTTTATTGGATTGCCCTTAACATTAACCATTGCGCCTTCGGCATCATAAGATGCTCCGGCTTTACTCTTAAGATTTGCACCGGCCTCAGCTTTCAGATTCGACTGGGCCTTTATCTCTATGTCCGATCCTGCCTTCAGCGTCATCTTGTCGGAGCTTTCAATTGTGATATTGGCTCCCTTGATGCCGATGTCGCCCTCGCTGGTTATCGTGATTGATGGCCCGGATAGCCCGAGGACAATCTGGTTCTTGCCGTCCTTCATCGATATCTTGATCTCTTCGTTACCGGACTCATCGTTGAAAATGACCTCATTACCGCTCTTTGTGATAAAAGCCTTTATAAGGTTTTCATCGGAGCCTGTCTTGGAGTGGGGCGCATCATCCACGTTATACAACGACCCCACGATAATGGGCTTGTCAGGATTTCCGAACTCGAAACCAACAAGCACTTCGTCGTCAATCTCAGGAATGCAGTAGGCCCCGCGATCCTTTCCGGCGTGTGCGGCAGAATAGCGCGCCCATGGTGTTTCATCGGAATCGCTCCACGGGAACTTGACTTTGATACGACCCAGTTTCTCGGGGTCGTTATTGTCGACAACTACCGCAGGCTGGAGTTGGGTGACAGCTTGTCGCGAAGACTTGAAAGCCGGAAATGCGGTATCAAGAGGCGTACACTCGAATCTGTTGTGATACTTGCCGCTTTCGTCAAAGACATGGCGTACTCTTGTCAACCAGTAGGTGCCGTCGAATTTGCCCATGCCCTTAATCTTCACGCATCGGCCTACCGACAGCTTCGCGACGGTCGATTCCCCGCTGCATGAGATCATCTTTCCGACCGAACGGCTTCGTTCGCGCTCCAGGATCTGGTCGAGACTGCGTGCATCGTCAACCGCTACCACTTTGGTGAAACTTGACGAGTCAAAAATCTTTGCGGAGGCCTCCGGCGAAATTTTCGAAAGGTCCGAGAGCGCTGCTGTACTGCTGATAGACTTCGAGTCCTGGGTGTATGTCTTCTTCTGCTCGTAATTATAGACTTCAGACTTGAATTCGGTCTGCGAAGTACCCAGACCGACCGTGAATGCCCCGAGGGTCTCCGGCCAGACGGCTTCATCGGAGGCCGAACTGTTAGCTTTTACCGCGCGAAACTCAGATCCGTCATAGAATGCGAACAAACCGGCACCGGTCGCGAGTCGCATAACATAGTCGAAATCGCTTTCCTCGTACTGAACGCTGAATTTATAGGTCCCGTCGGTCGAGTCAACCTTGCCTATTGTCATCGGATAACTGCGCACTATGCTTCCGATTATATCACTGGCCTTCATCTCATGGTAAAACGCATTCTTCTTCGCGCCATCCAGAGCGATAGTAGGGCTTAGTGCTGTAATATGGATTTTCTTAACGCTGTCAATACTACTATCGAAACTGACCTTGGTGATCACACCGATGAACTCCAGCGCGTTTTCACCTTCGGCGCCGTCAAGCGTAGTCGGAACATGAGTCGATATCGACTTGCCGAGGAATGAGGCGAACAGGGAAGGGTCATAGAACTCCCGCTCTTCGGCAGTCTCTGCGGCCTGCTTAACGGTGACGTTCAGGACGTGGTGGTCATAGATATACTGATCGAGCTCGACTCGTGATATGAGATTCGTTAATTCTTTGCCCTCGACTCTTACATGACACTTGCCGGGTGTTTCGATAACCGGCCTGGCATCGGATGTCATCAAGCTCTTCGGACCTTGTTGACCTTTCGGATCGGGATTTTCGACTTGTTCTGGCATTTGCTTCCGGCCTGCTGATGTGTAGTAACCGGGCAGACCTCGTGAGTCTGCCCGGTACGATTTCTACGTTTGCTACTCTTCCCAACGGTTGTCGATTTCGGCATCTCCGATGGTCAGCTTGTGACATGAAATTTCGAGGTATTCGTAAACCTGATCGTCAGGGTTTTCCTTGATGTGCGGTACGACCTCTTGGTATTTCGTGACGAAGCCTTCTTCCCAGGCGAGTTCCTTCATCGTGGCGTCATTGGGATTCTTTATGACAACTTTACCGGCCTTCCAGTTGGGCTGACTGGAGTCCATTGCCCAGCGGGCGAGATCGGAGTTTTCGTCCGATTCGCGAGTGATCTTGATAGTCCCGGCATGTGCCCTGTCAGACGGTCGACCTGTCTCATCCTTGGCTGTGTAAAGCTCGTAACCGACCTTGTAAACATTCTTGTAGACGACACCATCTACTTCAAGGACTGGTCTCCTTGCCATCTTGTCTCTCCTTGATTTGCTTGCGTTTTATGATAACCGATTTTCCAATCTTCAATTTCAACTCAACGGTTAAGAGAGGCTGATCCTCCTTTCGAGGAAATTTCTACTTATCCTTCACATTCGTCTGATCGTTCTCATTCCATGCCGCGAACTCGATGTTGAAAGTCCTCGCAGGATACTTCGGATTCAGTGCGACCTTGATATCAACTTCCTGTCTCTTACGCATCTCTTCATCCGCGAATATCTCGACACGGTAGTCCTGCAGGATGTTGTCGCCTCCACTGATGGCCTTCATGAACTTGTCGATATCTCGGCGCATCGTATCGACGAATTTCTGGTCAATAACAGAGAACGTCTGTTTGTTCAGGTAATTGCGAAGCGTCTTGTAGACGTAATCATAGGTCCTGCGAATCGAGTAGACATTGAATGTCTCTTTGCTGAACAAGGTCGATGATCCCATCGCAACGGCTGTTCCCTCGAAATTGACCATCGGGTTGACGCCTTTTTCGTTGATCTTGCTGGCATCGGGCTGATTGGCCTTGAACCGAAGGTACTTCGCGTCCGCGATTTTGCCGTGCTTGAATCCGGCCATTGGCTGCTGCATTCCGACTGTCGTGTCACCCTGGTACATTTTGCCAGCAACCGCGGCTGATGGCGGAATCCACATGTCGTCATCTTCATACTAGTTCTGGCTGCGTGCAAGCAAATAGTTCGCAAAAAGCGAGACATACTGCTTGTAATTGTCAATACCCGGGAGATTAGCGTAGTTCGGGTCGTCGAGCATCTCCATGACTTCTTCGACATTCTCGAAGTTGGGGAGATCGGTCATGACATGAAGCTTGTTCGGAAGGCCAAGCTGCCTCGCGACATTGTCGATGTTCTCGACGCTGCCGAGATAACCGGGAATAACGCACAGCGAGAAACACTCCTTGATGCTCCACTCGCGGTAGAGATCCGCAACGGCCTTTGACAGCTCCTCGAACTTTTCCTTGTCATCCGGGTCTGTCAAATCTTCCGCGCCGACATTGGCGAAATATGCATTCACTTTCTCGTCGGCTTCCTGCTGAGCATTTGCGAAAAACTTGTCGATAGCGCGATAGGTTGTCTCCATGTCGTGAGATGCCCTGTGCACCTTCTTCATGTTCTTGTCGAGATTCTGCTCGAGCTTTGTCGCCTGTTCGTTGAGATTCTTCCGGACGTTGTCAAGATTGTCATCGGTTGCAAGGCTTTCCATCCAGATCTTGAGCCTCTCCGCCAACAAACGACGTTGTTTTTCGAAATCCTTCTTCGTGAGGAATTCCTTGCGCTGGAAATCCTTCTTCGGATCCAGCCACTCCACACCTCGTACAAGATCTCCGTCGGCAGTCTTGAAAGAGGGGAGGAGGTTCGCAAGTTTCTTGAAGTCGCCGAAGGTATCACCGAGAATGGAAGCGAATTCCTCGTCCGATACCTTTTCGACTTCTACGGCCGGCTTAGATGGAGTCGCCTCGGCGGCTTCAGCCTGCTCTGCCTGTGGTTCCAATTTCTCGTCTTCACCCATCTATACTCACCTCTCTTATTCGCTTAAAAGGTCTATGTAATAGGCCATAACTTTCAGAAGAGCTTCTTTCTTGTCCTTGTCGGCAAGAAGTTTCTGCAAAGCTTTGTTCTTCTTCAGTTGCTTGTCCAGATCCCCCATCATCTCCTTGCTGTAGTAAGTCTTCTGCAGATGCTCGTTCTTCTCGATCAGCTCCTTGGACGTGAAATCCTTCATCGCCCTGATCTCGAAGTGACCGTTTAGAGGCTCGCCGTCTGCGGTCTCCATCTCGACATCGAACGATGGCTGGAACTTCTCGAAGACTTCTTTGAAATTCGTGCACTTCTTTGGCGCTACATCCGGCTCTTCATCATTGTTGAGCTTCGCTGCGTAAAGCACTTTGTTGGAAGGAAGAAGCTCAACGGGTATGGAGTCATCCCTTTGAACTTTTTCCGTCGCTCCCAGAATGAATTTTGCCATCTATTTACCTCCGTATTCGAAAGCGTTAAACCTATTCTTCTGATTGATTCTTGAAGACATATTCATCGCCGGACACGTCGATACTGACTTTATCGCCCGGCTTGACGTTCCCTGTTATGATGTCGACAGAAAGCTTGTTGATTATATCTTTCTCTATGATGCGCTGTATCGGGCGTGCACCGAGTTCGAACGTGTAACCGTCACGAGCAAGTTTGGCGCGAGCCTCATCGCTGAGCGTGGCCTCGATCCTCTGGTCCTCGAGCATTCCGCACAGGTTGTTGAATTCGAGCCCGGCGATAACTTCGACCTGTTCCTGAGTGAACGTGTGATAGATTATGATATCATTTAGCCTGTTCAGAAGCTCCGGACGGAACTTCGAGAACAGGAATGTCCGCACATCATCCATGTCAACCTCACGGCCCTCACGATCGGCATCGAGGATCTTGTCGGCGGCGTAGTTCGATGTCAGTATCACGATCGTGTTCGAGAAATCGACCGTGCGATTCTGGCCGTCGGTCAGTCGCCCGTCATCCATGAGCTGGAGCAGTACGTTGAACACGTCCGGATGCGCCTTTTCGACCTCATCCAGAAGGACGATCGAGAAAGGTTTGCGCCGAACAGCCTCTGTCAGCACACCACCCGCCTCGTAGCCCACGTAACCGGGAGGGGCGCCGATCATCTTTGCAACTGAGTGGGGTTCCATGAACTCCGACATGTCTAGCCGAACCATCGCGTTCTTGTCGTCGAACAGGAACTCGGCGAGAAGTTTCGGCAGGTATGTCTTTCCGGTTCCGGTCGGTCCGAGGAACAGGAAAGATCCCACCGGGCGATTCGGCAGTTTCAAACCCGCACGAGACTTGCGGATGGCGTTGGATATGGCCTTGATAGCGTTTTCCTGCCCGACAATTTTCTTTGACAGGACCGCCTCCATATTGACGAGCTTGTCCTTCTCGGCGGTAAGCATCTTAGCGACAGGGATGCCGGTTCGTCTGGCAACCACCGACGCGACATCCGGATCGTCTATCTCCCTGACCGGAGTCTCGGCAATCGGCTTGAGAGCGTCGAATTTCTTCTTCTTTTCTTCAAGGTCTTTCTTGAGAAGGTCGAGGTTTGTTACATCGATACTCATTCTGTCACCCCCGATCCTGCTTCGACCCTGTGGCCCCAGTACTCCTGAAGGGTCTCGAAGTCCCTGCTGAACGTGTCATAAGCAGCCTGAAGATCCGCAAACTCCTTCGTATCTGCTTTCGGATCTCTGGACTCACATGTCTTTATCATCTTGTCCAGTTCTTCAAACCCTGATTCGATACTTGCGACTTTGCGCTTTCCGAATTCTTCTTTTACCGAGAATTCCGAAGCTGCTTCATCGATGAGGTCCAGCGCGATGTCTGGCAGGTTGCGTTCTGAAAGGTATCGTTGCGAGTACTTGACAGCGCCCTTGATAGCCTCGGTAGTGAATGCCAGTTTGTGGTGGTCCTCGTACTTCTTCATCACGCCTTCGAGTATTCTCACCGCATCGCTGAAATCGGGTTCCTCGACTTTGACGCGTTCGAATCTTCGGTCAAGGGCCTTGTCTTTCTCGATATACTTCGTGTATTCCTCTTCAGTCGTGGCACCTATCAGCCTCAACTGGCCGCGTGCAAGAGCGGGTTTGATCAGGTTGGCTGCGTCCATACCGCCCGATACGTTTCCTGCTCCGACGAGAGTGTGTATTTCATCAATGAAAAGGACTATCTTGCCGCCGGATTTGACGACCTCACCGACGAGTGCTTTGAATCTTTCCTCGAATTCACCTTTGTATTTGGCGCCGGCGACCATGGAGCCCATGTCGACAGTCATCACCTTGATGTCTGCGAGGGTCTTGGGAACCGTGTTGTCGATAACTGCCTGGGCGAACCCTTCGACAATCGCCGACTTGCCGACTCCTGCTCCACCTACGAGTACAGGACTGTTTTTGCGCCGCCTTAGCAGAATCTGGATAAGCTGTTGAAGTTCACTTTCACGTCCGACCATCGGATCGAACTCGCCTGCGGCAGCCTGATTCGTCATATCCAGACAATACTTGAGAGTCCCCGCGATTTCCTTCGGTGATTCCTCTGTCTTTGCGGCTTCTCCAGCGGTTGCTCTCGGAGTAGAGGCGATTTCTTCCACAGATTTGCTGTCGGCTATCGCCCTGTAAATATCTTCCTTGGTGATGTCAAGCTGTTCGCGCACATACCCGGACAGCTTGGACTTGGGATCGAAAATGGCGATGAAGATATGTTCCGGTTCTACAAGCGGATCGTAGAGTTTGCTCTTCTCGTCCAGGGCAGCCGCGAGAACTTCCTGCACGGCGGGAGACGCGTTTACATTATCCCTCGGAGTGGATTTCTTCGGTGTCTCTTTGAGATGTTCCTCTGCTGTGGACTCGATGAACGCCGGGCTCTTGCCGAGTTGGTTCAGAATCGACTCTACTTCCGATCCTTCATGCCTGATAACCGCGATCAGCAGGTGATCGATGTCGATTTCAGGATGCCTGAACGAGCTTGCTACTTCCTTCGCAAGCTTGATAACAGCCCGTGAATCGGCTGAGTAATTGGCAATATCCATATTAGACCTTAGCGCTCCATGCTTATGGCTGTCGAGTGATACTCTGCCAGCCGGTAGAATACGGTTTTTATGGTCTTTTTATCGCTTAAATCAACAAGATGATAGCCAGACACAAATTTTATGTCAAGTGCTTTGTGTCTTCATAATTCATTGACACATCGGAATATGTCTGCGGAGCAAAGTATCTTATATGTCCATCGACATTGGATCGTCGGGATCGAACTGGTCACCAGAATCCTCAGTCTCGGCCGGAGGGGGAGTAGCCGCCCTCCTGGCTAACGTAACTGATGTCCCGTGGGTGTGAAACTGCTGCTCAATTGGATGATCCAGCTTGAAAAATGGCATTGGGCATAGCATGTGCCTCCTCATGAGCTGAAAATCGGCTGGTTCATCGGCCTGATGCTCGCCGGGGGTGCTTGCGCAGATTCCGACATTGGGGACATCGTGAATTGATCCGGAAATCGCAGGCTGCCAGTTCGAACTTGTACCTCGATTGCCGCACTCCGCCTTGCAATGGGCTATCTCATGGAAGCAGAGCCTTGCGAGGTATAGCCCCTGAACCTCTTGCCAATCGACCTGCCCGTACTGCATCCTCACTCTGCTGCAAACCTCCGCAACCATCGGGACATAGTTCGGGAAACTTAAGGAGAAGCCGTTGGCGCGATCCGGATCCGAAAGCGCCGATTGAATGCCCGACCGGGCATCGCTGATCCACCGGCGGTCGATCTGCTCGAAGTTGTCATCGACTTCATCTACGAGTACACTTGATGTGCGTCTCAGATGTGCCGGAGGATCGGATAGGATATCTCTTTCAATGAGGTAGACTATCGGCTCTCGCGGCTCAGGGTCAACACCGGCCCAGTTGGGAACGCCGGGCGATGCCGCCGCAATCGAATTGATCTCAACGCTCCATGTCTGTCCGGTGATCAGGTCCGCGCTCTCCTGAAACAACCGCAAAAGCTCACCTTCGAATACGGGAATGACATTGTCCCGCGTGTTGGCGGAAATCGTGGTGCAGTGCGACATGGTCTCGACCTCTCCGGTAGAACATTCATACTCCGGATCGAAAATCGGCTGAACCATGAAGTAATGTACTCTATATGTTGGCATAGCAGTAAACTGGGTTAAGCTCAATCCGGGTTAGGGAAGAGCAATTTGTACTTCCCGGGAGGTACTTGGTCAATACGTGCTTTTCCCTCGGAGTCCAGATTGCCCGTCTTCTCCGTGCCATCGGAGAGCGTTAATTTGTACTCTGCGTCCGCGGCCGGTTCGCCGCGTGCGTTCGAAAGCTCGATTATTATGTAATCCTTAAACGTAAGGAGTCCTGACTCCTGATTAGTACCAGTCTCGACATTCCCGTACTTCACCGTGAAGAAGTACTCAGGAGGATTGTAGCCTCTGCCGTACCGCTCCAATTCGGCCTCTGTCGGGATTTCATCGGTATCCTCGTGGTATTCGTACGCCCACTGGATTTCAATCTTCTTGTCCTTGACGATCGCGGGCAGTTCAGTGATCTTGTCATGTGCCCCGTCCTGATCATGCTCATAGATAGTGAGAGTCACCTCGGTACCGGGCTGCACCTTCTTGACATCAGCCGACAGAGTTAAAATGTCGCCCCTTCTTGCCTCGCTTGCGCTCCATTTCATATTCGATACTTCGATAGGGGGAAGGCAGGGTATACGATCTGATTCACCGGACAGTCCGTTCTTTGGCAAATCCACAGTGAAGTATACTTCGTCATCGAGTTCGATGTCCTCAGGAATATCGAATGTGCCCTGAAAGATGTTGTTGCTAATGGTATCACTTATCTTTCCGAGCTTCTTGCCCTTCTCGGAGAGCCCCTTGATCTTTATCTTGGCGCCATTTCCGACAAGTGCGGTCCCGACTTCAAGCTTGACCTGTTGACCCGCCTGCGCGACTCCGTCAATCCAGGCCGCGTAGATCAACTTCGATTCGAGTTTGACTTCATGTTCGGTGTCGACCGATTTGCTGAACTTGTACTCAGGCATCACTCATCTTCCATTGGCTCGTAAGTTCCCGGGAGTACGTGTTCCACAATTTCGGAGAACTGAGATCCGATTGTCTTAAGCGTCTTCTTCGTAAACTCGCACTGGAACACGAAGCCGAGATCTTCGGCAATGACAAACACATACTTGTTGAACGTGACTATCTCATCCGATGGCATCCAACGGTACACGAATTCATATGACTGGTGACAACCGGCAACAGAGGTCTCTTCATCCTTGAGAACCTCGACTCCCTGGAGGTTGTCAAGCAGTACAGCCGTGTACTGTTTCGCGAATTGTGTGACATCATCATGTTGAAGGTGCCTTGTGACAGTTACGCTCATCGTATGGGATACGTCACCATCATCCGGCCCCCTGAAATGGTATACAGTCTGATCCTCCCATTCACCGGGGAGTTCAATGTTGAAGCGATCTCCAATAAAGCTCATGTTTGATTTCTTCCCGATTTACGTTACTGCGACCAACGAACTCACTGGATACAGTATAGCGAGTTCTGGCCGGCAACAAGTATCCTTCCATTTGCATCCACAGCCGGGGCTATCTCGAAGTCATCATTCTCTTCCGTGATTTCGATGGAGAACAGCTCGGTCCCGTCAGCGCCAAAGAGCATTAATTGCTTTCCAGCGACAACCGCGATTTTGTCTTCCTGATCGACCGTCATCCAGTTGTATTCGGCGATTGGAAGCTGTTCCTCCCACATGACTTCCGAATCTTTGATGCACTTAAGAACATATTCATCAACGACAAACACTCTGCCATCCGAACCGCATGGTGGCGGTTGGCTCATGGTTGGATTGGACAACTGCATCGCCCACTGAGATTCACCTTCGAGACTGAAGATCTCGAGCATGACAAGTGTTTCCTCGTCAGTCTCCCTGACTCCTATGGTGGCGATTTCGTCGCGCGTGTTGATGGATGCCGACACAATATGCCTGAATCCGGTCGCGAAGGCGACAACTTCGGTTCCGCTCGAAGCGGAAAGCACGGTTGCCTCGCCACCCCTGAACATGACAACCCTGTCATCGTCCATACTGAGGAGCACCGGCCCGATCTCGCCTTCTCCGTCGATACTCCATGTCCGGGTTGATGATTCGACCTGCATGTGATACACATCGTAGGTCTTGGGAAGTCTTTCCGGCCCGCCCGTGAATTGAACCGCCGCGATGAAGTCATCCCATGTGGGTCTGAGCAGCGCAATCATCCCGAATTCCTGTGCCGCGGGGAGGTCCTTCGATTCAAGAACCACCTTCCCGCCATACTCGCGGTACTCGAGCATGAACGCCGGATCAGCATAGGCAATGCCGCGTTTACCGAAAATGACCGGGCTGTTGTCGCCGATCTGGATGAACCTCTGGTAATCACCACCAGGTCCAAAGAGCAGAATATTGTCCGTTGAGACAACTCCGATGTGATCTTTGCCGACGTTCAATCCGACAGGGAAGGCTTCAAGGTCGTCTTCCGTGTCGGAATATGGCTTTGCCCATGCCACCCTGCCGCTTGCCTTGATAACCGCAGCCGCGATGGAGTTTCTCTGGAAGTTCGCAAACCTGACAGGGTACGGAATTCCATCAATCTCTAACATGTCTGGTCGTTCCTTTATAGCGTTGTTCTCGTCGGGCTCGGCATTTCCACACGAAGAGGATAGAAGGGCGGCTATGAATATCGCTGATATTAACCACGCTCTTGTTTTTCGAATCATCGATGCCACCTTCGCTGAACATGCCGATCTCAGCTTCCCTTCAAGACGAAACCATTATCGTTAACACCGTTTGCGCCCTTGAACCAGTTCACCACGAACCCGAGGTTTTTCTTTCCGGGTTTGCTTTGCAGTAATCGTTC
>Ga0272443_10001966_pt1 | contig 27752 bp, 17 predicted proteins | sample SSMAcet12_FD_193581 | JGI IMG/M metagenome (GOLD analysis project Ga0272443, IMG submission 193581) | Marine sediment archaeal communities from Little Sippewissett salt marsh, Falmouth, MA, United States - SSM-Acet-12 | ecosystem: Environmental > Aquatic > Marine > Wetlands > Sediment ... | reverse complement strand
GAGTTCGATGGTGTCGACGATTACGTGCGCAGCGGTGCGGTGCTGCGCCCGGCCGATGGACCGTTCACGGTCTTCGCCTGGGTGAAGGGCGGCGGGCCCGGACAGGTGATTCTATCCCAGGCCAACGATTCGGACGGTGCCATTGCCTGGCTCGGCGTCGATGCCACGACGGGCACGCTCATGACCGCCATCCGCGACACCGGACGTTTCACCAAGCCACTCGTTTCCGAGGTCGATATTGCAGACGGCGCCTGGCACCATCTGCGCCTGGTGTGGGATGGCAAGCGGCGCTACGTGTATGTCGATGGCCAGGAAGCGCTGGCGGACACGCGCGATCTGGGCACACTGAAGGCTTCCCGAGCGGACTTCTTCCTGGGTGTGGGAGAGGACCTGGCGCCCGGCACGTTCTTCGCCGGCCTGATCGACGAACTCCGCATCTACAACGTCGCGCTGACGCCGGTCGCCGCCCCAACCGATTCGGTCGAGGCCGTAGACTGATCAGTCCAGTTTGGTCAGTTTGATGTTTCGGAAGCGTTGTTGGCCGCCGGCGGGCACCTCGGCCTGGAGTGCGATGTATCCCTTTTCGGGGCCGGTCAGTCCCTCGGCTTCCCAGGCCGACTTACCATTGATCTCCAACGCCGCCTTCGCGCCCTGTACGGTCAGCTTGAACTGGTTCCATTGGCCCGGCTTGATCAGCCCTTCGCTGCGCGCCGCGTCCAGGGCCGCCACGTTGCCCTCGGCGCTCTGACGCAAGTTGAGCTGGTAACGATCGGGCCAGGGGCGACCTTCCGGCACGGCATCGTAGCGGAAATAGACGCCGCTGTCCCAGTTCTCCGCGCTGAGAGCCTTCCATTCGAATGCCAGAATGAAGTCGCCGTATTGCTTTTCGGTCTGCACGAGGCCATTGCCGGCCGTCAGCAGAATGTTCCCGTCGTCGACCGTCGCCTCGCAATCATGAACCGTCCAACCATTCAGTGTTTCGCCGTCGAACAATGCCACCGCCGGACCGTTCCCCACCGACCGCGCTGCGATCCAGCCACCGGCGACATAGGTTCCCACCATGCTGCCGACGTTGGCCAGGGCCACGACGAGCAGAATGCGCGTCGCCGGGTTGGTCCAGAAGCCTTTGAAAGTGGCGATGGCATCGGGCAGGTCCTCCAGGTCGGCCACCTTGGGCCTCTTGATCAGGGTCTGGACGATTCCCGCGACCCAGCCGGCGGCGATCATCGGGTTCAGACTGGTCAGCGGAGCGGCCAGGAACGCCGAGAGAATCGTCAGTGGATGGGCCATCGCCAGGGCGGCGCCGACGGCCGAGAACACGCCGTTGATGAGGAACCAGATGTAGATGTTGGCGATGCCGTGCTCGGTGCCCTTGGTGAAGCCATAGGCCAGCAGGGCCATGATCAGCAGCGGGATACCCCATTTGAAGAGGCCCAGCCAGCGCGATTTCGGTGGCAGTTCCTTCAGTTCGTCGAGCGAATGATCTTCCTGGATCTGGGTGGTGATGCCGGGGACGTGGCCGGCCCCGATCACGGCCACGATGGTCTGGCCCGGGGCCTCGCGGAGTTCCTGAGCCAGGTAGGTGTCGCGCTCGTCGATCAGACGCCGCTTGATTTCCGGGAACTTGCCGGCGAATTCCGACATGACGGCCTCGAGCTGGTCCTGCTGCTTGAGGTTCTCGATCATGTCGCTGTCGATCTCCTCCTGGGCGAAGAGGCCCATTGTCAGTTGGAAGAAGAGCTTGACCTTGTTCCAGAAGCCCAGATAGCCCCAGACGCGCTTCAGCGTGATCTCGATATTGCGGTCGGCCAGGACGAGTTGGGCCCCGGTTTTCTCGGCCATCTCGATGCCCTTGAGCATCTCGGCCCCGGGCTGGATGCCCAGTTTCTCGCCCAGACGCCGGTAGAAGCTGGTCATGATCAGTTGGGCCAGCATGAAGACGGCTTTCTTCTGGCGGACCACTTTGAAGATGTCCATCTTGCCCCAGTTGTCCGCCTGCGTCATGGCCTGGTAGCGGCCCTGGCACAGCTCCACCGCGATCGCGTCGGGCTTGACCAGATTGACGGTGGTTTCCACGTCCTCGACGCTCTCGTTCGACAGATGGGCGGTCCCCACGAGGTAGACGTCTTTGTCGCCCACCTTGACGTGGGCCACCCGCTGCGGCAGGGTGCTATTATCGGCTGTGTCCATCGGTTGCCTTTAAATCAGTGCGTTTGTCCCCTTTATCGGCGAGCGATTATACCGAATTGAGCCCATTCCGCGAGAACATTCACTTACCACTTGGCCCGCACGTATTCGAACCACCAGCGAATGCCCGGATCGTCGGGGGTGCCCTGGCCGGCCAGGGCGTATCGTACGGGTTTGTCCATCGACGGTCCCTGGCACCAGGGGTTGGCGTGGAAGAAAACGGACAGGCCCGGGCGCCGAGCCGCGGCGTCGACTTCGCGAAAGTAGAGTTGTTTGTGCTCCGAGCGGAAAGCCCCGGGCTCACCGGTCGCGCTGACGCATTGTCTGGTCCAGCCCCCGAACAACTCGACATTGACGATAGGCTTGCCAACCACGCCGTGCTCGATGAAGTGATCGTAATGCCAGCCGCTGTCCTGGTTGGCTTCGATGTCTCTGCTGGACGTATCGAAGAGCAGGACGTCGACCGCCGCGCTGCGACCGATCGTGACATTCAAGGCGTCGTCATAACCACCGCCGCCCACCAGCCGGTCGGGATCGGTCTCGTGAACCAGTTCGCACAACTCGATGATACGCTGTGGATCGTTGAATTGGATAAAGTCCAGGCCCCGGTAGAGGCCGGAATTTTGCTCGTTGGCGATGTTGATGATGACGTTGGTGTAATCGCGCAGCAGGGCAGTGGTCGTGCGCACAGCTTGCCGCACCGCCGTTGCGCCCTGGAGCCGGCGTACATCGTTCATGTCCCGCATCGTTCGCTGGTAGAAGATCCCGACAATCACGACCATGCCGCGCGCGTCACAGGCTTCGACGATCTTCGTCACCCGCCGGGCATGGTTCGGGTCCAGTGCCGTGCCGTCCGGACTGAACGGATCGGAGAACCCGCCGCTGGACCCCTGCAAAAAGACCGTGATCCCGTTGACCCCGTGTGCCTTGTAGTCGTCCAGGCTCTCGATCAGTGCCTTCGTATATTCATCCGACTGCGAAGCGCTCGCCACCCGAATACCATACAAATCCACCGGCGTCCCATTGACAACAAAGCGGTCCCCCCGCAACGCGAGTTTTGTCTGCGGCGCGAAATCCGCTGTCATTGCAGTGGTTGCAAGAGAGAGCATGCAAAACGCCACCAGTACGTTGTTTCTCATATCCAAACTCCGATCGGTCCATGTATGGGCACTGATGTCGTCACATGGCAAAAAGAGTGTCGAGCATGGCGTCGAGGCGCTGCTTGCCGACGTAGGCGCCGCGGTAGATATCGGGAAGCTTCCAGAGGTCCAGCATGATCCACTTGTCGTAGCCCTGGTCCTTCAGTTCGCGCAGCAGGGCCAGGAGGTCGATCTTCCCGTCGCCCAGGGTCAGGTGTTTGGAGGTCCCGTGCTCGCCCCGGCGGGTCCCGTCGCTGTCGGTGAAGTGGACGTGACCGACGCGGCCGCGGAATTCGTGCAGGAAGGTCATGGGATCGCCGTTACCCAAGATGGTCGAGTGGCTCGGGTCGAACGTGACGTAGAAGTGGGGTGAGTCGATCCAGTCGACGAGCTTGTGCAGCAGTTCATAGGTGTGCGTCGCCATCACGGGCTCGGGCTCAGTAGTGACGTACATCCCGTAGCTGGCAGCGTATTCGGTCAGCCTGGCCCACGTGTCAGCGGTCCACTTAAGGTACTCTTCACTGCCTGGACCGACGGGCCCACCCGACCAGAGCGCGATGAACTTGCAGCCCCAGCCGTGCAGGAGATCGACTTGGTGCTTTAGGTGGGTCAAGTAGCGCGCCCGGGCGGCCGCGTCGGGCGAGCCGCAATTGCCATCCAGGCCACGACCCTGGAGCGTCGTGATCTCCAGCCCTAAACGATCGTACATCGCCTTGGCCGCGCGAGCCTCCTCGGCGGTTTTCGGATAGGGCGTCGGCCAGTCCACGAGCTCCACGCCGTCGAAGCCGCAGGCGCGAACGAAGTCGAGCACCTCGGGAAGTTCCATGCGATAGCCGTACGAGCGCACCGATTCGAAGCCATTGAGCCCCACGGCCGTCTTCCACCGCTGCGGGCTTGCCGTTGATTCCGATTGACCGACACGCGCGGTTGCCAATGTCAAGACACTGGCCAGCGTGCCCTGCATCAGCGTTCGTCTTGTCATGATCTCATTCGCCATCATTGGGTTCCTTCACGCGCGTCATTGCGGCAGATCGCTGTCGTAGCCTTCGCCAGCCGCGGAGATCAAGCGGAAGACCAGGACGGCCCTGGTGGTGTCACCGAAATCGCCTTCCAGCTTGATCCAGTTGTCGGACATCTTGTCAGCTTCGCGCTTGGGCATCAGGAAGCGGCAGGGCAGTTGCTGACGATCCATCGGCGCCAGCGCGACGTCCCACGAGTTGGGTTCGAGCTGCCAGCCGGCCGGCGCGTGCGCGACGCGCACCGTGCCCGCAAGGGTCTTATCGCTGAAGTTATACGCATAGAGCGGCAGGTCCATTTCCTGATCCGGCTCGACCTGGTGCTCGTGGTCGCTGGCCCAGGGAATCTGCTTGATGTTGACGGTGTGCGAACGCGGCAGGTTCAATTGCAGGACCACGGGGTAAGGCTTGCCCGCGCGATATGCGGAGCGTTGCGGGCGCTCCAGAGGCAGCTTGTCGGCATCACCCTTTTCCAGTTGCACGAAGATGGGCGCCGAGCGCAATTGGGCCGGCGGGGTCGATCCGAGGGAGCGACCCAGATAGTCGAATACGGCCAGCGTTCGCACCGCGTCGGGCAGGGCCCAGTCGACGACCACCTTGCCCCGTTGCTTCCAGTCGCTCGGTTTCTCCGCCCAGGCCACGAGGACGTCGCGGTCGACGCCGTCGGGTTGCGCGCGGAAGGCGTAGATGTGCGCGTGAGGTTGGTCGGGCAGGTTCCAGCGGCCCAGACATTCGGCACCGGCCAGCAAACGCCCGATGGCGGCCAGCGCCACGTAGCTCGGTCGGGGCGTCTTATCCAGGCGCAGCAATCCGAACTGGATCTTGCCGTTCTCGCAATAGTGGCCCAGGACGAAGTGGAAGTGACGCTCGGCGCCGGCAAAGAAGCTGGTTGCATACGACTGCGCCATGAACTGAGCTTTCTGAATTTCGCCTTCGCGCGACAGATCGCAGAAGGGCGCAAGGCCGGTATAGGCCAGGCCGCGATCGCTCTCAGTGATCCAGATGGGCCGGCCACACGCCGCTTCGCGCACCGGGGGCCACAGGCGGTTGTAGGAATCGGGCCAGTCGTACGTGTGCGTGTTGTACGTGTCGTAGTACGACCACGTTTCGTTGGCCAGGACCACGCGCGTGTGCAGCTTCGTCGGCTTGGCGGTCGAGACGTTCCAGCCGACGATCACGTTCGGGTCGCCCGCCTTGAAGCCGAGATAGGCGGCCTTCTGATAGGTGCACATTTCGTTGGCGGTGTGGGCGCCGAAGTTCGAGACATTGCCTTCGTTCCAGGGTTCCCACGCGTGAACGCGGCCTTGGAAACGCTCCGCCATGGCCTTGCAGAAACGATACGCGTGCCGCAGGTCGCCCGGGTAGCGTCCGGTGGCCCCGCCTTCCTCGACCGCCCAGCGCGGCGTGCTGTGAAACACCTGGAGGACCTTGAGGCCATGCTTGACCTGAACCTCGGCGGAGCTGTCGTATCCCGTTTCGGTTTCGAAGTGGTCGGGTTCCGGCTCGATCTCGCGCCAGTGGATGCGGTCGCGAATCCAGTTGATGCCGGCCAGCGCGCCGAGACGGGCCAGTTCCTCCTGCCCGGCCCGGTCGTTCTTGGCGAACCACGCGGTGGCTGAATCGACACAGACGGGCGAATCCTGGGGCACCGGCGCCGCCAGTGGCGCCAGGACGGCCGCCGTGGTCCAGGCCGCACACACGTCGGTTGGCGTGAGAAACTCAATGCGGTACCAGCCGATGCCCAGCGGGCCGAGAGCGATCCTCTTCTGCGAGCTATCGAGAACGCCTGCTCGCACGGCGACGCCACGATCATCCAACGCCTGCCAGCGCACCGGCGCCGGCGTCAGTCCCGCCGGAACCGACACCGTGACATCCTGACCCTCGGTGAAAACCGCCTGCACGCCTTCGGCACTGGGAATGCCCCGCGCGACCGTGGGTTCCTGGATCATGGTCCAGCCGGTATTGGTGATGAGCAATACGAGAGTCAGTATGAGATGTTGACGCGTTGTGTTTCGTTTGTGTGCCATGTCTTTCCTTTGTGGAGCCTGCTATTTCGGGAGGTAGTAGTAATAGACCAGCGACGAGTAGTTGGCCGGTGTGTCGTTATGATTGCCGTGTTCGGTGGAGATGCGGATCGATTCTCGGAACGGGATCTTGCCCGGCCAGAAGCGATAGACAGTGGTCGAGCCGTTGACCTGTCCGAACACGTTGACGAGGTTCTCGGTCTTCGGTTCGCCAAACAGGGGCAGCGAATAGGGATTCTCCAGCCAGAAGGTGGACCAGCCACCCTGGTATTCGTCCTCATGGCCCGTGCCGTGGAAGCGGGGTGTCTCTTCACCATCGAGAGTGATGCGCATATCCCCTTCCCACCAGCGCTTGCGATCGGCCTTGACCGGTTCGACCGTCATCACCTGCCCCACGACGGCCCCGCGGCCTTCGTAGTCGAGCAACACGTAGTCTTCCGGCTCGACGATGGGCCAGGCGCGGTTGTAGCGGGCGCCGAAGTAGCCCAGTGGTGCCGCACTTTCGCTCTTCGGTAAGCTGTTGGTGTGGCCGACCTCGACGAAGAACCGGCCGCCCGCTTGGAAGCTGTGGTTCTGCAGGGTCATGCGAATCGCCCGCCGGAAAGGCATGGGCCAGTAGCAGTAGTAGGTGCCCGAGCTGGACATGCCTGCGAACAGGCCGTGGACGTCCGCCTCACCCAGGCCCGAACCGAAGAACGGGCCGAGCGGGACGTCGATGCTGGGCGTTTCCTGATTGTCGTAGAAGATGCGCAGATGTATGTGGTTCAGGCTGTAAGTCTCCGGCCGGTAGAGCGGGTTGATCTTGAGGTATTGAATCGTGCCGGGGCCGTCGACCTTTAGCAGTTCCTGTTCAGGTCGTTCTCGACCCGAGGCGGCTGGCACGGCAACGGTTCTGCTCACCACTTTGACTCTCTCAGCGGCGGGTTTGGGATCGCTGCCGCAGCGTTGGAAACGGTCGATCAGACGGGTGTAGTCAATCTCCGGTGTCCAGGAGGCGAGCGAGACACCCTCGTAGAGTTGATAGTAGACGTTGTAGAAGCCGGCCGTCTTTTCCGTCGTGATCTTCAAACGCTGCGCGAACGGCAGCGGCGCCGAACAACTGAAGCCTCCACTCGAGATGAACGCGTGGGTCACGAGGGGATAGACGAACGGTTCGCAACGACCGGCGAAAAAGTCCCGCGCCTCGCACGCAAAGCGCGGCGTCGTTTCCCCATCGAAGTAAAAGCGCAGTTTGCCCCAGTGCAGATCGCGGCGCGAGCCGGTGAACCAGAAGTTGTAGACGCAGCCCGGCCCGTTGGCGTCGAAGATCACGTGCTCGCCCCGCTCGTCGATGTAAAGCTGCGAATACGTCCCGCGAAACCCGTCGTCGTTACCGCCCGTACGGTCGTAGCTGGAGAGATAGTAGGACTGGATGTTGGGGTACAGAACGGGTAGCGAAGACAGGTCTTCGTAGAAAGCCGGTCCCACCGGTTGCGCTGGCGCGTGGCACGCGAAGGTAATGACGGCTAGTGCCGCGACGACGACCCGCTTCTCCATATCTGGCCTCACGAATAAACGCACCTGGATGATGTCACCGCCACCATAGCATATCGAGCGGCAAATGCAAGGCCGGCGCTGGAGGTCGCCTGGCGTGGGTTCATCGCCCCGGGGCGGAGAATCCTTTCGCAGCGTCGTCCAGGACGAGCACCCAGTCGGGGTTGTCGCCAGGGGGGCTGAATTCGACGGGACCATTGGTCGGGTACTGCGCGAACGGCTTAGTTGTTACGGCAGCGCCCTGGTCGTAGCACAATCCATCCCGCGGATTGTACCACCAGGCGTTGACGGTCCCGGAGAGTTTGGTCAGGTCGAGGCTGAAGGTCTGGCGGGTCGGCGCGTAGATTAGTGCGTAGCTGCCGTCTTGAGCGCGAACGGCCGTTTTGTAGTCGCCCCGCGTGCCGACGCCCGCGACGATCAATGTCTGGTCGGGAACACGGCCGAAGCAAGGCCGCGAGAGCAGCAGCCGCTTCATGATCGTCATTTGCTGCGCTGAGGCGTTGTCCATCACCCGATCCCACGGCGTGTCGGCATGGAAACGCGGCTCGTACAACGCGCTGTAGAATTGCCAGACGTTGTTGTTGCCATAGGTGTAGCCCGCACCGCCGGCGAACATCGTCCAGTATGCGGTCTTGCGCACGTCGTGAGCGTTCAAGCGGGGGTTTGACGTGCGGAATCCGTCGTAGATGCCGTCGTAGGTGGCTTCGAGATTGACACTGGGCTTGACGGGCTCGCGGGCATAGTCGTCGGCCATGGTTTCATAGGGCGGGTTGAAGTAGGGGCCTTGCAGCCCGTCGCGGTAGTGGCCCGACTGGGCGCCGTTGAAGTCGAGCCAGGGTTTGTCGTGCAGGTAGTAGCCTGAGGAATGGGGATCGTCCTGCCAGCCGTTGCAATGGTAGGTCATCAGCAGTTCGGAGTGATCCTTCCCGGCGCCCGCGGCCAGTCCTTCCGCCATGCGGTCGAAGATCTCGATCTCGGTGGGGTTGTTGCCCTGGTTGTCACCACCCAGAACCCAAATGATGTGAATCCGGTCGCCGTAGCGCCGGCCGTACCAGCGGCCGATTTCATATGCCGTCGGCGCATCGATCGGATTGGGTACGTAGTCGCGGGCCCAGCAGGGCAGCAGCGCCACATACAAACCGAGTTGCTCACACTGGTCGATGACGTAATCGACGTGGTCCCAGTAATCGTTCTCGGGTCCCGGCACGACGCGGGGCGTCTTGAAGTCTTCGTCCACGAACGGCGTGAATCCGTAACGGTTGGGTAGATGGACGCCGGTATTGAGTTGGCCCGACATCTTCTCGGCACCCGGGCCGCACGCCATAATGACCGTGAAGCCCTGGTCTTTCCGTTTTTGGAGGTAGCGATCCGCTTCGGTGCGCGTGGTGCGCCGAAACAATTCCCAGGCGGTGTCACCGAGATAGAAGAAAGGCGTGCCGTCTTCGTAGGCCAGGCAGTGTGGGTCTTGGCGGCTGACTCCCAAGCGCTGCATGGGTGCGGCTGAAGCCGCGAGCGTGAGGAAGCAAAGAGCGAGCGCTGTAACGACGACGTCCGGGATGCGATTCAACGTGTTCTCCTTCCGTTCCTACTTCAGGGGCAGTTGGCACTGCGTGCGCAGCAGCTCGCGGATATCGAGCAGTTCGTTCTCGTCGCCCAGGTAGCGCCGCAGATAGTCCAACATGGCCTTGGTCTGCTCGGCGCCTTTGGGATAGGCGAACAGATACTTCACCGCGTTGTCCACCGCCTGACTCACGTCGCCGGCCGCTTCGGCCTGCCGGAACGCTACCGCGAAACGCTGGCCATGCTTGGTGAGCGCGGCGCTCAGCGGGCGCTTGAGTTTGTTTATCGTCACCTGGGCGGCGCTGTCGAGCAGCGTGCGGTCGTCGGGCAGTTCCAGTGGATCTTCCGAGACGTTGTGGGCCGGATCGGCCGCGACCATGCGATCGGATTGGGCGTATTGGCCTTCCACCTGTTCAGCCAGGATGAACTCGCCCGTCGCCGCGTCCAGCATCTTGATCATGCACGTGACCTTCGCGGTCCACGTCACTTCCTCGACCGGGAACTCGTGCTTGACCATATTGGGCACCAGCACTTCCTGCGGGGTCGCTTCCAGCCGGGCTTGGGCGGCGCCCAGATGCGTGGCCGCCTCGACCAGGCGCTCTCGGGCGGCCGCTACGTCGGCGGCTGCCCGGCGCTTGCGCTCCTGCAGCACGGGATCGTAAGGGTCGACATGGTCGTAGCGTGCCAGTTGCGCTTCCGCCTCGGCCAATCGCCGGCGGGCCCGGTCCAGGTTCCGCTGCGCTTCCTCGACGTCGACGATCGCCTGCTGGTATTCGGGATTCGCCTCGGGGCGCAAGCCATCCTGGTACGTCGATTCGCCGCGTCCGACTTCCTTGGTCTGTGTGACGACCTTGCCGTCCAGGATCTCGCCGACCAGATGGGCGTCGAGACCCTCCAGCGTCGCAGCGGACGCGGCGGGCTGGGCACCGCCGGCGGCATCATCGAGGACTGTCTGCGGATCGGGGCGTTCGACGAGAACCACGTTGGTCGGTCGGGTGTGCGTGAGGTATTCCAGGGCCGCCGAGGCCAGCGAGTTGGCCATGGTCTGCTGTTCGGCTGCGGCGCGGAAGCCGAGGAAAGCGACGGTGTAACGCACGGCGTCACGGACCTGCCCGGCCGCCTGACCGAGTTGACGCCGGGCGTCGAAGTTGCCGGGCTCGTAACCGGTCGCGGCGACTGCGTGCATGACGGCGCTGCCGGCCTGGCCGTTCTCGAAATACTGTTGGCCCGTTTGCAGGTGACGCTGCGCCAAGCGCGATTTGGTCTCGGCGATCAGCGTGTCGATGTCCCCATAGCCGGCGAGCAAATCCTGGCTCCGGCGAAACGATTTCAAGGCGGCGGTGTAGCGGCCGCCCTCCAGGGCCTGGCGACCCTGGCCAATGTGGAAATCGCACACGGCCCGTCGCGCTTGGCTCAGCAGGCCGGGCAGTTCGCTCTGGGTGGGGTACAAGGTCTGGGCTCGTTCGAGCGAGCGCAGCGCTTCCTGGCTGTCGCCTTGTTGCAACAAGGCTTTCCCACGGGCGATTAGATCGGTCGCCTCGCGCCGGTTCTTGACCGTCTCGACCACGGCGTTGGCTTCCCGACCGCTCGTCTTGTAGCCCAGGGCCCGCTGGGCCTCGGCCTGCGCCTTGGTCAGATCGTTCTCACGCAGCGCCGCCTCAGCGCGTCCGAGATACTGCTGGTAGGCCCGCTCGCGGATCTGCTTGAGATCGCCCTCACCGCCGGGCATGCTGCGATACTGGCGCAGCGCCTGCTCCATGCGTTGGATCGCTTCGTCCCAGCGCTGTTCATCCGCCAGGGCCAACGCCGCGCCGCGTCGCTGTTCGGCCTCGGCGATCGCCTCCCGCACGCGCTGGCGAAACGCCAGATACCGCGTGTCTTGCGGGCAATACGTCACGCAGCGCTCGATCAGCGTCTGGGCCTCGCCCAAGTCGGTACTGGTGAAGGTGCTCTCGGCGCGGTTGTAGAAGTACCAGGCCGCCTCCTTCTTGACCTCCTGGAGCTTGGCGCGGTACTCCTCGACGATCTTGTCCTTGCCCTTTTCCTCGGCCAGACGGACCGCTTCCTCAAGTTCGGCAATGGCGCTCTCGTAGCGTCCTTCTTCCGACAGCCTGGTGCCGCGCTTGAATGCCTTCTCGTGAGCACAGCCAGCCAGCAGGATCAGCGTGGTCAGGACCAGCAGGGTGATACCGGTTCCGCTGCGCCGGGCTCTGTGTTTCGTCGTCCGCTTTCCAATCCGTGTCATCTCGATCCCGCCTTTCTCCACGTCCTTCGCGTCTGTCGGCTCGCGATTCAAGCCGCCCGTCGGTGTCGGGCTACCGAATCCGGCCCCATTCTACCGTTTCTCACGCCCCAGGCAACTATCGCCTGGAATCGTCGCCATGAGGCATCTCTATCGTTACGATAAGGCCTGAAACGGGCTGAGCGTCACGGATTCGGCGTTTCAGAAAGCGGGGACAGGTACAACCCTCGCTGCCGCTCGGAACGTACCAGTCCCCGGTTTCTTCCTGTGGCTGGATCACTTCCAGCGGAGGGCGTGGAGTTCTTTTTCGGTGCGGATAAACTTCACCATGCCATTATTGAGCAGCACGCAGCCGCCTTTGGGATCGTGGTTGTCGAAGGTAAACAACTCCGGCCCACCGTGCTGGTTCCACCCCGGCTTCGCTTCGAAAAGTAGGACCGTGTCTCCCGGCGCATCCGCCTTATAGTCTCGGTTCATGGCGTAATGGCACCTACCTTTGCCTGCGCTGGGACAAATGAGAGTATCGTCCTTGACCCTTCCTTTCGCAATAGCATCACACCACTGCCGTATTGTCTGCTCGGCTCCGTCTCTTTCGGTCTCCTGGCCTAGGGCGCGCCAGAGTCGGCGTAGATTGCGCGCGCATTTGAGACGCCATCTGAAAGGGTCGAGGGCCGGCGTCAAGGAGACGCTGCGCCTGAGGGGGAGGCTTCGTCTGAAGAAATGGTCGTCCTCCGTCAGGATCACCGGCCCCTTGATTTGAAACGAGACCAGACGTTGTTCGCCTCGCTGGCCCGAGACGTGATACACCGGGATGATTGCAATGCCTCCATGCCTGGGGCCGCCGTAGGACGACATAGAGACGTTCTGCGCGAGGGCCTGGATATATGCTGGGTCGTCGATCACCATGGTTTCCAGTGACTCAATCCACCGCACTTCCTCAGCGCTCAGGACATTCGGTTCGTTGGGAGGTGGGATTACGAGGGCCTCCAGGGCCGATGGCTCGACCCAAACCTCGATGCGCGTGCATTGACTCAGATCGGGCGGTGGGGGAGTCTCCGCGGCAGTAACGTTGGGATCGGAAGGTTGCTTGCGACATGCCGTCGACAGTAGGGCAAGACAGCAAACGACGGTGGCTGTCCGGACGAAACGATGGCTCATGATTCGTTTGATACCGTGACAGACCTGCGTTCCCATTGTGGTCCCCTCTCCTGGATGTCGTCAGCTACCACCTGCTATGCTACACGCCAAGATGGGTGGTGACAAGCCGAAAACGAATACCAGAGAGAACGAGGCTACCACCGGCCCATTGTCATTCCGACCGAAGGCCGTAGGCCGGAGCGGAGGAATCTTGTTTCGAGGCGAGATGCCTCAGGGGTGTGTCACTGAACTGCGGACGATGACTGCCGCGGCAGCGTTCGTTGGAGGCATGGCTGTTGACCAAGCCGGAATCGCCTTGGTGGCGAGATCTCTCCACGCCGCTGCGCTTCGGTCGAGATGAAAGACGTAGGGGGCAGGTCTGCCATGGCCGGTGACGGGAGACTTCGCCCATCTGACATAGGCGCGTCTAGTCCTGGGCGGCGCAGATTTGGGTGACGGACCAGGTCTCGTCGACCCAGAGGCCGAGGATGCGGATACCGGGGCACTGAGCGGCGACGAAGCGCACCGCCAGGTCCAGTTGGACCAGTTGTTCGTCCTTGCCGACCGGGTTGCCGGTACAGTCATAGTGGGCGACGATCGCGACGCATTGGGACCCATGCTTGTCGGTGGAGATCCGCACCCGGCTCAGGATCGACGCGGCTAGGGCGGACTCGGGCTCTTCGCCCAGGATCTGCACCGGTCCGGGCTCCGTCACCGTGTCGATATAGTCCACTTCGAGCTGTTGTCTGAGGTACGCATTGACGGGCAGTTGCGTCCGTCCATCCATACAGTTGATCGCCGTGCCAAATGACATTGCCTCTTCCTTACTGGTTTCGTTACGATGTCCCCCAGGTCAGCGAGACCATACCATAAGCGACGGAGGCGAACAAGCCAACACAAAAAGCCACTGGTCCGGTGGGCAGGACGCGTCGAGAAAGGGAAAGCCCCCTGCACCGGGCAGGGGGCTTTAGGCAAGAGTCTGTCTGGAACTGAACAGACCGAGGTTCAGGGCGTGGGCGCCGGCCGCATGGCTAGGCATGTGAAACTCCCATCGGTTGCAGATCGCCTGCAGTGACATCATGTCATACAGGGCGGCCAGCCCCACGACACCGTTCACGTTGCTGTGCTTTTTTACGAGGGATGCCGGGCCGGGTTCGAGCCGGTGTGAAAATTTATTGGACTGAGTTGGTCTTACTGAGGTGCGAAACACCGGGCTTAATGTCGGGGATTTTTTGCTGGTGTCCTCCAGGGGATTAGCTTACCATAATGCCCTACGGCGTCCCGATCCCGGGGCCCTGCGCCACACCACGGCTCGAGACCGGCACGGTGCGGCGTTGTGAGACGTGCGGAAGTGAGTGCGGCACCAGGAATTCTCGAATACGGTGGAGACCTCCATGAACAGAGTCACGTTTGCCATGGTTCTGCTGAGTGCGGCCTCTTGTGCGACAGGCTTGGCGGCCCTGCAGGATTACGAGAAATCGATGCCGACGACCACGCCGTCACCTGGTGGTCCCGCCGCGACGACGCCGGAGTTGGGCGCGATTGGTTCGGAATCGATGTTGGGTGACATTCCTGGCCTGACGGTGACGACGCCACCGCCGCATTGGATCGGCCCCGGCCTGCGACTGACCTACCACATGATGACCGGACACACGCCGCATGGCTCGCATGAGTACATCCCGGACAAGGAAGGGGGTTGGGTCGACCGGAACGGGAACCGCTACCGCAAGGAGAAGCTGGAGGGGGGAGGCTCGCACGGGTTGCTGCAATGCAATGTGGTGGGGATGGACCAGCGGAAGGCCGCCATCCAGATGCTCTTCTACCTGTACGAGGGGCTGAACACGGCTGAGCCAATGCAGAAGATCGAGACCGGGTTCGTGGCCCAAGCCGGCACCGGGGGAGACCTCTGGCTCCATCCCGACGCCTTGCAGGCCCTGCTCCAGAAGCATGGGAATCAGCCGCCCCCCGACTATGGCCAGGCGGGCGTCTGGGTGTCCCGGATTCAGAAACAGATCGAGCAGGCGACCTACGACGCGGTGCTGATCGCCTTCATGGGGCAACGCGGCAGTCGCAAGACCTGGATCTACGATTTGGCCAGTGGCGTTCTGCTCTACAGCAGCGAAATCAGCCAGATCCCGTCCAAGGTCGCGCACGGGGCGCAGGTTCAACCAGGCGGTTGCATGGCCAAATTCACGACCTTCAAAGGGTCGCGCACCCTCGGTGTGCCCTGGGCGCAGCAGCCGGCGCCGGCCTGGATCGCGCAGGCCCGAACGTTTCGTTACCGGGGCAGCTTCCAGGTGAATATCCCGGGCAGTCCGCCCACGCCGTTTCCGGTTGACGCGACGATTACCGTAGCCGAACGCGGGGCCGACTGGCTGAGGTTCGACGTGGCGCTGGGCAATCAGGCGCCGGGGGCCAGCTCGGAGATGACGGCCCGGGTGGCCGGCAACCACATGCTCTGCGGCAGTTGGATTCCCCCGACGGCTATGGGCAATCTCCGCGCCGGGCAGGTCCTCGATACCGATCCCCTGACCAGGGTCACGGTGCAAGTCGGCGCCGCCGACGCCCAGTATGTCACGCTCGTCCACAACAGCCCGCGCCAGCAGATTCAATACACCTACCGTCGCCAGGACGGCCTGCTCGTGCGGACGCTCTCCCAAGATCGCTTCAACCAGCTCAACATGAGCAATCAGATCGATCTGTCGCTGGTGTCGATGCAATAGTCCCGACGTGCCCGTCGTGGCCCATCCTGATAATCTCGGAGGTTCCTGGACATGAAGAAGCTCATCGCTCTCAGTGCCATCCTGACGTTGCATCTGTGTTGGTCGCCGGTCTTTGGCCAGCCGGTTCAGCCGAGCAATCCCAACCAGCCGATGTTGCCGACGCCTCAGCCTCAGGCCGCCACTCAATCGCGACCTCAGGGGGCCGAATCGCGTCGCGTCAAGCCGGTCCGGCAGTGGCCTCACGATGCGCAGATGGAGCAGGCCAGGCAACTGCTGCGTAACCAGGACTATCAGAACGCCCAGCCGGCGCTGATGAGTCTGGCGCAGCAGGGCCATGGCGAGGCGATGTTCTTCTTGGGGCTGATGTACGAGCGGGGTAACGGCGTCGCCCAAAGCCCCCAGGAGGCGGTGCGCTGGTACACCCGTTCGGCCCTGCGTGGTTGGTCCGACTCGATGTTCAACCTCGGGCAGAAGTACTACAAGGGCCAGGGCGTGCCCCAGGATCTAACCAAAGCGGCCGATTTGTTCTTCCTGGTCGCAACCACGGGCGACCCGGACGGCCAGTGGGCCTTCGGCGTGCTGGTGGCCGCGGGCGAGGGACGGGAGAAGGACCTGATCGAGGGATGCGGCTGGCTGTTGCTGGCCGCCAATCAGAACCATGAGGGGGCCAGCAGGGAACTCCAGACCTTTCGCCAGCAAATGACGGTCGAACAGATGGGCGATGCCGAGGCGGTGGCCCAGACGCTGGATGAACTGGTCAAGAACGATGGCTTTGCCCTGGAGAAGATGCCCCCGGTTCCGGTGCCGGCGTTTATGGCCGACGAGGCAACCGGGCCCGACAATCAGACTCCGAACCAGGCACAAGCCGAGGAGGAGGAAGAACTGATTGCCCGCGTGGAGATGGCCGGCCGCGTCACGCCCACGGGCGATCTGGTGGGCCGAGCGGTCTTCACCTTCGATCCGCAGACCTACGCGACCATCAAGGGCGTCGTCAAGGACCCCGTGTACTTCCTCCGTGAACTGTCCTCCAATCGCGCCGACACCGAACTCGGTGCCGATGCGACCGCGGCCTACGACGATGCCAGCAACGCGGTGGCCCTCGAGGTGCACCTGCTCAACGTGGTGCGCAATCGCGGCGGCGGACGCTGGGAATGGCAGGCCGAAGATCAGGAGTTCATCGGGCAAGCCACCGACGACAGCGGTGCGCCGGTTCTGACGTTTTCGTACAAGAGCGCGCCGTCGGATGAAGTGAAGTTCGAGGGCAAGGCGGTCTATACCCTGCCGGCCGGCGCGACGAATGTGGTGTTCGACCAGCGCAAAGAACTCGTGACCTATGCGCTGGCCTACAAGGACACCGGGGGCAAAGGCAGGCTCGAATTCAGCTTCGACGCGCGGGATCAGATCATGAGTTGTCTCTACAAGGTCTATGGCCTGGAGACGGACTTTCCCGCTCAGTGGGTGGCCAAAACGCGCGTCAAGAACGTCGGATCGGGGCTCGTCACGAATCTACGCTTGCGCTACCGGGTGGCCGGGTACTCGGAATGGAGCATGTGGGAGAAGTTCCCCGAAGTGCTGCCCGGACAGACGGTGGTGGGCGTGTACAAGCCCGTCCTCGAGAAGCGTATCGCGGAGTTGACCAGCACGACACCCGCCAACGTGCTGGTGGAGTGGCGCTACACTGATAGCGAGGGCAAGGTCCAGGAAGACAGCGACGGCGAGCGCATCTCGATTCTCGGCCGCCATGAATTCGTTTTCTCTAACTTCACCGAGGAAGAGAGCATGGGCAGTTGGTATGACGCGTTCAGCAACGCGCCCATGATCTGCGCCTGGGTGACACGCGACGATCCGGTGGTCAAGCAGTTCGCCGCCATGGCGAACAAGATCGCGGGGGGCAAGGGGGCGCCCTACAGCGACGAGGCGGCCTACGCCGTGCTCAAGGCCTGCTACGAACTCTGGCTGGGCAACGATTTCACCTATCAGGGCCCGGTGGGCCTGTCGGATGCGACCCTGGGCTTCGACAACAGCATCGTCCAGAACATCAAGTTTCCGCGCGACGTGATTCGCGACAAATCGGGCACGTGCATCGAATTGGCGGCGCTCTACTGCTCGATGGCGCATTCGGTAGGGCTCAAGCCGTACATGGTGCTGATTCCGGGCCATGCGTTTGCGCTGATTCGGCTGCCTTCGGGCAACCTGCTGCCCATCGAAACCACCGGTATCGGTGGCGGCAAAACCCACGGCGCCGCCTTCGGTGCCGTGATCGAAAGCGCCGTCGGCACCTACAAGAAGGCGGCCGCCGAGGGGCGCGTGCTGGAGATCGACGTGGAAGACTGTTGGACGCGGGGCGTCTCTTCGCCGGAGTTGGCGGCCGTTCCCACTGACGTGCTCCAACGTTGGAACATCGTGGCAGTGGCGCACAGTCCCGCTCCCGCACCCGGTCCGGCGTCGCCTTCGCAGCCGCAACAGCCATCGCAGCCTCAACCTCAACCACAGCCCCAGTGGTCGCCCGCGGGTTTCTGGGCGGGAACCGCCACGAACCAGTATCCGCCGATGACCTATCCCATGCAGGTGCAGATTTCCGGGGGCCAGGGAGGGCAATTCACCGCCAACTGGTCCGGCCGGGCGACCGTAACCGACATGTACGGCCGGCAGATGGTCTATCAGATCACGGAAATTTTCGTTGGACAACTGCAAGGCGACCGGCTCGTGATGCAGGGGCAGAGCAAGACCGTTGTCGCCAACGGCATGCAGCAGCAGGCACCGACCGACAGCATGACGGTGCACCTCGAAGGGGCCGAGCTGGTCGGCGACGTGACCCTCGCCACCGGCGGCAGGACCACGTGGCGCGCCCGGAAGAGGAGTCAATAGGGCTTCTTGCACCGTCTGCCCCGCGTCAGCCTGAACGATGCCTGCGGGTACCTTGAAGGGGGTAATGTTAGCATCACGGTAGGGGTGCGCTAATCCTGCCAGATTCTCGTTTTTTTGCTGTAACCGAACGGCGTTTCGGCGTACTACTGTTACGGGCAGCCGGGACCGGAGCCTGGCTGCAGCGTCACAATGGGGTGTGAGCAACTTGCAGGCGCAATGATTGCAACGCGTAAACGAGTTCTGGTTTGTTCTGTGCTGCTGTGGCTTGGGTGGGGTACCGTTGCACTGGGTGGTTTCGGTCCTTCCGAGTTCTCAGTCAGCATCGGCGGCGAGACGTTTATCTTCGAAAGCCGGCCTGAACTCGGGTATTTGGTCCAGTCGCATCCGGGGGTCGCGGCCCTGGAGGTGATCGAACCGGTCCTGCCCGATCCGCCTCCCGAGGGGGTGCGGCCCGTGCGGGGACGGGGCCATCGCGATTTGGTGGTCGTGCATGCCCAGCGGCCGGCTCCCGAGAACGAAGAGACGATGGAGAAACTCCTGACCGGGGGCCAGGCGGCCTATGTGGCGCCGCTGTTCAGCGTTGGGGGGCAGAGCGTGGGCATTGCTCCGGAGATCATTGCACGTCGTGCCGACGGTGTCTTGCCCGAGGAATTCCAGAGTCTCTGTCAGTCGCTGGGCCTGGTCATCAACCAGCAACTGGAATTCACCGATAGCGAGTATCTGCTGGAGGTTTCCGCGCCGGAGCCCGGGGCAGTGTTCGGGGCCGTCGAGCATTTGCGCGAGAGTGCCTTGGTCGAGTGGGCCGTTCCCAATATCGCATTCCAGCCGCGATCGCGAGGAATGGTGGTGCCTGACGATCCGTATTTCCCGAACCAGTGGCATCTGGAGAACATCGGGCAATCCGGTGGCACGGCCGGCGCCGATATTCGCGCGACGGAGGCGTGGGAGATCACGACGGGGAGTCCGCGCATCACGGTGGCGGTGATCGACAACGGCGTCGATCTCGATCATCCGGACCTGATTGACAATCTGGTCCCGGGCTACGATTTCTACGACGACGATTATGACCCCAGCGCCGGCACCGACGATCCGGCCGAAGCGCACGGGACCGCCTGTGCGGGCCTGATCGCGGCACGCGGCGACAACAGTATCGGCGTGGCGGGAGTGGCCTGGCGGTGCCGGATCATGCCCATTCGCATCTCGGGCGGCGAAGACGCCTACATCACGGAAGCCGAAATCGCCACGGCCATTCGCTGGGCCGCCGCCAACGGGGCCGACGTGCTCAACAACAGTTGGGGCTGGGAACTGGCGACGGACGCCGTGCATTCGGCCATCGTCGATGTCACCAAACGCGGCGGGATCGGCCGCGATGGCAAAGGGTGTGTCGTGCTCTGGGCCGGCGGCAACACCGGCGCCGATATTCCCTCGCGCGATCCGGCGGCCTTCGTCGAGGTGGTCGCTGTCGGCGCCGTGGACCATAACGACATGCTGTGGGACTACAGCCCCTTCGGGTCGGAGCTGGACCTCGTCGCGCCGACGGGCGAAGCGGCGACGTGGGGCAGTTCGCTCGATCTGTGGACGACCGATGTCACGTCGGTGCCTGGCTACAGCCTGCACAACAGCCGCACGTATGTGGGCCGGGACTACACCGACCAGATGGGAGGGACGTCAGGCGCTTCTCCGGTTGCCGCAGGCGTGGCCGCTCTGATTCTGTCCGTCAATCCACTGCTGACCGGAGCGCAGGCCAAGCAGGTGCTGGAACGCTCGGCGCTCGATCTGGGGTTCCCGGGCCGGGACAACAAGTACGGCCATGGCCGCGTCGATGCTCGGGCCGCTGTCGAAACCGCATTGACGACGAAAGTCGATCTCAATTTCGACAGCAAGGTCGATTTCCGCGACTTCGCGCTGATGGGCAGTTCCTGGTCGGGTGACAGTCTGCAGGGCGATGTCATTCCGGTCGAACGCCCCGACGGCGACGTGGACGCCCAGGACCTGGCCGCCCTGGGTGAATTCTGGCTGACCTCTTTCGGCCGTCCCTCCAACGTACCCGCCACGCCGTAGCATTCGCTTCGCTCAAGCTGCGTTGTTCCACAACGCGCCCAGTCTCGTTCTTCCCATTCCTCTGGGTCGTCTGTTCAATTAACAAACGTTGCGCATCGGCGTCAGTACATAGACTGTGGCCGGTCTCTGCCAGGGTCTGGCGTCGGTGGCGTCAGGGTAGTATACTGGCGAGTGTCAATGGAACCTTCGATCTGAACCGTCTGCGCTGCGAGAAGGGAGAAGTTATGAACGTTGGGAAATCAACTGTCGGTCGGTTACTGGTGCTATGTCTACTGATGCTGGGTGGGACGGCTGCTCTGGCGGCGCCGCGGCAATATGCGCCCCGGCGCGTGGTGGATATCACGCATGTCACGATCGATGTGACGCCCGATTTTGCGCAGGGTACGGTGGCTGGGACGACAACGATTCGCTTCGTGCCGATTGCCGAGCTGCTGACGGAACTGAAGCTCGACGCGGTCGATCTCGACGTGACCTCGGTCACCTCCGAGCCCAACATCGCCGGCTTCTCGGTCACCGACGAGGCGATCACCATCACGTTCAGCCCGCCCGTCTTGCCCGGTGAGGAACGGGCCGTGACGGTGACGCACAGCGCCGAGCCCGAGCGGGGGATGTACTTCCGCACGCCCGAGCTAGGTTATCCGGAAGCCGACATGCACCTGTTCACGCAAGGCGAGAGCCACGAGGCCCGGCACTGGTTTCCGAATTTCGACTATCCGAACGAGCGGTTCAGTTCCGAGGTCATCTGCCACGTGCCGCCGGAAATGACGGTGTTGTCCAATGGTCGGCTCGTCTCCGAGCAGGTCGATCCCGAGACGGGGCTCAAGGCCGTGCACTGGCTCCAGGAAAAACCCCACGTCAACTACCTGATCGCGCTGGTGGCCGGCATGTTCGAGAAGATCGAGTCGCAGCACAACGACCTGCCGCTGGCGTTCTACACCGTGCCCTCGAAGATTCAGTACGCGGAGAATTCCTTCCGCGATACGGCCGATATGGTGGCGTTCTACGAGCGGGAGATCGGCATCCCGTACCCCTGGGACAAGTACTACCAGGTGGCGGTCAGCGATTTCGTCGCGGGCGGGATGGAGAACACCACCCTGACGATTCTCACCGATGGCACGCTCTTCACCGACGTCTCCGAGAACATTCATTCCAGCCAGGGGCTCGTTGCGCACGAGCTTGTGCACCAGTGGTTTGGCGACTACGTCACCTGCAAGGATTGGAGCCATCTCTGGCTCAACGAAGGCTTCGCCGTCTACTATGAGGATTTGTACGACCGCCACAAGAACGGGCAGGACTCATTCCTGCACGGACTCTACAACTCGGCGCGGCACGTCGTGTCCCGCGATGTCAACGGCAAACCCATCGTCGACCGCACGTACGCCGACGCGGACGACCAGTTCGATTATCGCAACTACCCCAAAGCGGGCTGGGTCCTGCACATGCTGCGCAGCCAGTTGGGCGAGCGGCTGTTCCGGCGCGTGGTCCAGACCTACGTGGAGCGGCACGCGCTGGACGTGGTCGTCACCGAAGATTTCCGTTCGATCGTGGAGGAACTCTCGGGCCGGCCCTTCGATCGCTTCTTCGATCAGTGGCTCTATCATGGTGGTTGTCCCGAACTGGAGGTGTCCTACGAATGGCAGGAGGAGGACAAGCTGGCGAAAGTCTCGGTCAAGCAGGTGCAGAAGCAGGGCGACGACGCCGTGCCGTTCTATCTGCCGACGAAAGTGCGCTTCTGGTTCGACGGCTGGCCGACGGATCGTGACATTGTCATCGACGAGATGCAGCACGATTTCTACTTTGCCATGCGGGGCGAGCCGGACATTGTGCGTTTCGATCCTGAGCTGACATTGCTGGCGAAGGTCACCTTCAACAAGCCCAAGCAGATGCTCTATGCTCAACTCGAGAACCAGCTCGATGTGGTGGGCCGCTTGCGGGCGGCCGACGACCTGGAAAAGAGGAAGGACAAAAAGACCGTCGCCAGACTCAAGGACGCCCTGAACAGCGATCCGTTCTACGGCGTGCGGCGTAGTGCCGCGATTGCCCTGGCCCACATGCACACCGACGAGGCGTTCGAGGCTCTGGCCGAATCGATGGACCAGAGCGATGCGCGGGTACGGCTCACCGTCGTGGAATTGATCGGCGATTTCTATCGGCAAGAGAGCTTCGCCCTCAGTCAGGGCGTGATCGCCAGTGAGAAGAACCCGGCCATCGTCGCGGCTGCGATTCTCAGCGTGGGACGCTACCATGCCCCTGAGACGCGCGAGATCGTAACGAAGTACCTGCACTCCACCTCGTATCGGGACGAGCTGGCCGAGGCTGCGGTCCGGGCCATTCGTCGGCTGGACGACGCGTCCTACATCGGCGATCTGATGGCCATGTTGAAGGCGGCCGACGAGTCCACCTCTCGGTATTTCGTCTGGGGGCTGACGACGCTGGCCCGCATTGCCCGCGACGAGGACGACCGCACGGAAGTGCGCGAGTTCTTGACCGGTTTCGTCAACCATCCCAACGAAGGTACAGCCGGCAGTGCGATCGGTGCCCTGGGGATGCTGGGTGACCCGAAGGCGATCCCGATCGTCGAGACCTTACGGGGTACCGAGCCGCGCAACTCGCTCGAGCGCCGGGCCCAGCGCGCGCTCGAAAAACTGCGCGAACAGAAGCCGCTGGTCCCCGAAGAGGTCACCGAGTTGCGCAAAGTCGTCGACGAACTGAAGGAAGAAACGAAGAAGCTCAAGGAAGAACTCGAAGAAATGAAGCAGCGCGACGACGCCAAAGCCCCGGCCGACGCGAACGAATCGGAATCTGATTAACGCCAATTCAACGATACGCGCGATATGACACATCCAGGTATGTCTCCACTCTGGAGACAGTCGTAGGGGCAGGCCCCCGTACCTGCCCTAAACGTCACGAAACCGCACGACATAGGTCCGGCACATCCGGGTAACCACAGGGGGTTGCCCCTACAGCAGCGCATCGGTGCGCCAAAATACAGACGGTACCCGTCGGTGACACCCACTGAATTTCCCTTGTTCAGATGGAACCTCTTCGCCATAATAAACGTATCAGGAGCGGGGCTTCGCGGGCGGGCCCCCATACGGTATGAGAGCGAGACTCGCGTTACGCCAGTGACATGTCGTCCCGCGATCAGAGGGAATCCATGGCTCCTTCAGCGAGGATTGTAGACGTGGCCGTTATGGTGGCAGGAGTCGTCTTGCCCGCTTGGCCGATCTTGCGCATAAGACGCTGGTATGTCGCGATTCCCGTCAGTGCGCTGCTTTCCTGCTGGCTCCTGTTCACCTGGGCCGGCTTCACCGTGGAGTTGAATCCCGACTACGACGGCTTCGGAGCCGGCATGACAATCCTGTTCTCGCCCGGCCTGGCCATCGGCTACGCGGTCGTCCTGTTCGTGCTCCATATGGCTATCAGACAAGGTAGACCGGCGCGGTTCACGTGTGGCCATCCGCGGGCCGGACTGGCCGTCTGGATGGGACTGTGCGCGTTCTGTGTTGTCGTTCCCTTCATCGCGCCGCCTCGCGCCCGCCGAGGCGATCCCCTCTTCCTGGTTGACTACTTCTTCTTCTGCGGCCCGATCCTTCTGCTCGCCCTGACCATGTCGCTGGTGTATCTCTGGCGGCTGGTATTCGCCGCTCGCGGGCCAACGCACAGCAACGACGAGAGCCTGGCCGCTGCGCCTCAGGATATGCCATGACTGATAAGAACAACGAGAGAGAAGCACAGACGCCCGCCGGTGTGGAGGCTGCGTTAGCGAGCCCCGCGCCGGGACCTGTCAAATCGTGCTGTCCGCAGTGCGGCGGGCCGGTGAAACAAACGTGGCGTGATGTTTCGACGCTCGTTTGCGCGACATTTTGTGTCACGCTGATGTTCGCTCCCGTCCTGTTCTTCATGGCTATAGGCGGTGGCGGCCGGGTCTTCGCGATTCTGGGGCTGGTGGTCGGGGCCATCGCAGTGCTGTCATTCTGGGCCATGCCGGCGGTGGGGGCGCTTGCCGTTGTGGTTCGGCCGCGTTGTCGCTCCTGTGGGCATCGGCTCCACACGCGGTTGGATGATCCGCAGCGGTCAACTGAGGCGCCTTTTCCCAAGCGGCTCGCCATCATCGGCAGCGCCATCCTGCTGGTAATCCTCGCGGTGAGCCTGCTCTGGCTCAGAACGGCGCCGGGCCTGGAAACCTCGGTCATGGGCCTGCGGCCCTATCTGTGGATAATCCTGGCAGGCTTCGCCTTCGGGTTGGGCCTGTTGTCTCAGGCAATGGTCTGGCGGAGATGGCGGGCTCGAATGATGGGTACCGGACGAGAAGGCTGCGTCCTCTTGCTGGCGACCCTCGTCGTCGGCGCCGGCTGGTTGGCACTGACGGCGGGCGATTACTGCTATCTCAGCCGCACATACGATCCCGTCAAACGGGCGCCGCAGGTGCTCGACCGGGCGGGCCTGGCACCATTACCGCCCTCGGCCCGCGACGTCAGGGTATACAGTTGGGCCTTTTTGTTGTCGGGGCAATTCGCCCTGCGTTTTGCCGCCGAGCCGAGCGTTATCGAGCAGTTCCTGACCGCTTCGCCCAGTCTGAAGGGCGTTACGTGCCGGACCTACTCGACCGAGCGGATGCGGCTGCCGGCGCACAGCACTGACGATCTGTTCGCGCACCTCTTCAGCGACCGGCCCAGTGACGGTCACGACTACTACGACCCCAACCTCCATTCCCTTCCGGACTGGTATCACAAATCGATTCGGGATCTGGGCCGGCGCTACGAAATCAGTTGGTACGAGGGCAAGTTCCAGGGCGAATTGATCGTTGACGACACGAACTACGTCGTTTATGTCCACGTCAGCCGTTTCTGAGTCGGAGCGCTCGTGTGAAGAAGCTGACATGGAAGGAAGTGTTGCCGGGCGTCAAGATTCCCGTGGAGGGGAGCCGGCGCTGGTACTACCGGGACATCGGCCTGGCGCTCATACCCCTCTGGTTGGTCTGATGCTGGACCCGTTTGGCTTGCTCTACTATGTTAGCGGGCTGCTCAATGTCCCGCTATTTGCCGGCCTGTACATGTCCATCCTGCTGGTGCCCCTGGTTCCGGTCTGCCTCCTCTGGTTGCTGGTGCGTATGGTGCGGGTCTGGCCGCGACGCGTTTACCCGCGCAGGCGAGTCCTGGGGCTGTGGCTGCTGGTCGTTTTGGCCTTTGCGATTTGCTTCGGCTTGCCTTTCAGCGGTCTTTCACCGGCACGAGGGCCGCTATTTCTCCGGGGGTTCAGACAACACATGCGGGCCCGAGCGGACGTCTCCGCCATTCAGGCCTGGCTCCGGACACTCGACTCGGGCAACGCCGAGAGCCAGTTGGGCCCGGTGACGCGTGAACCTGTCGCCGAGCCGGAGCGCCTGCCCGCCATTGCCCGGCTCAATCCGAAGGATCTTGCCGTATCGGTCGATGAAGCCGGTCGCCCCATGGTCCAGCTATTCTGGGGTTCCGGCATCATCGGCTCGTGGGGGCTCGTCGTGGGCGACGAGCGCATGGCGGTCGAGGAGTCATCGCTGGAGATCACCGAATCGAGCGCCGGCGCATGCCGGTTGCCCCTGGCCCCCGGCGCCTACGTGTGGTATCATTTCGAGTGAGAAGGGCGGGGCCAAATGTGATCGTACGGGAAGGGCCTATGCAGGATGGAAATGCATGACGTTGCGCCTCGGGATAGATGGTGCTGACAAGGGAGGGACACGTGAAGGAACGGATTGGTATTTTGGTGTGGGTATTGCTGTCGGTCTCGGTCGCTTCGGCCGAGTACGAGGAGTTGGTCGTCCTGAAGGTATCGAGCGGTCAGATGCTCGGGCAGTACGCCGGGCGCCTGGCAGCGGTGGACCCGAAGTTCGAGGGCGTCGTGCAGTTCGGCGCGGCGCTCCAGACGATCGGCGATCCCCTGGCGGTCGACGTCGGGGCGCTGACCTACCGCAACAAGCACTACTGGCGGGCCCTGCTCGAGATGGTGGCGAACGACCCGGCCATTCTCTTCGCCCACGCCCACCTGCACGCCGCCCGCGGCGAGACCGACTATGCCGACGTCTATTTCGTGTTGGGCAGCCTCATCGTGGACAAGCGCCCGCGGGGCGATCTCAACAAATACGAACGCCAGCGGCGCCGCCTGATGCGCCGCGTCGAGAAAGACATTCGTCGGGGAACCAAGCTCCACGACCGGGGCAAGTACACCGAGGCCCTGGCGGCCTACGACCGCGTTCTGGCGGCCTTCCCCCACTGCGCCTGGGCCTTCTACGAGAAGGGCTACGCGTATCTGATGATGGGCAAGGACGACCCGAACCTGGCCGCCAAACGGACCGAGATGTACGCCTGGTGCCGGCGCTGCGATCCCTTCTATTGGCAGGCCTATCAGGGCAACGATCAGAACGTGCTGAAGAAACTCACCGTCCTGGCTACCAAGGTGGTGCCCTTCGTTTCGGGCCAGCAGCGGACGAAGGAGGCGTTGGTGGCCTTTGCCGAGGGGTGCGAGGCGATGGAACTGTATCCGTTTGCGGCCCATGCGCGGTGGATTCTGACACGGGCCGATCCCGAGCAGATGCAGCAGCATCTCAAGGCCTTCATCCGCCTGATCGAGAAGTGCGGCTGCGAAGACGCCGAGTTCTTCCGCAACCAGTTCCAGTTCGACGCCGACGACCTGACCGACACGACCGACGACGCCTGAGTTGCTTCGGATGCCGGCCGCACAGACGACAACAAACCACCCGTGACATTGAACGCTGAGTCTGGCTCATATGTCCGGCGGTAGGGAGAGTCTCTTGGACGCCGTGAGAAAGGGGGCCGATTGAATGGCAACAGCGTGGGAACAGGAGCGGGACGAGCTCGTCCGGGCATTTCGCGAGGACACCTGGACGCATCGGAAGTGGACGCGGCAACCGGCGCTGGTGGGTAAGGACAAGGGGTGGATCCAGTTCTACGACGGTCAGGAGTATGACCCGGACAAGTTCGACCTCGTGGCCGACGGTTGGGGCCACGACCATTGCGAGCTCTGCTTCAAGACGATTTCCGATTTCGTGCGGGAAGACGCCAGGGCACCGACCGTTGACGAGGGTTACACCAATGGCGACAGTTGGGTCTGTTGCGCTTGCTTTGCCAAATACCTTGGGGGGGGCGCAGGAGGGGCGAAAATGACTTCATGCCAACAGGGTACCGATGCCACGGAATCGCGTAGAGAGTGGCTCTGCGGACTAAGGCTCGTGGGTGTGGGGGCACTTCTGGGCCCGGCGCTCT
>Ga0272443_10001965_pt1 | contig 27755 bp, 31 predicted proteins | sample SSMAcet12_FD_193581 | JGI IMG/M metagenome (GOLD analysis project Ga0272443, IMG submission 193581) | Marine sediment archaeal communities from Little Sippewissett salt marsh, Falmouth, MA, United States - SSM-Acet-12 | ecosystem: Environmental > Aquatic > Marine > Wetlands > Sediment ... | reverse complement strand
GAATTTTTTTGATCTGAAATCCGTCACCGAACTTATGCCATTGTGTCATCGAGTACTATGTGAAACAAATTTATCCTATCATTCTCAACCAGCCGGGTCAAGGTTTTTAGCTGCAATCTAGCTGCTTCGTAGCGATACATGTGACCGGATCGGCTGTCGATGCGGTTTGACATTGCTTCCAGCAGTCATTATAGGAATTGTCATCTCTTTATTCCGTTTGAGAGAGCTTGATATGTACTGACACCCCGCGAATTCAAGGTCATAGATCGACTGTTTGACAATCCCCATAAATACAGAGAGTTGAGTGGGCGACCCTTGCCATCGGCAAGAGAGGGAAAGCGACCATGATATGGACCCAGGAGGCGGAAAACGCCGTCATGAACGTTCCCTTTTTCGTGCGCAAAAAGGTCCGGGCAAAGGTGGAGGAACAGGCCCGTGCCCGGGGAGGAAGCCAGGTCATCCTTGCCGATGTCAAGGCGGCCCAGGCACGATTCCTGAAACGCATGGACAAAGAGATTCAAGGATACCGAGTGGAGGCTTGTTTCGGGGCCGGAGGCTGCCCCAATCGGATACTGGAAAGCGGCAGGTTTTTGGAGAAAATCGAGGAGATATTTCAGCAGGAAGATCTTCTCGGCTTCCTGCGTCGTCATGTTGGCGAGAACCTGAAATTTCACCACGAGTTTCGCCTGGCGCTGGCCGACTGCCCCAATGCCTGCTCCCAGCCCCAGATCCGGGACGTGGGCGTCATCGCTGCTGTCGACCCGATGCGCAGCGATGAGCCTTGCTCCCAGTGCGGTGCCTGCCAAGAAGCGTGCCGCGAGAACGCCGTGCGGCTCTCCGATGATTCGCTTAAAATCGATATGGGGCTTTGCCTGGGCTGCGGCCAGTGCATCCATGCCTGCCCGACGGGCACGCTGATCCGGTCCCAGGAGGGGTACCGTGTGCTGTTGGGAGGAAAACTGGGGCGCCATCCCCGGTTGGCCTCCTCGCTGCCGGGCCGATATTCAGAGGATGAGGTCCTTGCCATCGTCAGAGACTGCATTCATCTCTACAAAGCCCGGAGCCGGGGCCGACGGTTTTCCGAAATTTTCACGGAGGAAGACTTTGGACAGCTTGCCCGAACGTATCACGGCACGTTGCCTTGACGCCTGCCGTAAAGATCCGGGCCCGGAGGACCCGGCTTTGAGTTAAGCCCGGAGGGGGTGTAAACATAAATTCGAAGCACGAAATCCCGGAGTGAAACATGATTGCCGTCCAATGGTTTACAGGGCTTCATCCGATCTACCAGGCCTTAGTGGCCACGCTCTTTACCTGGCTGATGACCGCCATGGGCGCCGCTCTCGTTTTTTTCTTTAAAAGCATCAACCGCAATCTGCTCAACGGCATGCTTGGGTTTGCCGCAGGCGTGATGATCGCGGCAAGCTACTGGTCGCTGTTGGCTCCGGCCATCGAGATGGCAGAAGCCGAATCAACCCTTCCAGCCTGGATTCCGGCAGCGGCAGGTTTTCTTGCCGGAGGGGCCTTTATCTGGATCGTGGACCAGTTGCTGCCCCACCTACATCTCGGCTATCCCACCAAAGAAGCCGAAGGTCCCCACACAACCTGGCGCCGCAGTATTCTCCTGGTGTTGGCCATCACCATTCACAACATCCCTGAGGGGCTGGCTGTCGGCGTCGCCTTCGGCGCGCTTTCCGCCGGGCTGCCTTCTGCAACGCTCGCCGGAGCGGTGGCCCTGGCTGTGGGGATCGGGATCCAGAATTTGCCAGAGGGAACCGCCGTTTCCGTTCCCCTGCGGCGGGAGGGGATCTCCAGGTTCAAGAGCTTCTGGTATGGCCAGGTTTCCGGCCTGGTGGAGCCGGCCGCCGGCGTCATCGGCGCTGCCGCGGTGGTCCTGATGCGGCCGATTCTTCCCTATGCACTGGCATTTGCCGCCGGAGCCATGATCTATGTGGTCGTCGAAGAACTCATCCCCGAAGCACAGCTTGAAAAGAGCACGGACATCGCCACCATCGGTGTGATGCTCGGCTTTGCCGTGATGATGACCCTCGATGTGGCCCTGGGGTAATGAGATCACCTCCCAAATCCCAAGGATCGATCGACAGAAAGGGGCTCTGCCATGCCGGTTTCAAAATGGATTCTTCGGACCTGCGGTTTTTTCCCCGCGATCGTATGGCTGTCGGTCGCGCTGCTTTCCCCCGTTGTTTTTGCCGATTCTGATTGCGGGGTTGTCCATCCTCTGGACCCACCCGATTCCAGCTTCGTCGGCCGGTGCCCCAACTGCGGCATGACCCGATCCATGTGGGCCCGCACCTGGGCCTCGTTTGAAAATCCGGAAGGCCGACACGAAGTCTGCTCCCTGCACTGTTTGGCCGATATCTCCCGAAAATCCGGGACGGCGCCACGGAATGTGAAAGTCTCTTTGTACCTGAACCCGGAGGTCATGGTGCCCGCCTCCGGCGCTTTTTTCGTGGTGGGCTCCAAGGCCCCGGGGACCATGACAAAGAAAAGCAAACTTGCCTTTGCCGACCGCGGGGCTGCAGCGGCATTTGCCGCCAGATGCGGCGGGACGGTGGCCGCCTTGGAAGAGGCGTATTCTTCGGCCCGGGCAGGACTGGACGTGGAGAACCGGTCGATTGCCGCCATGCGCTTGAAAAAAGGCAAAATCGTCGAGCCCCGGGACGGGATCGACGAATGTGCGGTCTGCAGGATGTATCCGGCCCGGTATGATCGCCACCGCGCCCAGATCCGAAGCCGGGAGGGGCGGACCGTTCATTTCTGTTCCACCCAGTGCCTCTTCAGATATCTGGGGGATCCGGGGCGCTTTACCAGCGACGGTGCCGGCGGTGACACGATCTGGGTCACCGGCTACTCATCGAGGCAGTGGATCAGCGCTCGGACCGCCTATTATGTCGTCGGCTCCGGTATGTGGGGCCCCATGGGATACGAGGCCTTTGCCTTCGACACCCGGCCGGCGGCTGAAGATTTCGTGGGCGAACACGGGGGCAGGATTCTTTCCTTTCCCCGGATGGGGATCGAAGAAATCCTCCTGTCAAAGTAGGGTAGATGGTTGTTTGCTCGATTGGTAAAATACCAAGGGGTACTTCAAGCACCGGACATCGGCACCGGCAAGGGGGAGGCCCAAAAAATTCCTTTGGTCTCCGGATCGACACCCGAGCGTATCAGGGGTAAAAGTGACTCCTTGGCAAAAGCGCGGCAGCGATTTTATACGGGGACGTGCCGGTGGATCACCACCACAAAAGGCGCCAGCAAACTGAGGTAAAAAAGAAGCGCCTCGATGGATGTCAGGGCATCGCCCCAGCTTTTTCCCTGGCGGCGCAGCTCGGTTGTTTTTGACAGAAAGCCGATTCCCATAACCAACCAAAGCGTCAGAAAAAAGAATGCCTGGGTGATGCCGTTCATTGCCATATTCCTTGCGCTTTATTTGACCTGCCGCACCTGCGGCCGGTTGGCCGCTTTCGCCGGCCGATCGCCGTCGGCTGTAGAGGCCAGTTCGCTGAGGGCCTCCCGGATTTCCCGCGTGCCTTTTTCATGGACTTCCCGGACTTCTGCATAGTCTCTGCTGACGGTCTTGCCGGAAAACCGCCCTCTGGTCTTTTCCAGATAGGTATAGACAATGTCCCGCACCGCCTGCCAGCTGTCTCGCCTTGTCTGCGTGTCCAGCGGCGTCAGGGCGTCGATTTTTTTCAGCTGGCGCCGGTGGAATCGGGAGCGGAACCATTTCAACGAGGCGGCGAGCCACAGGGCCATTGCCGCAGCGGAAAGGCCTCCGGCCACCGCAACATGAAGCGCCGGAGACAGCCCGGGCAGGATCCCCCCGTAAAGCAGACCGGCATCGACCGCCGCTCCCGCCAGGAGGCTGACGAGAACCCCTAAAAATCCGGAGCGCAGCCAGAACCGGCGAACCTGCTTCCGATACCCGGTCAGGGCCTCCAAAAAATGGGTGATCCCTTCACTGTGGGTTTCCACGAAGGTTGCCAGGTGATCGAGGCGATGGCGCGGCGCCCGCAAAATGGCCTGCTTGAGGTAGTCCCGCTGGTTTTCCAGGTAGGGGAGGTAGGCGGCCTCTTTTCGAAAAGAGTCGCGGGATTCGGCGGCTGCCCGGGGAGAATAGGTCAGGTGGATCGGCGGTATGTCCTTCCGGCCGGTGATCTGGGACAAGTTCCAGCACAGTGTGCCGTACACCCTGATCAGATCGATGAGCGAGGCGCATTCATCGATGCGGTTGAGTACGTAAAGCACCCGGTCTTCGAAGGTTCGGGTCGGCAGCGTATCCCGCAGACTGATGTGCGCCTCCCGAATGGTGCCGGCTTTGTGCGGATCGAACAATACCAGGATCAGGTCGGCAAGCTGAGCCAGGTCGCCCACCACTTCCTGGTAGTTGTATCCCCGGTCTCTTTCGGTGATGCTGTCCAGCATGCAGGGGGTGTCGATGACCGCCAGGGTTTTGAGAAACGGAGCGTTGACCTTCTTGAGCCGGAAATGGGATGTAAAGCGCTGGCCGTGCTTTTTGAGCATCTCAAAGGGGTATTCCGGGTCGTTGAGAAGGTATTTTCCGTCCCGTTCCTCGGTGGTGCGCACCGGGGCATCCGACGGCAGAGACCCGTCGTGAGTGATGACGGTAAACGAGTCGTCGGTGGGGGCCTGACCCGTGGCCTGGATGTCGGCGCCTAAAAACTCGTTGATCAGCGCAGATTTTCCGGCAGAGTAATTGCCCAGCACCAGTACGAGGGGCCGCCATTTGATGTTGGTCTCCAGGGCCACGTCGCTGTATCCATAGCGCAGGGCGATCGGCGTCAGCCGATCGGCCACGGTTGCCAGGAGTTCTCCGCGAAGAGAATTGATGTAGTTTTCCCGGTGCATAACCGCCTTTCCTTGCATAACCAGATGCTATTGCAGGGAAAACGAGGGCCCAACGGCCCAGAACAGGTCCTATTCAATCACGAAGGAAAATTTTTTGCAATGGCGACGTCCGCCGCCGTTCAGTAAAAGATTTCCGTGAAGATTCGTGCGCTGGAAAAGCGATCGTCGATGATCAATGTGGCATCCCGGATCATTTCCCTGCGGCCGCACAGATAAAAATCGTAGTCGCCCGGCGGGAGTTTTTCTGCAAGGAAGTCTGTGACGCGGCCCGGATACGCCCCTTGTCCCGAGCTGCTCCGAGAACCGAGGCAGGCCACGTATTGTTTCGCGCTCCGGTAAAACAGTTCGGCGTAATACCGCTGCTTCAAGTCCCGTATTCCGTGAAGGAGCGTAACGCCCGAGACACCGGATCGGCACATGGAGGCAAAAGGCGCGATCCCGGTGCCGGTAGCGACAAATACCGCGTGCCGGTTTGACGGATGGAATACGAAATAGCCGTGGGGGCCGGTAAAAGAAAACGAATCTTGTTTTTTTGCGGCGCCCAGCATCGGGGAAAGCACGCCTTTTGCCACGATTCTTACGCAAATGCTCAGCAACGGGGCTGCAGGCGCACTCGCCAGGGAATAGTCGCGGGAGACGACGCCGCTGTAAAGGCGAATTTTCTGGCCGGCGACGAATTCAAACCCATGGGGCCGGACCAGGTCGAGTTGAACCGTCCCGGGCGACAGCTGCCGGCGTTGAAGGACCGCGGTTTTGTAGCGCGCCGGATCGGAGCGGCCTTTGTCCGGGAGGGTCATGACTTCCAGAGGCTGTCTTCGACACCGGCGAGTCGATTGATATGGCGGGACAAAACAAAGAGATAATCGGACAATCGGTTCAGATACACCAGAACGGTAGAGAGGGGTTCGGCATGGTTTTCCCGCTCTGTCAGCGCCACCACCCGGCGCTCTGCCCTTCGGCAGATGGTTCGGGCCACATGGGCCCACGCCGCCGCCCGGTGACCGCCCGGCATGATGAATCCGGTCAGCGCCGGCAGGCCGTTTTCCATCCGGTCGATGTCCGCCTCCAGCAGGCGGGCGGCATCTTCGCTCAATTTCTTGAGCATGCCCACAGACGGAGAGTCCGGCGTGGTCGCCAGCCAGGCGCCCAGGTGAAAAAGGTCCGACTGGATCCGTCGGATTTCTTCGCCGAGTTCCGGTGCTTCCGGAGGTGCAGTCGCAGCCAAGGCTCCGAGCATTGCGTTGAGTTCATCGACGTCTCCATATGCCTCGATTCTCAGGTCGCCCTTGCTGACACGCTCCCCGGAAAAAAGGCTTGTTTTTCCTCGATCTCCGCTGCCGGTATAGATTTTCATCCCGTAAGCGAACTCCTCTGCTGCAATTTGCTCGCCCGCCGTCAGGACGGCTGGTTCGATCCGCCCTGTTCCGATTCCGTTTTCGCCTCTTTCCGGGGCCACGCCTTGAGCACGGCAAGCACCAGGGTAGCCAGGGGGATGGCGAAAAACACGCCCCAGAAACCCCAAATGCCGCCGAAAAACAACACCGCCGTAATGATTCCTACCGGATGGATGTTGACCACCTCCGAAAGCAGCAGCGGCGCAAGGAGGTTTCCATCCAGAAGCTGGATAATCCCGTAGGCGACAAGCAGGTAGATCACCTCCTGGCTCGGTCCCCACTGGTAAAAACCCATCAGGGCGACGGGAATGGTAGTCACCGTGACGCCGATGTAAGGCACAATCACGGAAAGACCCACGAGCAGCCCCATGAGCATGGCGAACTTCAATTCAAGGAAATAGAAGGCGACCCAGCTTACCGACCAGATAATCAGGATCTCCCAGAATTTGCCCCGGATGTAGTTGCCGATCTGCTGGTCCACCTCATGCCACACCTGCACGCTGAGGTGCCGGTTGTCCGGCAGATAGGTGCTGAACCAGGCGAGGAGCTTTTCTTTGTCCTTGAGAAAAAAATAGACCATCAAGGGCATCAGGATCAGGTAGACGAGAAAGGTGATCAGCCCGCGCACGGACGCCATGGAGTAGGAAAGAAGGTTTTCTCCCATCTTGACCAGGCCGGTTTGAAACACCTTGAGCACGTCGAGGAGCTGTTCCCGCGTGATGATCTCCGGATACCGCTCGGGCAGCCGCATCAACTGATGCTGAATCTTGGCGATCATGGCCGGAAGCTCCGTGACCGCTTCGGCCACCTGGATGGAAAGACTGGGCAGCAGCACAAAGAACACCACCACCAAAAAGGCCACGAAACTGAGAAAAACCGTCAGAACCGCCAACATCCGTGGAAGCCCGTACCGGTGCAGGAATCGGACCAGGCCTTCGAGCATGTAGGCGATGACCAGACTGGCCAGCACCGGCGTGAGGATATCGCCGAAGATGATGATGACGGCGGTGCCGACGACCAATAAAAGGGCAAGGATGAGGGCCTGAGGATCGGTGAGATACTTTTGATACCATTCCTTGAGAAGGTGCATGTCTTTTTATCGTCCATCTGCGCAGGTTTTGCAAGATTTCGCCGGTGCAAGCCTCGCCCCGCTGTCCCCTTCCAGAGATGGAGGCCCCGGCCTCGATCCCAGGCGGATGACCTGCCGGACGCAGGAGGGGACCTCGTCTGACTGGTGGGTGACGTACAGAATCGATGGTCTTTTTCTGCGTCCGATCCGGTCGATCAATGTCAAAAACCGCTTTCGCATCTGCGGGTCGAGACCCTGGCAGGGTTCGTCCAAAATGAGAAGGTCCGGTGACTTGACCAGGCACCGGGCCAGAAGGACCCGGCGGCGCTCACCATAGGAGAGCCGGTCGAACCGGTCGTCGGCCCTCTGACCGAGCCCGACGAAGGCAAGCCACCGGGTGGCCTCGGCAATCTCTTTGTCGGAGGCCCGTCGGTAAAAGCCCACCGAGTCAGTGAATCCTGAAAGCACCGCAGCCAGTACCGATACCGGTCTGCTATAGCGAAGCTGAAATTCCGGGGAGATCAGCGATATTCGACGCTTGATTTCCCAGATCGATTCTCCGGTGCCCCGCCGACGACCGAACAGATAGATTTCGTTGGCATAGGCCTGGGGATGATCGCCTGCGATCATCGACAGCAAGGTGGTCTTGCCGGCGCCGTTGGGGCCGAGCAGGGCCCAGTGTTCTCCCGGCTGTATGGTCCAGCTGACGTTTTTTACCACCGTCGAGGCGCCATAAGCAACACAGACGTTTTTCATGACCACCAGGGGAGGTTCTGCACCGGAGATCCGGCCTTTCTGAGGCGATGCGGAAACCGGCGGCAGCGCTTCCGGCGCCGCAGTCCGGTCGGCAAAGAGCCCGCGCAAAAACCGTTCGGTGAGCACCTCCCGGCGCATCCCCTGCCGGACCACCCTGCCGTCCCGGACGCAGAGGGCGTGGGAAATTTCGGGCACCACATTTGCCAGCAGATGGGTCACCAGCACCACGATCCGGCCTTTTCGGATCATTTCGGAGATCGATTCCTTGAGCACTCGGCTGGAGGCAGCGTCGAGCCCTTCGAATGGTTCGTCCAAGACCACGATTTTCGGTCGGTCGGCCAAGGCCCTTGCAATCAGCAGACGACGCATCTCGCCGCTGGAGAGGGCGGTGATGTCGCGGTCCAGCAGGCGGTGCACCCCAAGCCGGCGGGCCGCTTTCGGCAGGCGGCGGTCTTTTTCCGGCGGTTTGGCGTTAGGCGGAAAGAGCAGTTCCCTTGCCAAAGTGACTTCCCCCGTTTGCCTGCCGAACTGCCGGGCTGCATCCAATCGGAACTCGCGGGCCGCCAGACGTTCCAGCAGTTCGAAAGAGACGCGGCCGATCCGATCTGGCCGGGCCTCGGGCACATGGCGGATGACCTTGCCGGAGACGGCGGGGACGGTCCCCAGCAGGAGCCCGGCCAGGGTGCTTTTGCCGGCGCCGTTGGGGCCGACCACGGCCCAGGATTGCCCGGCCCGAATCGTCCAGGACGTGCCGGGCAGGATTCGGCGGTCCCGAATCCGTGCCGTGACCCCTTTCAGGGAAAGCACCGGCGGAACCATGCGGTTGGAAACCGTCATGGCCTGCCGCCTTCGGTCCGGCCGGTTCCGTTGGTGGATATGATCCTTTTTCTCATTTGAACATCTGCTCGAATTTGGGTTCCGGAGTATACTCCTTCAGGGAACTGGCGTCGGATCCAAAAAAGTCGACCGTGATGATCTGCTCGCACCGTTTTTTGAGGATTTTCACGACCTCCAGATGCGCTGTATGGGTCTTGTATCGCTGGAGGGCTTCGGGGTTGGCGAACAGCGAAACCAGGGCAAAATCAAAGGAGCGTTCATCGCGAATCACATCCCGGCCGAACTCGTAGGCGTGAATCTCGACAATCCGGTTCGGCAGATCGTCGAGCATTTTCTCCAGCGAGGTGATCTGTTCGTCGGTGACCTCCGGCTTGAACTTCATCATTACCACGTGGTTGAGCATGTCTTCTCCTTTGGCAGTGTGTGGAACCCAGATCCTGGACAGCGCCGGCGACGGTGTCTGTTTTCCCCCGCTTATCAGGTTTTCCGGCAGCCGGCAACGGCGTCGATGTCGAAGCTGCCGCTGCGGCCGGCTTTCTTGACTGGCCCGAAATTCGGAACAATATTGAGTACCAAGCTTTAGGGATCCATGATGCCGCGAAATGGATAATCTGCTGCCGGTATACGAACTCGCTCCAAAGGATGCCTAACATCAGCGCAGGGAAAAATATCCTCAACATCAATGGGCTGTTTGAATTGCAGCGGCAGTCAAGAAACGCACAGCTGGCGCTGATGTAAGGTATCCTCAGGAGCTCAGACAGCGTATACCGCCATCAAATCACTTATTTCGCTCCACATTTTGACAAGCGCTCTAAGACCAGGGAGATCGCCATGCCCCGAGAAATATTCGAGATACCCGACAGGGTGGAGACCCTTTCCATCCTTTCGGCCGACGGCAGCCTGGACGAGGAGCTGGCGCCGGCCATCGACGACGACCTGCTCATCAAGCTTTACCGGTTCATGCTGCTGGGAAGGCGGTTCGATGAGCGGCTCCTGAACCTCCAGCGGCAGGGAAGAATCGGCACCTTTCCGCCGGTATCCGGACAGGAGGCTTCCCAGGTGGGGCCGGTATCGGTCCTGGAAGAGGAAGACTGGATGGTTCCCTCCTTCCGGGAGGCGGTTGCCGAGATGTGGCGGGGCAGGTCCATGGAAAGCATCATCATCTCGGCAAGCGGATTTTCCGAAGGGGCCAGCGAGGCCGGCGGGGGATACAACCTGCCGGTGTCCGTGCCGGTGGGATCGCAGATGCTCCATGCCGTCGGCATTGGCTGGGCCATGAAATACCGGGAAAAAAAGAACGTGGTCATGACTTTTTTCGGGGACGGGGCGACCTCCGAGGGCGATTTTCACGAGGCCATGAACTTTGCCGCCGTCTACCGGGCCCCGGTGGTTTTCGTCTGTCAGAACAACCAGTGGGCCATATCGATCCCGCGATCGAAGCAGACCCGCTCCAAAAGCATTGCCCAGAAGGCGGTCGCCTACGGAATGCCCGGCATTCAGGTGGATGGAAACGACATCCTGGCCATGGTCGCCGCCTCCAGGGAAGCCGTGGACCGGGCCCGGGTTGGAGAAGGACCCACCCTCATCGAAGCCGTCACCTACCGCATGTCGGTTCACACCACGGCAGACGACCCCAAGCGCTACCGGAAAGACGACGAGGTCGAATCCTGGCGGACAAAGGATCCGCTGACCCGCTTTGCCGGGTACCTGACGGAAAAGGGCCTTCTTGACGAAGAGAAGATCCAAGCCGTCGAAAGCGAGATCAAGGAGAGCATCCAGGCCGCCGTGGACCGCGCCGAAGAAAAAATGAAATCCATGGGCGATCCGATGGACATGTTCGATCACACCTATGAAGAGCGGCCGGCCTATCTCGAAGAGCAGCGGGAGTTTCTCGCCCGGGAGCTGAAGGAGGAGGGAAACCATGGCTAAACTGAATATGGTGCAGGCGCTCAACCTGGCCCTCCGCCAGGAGATGGAAAAAGACGACAGCGTCATCGTGCTGGGCGAAGACGTGGGGGTGGACGGCGGCGTGTTCCGGGTCACCGACGGACTGATCGACCGTTTCGGCGAACGCCGGGTGGTCGACACCCCGCTTGCCGAATCGGGGATTGCCGGCATGTCCATCGGCATGGCGATCTACGGTCTGAAGCCGGTGGCCGAAATCCAGTTTTCCGGCTTTGCCTACCACTGCTTTCACCAGATCGAAAGCCATGCCGCCCGGCTGCGGCTCAGAACCCAAGGGGCGGTTACCGTGCCCATGGTGCTGCGGGCCCCTTACGGCGGCGGGGTGCGGGCCCTGGAGCACCACTCCGAAAGTCGGGAGGCCTACTGGGCCCACATGCCGGGAGTGAAAATGGTGATCCCCTCTGGTCCCCGAAACGCCCGGGCACTGTTGGTCAGCGCCATTCGCGACCCGGACCCGGTGATCTTCTACGAGGCAAAGGCCCTGTACCGCGCCTTTCGCGAAGAGGTCCCCGACGAGGAAGAAACCCTGGCCATCGGCGAATCGAGGATCGTCCGGGAGGGGACCGATTTGACGATGATCGCCTACGGAGCCATGATCCGTCCGGTGCTGGAGGCCGCAGACGAGCTCGAAAAGAAAAAGGGGGTGCAGACCGAGGTCATCGATCTGCTGACCGTCTCTCCGCTGGACGACCGCCTGTTCACCGAGTCGGTGAAAAAGACGGGCCGGGCGGTAATCGTCCACGAGGCGCCGCGAAGCTTTGGTTCCGGTGCGGAAATCGTCTCCCGGCTCGTGGAAAAATCCTTCTACCACCTGGAGGCGCCGATCGCCCGCGTGACCGGATTCGACATGGTGATTCCACTGTTTGCAAGGGAAAAGGCCTACATTCCCAGTGCCGGTCGGATTTTCCGGGCGGCCGTACAGGCGCTGGAAACCGAGCCCTGAATATAATCGCTGCCGCGATTTTATTTGGATTTTGCGTTCCGCGAAATAAGACAAAAAAGACGTAATCTTCGCCAACATCGAAGGTTATGCGCATAGGAGTCGGTGATGGCAAGAGAATTCAAGCTGCCGGACCTGGGAGAGGGGATCCACGAGGGGGAAGTGGTCTCGGTGCTGGTGTCGGTGGGCGACGAGGTCAGCGAGGGAGACCCCCTGCTGGAGGTGGAAACCGACAAGGCGGCGGTGGAAATCCCGTCCCCTTACACCGGCGTGATTGAAGAGATCCGGGTCCAGGCCGGGGACGTGGTCAGCGTGGGCGACGTACTGGTGGTCTTCGGCGATGCCGCAGAAGCCAAAGGAGCGGCGAAGGACAAAAGGGAAGAAAAAGCGCCGCCGGCCGAAGAGCTTCGAAAATCAGAGGATGCGCCCGCCGGGGAAGGAAAGGGATCGGCCGGGGCCGGTGAAGCAAAAGAACCTGCACCGGCCGCCGAACAAAAAGAGCCCCGAAGGGACGACGGAAGGCCGGTGCCGGCTTCTCCATCCACCCGCCGGCTGGCCCTGAAACTCGGCGTGGATCTTCGGCAGGTACCCCCCTCCGGCCCGGCGAGGCGCGTGACGGCCGAAGATGTGCATCGTTTTGCCAAAGAAGGCAGTGCAGCGGAGCGGGCGCAGCAAAGGCCGGCGGAGAAAAGGGCTGCGACCGGCACCCTGTCAAGAATCGAGGTGCCCGAACTGCCCGACTTTTCCCGCTGGGGTCCCGTGCACCGGGTCCCGGTAAGAAGCATCCGCCGGGCCACGGCCAGACAGATGGCCCTTTCCTGGTCCCAGGTGCCCCACGTCACCAGCCAGGACGAGGCCGACATCACCGATCTCAACGAGCTGCGCAAACGCCACAAGGCCTTCGTTGAAAAAGAAGGCGGTCGCCTGACGGTGACCATATTCGTGGTAAAGGCGATTGCCTCTGCCCTGAAGCGGTTCGAACACTTCAACGCGTCTCTCGACACCGAGACCGACGAGCTGATCGTCAAAGACTACATCCACATCGGGGTTGCCACCGACACCGCAGACGGGCTGATCGTGCCGGTGGTCCGGAACGTGGATCAAAAGAGCATCGTCGAGATTGCCGTAGAGCTGACCGAGCTTGCCGGCCGCACCCGGGACCGGAAGACCTCCATTGAAGAGATGCACGGCGGCACCATCACCCTGACCAACATCGGGGCCATCGGCGGCGGCCACTTCACCCCCATCATCAACTACCCCCAGGTGGCCATCGTCGGCACCGGGGCGGCGAAGATGAAGGCCGTCGTCCGGGAAGACCCCCGGGGCGGGCACACCATCGTCCCGCGGCTGATGATGCCGATGGTCATCGCCATCGACCACCGCGTGCTGGACGGTGCCGACTCGGTCCGGTTTCTGCGCACCGTAATCGACATGCTCGAAGATCCGGAGAAGATGCTGCTGAGAGTGAGTTAGCCGGTTTAGCCAGTTTCCAGTTTAGCCAGTCGACTGCTGAAATCCTTAAAATGTTGTTCCCGAACCATGGGATGGGCTTTAAAATTGCTGTTTCATAATAGGCAACACCGCTAAACTGGCAAACTGGCTAAACTGACCAAACTGGCAAAACGGTTTTCGACGAAGGAGAAGACACCATGGTCATGGGCGAACAGACTATAGAAACCGAAGTCCTGGTGATCGGAAGCGGGCCGGGGGGGTATGCCGCGGCCTTTCGGGCCGCGGACCTGGGGCTGGACGTGACCATGGTCGACATCGAAGAGCGGCCCGGAGGGGTCTGTCTGTTTCGCGGCTGCATCCCCTCCAAGACGTTTCTGTATCTGGCCGAGCTGATCCACGACGCCGGCCGCACCGGGGACATGGGGGTCCGGTTTTCGAAGCCGGAAATCGACCTTGCGGGTCTTCGCGCCTGGAAGAACAAGGTCATCGACAAGCTTTCCAGCGGCCTGGTCAGCCTGAGCGAGGGCCGAAGCGTCCAGCGCATCCAGGGCCGGGCCACGTTCGAAACCGAAGACACCGTTCGGGTCAGCGGCATGCAGACGGTGCGCATCACCTTCAAGCACGCCATCATCGCCGTCGGCAGCGCCCCCACACCAATACCGGGAACCGAGTTTGCGCCCGGCAGCCGGATCATGGACTCTTCCGGCGCCCTTGATCTGCCAGACATCCCCGAACGGCTCCTGGTGGTCGGTGCCGGCTACGTGGGGCTGGAGATGGGATCAGTCTATGCCGCCCTGGGAAGCCGGGTGACCCTGGTGGAGATGGGAAAGCGGATCCTGCCCGGCGTCGATCCGGACCTGGCCAAGCCCTTGGCCAAGCGTCTGGAAACATCCTTCGAAAACCTGTTCTTCGAGAGTAGCGTCAAGGAGATGACCGAAACCGAAAACGGCGTCGACGTCAAGTTCTCCGGAAGCATCGATCCTGCGCAGCAGCGCTTCGACCGGGTCCTGGTGGCCGTGGGCCGGCGCCCGGCGACAAAGGAGCTGGGCCTGGACAAAACCGGGGTCAAGACCGACGACCGCGGCTTCATTAAAGTCGACGAACAGATGCGGACCGCGGACGAACGCATCTTTTCGGTGGGGGACGTGGTCGGCGGGGCCATGCTCGCCCACAAGGCCACTTACGAGGGCAAGATCGCCGCAGAGGTGGTCGCCGGAAAGCCGGCCGTCTTCGACGCGCGGGCCATTCCCGCGGTGGTCTATACCGATCCCCAGGTGGCCTGGTGCGGTCTGACCGAACAGGAGGCCCGCAAAAAGGACATCGCCTACGAGGTCCAGCGATTTCCCTGGAAGTTTTCAGGCCGGGCCCTGACCATGGACGCCGCCGAGGGGATGACCAAGATCCTTGCCGATCCGGTAAGCAAGCAGATTCTGGGCGTGGGCGTGGTGGGCAGAAACACCGAGGGGATGATCTCCGAAGGGGTGCTGGCCATGGAAATGGGCGCCCTGGCCGAAGACATGGCATTGACCATTCACCCCCATCCGACCCTGTCCGAGACCGAGGGCGAGGCCGCCGAGATTTTTCTCGGTTCTGCCACCCACATCCTGTCGCGCAAGGCGAAATGAGGTTGATGGGTTAGAATGCGAATAGCCTCTGAAGGACTGAAACGACTTCAAGTTGGGTTTTTGAATCAATAGTGCCCAACCTTTTCATCAATCTTGTTTTGTCGATCGTTCGAATCTGGTCCAATACAATTTTCCCCTTCTTCTTTTTGAAGACACAATTTACCCGGGTCGGATACTCTCTTTTCGCTGTGGTCATGGGCGCGACAATGACAGTTCGTATGTGTCGATTCATTTCATCGGGAGATACAATCAGGCATGGCCTTGTCTTTTGAATTTCCGAACCGACCGTAGGATCAAGGCTGATGAGGTAAACGTCGAATCTTTTCACTACCATTGCCATTCTTCTTCATCCCATGAATGGTCAAGGCGTTCATCGTCGATCAGCGGTTTGTCGTCAGCAGTTTCGGCCATGGCTTTAAAAGTATCCTCCCAGCCTTTCCTGGGATCCGAGACAGGTCGAACGATGATTCGGTTGCTTTCAACTTCAATTTCTACATCTTCGCCAATTCCGGTTTGTTCAAGAAAAGGCTTCGGTATCCGAATTCCCCTGGAATTTCCAATTTTTACGATTCTGGATCTCATATTGACTTTCTCCCTTTTGCGGTTTGTGTATACATTGTAATTACATTCGCAGGGTAAGTCAATGCTAAGCCCGAATGCCGCATTCCGTTGCGTGTTTACTCAGAGTCCCATGGTATGAGGGATAGGGAGTGTATTGCGCGCGAGCGTTTTTGTTGGAATGGCTCGGCAGTGTCCGGTGAACCCAGCATGAAAATCATCCCAGCCCGACAAGGAATGATAGCCGGATTCCGCGCTTTTAGCATCAACACGGCAGGCCCAAGATGTTGTGGATTGTTGTAATTCGGTGAAGCCGGGCTTTAGCGGGTGTATTGCACGAGGATTTATTTGTTAAATTGGCCGGCCCGGTCCAGTGAAAAGAATTTAAAAACCGTCTCATGGCGGCAAGGATTGATAGCCGAGGTTTGCTTCAAAACAAAAAGGCGGAGCCAAAGGGACTCCGCCTCTTTAGTTTTTTCCATGCAGTTATTTTTTGAACTTTCGGCGGGCACCAGCCAAGCCAACTAGGCCTGTACCAATGAGAAGGATAGTTGCCGGTTCGGGGACCGGTGCTGTGTTTGCAGAAAGCTCAACCCTGTCAATTCTCGCGTTCCATAATCTTAAGGTCACTTCAAACGTATCATCTGTAATCCATAAAGGATCGATCGACGCTTCAAGCCACCCAACCGTGGTATTTGGATCAAGAACGCTGCCATCGCCAAAATCTACGATCGGACCAGTTGCAGAATTCGGATCGAAATCTTGGTCGGTGGGATTGTATCCACCTTCTAAAACTTCAAAATGCTGCCAGCCATTTCGAATTGCATTGAATGAGCCGGTTGCGTTTGCATAATTTCCTTTTTGTGTAAAGAAACGAAGCGTCGCGGATTCAATGTTTTGATATCCGACACTATTTAAATCGAAAAGAAGGGAAACAGCATCGAAGTACGCTGAAGAGGTGCCGGTCGCATAATAATCAAAGGTAACCGATCCTGTTGTTTGCGGGGCCCAAACACCGTCCAAATCTTGTAATATGGACGTCTGATCAGCCGTAAGAGTTGTGGGGGTTCCTACATCGTCATCTTGAAAGGAAATCGCAGTGCCAGAGGTCAGGTCAAAAACAATAGGCGCTGCGAAACCCAATGATGGTATTAACAAGCAGATAATCAAAGACAGTAATAAATTCCTCACTCTTTCCTCCTTTCAGTATTTCTCATTTAAATAAAAAACCAAGCAATAAAAATGCAAAAAGTGTGCAAGGAATAAATTTTAGTGCTCCATGTTTATATAAGTAAAAATATCAATTATATATGGAATGCGCGCGAATATATTTTCAGTAAAGCTTGTAATTGCCTGTAAAAATTGTGAAGCAAATTACATAATTTTATGAAGCACACTACACAGGATCGTTTTGGGCGGACTACTTGCCACTGTGCTCGGATTCGGCAGTGGGAGGATCAAGCGTCGGACAGATTCGGTAATCCTTTGAAAACCTGACCGGTTCTGCGAACAATACCATCTGTGCCCGATTTTATGCAGAAATTCCAACTCCAAGAGGCATCACTGGTTCGACAGTGTCCTTTTTCGGGAATTATGGTAAAAAATTGAGACAGTCAGGAGGGCCGGATGTCGGCCCCTATGTAATCGTTCGACCCATGAACGCCAAAACCGGTGCCGGCCGGTTCGGATCGACAAGCGCCTCGATCAGCTCCTGAACATTTGCGATTTCAGGCAAATCTTTGCGATGCGCCCGAAGATGCGCGGCGGCGCGGTCGGCCAGCCTCTCTGAGGCCCGGTCCGCCCCCCGCTGCCGGTGAACGTAGACGCCGGCAGCCTGGATCAACCCCCGCAGCGCTTCTTTTCGCCACCGCTGGGAATCGTTCCAGACACTTTCCAGGATTTCGTGGACTTCGAAAAAGAGCCTTTCGTTCCATAGAACGACCGCCTGGTGGATGGGAGCGGCGGCCTGCCGCGCCCGAATCGTTTCGAAGGCGCGCCGGTACCGATTCATACGGTCATTCACAAAGGCGCAGTAGACCCGCCCGGTTTCAGGTGGACAGATCCGTCCGGCCGCGGAAAGGAGCCCTTCAAGATCGCCGCTTTGGACGGCATGGACAAACGCGACCGACAGCCGGTTTCTAACATCCCGAGCCGTGCGGTCTTCGTACGGGTCGAAGTTGGCCGAAGCGGCTGGCATGGCTTTTCTTTTGATCATTGCTCTTTGTCCATTCTTACGGCCGTGCCGGTTACCGTGATGCCGCCCTCCGGAGGGATGTGCACCTGCAGGCGGCTGGGCCGTCCCATGGCTTCGCCCTGACGAATCAAAATCGTGGTGGGCGCTTTTACCAAACCGGCGTTCCGGAGATATCCGCCGAGGGCGGCCGCTGCGGCTCCGGTGGCCGGGTCCTCCACCACGCCACCGACTGGAAACGGATTGCGGGCGTGAAACAGGTCCCACCTCTCCCGCCACACCAGTTGAAGCGTAGTGAGTCCGTCTGCGAGCATCAGGGTTTTCAGGGCGTCGTAATCATAGGCCAGGCCGGCCAAAACCCCGGGCTCTACCGCAGCCAGCACCAGATGCCAGGCGCCGGCGTAAGCCCGGACCGGCGGAATCGATGTATCGAGATCTGCCCGCTTCCATCTGAGCGCGGAAAGGGCGCTGTCGACGAGCACCTCGGATGCCGGCTCGTGGGCCGGCAGTACCGAGGTGAGAGAGGCTTTCCAGCGACCGTTTTTGTTTCGGACGGCGACCGGCACGTCTCCGACCACCGTGGAAAACCGGTAGGTACCTTCCCCGCCGGTCCGTCCGAGCAGGACTCCCGCTGCGACAGTCGCATGGCCGCAGAAAGACACTTCGGCCTCCGGGCTGTAGTATCGAACGGTACGCGAAAGCCCGCTGGCCGGGGCAATAAAGGCGGTCTCCGAGAAACCGACTTCGGCCGCGATGCGCTGCATTTCCCCGGAGGCGGGCAGGTTATCTCCGATCCAGACCCCTGCAGGGTTGCCGCCGTCGATGCGGTCGGTAAAAGCGGCCAGCCGGTGAAGCGATTCTGTTTCCATGTTCTACCCTTCGAGAAGGCGTTTCGGATTTTCAACCACCATTTTCCGCAGTTCTTCACGGCTGAAACCGACGGCCGTCATCATTTGCAGGTATCGGCCGAAGGCGGCGACCGGGTTGCCGTTGGCCTTCTGGCCGAAGTCCGAAGACAAAATGACCTGCGACACGCCGGTGGCCCGGATCATCTCACCAATGGCCTTGAGAGAAACAGGTGAGGGACAGGATGGCGTCGCTGCAAAGAAGGCATGCTCGATCCAGGCGCCGAGTTCGATCGCCTCTTTTTGAAGGGCAGCGGAAAAGGCGGTGACCGGTTCGGACGCGTGGGTGACCAGCACCCTCTCGATGCCAAGTGCCCGGGCCTCCCGGATCAGGACCATTGAGTCTTCCGGAGAGATATGTCCCGTGGCCAGCACGGCCCGATGTTCGGCGATCAGTTCCAGCACCTCGCAGACTTCGGCCCTAATGCCGCCCCGGTCGTCGAAAATCCGGATTCCGTCGAAGCCGGTGTGCGGCAACGGAAAGGCGGTGGGCGGTTTTCCCGCCCCCCAGATGGCGATGTGGTTGGCTGCGCCGTAGGTCGGAAAATAGACCACGTCGATCCCGGCCCGGAGGGCGGCTTCGGCGGCAGTCGGATTGATGCCGCCCACCGGCGGGTTCAGGGCCAGGGCACTGAAAAACCGGCACCGGCCGTTTTCCATCTGGTTTAACGCCGCTACCCGGCCTGCGGTGCAGGTGCAGTGGTCCTTGATCAGCATTCCGGCCATGCCGGCCTTTTCGGCTTCGCGGCGAAGCGACGCCAGGTCCATGGCGCGGGGAATCACGTCCGGAGGCGCGTGGACATGGATATCATAGGCGCCTTCAAGCAAATCGGTGTCCGTCATTGTATTCCTCCAGTGATTCGGCCCAACCGACGGAACCTTTCACGGTGCGCAAAAGACCGGTGGCCGGCGCAATAAAGGCGGTTTCCGAGAAGCCGACTTCGGCCGCGATGCGCTGCATTTCCCGGGGGGCGGGCAGGTTCTCTCCGATCCAGACGCCTGCGGTGTTGCCGCCGTCGATATGGTTTGTAAAGGCGGTAAGTCGGTGAAGCGATCCTGCCTTCATGTTCTCTCTTTCTGCAGGGATTGTCAAAATTACAACGGCCATCGTTTTTTTGGCAGATGGCTTCCAGGGTCTTTTTTCACGGAACGCAGACCCGTCCTGAAATCACGGATGCGATTTTAGAACGCGCGGATGTAGTAGTTGCGCATCATGCCCATGTCTTCGTGCTCCAGGTTGTGGCAGTGATAGAGAAACAGCCCCGGATAATCGTCGAAGCGGGTCAGAATCCGGACCCGTTCTCCGGGCATGACCAGCACCATGTCCTTTTGTCTATTTTTTCAAAGGAGCCGGGTCCGATCCTTTGCAGCGGGGTGGGTCCGAGAGCCACAGCGCTTCCGGATAGCTTTCCCGTCTCCAGCGCCACCCCAGATCGACGATTTCGCCCGGGATGTTGCTCGTTAAAAACACCTCCAGTACTTTGCCCAGCACGGCCGCCTGCTGGTTGACGTTGCCGGGCTCCCCGAAGGGGTGTCCGAACGGCCACCTCAGATAGACCGCCCGGGGGGGCTTGACCTTCTCGGTATACTCGCGGACGATTGAGACGCTGACGGTGGGGATGCCGATTTCTTCGATGGCCCTTTGGATCAATCCCACGGATTGATTGCAGATCCCTCAAGCGGGTGTCAGCAAGACGGCATCAACCCCATTTTTTTTCAGCAGCGCTGCCGCCTCGGGGGCCGTTTCATGGATCAGCGTTTGCACGTGGAGCCCGTCAATGTGGCCCATGAAGGAGATGTGCTGCTGCGCCACCGCGCCGATGCAGCCGGCGGCGACCATCTCCCTGAGCCGGGCCAGGGGAAGCACCACGTTCAGATCATTCCGGGCGTCTTTGTGGTCGTAGTAGTCGTGGGTGATCGTGTAGTCGGTTTCGATGGTTTCCGCATCGAGAATCCGAAACGAGGGATCTCCGTTTTTGTCTGCCATGTCAAAAGGCGGCTGGTCCCGATGGTGGACGCCGGCAGTGGTGACAATGGCGAATCTGCTTTCTTCCAGCGGCTTGGCAACCTTTGTCCAGGGGACGTCGTCCAGCGACATCGGGTGAAAGGAATCGACGAGTTTGTCGGCCAGCGCAGGGATGCGGGCGGCCAGAAACGAGATGCCCCGGTGAATCGCTCTTTTCAGTGCCACGACCTGTCTCCTGAATTCAGTTGGGTTAAACTCGTTTTGCGTTTTCTTGACGCAGCGATGAGCGGGCAACGGTTTGCGTCAGCATCAAATGCGGTAGAGGTCTTGTCTCGCGTGGCCTGTATTGTACCCAGCCTTTCTGGTATCGTAAAGAAAACAATGCCTGCCGAAATCAAGTGCCGGTTCCGCGCTACACGGAAAGTTCTTTCCGCATCCTTTCGTATTGGTCGCGGTCGAGTTCTCCCCTGGCATAACGGGTTTTCAGGATGTCCAGCGCATCGCAGGTTCTGCCGTCGTTTCCTTCCCTCCGGGTGGCGGCTAGCAGCCAGTTGATCATCAGGATCAGCCCGAACAGGACCAGCCCCCAGAAAATTAGCATCAGGCCGCCCATGCCCCATCCGCCCATACCGCCCATCATGTGGCCGCCATAGCCGTAGCCATAACCGACGCCGGGGACAAATTCCCGGTACAGGAACACCCCGGTCAAAAATAGGACGGATACGACAAGGATGATAATTCCGGTGCGTTTCCTATCGTTCATGTGTTATCTCCCTTTTTCCCGGCGGGGCCATGAAGCATAAGGGGCGCCCCGATCCGAGGCGCCCCTTTATCGGACCGGGGAATTACCGCCAGCAATATCCTGCGCCCGGGCCGTAGTTGCCTCTGCCGGCAAAATCACCCTCGGACTCAGGGGCGATGTCTCTTGTTTTCAGTTGGTAATCAAGCCGTTTCTGGGCCAGTTCGCTTTCCAGCTGCGAAAGCTCTTTTTGAAGATCCTGGACCCGACTGCGATCCGGGTTTTCCTTGGAAAACTCCCGGTGGATCTGCTCGGAGCGATCGTAGATCTGGTTTCGCAGATCGCGGGTCTCCCGGTAGAATGATTCCCGGGCGGCTTCGAGCCGGTCGGCCTGTTCCTGGGTTAGACCGGCGCTTTCCCGGTCCCTTCCCCATCCCATGTGATGCCCGTAGCCCATCATGCCCGGTCCCATCATATGCCCGTAGCCGTAGCCGGGTCCCATCATGTGGCCGCCGTAACCATATCCGCCGAATCCGCCATGGGCAAAAGCCAGGCCTGCCGCACCGAGGGTAAGGATGAATGCCGTAATCGACAGTTTCTTTGCGATTCCATTCATTGGGTGTTCCTCCTTGTTCGTTGGTTCGTGGTGGATTCCTGCCCCTTTGCAGGGGCCGGATGAATTGTTTGACATTTGTTTCTCGCACAGAATATGCCACATTGTGGTACTTATGGGCATAAGACATGATAAGATATTGATTTTATATATAAAAAAATTTTATCTGAGGCGTGTGGCACCGGTGTGAAAGACAGGCACGAGGCCGGATCAAACAAAAGCCGGGTAAAAACTACCCGGTCCGAGGAAGTCCTGTCGCGAAAACCGGGTGAAATTTACCCGTTTTCAGGAGAAGGGCGAAGGGGCTTCCCAAACCACATCTCCATCAGGATCAGGATGGATTCGATGACAAAGACGACGGCAAAGAGGGCGCCGCCCGGGATGTGGAGCCAGAAAAAGGCCGGGTGGACGAAAATTTTCAGCCACACCGAGGCCAAGTCGACGAGGATGCCGGCAAACGGCAGAACGATGAGCCAGGTGCGCAAGGCGGCGGAGCGGTCGAGAAAAAACGTCAGGACGCCCATTGCGATGAAAATCCCGCTCATCCCGAAGAGGTGGATATGGGTGAATTTCAGGGCGAAAATGAACTCTTCGGTTTCATAGAAGGCCTGTTCAGGCGCTGTCGCCGGTGCGGCGGCAAACAGGTCGCCCCGCTTGGGGGCCGGGGATGATTCGGGCATTTCCATGGCTTTTTCCGGCTCGGAGCTCTGCTGCGCGAAGAACGTCGGGATGATGTCATGGACGATGATCTGGCCCAATGCACCCAGCATGCCGATGCCGAGCATGATCACGATCCCCGTTGCCAGGGCCTTTGCCGGAATGGGCCAGCGGCTCATTACCAGCCTGGTCGGGTTCGTGTGCCTGCTTTCAGATGTCATGGGCTGATTTCCTCTTTCCTATGCGATTTGCTTTCGAACGACATTTACACCGAGGGTCATTTTCCGGTGAAATTCGAACCGGCATATTCTCCGTTCCCGTCGAAGAAGATAAACAGGCTTTCCGGATCGCCTTCCTTCCGGGAAAAGGAGACCACGGTTTCGTCTCCCTGCATCCTGATCTCCACCCGTTTCAGGCCGGTTTCCCAGGACTCTTCGATTTTTCCGGAGGCCACCAGCTTGTCTTAGAGGGCCACCCCATTGTCCAGGGCTTTCAAGGCGGTGAAAGATGATTCGCCGTGGCCGCCCGGGCTGTGGGCCAGAGCGGGACCGACGAAAAAAAGCGCAAGGGCGGCGGCACAGAAAACCGTCATGATTCGGTTTGCTGAAAATATTCTCATTGGGCTCATTGGAAATCCTCCCTTTCGGTCGTATCTGTTTCAAACTGAGGCACGGATAATTCCTACAACTTTACCCTAATGCAGTATCGGAGGCCTGCAAGGAACGCCCCTTTTTCCGAGGACGCCGGCGATCGGTACATTTTTATACAGCCCGGTTTGCCGGTTCATGCCCCTGGCAAGAAAAATATACGTGATTATGGTAAATTTATAGAAGTACCACAAAGTGGCATAAATTGTGCGTTGGATGACAAGACAAACGGTTTTGACCGGATTTTACGGTGAATCCAGCCCGGCCGGTGGCCGAGCCGGGATTCAAGATTTCAGGTTCAAGATTCACCGGAAGGAGTCTTATGCGAGCCCCGCTGCTGGTCGTTGGGGCGGTCAGTTTGTTCCAATGTGAAACTTCCGTCGAAGCCTCAGCCTGTGTAGTGAACGGCTTGTCATGAGCACAGTCGAATGGTCTCCGTGCCGTTCACAGCGGCACGACACGGAGGTCGTGCCCTGCGAAAAACCCCGGCTTTGGGAGAAGTTTCATACGAGGACCAGAGGAAAGGCGGTGCGAAAATGACCGAAAGGATCGGATGGGTGGTCAGCGTATTCGACAACCAGACCGCAGAAGTGATGACAGACAAGAAAAGCGCTTGCGGCGGATGCGCAAACACCCGAGGCTGCAAGTCATGCCTCTCTGGGGGCGACAAGGTGGTTGCCGTGGTTCGGAACGAACCCCATGCCCGCCCCGGGGATCTGGTGGTGATCGAACACACGAAGGCTGCGCTCTGGCACAGTGCGGCACTGTTCTATCTCTTGCCGGTCATCGGACTGATGACCGGCGCCTTTGCCGGCCTGGCAGTTGCCGGAGGCTGGGGGCTCGATGAATCGGACGGTGCGGTCCTTTTCGGACTTTTCGGGCTGGCTGTCGGATTGCTGACCGTATTTTTTGTTTCCCGGTCGGCGTATGCAAACAAGCGCCTGGTGCCGCGGATCATCAGGATTGCCGAGCGGGGAGGCGGACGGTCTCAAGCCGTCATCCAGCGGGTTCCGGCGTCTCCTGCCCGGTCCTGCTGCGGCTGAGCCGCCTGGGGAAGCGCCGGCAGACGATCGGAGCGGGCAAAATACATCCCGATCCTTCCGAGGATACAGGATCGACGGGATACGCCGCGCTCCGGCACGGCATTATGGTAGAAAAAAAGACCAGAGCATCGCAATTCGAAAGGAAGAATGTCATTTATGGGGGAGACGCCGACAAATCCGCTGTTTTCCACCGGCAGCGTCATCGACGAGCTGCTGGTGGACAAGCAAAACACGAACGTGCAGTTCCTGGGACATAAATTGTGAAGATCCCGGCTGCCGTTTCTTCTGCGTTTTCGCCTCGATATGCGGGTGTCCCAACCCGGACTATCGGGATTTTCAGTAGGGGACCGGATAAATAATGATTATCAGTCAATATGAATCAGAAAGCCGATCGGCCTTTTAAGGCCCTGAAACAGCAGGAGGAAAAAAGATGAGCTACTACATGGCGCGACGCAGCCGGCAACCGTTCGAAGAGGTGCTGAAACGGGTCCAAAGCGCCCTGGCCGAAGAAGGGTTCGGCGTGCTGACCGAAATCGATGTCCGGGCCACGCTGAAAAAAAAGCTCGATGTAGATTTTCGCAACTACCGCATTCTTGGTGCCTGCAATCCCCCCTTTGCCTATAGGGCGCTGCAGACGGAAGACAAGATCGGCACCATGCTGCCATGCAACGTCGTGGTCCAGCAGATCAGCGATGAGGAGGTGGAGATCGCCGCCGTCGACCCTGTTGCCTCCATGCAGGCTGTAGAAAATCAAGCGCTTGAGCCCATTGCGGAAGAAATCCGCGAAAAGCTGGGTGCTGTCGTGGCCCGTGCGAGCGGATGAGGCTGAAAAATACCTGCTGAAACGATGATGACTTTCCTGAAACGCGACGAGAATCGTGCTACAAAAACAATTCGGAACCGCTACGACCGGCTTTCCTTTTCGATTTGCTGAATCCCGTCGCCGTGCGCCTGAGCGGCGCCAATATCAACCGCCGCACGGTGAAAAACGGTAAAAAGCCGGCTGGCAGATTACCAGGATTGAAAACCTTTCTTCGGACATTGTCCGATGGATCGAGGCAACCCCATAGGTGGTCTCATTTAGAGCAGAGGCCGCGGCGTTTTTCTCCCTTTCCCTGAGCGGCGGGGAGCCGGTTTCCTTCACATCGCATCACTTGGCGATTTTCAGGAATTTGGCGTTGATGGCGACGATCACCGTGCTCAAGGACATCAGGACCGCCCCAATGGCCGGAGACAGCAGCACGCCGTAGGAATACAGGACGCCTGCCGCAAGCGGGATGGCAAATGCATTGTATCCCGTGGCCCAGGCCAGATTCTGGAGCATCTTGCGATAGGTGGCCCGGGAAAGGCCTAAAATGGCGACGGCGTCCAGCGGGTTGCTGTGAACGAGGATGATGTCCGCTGTCTGGACCGCGACGTCGGTCCCCGCGCCGATGGCGATGCCGACATCGGCCTGGGCCAGTGCAGGGGCGTCATTGACGCCGTCTCCGGTCATGGCCACGATCAATCCCCTGCCCTGGACCTCCTTGACTTTTTCCGCTTTGTCCTTTGGCAGCACTTCGGCAAAATATTCGTCCAGGCCGATCTCGTCTGCAACCCACTTGGCTACCTGATGATTGTCTCCGGTCAGCATCATGCACTGAATGCCCATCTCTTTCAGCTTGGAGATGGCCTCCTTGGATTCGTCCCGGATGATATCGGCAAGCGCGACGGCGCCTTTGACATCGCCGTCGACCAGGACAAACACCACCGTTTTCCCCTGGGAATTGAAGTTTTCGATCCTTTCGTCTTCCACAGGATAATCGTTTTCCTTGAGATAACCAGGACTCACGACCTTGACATCCCTGCCGTCGACTTTTCCCTGGGCCCCCTTGCCCGGTATCGATTTGAAGTCTTTCACCTGCGGGGGATTTTCCACGGCGGCGGAGATCCCTTGGGCGATCGGGTGCTCCGAATTCGTTTCGATGGCCGCGGCGTATCGCAGAAGGCTGTCTTCGTCCATTCCATCGGAAAGGGAAATGACATCTGACACGCCGAATTCTCCCTTGGTGAGCGTGCCGGTCTTGTCGAAAATAATCGCCTGGATGTTTCGGCCCCTTTCAAAGGAGGCCCGGTCCCGGATGAGAAGACCGTTCTTGGCGGAAAGCGCCGTGGAGACGGCGACCACAAGCGGTACGGCCAGCCCAAGGGCGTGGGGGCAGGTGATGACCATCACGGTGACGGTCCGCTCTAGGGAGAAGGCGAAATCCCTGCCCATCACCGCCAGCCAGACGAGCAGGGTGACCCCGCCGGCGGTCAGCGCAATAACCGTCAGCCACAGCGCAGCGCGATTGGCCAGGTCCTGGCTCCTGGACTTGCTCTGCTGGGCTTCTTCGACCAGGTTGACCATCTGGGACAGGAAAGAATCCTTGCCGGTCTTTTTGACTTCGGCGGTGATCGAGCCTTCGCCGTTGACGGCGCCTCCGATCACATCGGCACCGACCTGCTTTTCCACCGGCTTGGATTCCCCGGTGAGCATGGCCTCGTTGACCGAGCTTTCGCCTTCCACCAACTCGCCGTCGACCGGCACTTTTTCCCCCGGCTTGATCAGCACGCGGTCTCCGGGCTGAAGGTCTTCGATCGGCACATCCTCGGTGCTTCCGTCATCCATGACTTTGTGGGCGTCAGAGGGCATGAGCTTTGCCAGCTCCTCCAGGGCCCGGGAGGCGCCCATGACCGACTTCATCTCGATCCAGTGGCCCAGGAGCATGATGTCGATCAGGGTGGCCAGCTCCCAGAAAAAGACCTTTCCTTTCAAACCGAAAACCACCACACTGCTGTACCCGTAGGCGGTGGCAATGGCCACGGCGATCAAGGTCATCATCCCGGGCTGCTTTTTTTGCAGCTCGTCGAAGAGCCCGGTAAGAAAGGGCCAGCCGCCGTAAAAGAACACAAACGAGGAAAGTACCCACAATATGTAGATATCGCCGGGAAAACCGAGCGCCTGTTTGAACCCGAGAAAGGACTGGATCATCGGAGACAGGGCCAACATAGGAACCGTCGCCCCCAAAGAGATCCAGAAACGCTTTCTGAAGTCGGCCACCATGTGGGCGTGGTGGCCGCCTCCCTCGTGTTTCCCGTGCCCCTGCGAAGATTTGTGCCCCTCTTGTTTCATCGACTGGTGGTCGTGAGCATTCGTGTTTTGGTCATCGGAGCTTGTACCTCCAGAGGATCGTTGCCCACCCTGCCGATGTTTTTCCTCTTCTGTCATGGATGTTTACCCATTCGTATGAAAATACCCCGAAAGATCGGCCATTGAATACCCTCGGGGAAGCCCATCGTCCCGCGCCGAGCATCGCTGATCCGGCCGGATCAGGCCCTTTCGCTGTTTGAGGCCCCCGCTGTTTGGGGGCCGAGTTCGAAAGGGCCCCGGCCGGATCTGCGACGCGCAGGAAAAAGCGGGGCGCAGGGCGCCTTTTCTTTCTTGTCCGGCATAGCTGAAAGCGAAGCCGGATGGTTACTTTTCTTTGGGCGAGCA
>Ga0272443_10001964_pt1 | contig 27761 bp, 14 predicted proteins | sample SSMAcet12_FD_193581 | JGI IMG/M metagenome (GOLD analysis project Ga0272443, IMG submission 193581) | Marine sediment archaeal communities from Little Sippewissett salt marsh, Falmouth, MA, United States - SSM-Acet-12 | ecosystem: Environmental > Aquatic > Marine > Wetlands > Sediment ... | reverse complement strand
ATAAAGGCACCACAGTTCTTGGCATCCAGTACAATGCGATCAGGGCGACCTGCAAAACAATCAATCCGATTTCAGGATCCAGGGAGAGGCCTATGTCCGGAGGGTGGCCGTCAGGCGGGGTGCGGAAACTCCCGGATTACCAGAAATCACTGTGCTATATGTCATTCCAAGGGCGCCTGAAAGTCCCACCGTAACAGGACCAAAGGCAGGTGCTGAATCTGGCTACCAGCTTGCATATCGCCAGCACAATTCTCACCTCCGGATTCCCAAAGAAATGATCCCTTTGATTATGGAATTAAATGCCTGCATCGCCGTCCTAAATGCTGGAAGTGAACAGTAAAGCAAAAAGCTAGAAATGAACCCTTATGGGATTGTGAATCACGTATTTTCTCATCAACAATCCTAGGGGGGTACTCTTAAACAGAGAATTAATCTTCCCAATTATCCATCTGTTAATTCTTTATTAATACTTTATTTATCCGACCCATCTAAATTGTTCACAGATCATGCTGGTAAGAACCTCAAGCTTGCAGATGATCCGAAAACCAAACTGGCTAAAACTATATCCATGAAGAAATCCCTTTTCTTTTTGTGTGTCGTATTTTGGGGAACTTTATCTGCAATTGCCCAGCGGGGACTCATTACAGGTACGGTTGTGGACGAGACCGGAACATCGATCCCCGGGGTGAGTGTTTCCGTAGAGGGAAAGACCATAGGGACCATCACCAATAATGAGGGTGCGTTTTCCCTGGATGGAGTCACCCTGGGAGATGTCGTCGTTTTTTCTTTTGTCGGAATGGAGACGCAGCGCATTGAAGTCACCAGCCTCGACCAGGTCATAAATGTTAATATGCAAAGCAGTGTAGTAGGTTTGGATGAGGTGGTAGTTGTAGGCTACGGTGAACAGAAGAAAGAGAGCCTGGTCGGTGCCATCGGAACGGCGCAGGGCGAAGAAATCAGGTCCCAGGGAAATGTAACGAACCTGAAAGATGCACTGACCGGGGTGATCCCGGGTATGGCTGTCATGTCTACCTCAGGCCTTGCAGGAGGAGGAGATGAAAGAGTCTACCGGGAAACGGAGATCCTGATTCGCGGTAAAGGTACATGGAACAATTCATCTCCTTTGATCCTGGTGGATGGGGTTGAACGCGAAATCAATGACATTGACATCAACGATGTGGAGAGTATATCCGTATTGAAGGATGCTTCTGCCACTGCGGTATTTGGTGTGAAAGGGGGAAACGGGGTCATTCTGATTACCACCAAACGCGGTGTGGAGGGCAAAGCGCAATTCACCCTGGAAGGTGAATATTCGATGGAGACCTGGAGTAAGATCGTTGAGCCGGCCAGCCTGGTAGATGCCATCGACGCCTTTAATTATGCAGTTGAACGGACCCGTAGAATTGACGGATCAGCCGGACTAAATTATTACTACTCTGACGAGGTGATTGGTTACTATCGTGACGGGACCTATCCCTACGCCTATCCCAATAATGACTGGCTGGATATCATTTTCAGGGATTTCACCCAATCATACCGCTTAAACGGGAGTGTACGCGGAGGTACCGAGCGATTAAAATACTTTGCCAACGCAGGCTACAATCGTGTGGGCGATCTTTTTAACGGTACGGATGTTGGACGCGGTTATCAGCCTGGTTACAGCTATGACCGGATCAACATTCGATCCAATTTTGATGTAAGGTTGAGCGGTACAACCAATCTGAAAGTGAATGTCTATGGGATACAGACCTTCCAGAACTCCATTCCGGGGTACCGGCTAAACAGCATTTATGATGCCATCAGCGGGTACCCCCCGAACGCCATGGTCCCTGTCTATGAAGATGGCGTGTATGGCGCCAGGAATTATGCGCTGAATGCATTCAATCCTTTATATGAATTAAATACCAGTGGTCTGCAAGCCCGGAATACCACCACCATTAATATGGATTATACACTTGAGCAAGACCTTAAATTCATTACACCCGGACTGAAGATTTCAGCCAAACTGGCGTACGATAACAGGTTTGAAGCCACAGGTCTTGAGGTCAGGGATGACGGAGTTCTGACCAAAACCATTGATCCGAATTTTTATCTGAACGGCGGATATTATGATGAAGAGGAAGAGACTTATCGGTTAGCCAATGGGGAGCCAACTGATATGTTATTTCCCACAACGGTATGGGATGTAGGCGGAGGAGGTGCTACAGGAGCAGGATTTGGCTGGATAGAGCAGCCCACCACTTTTAATGCACCCAGTGGAAATGCCGGTTCTACCAGACGTAATCTTTATTATGAAGTCCGGTTGAATTATGCACGCTTGTTCGGACTGCACGATCTGACCGGGACAGCGGTGTTCAGCCGGCAGGAGGAAGTCAGGGGAAGCGACTGGCCGGGAAAACGCGAAGACTGGATCGGACGTGTCACCTACAATTTTGACCGCCGGTATTTCCTTGAAGTGAATGGTGCCTACAATGGATCTGAGAAATTTGGTCCCGGCTACAAATTTGATCTGTTCCCCTCCGTGGGAGCAAGCTGGATGCTCAGCAATGAACCCTTTATTAAGAATGCATCCATCCAATGGCTCGAGCGATTAAAAATACGTTATTCCTGGGGACTGGTCGGGAACGATCGCGTGAACGCAGGTGGTCAGTGGCCCTATGTAACTGTATGGGAGTTATTTACCAATGCCATTGACGACCTGGGGAGCAATGATACACCCACCGTAATAGAAGAATCACTTTTCGGCTATCCATTCTCCGATTACGATGGATATTTAAGGACCTCGGAAGGAACTCCGGGGAATCCCGACCTTCGGTGGGAGACTGCCAGGAAGCAGAATCTTGGGGTGGATATCGGATTGTTCAAAAACAGGATCTCGATGGCAGTGGATCTCTGGAACGAATACCGTTACGACATGCTGATTGCCGCAGATCAGCGCCAGGTACCTTCAGTCAGTGGCGTTCCGACTTTTGCCGCAGCAAACCTGGGGGAGGCTTCTTCCCGGGGTATGGAGTTCGAGGTGACCTATCGGAACACTGTTGCAAATGTTTTCAATTACTGGGTCAAGGCGAACTGGTCGGTGGCAAGAAGTGAAGTGATCTTTAAAGAGGATCCGCCACTGACACCAAGTTACCGGGCTGAAGAAGGATTTCCCCTGAACCAGACAAGGACCTCCATCGCTTCAGGAATCATAAATAGCTGGGATGATCTCTATTCCACATCAGGATCCTCAACCGGAGGACAGAATGAACAGCGTATGCCCGGTGATGTGGCACTGATTGATTTTGATGCCGACGGGCTCTACGAGAGCTCGGATGATGTGGTTCCGTACGGATATCCGGTATATCCCCAGAACAACTACGGCATATCCCTCGGGGGGGACTACTGGGGTCTGGATTTTTCCATTCAGTTTGTAGGAGCCTACAACGTGACACGAAATATCAGTGATTCAAAGTTCGATTTTGAAAGAGCCTTCATTCCTGAATATTTGCTTGACAGATCCTGGACGTACAACCAGACTGATCCGGACTATCCTGCGATCAGCAGGGGATCGAAATGGGATCCGGTCGGACACTATCAGCGGTATGACGGTTCATTCTTGCGGATCCAGTCTGCCCAGATCGCATACAGCCTGCCGGCCAACTGGTCCAAAAGAATTGGTATGGCAAACATACAGTTCTATGTGAACGGAAGAAATCTCTGGATGTGGTCGCTCATGCCGGACGACGGTGTTGGAGCAAACCATGACCTTAAAAACTATCCGACCAAGAAGCAAGTGAATTTTGGCGCAAGAATACAATTCTAAACGAAGGACGATAAAAATACATGCCATGAAGAATAGTGCATTTCTTTTCGTATTGATCGTGGGACTGATTCTTTCATTCACGGGCTGTGAAAAGTACCTCGAAATTCCGGTGGAGGCCGGATTGACCGAGGACGACATATTTTCCACCTACAAGAATTTTCAGGGATTCCAGGACCAGCTGCCTGTAATGATGAAGGACTATACCAGGGGCGGGGCCAGGCGCGTTCATTCCCTTGGCGGAGAGTGCGTGGCCTATGCAGGCTTTTCCGTCACCAAGGCGAACCTGGGTCTTTATGCCCGGGCCGGGGGTGGACTGATGGACGCCCATTCCATATTTTTCCCGCATAATGAGGGATCTTCACACGAGGGTGCGAATTTCGGACTTTACTCACACATGTGGAAAGCGGTCCGGATTGCCAATATCTGCATTGAGAAGGTCAATGAAGGGGCACCGGTGGAAGCCACCCCCGAACAGCGGAACTGGTTGAAGGGGCAGGCACTGTTCTACCGGGCTTTCTGGCATTACGAATTTGTCAGAATATGGGGCACCATACCTTATGTGGATACCCTTATTGCCAACGGGTCTGAATATGATTACATGGAGCGTCACTGGTCCTATGAAAAGAATGGCAAGACATACAATGACTGCCAGGCTGTATTTGAACATATCATAGACGATATGGAAGAAGCAGCAACACTTTTGCCCTCCGTATGGCCTGATCCCATCATCAATTGGGGACGCCCGACCAGGCTTGCTGCACTTGGGTATGTGGCCAAGGCGCTGCAGAACTCAGCCAGTCCCCTTTTCAATGAATATTCGACAGGTGTAGCGGATTATGATGATGAACTCCTGTCACGTTGTGTTGTGGCCTGCGAGACGGTCATCGAAGAAGCCAAGAGCATCATAGGCCGGCAACCTCCGGGTATGCCCCAGGTAAATGCAGACGGACTGACGAATTTTGAGGATTACCAACGGATATTTGTTTTAGCGGACGGAGGCATTCAGCCCGGCACGCCGGAAGTACTCTGGAAAAAGCCCACAGATGCTTTCGGGGCAGTAACGGTCAGGCAAACTGCCGGACGGGCATACGGCGACTTCAACCTGACGAACCAGGACGGGGCGCAGGGTAACTGTCAGTATGCCGATAAATTTGAGATGGCAGATGGAACCCGTTACAGGCCCGAATACGATCAGGATGCCACACGCAGGTGGAAAGGCCGTGATCCCCGGTTTTACAAAGTATTCTATGTTCATGGAGATACGGTGGGAACAAAGGTGGTGAATCAGGCATGGAGGGTGCGGGCCAAGGAATTCAACTGCTTTATCGTACGCAAATATTTTGCCGATGGTGTGAACAATCCTGACTATGAAGGCAATGGTTATGCCACTCCCTACCTGCGTCTGGCCGATATTTATCTAAGCTATGCCGAAGCAGCATACGAACTCAGCAATGATTATAATGCAGTTCCGGCAGGTGGAACGATGTCAGCAGCAGATGCCCTGAACATCGTCAGGTCAAGAGCTGGCATGCCGGATGTAGCAACCACTCTGGGGACCATAGGCGATTACGACTATTTGATACCGGCGTCTGAGGAGGATGCATATGCCGGCAACGTGGATCCCTTCCGGGTGCTTTATCGCAATGAACGTGCCGTAGAACTGGCATATGAAGGGCAATACTGGTATGATATCCGCAGATGGAAAATCGCACATTATAAGGACGGAACTCCCATTCAGATCCTGAAATTCGACCTGGTCGGAGGCAATGCAGATGTGTCGAATCCCATAGACGATGAAAATGTAGTGCGCATCAAGGCCCCAGACAGTGGAAATTTTGTGTTCAAGGAACCCCACTACTGGATGCCTTTCCTTGATGAAGATGTCTTTTTTGCTGAATCCTGGGAGCAGAATCCAGGATGGTAATTGTTTAACCCTAACTGGTAAGAAAATAACAGCAAGATGAATATCACGAGATTATTTTCAAGTTTGATCATGTCCGCGGCATTGTTCGGACTGCTTTCTGCCCAGGAGGCTCAGGAGGAATCACCGGGTGTATCCAGTGCAGACGGCTCAAGAGCTAAAGCCGATAATACAGTTAATCTGCATTTTTATGAAACTGCGAAGGACAGGATCACAGGGTCAGTTAGTGTGGTGGATGCCCAGCAGGAGTTTATCAAAGATTCGAGGACGAACATCGCGTCCGTAATAAACGGAAAGGTTGTCGGACTCTTTGATGCCTATAATACCTGGGGAACCGGCGATGCCGTGGTGGTCATTGACGGAGTACCTCAAGATGCATTCTACTATAACAATCTGAATATGATGGAAGTAGAGTCCATCGTAATATTAAAGGACGTCATCTCCAAAGCCATATATGGTGCATTGGGTGATCAGGGTGTCATTCTGATCAATACAAAAAGAGGAACACCCGGAGAGACACAGATCAGGGTGAGTGCGCAACATTCCATCTCCAAGGCACGGGCGCTGCCAAATTTTCTGAATGCGGCAGATTACATGGAAAAATACAACGAAGCGCTTGAAAATGACAGACTGGATCCAATTTACAGCCAGGAGGACATCGATATCACGCGTAGCGGGGAGTCTCCGGCATTATATCCTGACAACGATTTTTATACGACAGATTACCTGCGGGATTTCAGGAACAGTACCAATGTGATTTTTGACCTGACCGGTGGAAATCAAAATGCCCAGTACTATATAAACACAGAGTGGGCAAAGGATAACGGTTGGCTGAGCACGGAGATACCTGATATCAATAATTATTTCAATTTCAGGGGTAATCTTGACTTTAAGATCAATGATTACATGAAAATGAGCGTTCAGGCTGTGGCAAGGATGGCCATCAATGACGGGCCGAATGTATCGATTGCAACGGGCGAAGATGATTTCTGGGATAAATTTGCAAACATCAAACCCAATGCATATCCGGTATCGTGGGATCCCCACCTGATCCAGGATGAGGCTACCAGGGACTTTGTGCTTGCTGAAGCCAATTTACGCGACGGCAAGGTCCTGGGAGGAAACTCCACCTATGCAAACAACCAGATCCTTGGAGAACTGGTCCAGAACGGAAGGATGAATTACAGGCAAACCCTAGCCCAGTTCGGCGGCAACCTGGATGTGGATTTGAGCTTCATCACACCGGGGCTGTCTGCCAAAGGATATGCCGGAATGAATTTCTTTAATACCCTCTTTACGGAACAGTCCTATGACTACGCCATCTACGAGCCAGTAGTAGATTCGCTGGGCATCCTGGACACGGTATTCATCCATGGAGAGGATGTACCCCGCGACCAGTATAATACGAATAACGACAGATCCTCCTACTATCGTGATGTGACGTATTACGGAAGCCTTAGCTATGACAGGAGTTTCGGAATGCACGATATATCCGCCATGGCCCTGCTGTATGGAAATGTATTAACCACCGAGGGAGCATTTCAGAGACAGGTCTTGCTCCATTACGGTGTGGTTGCGAATTACACATTCAATAAGAAGTATGTGCTGGAGGGATCACTCATGAATATCGGCACTAAAAAGCTGCCGGAGGGTAACAATTTTGAACCCGCACTTTCCGCGGGGGTCGCATGGATCGTTTCCGAAGAAGGTTTTATGAACAATGTATCGGTGATCAATCATCTTAAACTGAGGGCATCGTATGGCATTTCAAAAAATGATAACTGGGGAAACAGCAATGAGGCTTACTACAGATATGCCAATACATTCACCAGAGAACGTAACTTCAATTACTCGAACGATGGCCGTGACAACAATGAAACGGTATTCTCCACAGCTTCAAATGAGCTCGCTCTTCAAAAGCGGGAAGACATTTCCGCAGGAATTGATGCCGTTTTGCTGAACAATTCACTCCACATGGAACTGGGCTGGTTCCAGAGCCATTCCATCGGAAACCTGACCCGCATGACATTCACCTATCCGCAGGTTCTGGGTTTTGAGGACCTGGTGTATGAGAATTTCAACAGTGACAGGACCACAGGAATTGAATTTGGATTGGATTACACCTACAGGGTTTCAGATGATTTCTATGCCACCATTGGAGGAAACGTGATGAATATCAACCCGGTCATCACGAAAATAGATGAGCCCATTTATGAGGGCGTAAATGAGGCCCTTACCAGGGAAGGGACCGCCACAGATGCCATGTGGGCCCTGGTTGCCGACGGGCTTTATGGTGAAAGCGATTTTAATCCGGACGGGTCCCTTGTCGATGGGCTGCCGGTGCCCGCATTCGGATCCGTTCAGCCGGGCGATATCAAGTATCTGGACCAGAACGGTGATGAAATGATTGACCAGCTGGACCAGCGAATTGTGGGCCATGGCAGGCGCACACAATACAGCGCCTATCTGGACTTCCGCTTCAGGAATATTGGTTTCTATATTCTTGGGGTAGGCAGGCTTGGAGATTCCGGCACCCGGAATGAATCCGACGGGAATGATGTGGAAGAAGGGTATTTCCAGGTGATCGGTAATGTGAAGTATTCAGAATATGCGCTGCAGGCATACGGACCAGGTAATTTGGATGTCAATGCCATTCATCCCCGGTTGACGACCAGGAGCGGCGGGAACAATGACCGCAACTCGAGTTTCTGGGTGTTTGGGAACAATTCGTTTATCATTCCGACTGTACAGCTGACCTATCATTTTGATGGAGGAAGTGCCATCCCTTTTCTGAAGGATTCGCAGCTTTATCTGAGGGGAAGCAACCTTGCTGTATTTAACGAAAATAAAGCCTTTACGGAAGTGAATCCGTATGGTGCTCCAAGAACCAGCAGTGTGGTCATGGGCATTATCGCCTCATTTTAGGAGGAAAAACAGATGATAAACTATACTGAAATGAATAGATTTACATATGGTTTTCTCAGGATATCGATACCAGTGCTTTTGCTTTCCAGTTGTGAGCTTCTGGAACCGGATGTCTCCAATGTATATAAGCTGGAGGATGTAAAGCGTTTTACCAATTACGCTGAGGGTCTGCTTCTGAAGGCCTACCTGGATCTCCCTCAAAATCATTCCAACTTCAACCTGGCATACGGCAGTGACGATGCTGTAACCAATAACCAGGAAGCGGGTGTAAAAAATGCCAACGAAGGTGGGTGGTCATCCAACGCTAATCCGTTTTCAGTTTGGGACAATGCATATGAGTGCATCACTTACATCAATACATTTTTAGAGGAGACCACTGAAATTGACTGGTATTGGGAATTTGAAAATGTAAGCGAAATGTATGCAAAAAGACTCAGGGGAGAAGCATACGGCTTGCGCGCATGGTACTATTTTACACTATTGCAGGCTCATGCAGGCAAGGGAGCCAATGGAGAAATGCTTGGAGTTCCCATTGTTGATCATGTGCTTGATCCCGGCAATCCGGAAGATTATGAGATCCCGCGATCATCATTTGACGAGCTGGTCGACTTCATATTAACGGATTGCGATAGTGCCATTGCCTTATTGCCTGACAGGTATGAAGACATCGGGGACAGTTATTACAACCTGGGATATGGATCGGATTTTACGAACAGGATCAATGGATTGGCTGTTCGCCTGATAAAAACCAAAACACTATTGTATGCCGCCAGTCCCGCATACGCAGAAGGTTCATCATATACCTACCAGCAGGCTGCAGAATCGGCTGCAGAAATTATGGATCTGAACGGAGGACTCAGCAATGTAACGCTGGAGAATCAGAATCACCTGCAATTCTACAGCAACAATGACGTAGCACAGGGTAATTCGCATCCGGAAGTGTTCTGGTATTCTTCACGGAGGAACATTAACGGATGGGAGCGGGAAAATTATCCTCCATCCTGGTATGGTGAAGCAAATACCAATCCGACCCAGGAACTTGTGAATGCTTTCCCGCTGGTCACCGGAATCCCGGTCGATCAGGGTAAAATCAATTCTTCTAATCCATATTCAGGTCGCGATCCCAGACTCTCGATGTATATTCTTTACAATGGATCAACCTTTATTAGAAACCCAGGTACAGCAACAGCCGATACACTTACCATCAATACAAAAGCAGGTTCACAGGATGCCATAGGCAGCGCGGATCCAAATCGGTCGTTGACTGGCTATTACCTGAGGAAATTCATGAATTTGAACGTCAATGTGAATCCCGCAGTTAATTCCAGTGGTGTACATTATTATGTATATGCGCGCTACACTGACGTTCTGCTCATGTTTGCCGAAGCGGCGAATGAGGCTGTGGGACCTGATGCCGAAATTGGAGGATATACATCGAAAAATGTGATCAACGCGATCCGACGAAGGGCGGGTATTACCACCCCGTTTTACATTGACTTTGCCATAAGCCAGGGAACTTTCCCCGAACTGATCAAGAACGAGCGCCGACTTGAGATGTGCTTTGAAAATCAGCGTTTCTGGGACCTTAGACGTTGGAAAATGGTCGATGAGATGCGTGCTCCCGTACATGGCGTACAGGTCTCAGCTGACGGAACTGAATATACCTATGTGGAGGTGGAGCAGCGAAATTACCAGGACCATCAGGTCTATGGTCCGATCCCCTACGGTGAAACCTTGAAATATGAGCTGATCCAGAATGAAGGCTGGAACTAAAATATCAACAAGACATGAAAAAGATAATTAGCCTATTATTTACAGGAATTCTCCTATGCTCATGTACGAACAGGGACATTGAATTTGATGATTACGATTATACAACGGTCTATTTCCCATTTCAAATGCCCATACGAACCCTTATTCTTGGCGACGAATCGGTTGGTAATAATGCCATCGACCTGGAAAAGGCATTCACCATTGGCATCACAATGGGAGGTGTATACGTTAACAAGAAGGACAGGGTAGTGACCATAGCCTATGCTCCCGAGCTTGCTGAAAACATTATCAACACGGCAACCGGAGACACCTTGCTTTTGCTGCCCGAATCATATTATAATGCTGAATTCCTTACCGAAGCCCAGGTAGATCTGATCATTCCTGCCGGGGAGTTCAGCGGGAAGACGCGTGTGCAGTTGAATGATGCCTTCTTTCAGGATCCGCTGAGCGCCGGATTTCGCTATGTCATTCCACTTCGAATAACGGATGCTGTTTCTGATTCTGTCCTGAGTGGAGAAGTAGCATCTGGAGTGCTGCGGGATACGGCCGATGTGAGAAAAGCTGATCATTGGAAAACATTACCCAAGGATTACACCCTGTTTGGCATTAAATATATCAATGCAGCCCATGGCTACTATCTTTACAGGGGCCAGCGATTGAATCTGACAACCAATGATACCACAACCTATTCCGAAAGGTTTCTTACCGATAATGTGGCAGCCCTTCTTGCCACAACATCCTTGACGGAAAATATTATGGATCATGCAGCGGGAATGGCCACAGATAAAAGCTACCGCATGAAGCTGATTTTCGATCATGTCAATCAGGATGTTGTGGTATCCCAAGTTGACACCACAACGGCTGATGTTAGTGGAAGGGGGATTTATTATTCAAAGGACGACAATGAAGCGGAGTCTTACAACGGGAACAAACACCGGACCATTTACCTGGACTACATATACAACGACGGAACGGATGATTTCCAGGTGAAGGACTCACTGGTCTTTATCGATACGGATGTGACATTTGAGGAATACACCGTGACCATCTTTAAACCATAAACACTCTATGACATATTGTAATCTCTCACTAAGAAATTGATTGAACCAAAACGTTAAATTTTAAACAACTCTATTATGAAAAAACGACTACTTGAAAAAGCCCTTGCTGCTTTCTTTATGGTGGCAGCAAGTGCATGTTTCGTAAATCTGCAGGCACAGGTAAATCTGAGTTTTGCACAAGACTCGGCAGACATCGGAAGTGGTACCACAGGCACTATCGGGCCACTGACCCTGCATTTTACGATTGACGATGTGGGTACTATTTCCCTTGATGCCTTCTCAGCAAATAAAGATTCTCTTGTAATGGGAGTTGTGGATCTCTGGGACAGTGACAGCGTGGGGACTACCGATGTAGCATCTATCTTTGGCTATTCTTTCTCGCTAGTGGCAACACCTGAAGGAGGAGATCGATTACAATCCAGAGCATCTTATGGAGGCGGACTTGGTGTCCGGGGCAAAAACCAGTGGCGTGTTGATAATGCAGGAACGGAATTCATTCACTTTCAATTACTTGGCGAGGTAGGCCTGGAATTCACCCAGTTTGCATATAATTCTGCAAACAGCGGTCTCTATGGTCAACCCAACTTCAGGTTTATCGATCATGATTCCGAAATCACCTATTATGTAGATGCTCCTACTGCAAACGATACCATATTTACCCTTCCGGCTGGGGATCTTTCCATAAGGAACTCCATGGATTCTCTTTCGGTGTCAACCAGTGACACCTTAACAGCAGGAGACGGGAATGAAGGGGGAGCGCTTTACGGACTTACATTCAATGTTGTTGAAGCAGAACCTAAACCACTTCCTGCAGGGCAGATCGCCATAAACTTTACCAATACATCCGGAATCGATGTTGGTGGTACGCCAACCGGCGGCATTGATCCTCTTACCCTTGATTTTACAATTGACGCAGCAGGGAAGATTTCCCTTGATGCCAGTACGGGAAATGATAATGCGGATGTGGTGGCTGTTGTTGATTCCTGGGATAGTGATGATGTAGGTAGCACGGACAATGCAGCCTTTTTTAATAAGACATTCTCACTTGAGGTCGAATCCCCTCAACGGTTACAATGCGCCAAAGAGGGTGGACTGGGTATTCAGGGCAGGAACCAGTGGCGTTTTGATGACGGCATAGCAAAAGATGAACAGGCCAGTTTCATATTAAGCGGCGAAGTAGGCCTGGAATTCATATCGTTCAAATATAATAGCCTTGCCAGTGGTAATGACGATCTGGGCAACCTCAGGTTTATAGATTATGATTCCGATAACGACTACATATTAAAGCAACCGGGTCTATTCCCATTCAGCGAATTTACGCTCCCTGAAGGTGATATAGCAATGAGGTACAAAACCGATGCTGTAACGGTGATGGTAAGTGACACACTGGGAAGTGGCGATGAAGGTGCAAGACTTTACGGGCTGGTGTTTAACCTGGTTGAGGCCCTGCCGAAAATACCGGTTGTGCTCTCTACGACTCCGGCCCATGCAGACACATTGGTTCCGGTTACTTCGGATTACGTGATCCTGTTCGATGCTCCGATGGACCAGGCCACAACGGAGGCCGCCATCAGCTTCTCACCCGCGGTCTCCAACCGGGCTGATGCCTGGAACGAGGCCGGTGACGAACTCACCATCTCATTCGATGATCTGAGCCTGTACACCGTGTACACGGTTACTGTTGGCCAGGGAATAACAGGTAGCAATGGCCTGAGTGCTTTGAGCGATACTGTCTTTATCTTCCAGACGCTTCCTGAACCTCCTACCGTGGTGTATACCTATCCGGTGCAACTGGGTAAGCAACTTCCATTGAATACACCCATCGCCGTTAAGTTTTCACATCCGATGATACCCGATAGTGTAGAGAATGCCATTTCATTTGAGCCGGAGCTTGCGGGAGTTGGTTTTGTCTGGAGCGAGGACCACAGCCTGGTATATATAATCTCTGATGAAATGGATCATGCCTGGTACGAGGTAACCATCAGTACTAATGCAACCAGTGCCTACGGCTTGCAGATGACGGAACCCTACACCTTTAGCTTTAATACCTGGGCAGTTTCCATAGAGGATGAGCTTCAATCAGATGTTTCCATCTATCCCAATCCGACTTCTGATATCTTCCAGGTGCGGGGAATGGATGTGGCATCTGTAAAGATTTACAGCCTCACCGGACGGTTGATGAAGGAAGTATACAATTCTGCAGTCATTCATGTCAGCGATATGGAGCCTGGCAACTACGCTGTTATCGTATCCGACAGAGCGGATAACAGGGTCAGGAAAATGATTGTGATCGATTAAGAACAACGAAAAAAACAGATATTATGAAAAAGCAAATCATAACTAAAGTTCTTTCTGCCAGCTTCATTCTGACGATGAGTGGCTTTTTCCTGAACCTTCAGGCTCAGGATATTGTCGTGGAGTTCACCAATCCGGACGGTAAAGACTACGGATCCTCAAACGAAGGCTTTGCCGGGATCGGGCTTGGCGGATCTGGGGCCGATGTATCTGCGGATTTTCAGCAATATGTTGTCGATGATCCCCATGTCGATTTTAACTTTACGATTGGCGCCACCGGCCAGATTGCGCTCGATGTGGTAACTGCCACAACATACCAGCCTATTGTCGATGTCCTTAACACATGGGACAATCCTGCGATCGGGGCCACTTCCATTTCCGCCCTTTTCGGAAAATCATTTACCCTCCGGCTGACAGCGGAAAGCCGGATGCAGTTAGGTTACGATTCTGACGGGAACAGGGGAGGAATCGGTATCCGGGGAAAGAACCAGAGAAGGATTGATGACGAGGGAGCCAACAATGAATGGATGCAATTCGAACTCCTCGGTGATGTGGGTATTGATTTTTTCAGGTTTGGATACAATGACGTAGCAGGTGAGGCGAATGCGCACATGCTTGTAATAGATCATGACACCAGAGGGCACCTGCCCATCCTTGACGGCATTGATGGGAATCCGCACCCGCCTGAGCTTTTCGTTGACGCATCTGATTTCAACATGAGGTATTTTACCGACATGGTCTGGTTTTCTACTGAGGATACCATCGACGTTGGTTACAGATTATACAGCCTTGAATTCAACGTGGTAGCCCCGCAGCCCAAACCACCGGCGGTAGTGTCCACCACACCTCCCGACGGGGATTCAGTGTCTTTCAATATTGCGGATGATTTTGTGATCCGGTGGGATGCGGCGATGGACCAGGCTGTCACGCCAGCTGCTGTAACCTTCAGTCCGGATGTCCAGAACAGGGCGGATACCTGGAGTGCGGGTGCCGCAGGAGATGTTCAGACCATATCCTTCGATGACCTGGAATATGAAACCTGGTATACGGTGGTGGTCGGAACCGGTGCAAAGGGCGCTAACGGACTTAATAAAATTGCTCCGGATACCTTTATGTTCAAGACGTTGCCGGAACCTCCGTCCGTGGTAAGCACGTTCCCTGCAAATCTTGCTTCGGAAGTACCGATTGATTCGCCGATTTCCATTGAATTTTCCAAATCCATGATACCCGATAGCGTGGAGAAAGCCATCTCGTTCAATCCGATACTCGGTGTCCTCTCATTCGTATGGAATGAAGATAACAGTGCTGTTTATCTGACAACCGATGAGATGGTGCCAAGTAACATGTATTTTGGAACGGTCGATGTCCTTGCAACGGATATATTCGGCATTCAAATGGAGGAGCCCTTCTTGTGGGCCTTCACCACATCCATCGCCACTTCGCTGAAGGAGGACGAAGTTTCCGGGCTGGTCATTTATCCCAATCCGGCTTCAGACCTTCTTCAGATCAGCGGTGTGGATGTCGCTTCAGTGAAGATCTACAACCTGACCGGACAGATGGTGAAAGAGGTCTACAATGATTCCGTTGTCAACGTGAGCGACATCGAAACAGGTATGTATGTGGTTTCCGTGGCCGACAGGGAGAACAACAGTTACAGGAAACTCGTTACGATCGAATAGGATGGTTCTTCCCAACAGAGGAACATAGTGTAGCGAACATCCGTTAACATCAGTGAATCTAAAGAGGTTGTCCCTCCGGGGACAACCTTTTTACAGTAATTGTATACATGTAGAGTGCATATGTGGATAGAAGGCATTTTCAGTTGTTTCCTGCTGGCCGGAATGCTGAACTGTGGGCAGGCACAGGTGGTATTGCAACGATGCGACCTGCCGAATTTGTGGACCGGTTCCAATCCTCTTACCGTGGATCCTGAGGACAGGAAAGAGGGAGCTGCTGCGCTCCAGTTCACGGGAAGCGGGACGGAATGGTTCCGTAAAACATTTTCTCAAACCTGCACAGGTGTTGATGAGTCGGGCTACCTCAGCCTGTGGTTGTACGTCTCTGATCCCGTTAACCTGGGGGCTAGTGGTGAAATTGAAATCAGCTCTTCGGGCGGGCCTGATGCCGACGGGTATTCCTGGGACCTGGCTTCTGTGGGGATCGTCCCTGGATGGAACGAACTGGTGTTGCCCCTCTCCTCAGCCGTGAAATCCGGGAATCCGGATTTAAACGGGATCAATTTTTTCAGGGTCTACCACGAACTCTCTGCGCCTGTCACTGCGAAGATCGATGATATCAGGTTCCGTAAAACGCAAAATCCGGTTGAAAGCGGAGATCCGCTGGACATTCAGGCGCTTGATTTCAGCACCCTGGACGGCAAGGTGATGTTCGGATACCAGGGCTGGTTCCTGCATCCGGATGACGGATCCGTTTATGCCCGCTGGAGGCACTGGGGAAGAGACAACACATTTGGCCCGGGAAAAGTCACCGTGGATATGTTTCCGGATTTCAGGGAATACGAAGCGGATGAATTGTATCCCTCAGAAGGCTTCACCTATGCGGATGGCCGCGAGGTAAATGTTTATTCCGCATACACCAAAAAGACCGTGGTAAGGCATATGAAATGGGTCCGGGATTACGGGCTGGACGGTATCTTCCTTCAGCGGTTTATTGAGAATGCCACCTCTGGAAGCTTAAGGAGGTCCAGGGATACGGTGACCGCCAACATCATGGATGGGTGCGAGCGATACGGAAGGGCATTTGCCAACATGTGGGATATTTCGGGGTTTACTCCGGGCAGAATGGACGTGATCATCAATGACTGGAAGCACCTGGTGGATGACCTTGGGATCACCGGAAGCCCGAACTACCTTTGCCACCGGGGAAGGCCCCTGGTTGCTGTCTGGGGTTTTACGGTACGCGAGGAATTCCCGGAAAGCGACCTTCAGATCTTGCTGGACTTTTTCAACGGCGAATCCACCCCGGAAAAGTACCGCGCAACCGTCATGCTGGGAGTGGACCATGATTTCCATGAAAAAGCAGCCTGGCTGGACGAATTGTCCCAGGCGGATGTGATCAGTCCCTGGGCAGTGGGCAGATTTGGCAATGACGAAGGGCAGCAGAACTTCATGAACCAGCATGTGCTGCCCGGACAGGACTGGTGCGACCAGCACAATGTAGACTTCCTGCCGGTGATCTGGCCAGGATTTTCCTGGGCCAACCTGAAAGACGATGTCCCGAACAAAAGGCCCCGCAGGGGCGGCAATTTCTTCTGGACCCAGGCCACGCGGGTGATCAGCGGCAATGCAAAAAGCATCTACATCGCCATGTTTGACGAGATCGATGAATCTACGGCGATGTACAAACTGGCGGAGAATGATGAACAGACCCCTGACCAGGGCTACTGGCTGGCCCTGGATGCGGATGGATACGACCTGCCCACCGACTGGTACCTGCGCTGTGCAAAACTCGCCACAGAGGTGGTCAGGGGAAATACGGATAACCGGACCAGCCTGGGAACTCCTCCGGACGGGATCGATGAATTTTCCATCGTTCCAATAGCAGCCCGGTGCGGAGCCGGCAACGGTACCCTCGAGATCCATTATCCATTCACAGCCTCAGAAAGCCAGTATGAATTCAGCACCGATAACGGTGCCAGTTATCCCTATACCACAATCCCCGGAACAGACCTGCTGACCGTGGAGGGACTTTCCCCGGGGGTCTATGATGTATGGGTCAGAAATGAAGATGACAGTTTTCCGACGGACCTGGGACCCTATACCATATTTGATGCGGAACCGGAGGCACAGGTCACCGGGATCCCTGCTACCTGCGACCTCGGGGCGGGCATCCGGTTATTGCTGAATGACCTGCCCTATGCAGGGGAAGTGCAGGTCAGTATCAATAGCGGCCAAACTTATGATTTCACCTCAACCAGAGGTATTTGGAGCGATACGATATCCGGACTTCAACCAGGCGGGTATTCCGTTTGGATCCGGTATGCGGATGAAACCTGCGAGACCGAGCTGGGCACGGTCACCCTCACCAGCGATCTAAAGCCCGTGGAAGTCTATCCCATGCTCGACGGAAAACAAGGTGCTCCCCCAACAGATACCCTCTATGCTTGTCCCGGGAGCTCATTGATACTCCTGTGCAGTCCGCTGGAGTCTGGATATATCTGGAAGGTCACTGGCCCGAACGATTTCATGGCCAATACTTCCACTTTGCAGGTATCCAGCTCCCTTACACCCGAAATGTTCGGGACCTATGAGATAAGCTATACCCGGCCGGACGGCTGTACGGTCTCTACCCAGTTTGTGCTGCTTCAAGATGAAAATTGTGAAACGAATGCTGTCACAGAACATCTTCCCGGCCTGAATGTGGAAATGTATCCCAATCCTGCGAATGAAACCCTGCACATAATGAATTCCGGGAACACAATACTTTTTCTTGAAATCACTGACCTGTCGGGCAGGATCTTGAAAAGCGGGATCCGGATTGAACCGGGCCCTGGCTCGGTTGATTTGTCTCAATTTCAAAGCGGCTTTTACTGCTTTGTCTTTTCCGATGAGATGGGAAACAGGTCGAACCGTCGTTTATTGAAAGCAGGCTGTATTTAACACATCCCCGAAAATCCAGAACATGAAGAACGCAGTTTTGCTCATCTGCAGCATTACCACGGTTTTGTTTAGCACCTGCTCGGCACCGGCTGGCCCAAAAAAGAAACCCACAAAAGACAACACCGTGTATGTGGATCCGACCATTGGAAACTATTCCTGGTTCCTTGTTCCCACCTACCCCACCTTCCACCTCCCGAACCAGATGCTCAGGATTGTCCCTGAAAAGGAGGATTATATCTCCGATCAGGTGGAATCGTTCCCTCTTCAGGTGCATGCACACAGAAACAAAGGATTGTTCCGGATGAAGGTAGGTCTGGGGGAGGTGGATCCAAGCACCTGGAATGGAAGAATGGTGATCGATCATGACCTCGAGATTATGAAACCCTGGTATTATTCCACCTACCTGATCGAAAAGAATATCCGGGTAAGTTTTACCCCGGGTGCAAAATGTGGTATGTATCTCCTCGAATTCCCGGGAGCACAGCAACGAAATCTTCTAATCGACGGAACAGGCGAAATGATCGCTGAATCCAATGGCAGAGGCAGCTTCAGCCTTCAGGACAAAATCGTATACACCACCAGGGGTATATTCTCTGAAACCCGTGAAATGGGGGTTTTCATTTATGCCGTGCTTGCCGGTGCAAACGGAGTACCCATTAAACAGGCTCAGCTGGTGACTGACCAGGGAAAGGCTGTCATTAGCGTGCCGGCAGATGCTGGTTCGGAAGTGGTCCTCAAATATGCGGTTTCCTATATCAGCCCCGAACAGGCCAGGTACAACTACGGTATGGAGCTGGAGAGAGTGGATTTCGAACAATTGGTGTCCAGGGGAAAGGCCAGCTGGCAACAAACCCTGGGGCAGATCAGTGTTATCGGCGGAACCAGATCCCAGCGGCGTACCTTTTATACCTCCATTTACCGCACCTTCGAAAGAATGGTCGACATCAACGAATACGGACGTTACTATAGCGGATATGACGGGCAGGTACACGAGAGTAAACGGCCCTTTTACGTGGACGACTGGATCTGGGACACCTACCTGGCCCATCATCCCCTGCGCACCATTCTGGATCCCGAACTGGAAAATGACATTCTTCATTCTTATACCCAGATGTATGAACAGAGTGGCTGGATGCCCACCTTCCCTCAGGTCCACGGGAATCACATGTGCATGAATGCCTATCACTCTTCTGCCATATTTATAGATGGCTACCGCAAGGGATTAAAAGATTTTGATGTGGAGAAAGCCTATGAGGGGGTGCGGAAAAACCTTCTGGAAGGCACCTTCATCCCATGGAGACAGGGTACTCCCCGGAGACCCATCGATGATTTCTACCATGAAAAGGGTTATTTCCCGGCCCTCAGGCCCGGTATAAAGGAATCGGAACCCCAGGTAGATGGCTTCGAGAAGAGGCAGCCTGTTGCGGTTACCCTGGGAATAAGCTATGATTTCTGGGCCCTGTCAGAACTGGCCCTCGAGCTGGGAAAGAAACGGGAGCATGAAAGGTTTTCTGGCAGGGCAACCGACTACCGTAAACTCTGGCACCCGGATCACCGCTTGTTCATACCCAAAGATGCAGAAGGGGCATGGATCGAAATAGATCCAAAGGTAGATGGAGGACCGGGGTACCGCGAATATTATGACGAGAACAACGGCTGGACCTATGCCTGGGACGTGAAGCATGACATTAGCGGCCTGATCGGACTGCTGGGAGGCAAAGAAGCTGCCGAAGCACGCCTTGACCAGTTGTTCAGGGAACCGCTGGGAATGCCGAGACGGGAATTTTATGTGCACGGGGCCAATTCAACCGGCATGGTCGGCCAGTTCAGCATGGGGAACGAACCCTCCTTCCACATCCCTTACCTATTCAACTATTTCGGAGCTCCCTGGAAGACCCAGCAGAAAACACGTTTCCTGCTCGATGTGTGGTTCAAGGACAACATCTTCGGTATTCCCGGAGATGAGGATGGCGGAGGCATGACTTCTTTTGTGGTATTTTCGGCCATGGGATTCTATCCTGTAACACCCGGAATTCCCGTCTATGCCATTACCAGCCCGGTCTTTGAGAAAGTAAGCATCGATCTGAAGAATGGCCGGAAATTTACGGTAATAGCCGAAGGAGCCAGCAAAAGAAAGAAATACATTCAAAGTGCGTTTATCGACGGGGAAGAAATATTCAGCCCCTTTATTACCCATGCGCAGATCATGTCCGGCGCCACACTGGAGTTAAAACTGGGGGAACTGCCCAACAGGGAATGGGGAACAGAGGGTGTATTCCCGGAATTCTAGAAGTGTGGAAAGAGGATCTGCTGCCAGGTGATCATTCGCCCGGATCGAGGGTGGACAGGAAATTATCATATTCCCGGGTGAGTTCCTCCACTTTATCAGGATGTTCCCCGGCCAGATTGACCCTTTCTGATAGATCCTCCTTCAGGTTAAAAAGGAAAACCTCGCCTTCCATTTCCTCCGGTATGATCCCCGGGTATTGGGCAGGTGTAGCCTGCTCAAAGGGAGCGATGATGGTCACGCCATCCGGTGCCCGCCAGTCAGACCATGTTTCCAGGTCCACCGGCTCATAAAACCTGGGGATCCCGATGAACAGCTTCCAGTCGCCCTTCCGGACGGTCCGGATCTCATCTCCGCGCATGGTAAATATGGCCCGGTTCTCCATCGGATTCCCCTTTAGCAGCGCCTCGATGTTTTTGCCATCAAGTACCAGGTCTTCAGGCAGGCCGATGTTTGTCAATGACAACAGGGTGGGGAAGACATCTCCGGACCAGCAGGGAGCCTGTACTGTTTGCCCCTGAGGCAGCAAACCGGGATACCTGATGAGGAAAGGAACCCTCGTGCCTCCTTCCCAGGTAAAATGCTTACTTCCCTTCAGTGGCAAATTGGATCCCCCGTAGGAGGCCCCGTTGTCTGACATGAATATGACAATGGTCTGGTCCAGAATCCCCTCCTCCTCCAACACACGAAGTATTTCCCCGGTAGACCAGTCCAATTCCCTTATCACATCGGCATAAAGGTCGTTCCGGGTTTCAGGGGTATAAAAATCCGGAGAGGCTGCCAGGGGTTTATGGGGCATGGCGTGGCACAGGTGAAGGAAGAAGGGACGCTCGTCCTTTTTCCGGATAAATTCAATGGCCCTTTCGGTATACCTCCGGGTAAGAAAGTGCTGGTCCACCGGATATTCAATGGTATCCATATTTTCAACAAGCTGCACAGGACGCATGTCATTCGAATACAGAATCCCGAAGTACTCGTCGAACCCATGTCTTACCGGGAAATACTCCTCTGCATGACCCAGATGCCATTTCCCGACGCATGCGGTTCTGTAGCCGGCCTCCTGAAGGACCTCTCCCAACAGGATTTCTTTCTCATTTATACCCACATCGTCCACGCCCCTGTCGGGTGTGGGATTCCTGACCAGTCCGTTCCTGAGCGGAAAGCGGCCGGTCAGCAGTGTGGCCCGGGAAGGTGCACAATAGGGTGTAGGTACATAAAAGTCAGTGCAGCGTACTCCCTCGTCACCTATCCGGTCAATATGGGGGGTATGAACAGCTTCCGGACGGTACGCAGAGATGTCCCCATAGCCCAGGTCATCGGTCAGAATAATCAGCACATTGGGACTTTGCCCGGAATCTTCCGGTGCCGTGCTGGCGGCCAGAGAAAAAAATATGACTGGAATGAGGATTCCCCATCCGAACGGATTCCACTGCAAATTGGACCGGATCATTGTATGAAGATTTTCACCTCCTAATTGTCGTCGATCTCCTATTCAAAGATGACTCCTGCCTCAGTTACTTTTAGTTTTATTTCGACATCGGTCATATCATTTTCCAATTCAACGTCGAAGTAAATTCCAGTATCTGAACTGAAACGTTTACGTACTTTATCAAACTCAATCTTAAAACCTTTGTATTTCGCTAAAACGGCGTTTTTAATATCCAAAGGAAGTTCATCGTAATAGGAAATGGAATTGGAATGATAGCGGGCGGCTATCCCTTCACTTTTGTGATCGGCGAGTGTATTTGGGCCTTTTTCATTTTTTATCAGGTCAAAGGCATCGTATAAATCGCCGGTCACTGTAAAGGATTGATAGTGGACAGTATCGTGATCAACCGTAATGACTTGTACTAGTTGTGTATTTTCAGCATCACGGTCTTTTTCGGCTCCCCATTGCTGCCAGCCTTCTTTGTTCAAGCGGTACATTTTCCCTCCACTTACCGATACGACGTACATCGTACCTGTCTGATCGCGTTTGTTGACTCCCGAGGTAAGATTATACTCTTTGGGAGCTACCCGGCCACGGGCATAACTGTGGTCGTGCCCTTGAAGCACGAGGTCAACGCGGAATTCGTCAAAGATTGGTTTCAGTAACTCTCTCCATTTGGTATTTGAACGTCCTTCAGAAGCGGAGAAAAGGGGGTGATGGAAGGTGACGAAAGTCCATTTGTTGGGATTATTGGCCAGAATTTCTATCAGCCATTTCGCCTGTTCTTCGCGGTATTCGCTGGAATTGAGACTAATCATCCGCAATCCCTGAAAATCCATGTAATAGGTGGTTTCTTTGAGTTCATCAACACCCACCGGACCATTTTCGGGCAACGTGAATTGTGGACGCCACTGAATACTCAATTGCTCCAGAGAATCATCTTGTCCTTCATAAAGAGGCTCATATTCGTGGTTACCCGGTGTAGGGAAACCTGGTATCATACTGTGGATAAAACTACCGGCTCTAAACCATTCTTCCCATTCTTCTTCACTGTGTGCATTGCTCACTAAGTCACCTGGGTGTACTATGAAACGTGCATCAGGTGCTTTCTGAAAACCCTGACGGATTAAGCGGGACCATAGCTCTAAAATATAGTTCTGGGCATCGCCAACGTACAAGAATGAGAATTTATCACTGGTTTCAGACGCGGTCTTAAACTGAATCCATTCACTCCAGTGTTCGCCATCGCCAACGCGGTAGCCATAAAGAGTGTTGGGTTCTAACTCGTCAAAAGTGACAGAATGATAGTTGGCTGCTGTGCCGGCATCCTTTACCTGGCTGCCATCGAGCAGGGTGGTATTAGCATTAAAACGTTCAGCAGTTCTCCAAAACTTAGGAGCAGCGGTTGCTTTTGCAATTTCGGCATAAGCGGTTGTAACGTCTGTGTTCGTTCTCCAGGTAACGCTGGCAGCGGTGGTGGGGTCAGCACCATAGTTCAGCATGATGCGACCGGGGTGAAGGCTTGGTTGTATCCACTCTTCCTCATATTCAGGAGATTTGTAAATAACCTGGTGATTCTGACGTTGAGCTGTACAGTTGCCCGCCCATATCACAAATGCCAAAGCACTAAATAAATGTCTGAATTTCATTCCGATGTATTTATTAATTACCTCTGGTTTATGGATCCACGGAAGCGGAACGTATGTAAATCCCGGTCGTCAAATGTCTCTGTTTTGGAACCTGTTAATTAAGTTTCTTCAGGGAGAAGCAAATGAAAGCTACCCTGATGCCGAATATAAGTCCCCGTGATTAATCCCGGATTAATGGCTTATTAATACCGGTGGCCATATCTTCTAGATATTCTATCCATTTATAACCATCCTGAAATCTTGAAACGGATGTAAATCCCCCGGGAAAATGCTGAGTAAAAGATGCGGTCCGTGCTCATCTGGCCGCATTAAACTATGCAGACGCCATGCTAACATCTGGAGCGACCATGGAGAGATGGGGCAATGGGGCAAGCATACGGTCTGGCGACAAACCACACGCGTTCCCCAGATCTTCTAAGGAGGAGGATTGCCGGCCAATAAGCAAATAGAGGCAACTGCCGGCCTGATTGAACTGTATCCTACCCCAGTTGACCTTTGTAATCTTCCCCCATATATTAGGTACTCAGGTGTGTACTCTGTTACGCAAAGTGGTCAATGCGGGGGGGTATGTACATGTGAATTCCCGGTGACATCCAGGTCTCCGTAGCACAGTCGTCGGTCATGATCAGCACGACTTTCGGCTGTGTCCGAAGGGTGCCTTACAGTGGCTTTCCCATGCATTCTGCAACTGAAAGGGAATTGATGAAAACAAGCAGTTGCATTGTTGGTAATATAGCATAAACTTCACATGGTTTGTTTTTGGTTCCTATCTCGAAGGCATTTCCTTGCTCAGGGGGATCTCTTTTCTGAGCATCCTTGCGGCCTGTCCGGTCAGCCAGAGGTACTGGTCTGAGGGGGCCCCTTCATTATCAATGAAATAGGCCCTATCACTGTTGGGGGGATTATCGGATACCTTAAAAATTGCCGTACCTTCATCGATTTCATCAAACATGGCAATGTAGATCATCTCGGCACCTGCGGTCATCATGGCCACCAGCTGGTCCCAGAGAAAGACCCCTCCCATTCTGGGGATGGCATCGTATCTGATCCTGGGATCGTCCCTGCGCATGTTTTTCCAGCTGAAACCCGGACATGCAATGGGTGTATAATCCACGCCCTGTTCCCTGCACCACTTGATATCCTCCATCACATGGTCCTGTAGGTGTTTCTGGGGGAAGTGCACCAGGGGAGTGAACCGCTGCACCATCCAGGGAAGGACGATATCCGCTGATCCGATGAGTTCGTGCAGATAAGGATCCGGCAGGCAGTCTTTGTTCAGTTCCCTGAAATAAGTGGGCACGCCCAGCATGACCGAACATCCTCCGTAAACGGGGTCATTTTTCAGGAAGTCGATGAGGCGGTTCAGTCCGATGTCCCGGATGTTGTATGACCGGTCAGGGAAACCCACACCCCAGATGGTCACCAGGGGTTTTCCCCGATGGTAAAGATAGGTCTGCTCCGTACCGTCACCGTAATTTAAAACCTTGAGGTCATCCACCAGGTGCTTCCAGTCCTCGATAATGGTGGAGCAATCATCCTTCCCGGGCTGGAGTCCGGACAGGTCATACATCACCGCGATAGCCCGGTCGTACTTCTGTGAGGCTTCAAAGGCATTATCGAGGATGATGTCCTGGTACTTCCGGCGATCCCCTCCTCTGGCTACCTCGAAAAACCTTTGCATAAATATACCGTCCAGCCCGTAATCGTTCATCCATTTAAAGTGCAGGTCGGTGGTACTCTTGTCCAGAGAACTGAATACCCGGGCTTTGGTTCCGTCCGGGTTTGTGAAACTCGTTTCATAGGTCTTTTCATATTCACTAACATCGGGCCATATATCGATGGTATTGTTCTCGTAATCAAATTTATTCCCACGTCCGAAATGCCCCCAGCCGCTCCCGGCCTCGTCGCCGTCCGCCCGGAACCAGCCCTGGTATCCGGCCATGATTAACCCTTTGTAGGAAGGGAACATGGGCTCGATCTTTTCTCTTTCCTGGGAATAGGAACAAATGCTACAAGCGATGAATAACAGGATGCCGAAGTTTTTCATGGTACATAAGATTTGGAATTGCATAAGTCTACCAGGTAAATTTACAGCCTTTGCCTAATAGAACATTAATGAAACCTTAACAAGGTCAGTGCACGGGGTATCATCTCACCTGTTGGATTCCAGGGACCATATGAGGGCCATAGAAAGTCCGGGAGCAGGCCTCGATCCTGTCCCTCCTGATCCCGTACATATGGTCATTTTCTATATATAACCCCATCTTTTCTTCATGGTTTTGGAGCAAACCGATATGGGGCGTCATGACCAGTAATGGATCCGCTCCGTAGCAATTGACTCTCCTCGTAGCTGAGTTGCGAGGAACCTTTAACTCGGCGGAGCCAGTGCGCTCGCGAGGTTCATCTCCAGGGCAAAAAGATCCGCAGGTGCCACCTGGGTTCGTCCCCGAATAGCTGCGGAAAAGAAAACAAACCCATCTGCAAAAAGAGCCTCCCCGTTATCCTCCTGCAGGATGATTGTCGCCGTCAGGAGGCATGCAGTGGCAGACTTCATTTTTTTTCTTATAGAATCCCTTTTCAACGGCTGGCTTCGGGCAGGGATCATCAGAAAACCCTATCTTGCAAACATCAAAGTGTTTGTTGACCAAAGGGAAGATTTTCTCAAAATGCTCAAATTGCATTACAAAGCAATAATTAGGAGGGCCATTTTACAAATGGTCTGCCTGTCAATCCTGGGCGTGGGGACCACGGTCAAGCTTTCCGGGCAGGAAAGGGAAATCCAGGGAATGGTGACCACCTTCGAAAGCATACCCCTTGTTAATGCTGCAATTGTGGCAAAAAGCCGGGAGGATACCATCCATTCGGATTCCCTGGGGATGTTTACCATTGCATGTGAGCCGAAGGACAGGCTTCATGTGAGCGCCAGGGGATTTGCCACCCAGAGGGTACGGGTCAGTGAAAAAACCAGGATGGTCCTGGTTAACCTGAGATTATTGCCCGGACCTGAAAACCGGGAACTTGCCGTCGGGTACGGCCATGTGAAGGATGCAGATAAGCTCTATGCCATTTCAAATGTGAATGAGGCCGACACGGATTTCTCGAAATATTCCAGCATCTATGACATCATTTCCGACAGTTTTTCATCATCGGTACAGGTGAGAAGTGACGGTGAGATCGTTATTCGGGGTTCCCCCACACTGGATGGAAACAATGCAGCCCTGCTGATCGTGGATGGAAGGGAAGTTAGTGCCTTCGATTTTGGCAATATCAACACCGCGGATATTGCAAGTATCAACATCCTGAAGGATGCATCGGCAGCCGTATATGGGTCAAGAGGAGCCAACGGGGTGGTCATTGTTGAGACAAAATAAGGCGGGAAATGATGCATGTGAAAAGCCATTTCGCCTCAGTTTTTATGGCCCTTGCCATTTTTCGCAGTTCCCGAAGTGATTGCAGCACACCCCAACAAGGCATTCCTATGGACTGACAGAAGACCAGACCGGATGGATGAAGGAAGCCACACGCAAACAGCTGGAAGACTGCCGGGTAAAAGGGGCCGGCGGTACCTGGCTGCATACACCGGAATATCCTGTTTGCCCGGCGGACAACGCGAAGACGGATGTATACCCGACCGTGTGAATGTGGCGGGCCAGCCGGTCTACAGCCCCGGATCTCCCGGAAAGCCGATGGCCGATCATGCGCTGGACAATACCTCTTTTATGGCCATGATGGTATGTTCCAATGTTGATCAGTGCCAGGACGAGTCACTGTTCAGAAAACTTGAACCGCAGCTAAGCCAGGCCCTTGATTTTGTTACTGTCGGAAAATAGAATCTGGTGCACAATGATCCCGAAGATCCGCAATGTGTATACGGTTTCACGGATATTGTCCTGAAAACCGGGAACCTTTTATTCTCGTCCCGGGTTTGTATTATTGGGTATTGATTCTTGATCTAACTGCATCTGCCAAATGAACCTAAAAAGTCTTTCAGAGCTGG
>Ga0272443_10001963_pt1 | contig 27762 bp, 23 predicted proteins | sample SSMAcet12_FD_193581 | JGI IMG/M metagenome (GOLD analysis project Ga0272443, IMG submission 193581) | Marine sediment archaeal communities from Little Sippewissett salt marsh, Falmouth, MA, United States - SSM-Acet-12 | ecosystem: Environmental > Aquatic > Marine > Wetlands > Sediment ... | reverse complement strand
GGAGCTTGCCATCGTGGGAAAAGGCGAGGCCCCTGATTTGGTCTTCGTGTTCCTTCAGTCGTCCAAGGACTTCACCGGCATCTATATCCCATAGTTGGATCTCGTATCTGTTCCCCCGCCCCATTTCTGTGCCCCCAGTAGCCACGATATTCTCGGTAGGGCTTGCAGCGATAGCGTTTGCCCCGCCCGTTCCAATGAACGTCCCTTGGAGTTCTCTGGTCTGCATATCCCAAATCTTGAGATTGGAATCCGCACCATGCCCTGTCGCCATCAATCGGCTCCCATCTTTCGAAAAGGCGACATATATATTGCCTTTCCGTGGAGGTCTTGTCTGCAATGAAACGGTCTGTTTGCCGGTCGATGTTTCCCACAGACTCACTGCCCCACCGTTATAACCGGTAACCAGAAGCGTTCCTTTGGGTGAAAAGGCGACAGAGCTGCAGTGTGCAGAAGTGTCGAGCGGCAATTTCGTCGTTCGCTGAGTTTGCATATCAATGAGCCACATTTCATCTCCACATGCTGCCAAAACTGTGCCATCTGGGCTGAATGCAATGTTGGGAAGACCATAGGGAAGCTTCGGCAAAGGCGGCTGAATCGGCTGTCCCGTCGAGATGTTCCACAGCTTCGGTCCCTTGAAGGAACCGTCAGCAACAGCGAGCAACGTCCCGTTGGGGCTGATAGCCAAAGCTTCGGGCGAACCACCGGCTTGCAACTGACGCAACTGCCTGCCTGAATCAACATCCCAGAACTGGATCGTGCCACCCGAATCAGCCGACAGAACCATCTGCCCTCTGGGATGAAACGCCACGGACCACACCTCATCCGTATGCCCCTCAAGCGTATGCCGCAGCTTCCAAGAGACTTTGGGCGTCTTATCACCTTCGTCCTTTTCGGCTTTCATCTCCGACGTGTTTGTGGGTTTGGGCTTAGCAGATTCGGCTGGAGGTTGGGGAGTAAGCTTGGGAGGGTCGTCGAGGTCGATGAGGAGGACGGGGCGGAAGCCGATGAACAGAGAGGCTGTTCGTGGATGCGTACTGGAACGCAAGGCTGAATGAATGTAGCTTCTGCCTTCGTGTGCCGCACCGCCCCTTACCACATGAGCCGTGCCGCTTGAAGGCCCTGCTGGATCGTCCAGTGGAGAAACACTGTAGTAGTCTTCGGCATACCAATCGAGGCACCACTCAGCGACATTGCCATAAACGTCACATAGACCATAGCTGCTTGCCGACTTCTGTCCAACAGCGTGCGTCTGAAACCCCGAATTGTTTGTATGCCATGCGAACTTATCTGCATCCGATTCGGAATCGCCCCAGAAATACTCGGCAGGACTCCCCGCACGACACGCAAACTCCCATTGGGCTTCGGTGGGCAACGTATATTCACATTCTTCCCTCCCACTAACCCACTGGCAAAAAGCAAGAGAATCATGCCAAGTCACATTCTGAACCGGATGCTCATCCGTCTTCTCAATACCCACATTCTTCCAGTTGAATTCCGGCCCGTCCTTCCTTGCTCCGTTGACGTTTCCCTGGCCCCCTTCCTCGGTTCTTTCTGCCTCCGTCTTGTAAGCTGTTTCCTCAACAAAAACCTCGAACTGCCCACGAGTTACTTCGTAGGCTGACAGATAGAATGGTCTCGATATTCTCACCCTGTGCTGCGGCGATTCTGCTTGAAGCCGTTTTAGATGCACTTCGGCTAACCACCCGGATTTCTTTCCCGCCCGCATTATCTCCTCTATCTCTTCTTCGCTCGACCCCATCATGAATTCACCGGGTGGGATCAAGACCATCTTCATGCCGATAGTGTTCTCGAACTCGACAGGGATGTCGAGATAGTCAGCCCATGCTTGCTGGTGCTGCTTAGCCTCTTCAGGGGTGAAGGGGGCAATGGCGAGGGGAGGGGTAGAGGGGGCGGTCGTGACGGTCGCTGCATCGCCGGGGCGTTCGATTCGGGCCATCCAGAGGTCTCTCCTTCCTTGGCCGCCCGAACGATCCGAGCCAAACAAAAGCGTTAGCCCGTCGGCTGAAAGTGCCGGGCTATTATCCTTGCGGCTGCTGTTAACTAACGGGCCGAGGTTGGTCGGCTCGCCAAAGGGACCGCTTATGGATGTGCAAGTACACATCCACAGGTCCAACGCTGCCGCACCTCGGTGATTCGAGGACCACAGAAGGGTATGCCCGTCTGACGCAAGCGATGGAGAGTCTTCATATACATCGCTGTTGACGGTCGAGCCGAGGTTGACCGGTTCACCGAACGGGTCGTCCACGGACGGGCGAGTGGAGACCCACAGGTCTGCCTCGCCCTGTCCTCCCGGACGATCTGAGGAAAGCAGCAGCACAAGCCCGTCGGCGGAAAGCGTCGGGCTTCTGTCTTCGGCACTGCTGTTGACGGTCGAGCCGAGGTTGACCGGTTCGCCGAACGGATCGTCCACGGTCGGGCGAGTGGAGATCCACAGGTCTGCCTCGCCCTGTCCTCCCGGACGATCTGAAGAGAGGATCAGTGTGAGGCCGTCGGCGGAAAGCGTTGGGGCTCTGTCTCCGACACTGCTGTTGATGGTCGAGCCGAGATTGACCGGTTCGCCGAACGGATCGTTCACGGACGGGCGAGTGGAGATCCACAGGTCTGCCTCGCCCTGTCCTCCCGGACGATCTGAAGAGAGGATCAGTGTAAGGCCGTCGGCGGAAAGCGTTGGGTCATCGTCGTGGGCATCGCTGTTAACGATTGGCCCGAGGTTGACAGGCTCGCCGAAGGTCCAGCCGTTGGACAGCGTGACAGGTTCTTTGGCGGCTTCGTCGGCCAAAGCATCTACCACTCCCATCCCTTCATCCACCTTCACCCACTTCGCCCCATGAATCCTCCCATGGTGGCCATTGCCCGACGAATCTTTGACGCCGTTGCCCGAGCCTTCATCGAAGTGATACAAGGCCATCGTGTGTTTGTCGGGCTCGAAACGCCGTTGAGGTGTGAAGTCTTCGGAATAGCGGGCGATGTTGGAAATGCGAACCTCGTCGATGATGCCTTGGAAGTTGCTATCGGGATGCATCTTGTGTCCTCCGATAGAAAATCCCATATCGCTGCGAATGTAGGCATATTCGCCATCAGTGGAGTCGCTGCCGCTATCTCTCGTATCTAGTCGTTGCCCGTTGACGTAGAGAGATGGCCTATCTAAGGCATAGACTACAGCGACATGCTGCCTGCCATCTCCAATTTCCCTCAGAGTCACGACTGACGTGTGGGACGGCAACTCACTCCGCCTGACAGCGAAGCACAAATTCCCCCTAGCGTCCCGCTGGCCCTTCAGTACCAACTGCAAACAGACACCTCCAAGGTCGTTGTAGTTTGACAGCAGATGACGATGCCCCGTCTCTCCCGCCATATTGCCAGCGACATAAGCTTCCAGTGTTATCGGGTGAGTTCCATCGTACGCTACCGGCGTCTCCACGGTGCTAGTTTCACCATCAAACTCCAACGCCCAATTCTCTCCAGAACCAGACACAGCCACCGGCTGCGACGATGGCATTGGTTTCGTCTTCGCCGCAACCTCCTTCTCCAGCGGGACCAACGTAACACGAATCACTTCCTCGCCGCCCGAGGCGATCTGGAACTCCCTGGCAAACGTGTGAAAGCCGCCCTTTGTGATTTTGAGTGCGTGCTTCCCTTCGGCCACTTCGACTTCGACAGGCTCGTTGTCGCTAGGACTCTTCAAAGTGACCTTGCCGTCATCTACCGATATGTCAGCGTCCGGTTGGTTCACCTCGACAATCAGAGTTCCTTCAGGCGTTCGCATCGAGAACACGACACCCAGCAGCAACAACACAAACACTACGCCCAGAGCCACCGAGCCGTAGATGATATGGTTCTTTTCCAGCTTGGGCTTCTTGGCCTTCTTCGGGCGTGCCTTACGAAATTCGTCTACTGGCGAGATCACGGGCATGTCGAGGTCGAGTGTCGGCTCACTTGCTGCCACTCCCTTCAAGGAGAAACCTTCGAAGGTTGCCGTTTCTGGAACGTCTTCTGGCGGCGAAGCACACTTCTCCAACTCGGCAATCACCTCGGTCATTGATCCGTAGCGATCATCCGGTTTCTTCGCCACCATCTTCTGATAGACGGCGTCGAGTTGTTCGGAGACTTCAGGAACCTCTGCCCTCAGCGACGGAATGGCCCTTTCCCGATGGGCCACGATCTTCATCACGGTCGTGTCACCGCTGTAGATCGGCTGGCCGGTCAGAAGGTAATAGAGCGTACAGCCGAGACTGTAGATGTCGGAGCGTTCGTCGGCCTGCTTGGTGTTCTCGGCCTGTTCGGGCGGCAGAAAGTCGATGGTCCCCATCACTTGTCCCGTACCGGTCAATGTCTCTTGTGCCGTTTGGTCCTCCGGTCCTATTGCTTCATTCAGTCGAGCCAGCCCCATGTCGAGGATCTTGACAGTACCCTTCTTATCCAACAGAAGGTTAGACGGCTTGATGTCACGATGAATGACTTTCTCGGAATGGGCATACTCCAAGCCTTTCGCCGCTTGGAGGATGTAGTCGATGACCCTGTTGATCGGCAAACGCCCACGCTGCTTCACCGTCGCCCCAAGGTCGTCCCCCTCGACACACTCCATCACCAAATAATGCAGACCACGGGACTCACCGGCATCGTGGGCCGTAACGATATTTGGATGGGACAGCCGAGCAGCAACCTGAACTTCACGGTGAAATCGCTGGACCGCAAGTTCTGAACTCGTGGCTGCGGCAGGCAAGGTTTTCAGTGCCACCACACGGTCCATCACCTTGTGCTTGGCCTTGAAGACCTGCCCCATGCCGCCTTGGCCGATGCGATCAAGAACCACGTAGTCGCCGAGCGTGAGTCCCTTGGTCTTCCCCTGATAGATGGCCTGGGCCTGGAACTTGGTGAGCTTTCTATGTCGAACCAATTCCTGGGCAAGGGTCTTGCCATCTTCCGGTTTTTTCTCGGGCGGTAGTTCTTCGATAAACGCCTCGACCTGCTGTGAAGTCATGAGGCCGCTTTTGGTGAGCGATTTGACGAACTGGCTAAGAACAACTTCCATAACCTGCCCCTTGAGATGATTTGGACCGATTGTAGCTGGTTCTGTTGGGGGGCGTCAAGTTGGATGAAGGCAGTGGGGTTGTGGGGCTCGAAGAGCTTGCAAATTTGCAAGAGTTGTCCCTGATTGCCGATTCTATTCTGTGAGACAAATACTGTTGCTTAATTGAAAAAAACAAATGCCCAGCACGACAAAGGACACGGGCGTTTTTGGCAAATATTCGAATGTAATCTGATTTGGAGGGTGGCGGGTAGAGTTGGGGAAATTGAATGGTGGGGACTTGATTTATTTCAAGTGGTCAGGGGCTTGGAAAGGCGGATGGGGTTCTTCGTCATGATTCCTGAGAAGTTCGGCCCACCACTTCTTACGCCCCTTCAATCCGTTCGATAGCGACCTTCACCGCCGTTCGGACTGCGGCATCTTCGTCGTCCAGAGCGAGGCGAAGATCCGGCAAGGCTGGTGCCGCTCCCATGCATCCCAAGTGCTCTGCGGCAACATACCTGTCGAGCCAGTCGTCAGCACGGAGCAATGCCACAACGACGGTGAGTTCTACGGTTGGATCGCCAGTGATTTGCGAGATTGCAGCCGCCGCCTCCAAACGAGTAACGGGGTTCCTGTCAGCCAGCATTTCCCCCAGCATCGGAATGGCATCTGATCCAGCTTCCCTCAAATCACCAAGGGCAGCAACGGCATTCAGTTGGTCAAGATGATCCTCACTCTTAAGCCCATCGAGTAGCACAGGCATGATCTCGGGGATCTTGGTGGGATCGATCTTGGCGATGGCGATTGCAGCAGCAATCAGCACGTATTCCCGCTCATCTCCAAGCCAACTCTCTAGGATCGGAACTGCCGCACCAGCCTTCTCCCGAAACCTGACCACCGGATCGACGGCGGCGATCCTCACAATGCGATCAGGATCTTCCAGGGCTTTGATCAGGGTCGGAAGGGTAGCTTCCAGGGGATCGAGTTCGGCTAGGATTTCGATAACAAGGAGCCGAATGTTGCTATCGGTGTCGGCAAGGGCGGCGATAAGGCCGTAGATTGTCTCGGGGCCGAGGGGCTGAAGTTCGGTGATGGACTTCTGGATTCGTTGAGGAGAGGGAAGATCCACGAAGTGACGGAGAGTCGAGATGGTAGTCTCATCGCTCATAGTAGCCGATTCCCATTTCTATTCTGTGGGGCAAATACCATTGCATTATTTGGAAAAACAAACGCTGAGAACGACGAAAGACACGGGCGTTTTTGGGCAAATATGAGATACATTCCATTTGAGTTATTTCAATTGACTGGCGACCCTACGAACTTGTCCTTCCGTTCATTGGCTGCCCCCTCTTGGCGTGGTGCTTACCGGCACTATTCTTCCAGGCAGGTGTCATATATCTGCCATCGTCGTCGTCCAGCGAAGTGCCGTTGTACTCTTGAGTTGAGTGTCACATCGCAGGAAGTGGGCGAACATAGCCAGTTAAGTTTGTGAGGGCTTTTCGGAATCGAGCGACAGACAGGAATCAGCTTTCACCACGGGACAACCCAGAACTATTGTGGGAACGGGGCAATGGAACAACTGAACAAGACAGGACTCCTGGTTCCAGATCATGTTCCATGGGGCACGCACCTTTGCCAGTTCTACGAGACGAAGGACGATCTGCTGGAGGTGCTCGTCCCGTACTTCAAAGCAGGGCTGGCGGCCAACGAAGCATGTATTTGGGTCACTTCTGATCTACTATCTACTGAAGAGGCCCAAGCTGCCCTGAAGTCTGAAGTTCCAGATCTCGATCACCGACTGAAGTCAGGGCAGATAGAGATTACCACCGACGATGCATGTTATCAGCCAAATGGTTCGTTCGACATCGATGCTGTTCTGAATGGATGGTGTCGAAAGGCAGAAGACGCTCTCAGAGATGGCTACTCGGGTCTCAGGGTAACTGGCAGTTCGGTCGCACTTCTTGATGAAAGCTGGGAAGACTGGCTAGCTTACGAGCAGAAGGTGCAAGAAAAACTTGCGGATCAGAAGTTGATCGCATTGTGTCCTTATCCGCTTCAGAAATGCTCGGCTTCGCAGTTCCTTCAGGCTGTTGATTCACACGACTGTGCGTTGGTGCGGCGTCAGGGCAAGTGGGAATGTGTCGAAAGTCAGAATAGTAGACAATTGCTGAATCGTGTCATGACGAAGAGGCATGCCCTGGACTCTTCAGTTGTCCCCATGGTCATGGTTGATTTGGATGGGCGGCTCAATTATGCAAATCCGGCTGTCTTGAAAGCATGGGGCTACAAGAATCAAACCGAACTGCTTGGGAAACCTGCTGCCGATTTCTGGCAAGACCCCGAGAGCATAGAAAGACATGTCGAGAAGATCCTCACGACCGGCTCCTGCACCGATGAACTTGTTGCTAAACGTAAAGACGGGTCTACTTTTGAAGCTGAAGTCCAGGGTAGCTTGGTCAAAGACGAGAATGGGACACCCATTGGCATTGTCGGTTCGTGCCTCGACCTGACAGAAAGAAGAAAAGCGGAAAACCAGTTGCGTGAGAGCGAGGAACGCTATCGGACTTTGGTCGAAAACATCGATCTTGGCATTACTCTGATCGACCGAGATCATACCATACTCGCTATCAATGACTATCATGCCCAAATGATCGGCAGGTCAGCGGAAGAGTGTGTCGGCGAGAACTGCCACGAAGTCTTTGAGAAGCGTGAGTATGTGTGCCCTCACTGTCCTGGTACAGAGGCTATGGCGACAGGAAAGCCTGCCGAAGTAGAGACAGAAGGGCAGCGAGACGATGGCACGACCTACGCAGCCAGAGTCCAAGCCTTTCCCGTTCATGCTCCAGATGGCAGTGTCAACGCATTCATCGAGGTGGTTGAGGACATCACCGACCGCAAAGAGGAACACAGGCAAATCAAAGCGGCCAACTTCTGTCTGGAGCACGCTGCTGACTGCATCTTCTGGATTGACTCGGAGGGAAACATCGTCTTCGCAAACAAAATGGCAGGCGATGTCCTGGAGTATTCCAGGGATGAACTAACGTCAATGACGGTGTTTGATATCGACCCGGGAATGAACTCGGACAAGTGGAAACTGCATTGGGAAGAGATCAAGCAAAAGCGGTCCTTCTTGATTCAACCGTCGCTACTTACGCACAATGGTCGAGTTTTTCCTGCTGAAGTATGCGTCAACTACATGAGTTTCGCCGGGCAGGAGTACAACTGTGCGTTTGCACGAGACATCACCGAACGAAAGGAAGCAGAGGAAACGATACGCAGAAGCGAGGAGAAGTATCGGGCCTACATCAACAACTGCCCCACGGGTGTGTTCGTAGCTGACTTCACCGGAGAATACGTTGAAGTCAATGCAGCAGCATGTCGTCTCCTGGGCTATACGGAAGTTGAATTGAAGCAGCGGTCAATTGCCGATGTTGTTGCTCCCGAAGACTTGGCGTCAGCGTTGAAGGCATTTCAGGAGGCTGTCCAGACAGGACGGCCATTGAGCAAAGAGTATGGCTTTCTGCGAAAAGACGGCACGAAGATCTACATGACCGTCGATGCCGTGGTTGCACGAGCCAATCGAGTCATTGGATTCTGCACCGATATCACAGATCGCAAAACCGCTGAGCAGTCTCTCAAGGATTATGCATTCTCATTACAGCAATCCAACAGCATGTTGGAAGTTGCAAGTGCCAAAGCGGAAGCTGCCAACAATTCCAAGAGTGAATTCCTTGCAAATATGAGCCACGAGATTCGCACCCCGATGACGGCCATTCTCGGATATGCGGATCTTCTCGCCGAAAGTGCTGCAAATCCTGAACAGATTGAAGCCGCCCACACCATACAGCGAAACGGTGAGCACCTACTTGGGCTCATTAGCGACATTCTCGATTTATCCAAGATCGAAGCAGGCAAGCTGGAATTGGACAAAGTGCCTTGCTCGCCGGATGATATTTTGACAGAAGTTGCCAGCCTGATGAAGGTCAAGGCTGACGGTAAAGGACTGCCGCTTCTGGTCGAAAGACGTGGTGCCGTCCCCGATCAAGTAGTGACTGATCCGGTACGTGTCCGACAGATACTCGTCAATCTTGTGGGCAACGCCATCAAGTTTACCGAAACCGGTCAGGTGAAGGTAGCGATGCGTTGTGAAAATGGGTCGAAGGGTTCACCGAGGCTCACCTTTGATATTTCGGATACCGGGATTGGAATTCCTTCTGGCAGGATTGAGGAGTTGTTCCGCCCGTTCGTCCAAGCAGAATCATCAACGACTCGGAAATATGGTGGCAGTGGCTTGGGGCTGGCGATCAGTAAGCGACTGGCAAACATGCTCGGCGGTGACATTGTTGTCGAAAGCAGGATTGGTGAGGGAAGTGTTTTCAGCTTGTCGATACCCGTCCAACTGCCAGTCGAGGTTGAGCAAGGTGCGAGCCAACCAACTAGTTCGCAAACCAAGAGTGACTTGCCCAAGCTGGATTGCCGAGTTCTTCTGGTGGAGGATGGTCCAGACAACCAGCGTCTTATCGGCTTCCTGCTCAAGAAGGCCGGAGCCGACGTAGTCCTTGCCGATAACGGTCAGATCGCCGTCGAGAAAGCTCTCTCACCAGAAGGCGAGTTTGACGTAATCTTGATGGACATGCAGATGCCGGTCATGGACGGCTATGAGGCAACGAGGGTTTTACGAGCGGCCAACTACAAAGGGCCGATCATCGCTCTCACTGCTCATGCAATGAAGTATGACCAACAGGAGTGCCTCGATGCTGGGTGTGATGATTACCAAGCAAAGCCAGTAGACCGAGGAACACTACTTCGGATCGTCGAAAAATATGCCTCAGCTACATCAGTGGGAGCAGGCAGCGAATAGAACCGGGTGGCCCAAGATGCTGCCTCTTCAGACCGGGAGATCACACAAATGCTATCTCGAAGTCAGGCAAGAGAAAACTTCCAGCACCAAATAGAACAGCTTCGAACAAAGGTAGATTCGTTACCCGATGACCTTCGTCCGCATTTCCTCTCACTGCTCGACCAAAAGGAAAAGGACTGTTTGCGACTTCGAGACGAAATGGAACGGACGTGCAGCCTGGCAGATGATCTCTCACTGAAGGCAACGCACGTAATGTTCAGCCTGGAAGCAACATGGAGAGAAGTGCAGCAGCACTGATCGTGATGGCCCAGCACCCTGCTGTGAGCTATGGTTGTAGCAAGACCGTATGACATGCCTTGACAGCAAGTGCCTTGAAACAGCTTGTGACAACCATGAACGAGAATCTCTTGTACGACAACTTCAGCCCAACGTCTCCCCAGATCTCCACCCCGGCAACGCACTTCGCCCCTGCTGGCCGAGATGCCTCATCCGAAATTCGCCGCAAGACAGAGATCATTGACCGTGTGCCGCTCCTGTCGAAAGCACTCGATGCGATGCCCGACATGGTGGTGGTCCTGAACCGCAACCGGCAGATCGTGGCTGCCAACAAGAAATTGCTAGAAGTTCTCGGAGCAAGTTTGGCGGAAATCGTTGAGAAACGACCGGGCGAGGCCATTAAGTGCATCCGGGCTACCGAAGGACCGGGTGGATGCGGCACTGATGAGCATTGTTCTACTTGTGGGGCGGTCAATGCGGTACTGGAAAGCATGGACAAGAATGCCGAGGCGACGAGAGAATGCCGCATTCTAGTGCAAACCCCAACGGAAGTCGTTCCTCTTGACCTTCGGGTAACGGCCTCTCCCTTCGAAGTCGAGGCCGAATACTTCATCTTGGCGGCGATTGAAGACATCAGTCACGAGAAGCGGGTGGCTGTTCTCCAACGCACGTTCTTTCATGATGTGCTCAATACGGCGGGTTGTATTGAGGGCTATGCAGATTTCCTTGTTGAGGACGCAGTTTCAGACCCAGAGGTCTGCAAACGATTGCATGCACTCTCCAGTCAATTGATCGAAGAGATTCAAGCCCAGCGGGAGTTGCTTCATGCCGAGGCAGGCGATCTAGAGACAGAGAGTATTCCTGTCAAGCCCATTCAGGTCTTGGAAGAACTTCGCACTCAGTATGTCAATCACGCCGTTGCCGAGAGAAGAAGGATAACAATTGGGCACACCTGGAATGGGCCACTGATCACTGATCGGCGACTGCTCAAGCGTGTTCTCGGAAACATGCTGAAGAACGCTCTCGAAGCTACACCCGACCAAGGCACGGTTACCATGTCCTGTGAGGATTCAGGAGATGCAGTGGCCTTTCTGGTGAACAACTCGACGGTCATGTCAACCGACGTTCAGCTTCAGGTCTTTCAGCGATCTTTCAGCACGAAAGGCGAAGCCGGTCGAGGAATCGGCACTTACAGCATGAAGCTGTTTGGTGAGAGGTATCTCGGAGGGTGTGTTGATTTCGTCAGCCGGGAATCGGAGGGGACGACGTTTCGGCTTCGATTGCCGAAGAAGCCAAGCGGAGTGACGTAGTTGCGAATCGTTCGGACGGGAAATCCCGCTAGAGTTCAGATTTTCCCACGTCAACGGGCAACTCCACAACAATCCGAGTCCCCTCTCCTGGGCTCGAATCGATGTGGACTTCGCCTCCCAGCAACCGAGTGCGTTCCCTAATCCCAGCCAAGCCGAAGCACTTTACATCTGTGGTGCTTGGATCAAAACCGACTCCCCAATCCCGAACCATCACACGGATATGACCATCGGGCTGGGCAAGTTCAATGCGAATGCTGTCGCTCTTGCTGTGGCGACGGGCATTTGTCACGGACTCTTGGATAATGCGATAAACAGCGTTTTCTAGTTCCCCATCGAAACGTTCAAACCCGATCTTGTTCTTGATTGAGATCTCCATTCCGCTGTTTCCGGTGACCCCATGGGCCAAGTGCTCAACGGCAGCGGCAATTCCCAAGTCGTCGAGAATCGGTGGTCGTGATCCATTGATTAACCGGCGAGCTTCAGCAAGACTCTCACCGAGCAGATTCTTAACCGTTTTCATCACTTCCGCAACTTCCTCTGGGGCATCTTGTTGCTGTTTTGGATCGATACTCTGAAGCAGCATGGAAGCAGCCGCTACATGCTGCGTCAGACCGTCATGGATTTCGTAGGCGATTACCTGGCGTTCTCGGTCATGGGCATTCAGCGTTCGTTTCAGGGCTTGATGTTCTCTTCGTAAAGCTTCTTCCACCTCCTTCCGCTGGGTTATGTCTCGGCTGACTCCACGGAATCCTCTGCAATGTCCCAGTTTATCAGTGATAGGCGATACGCTTGTCTCATGTACAAGCTGGCGTCCATCCTTATGGAGCCTGATCACTTCAAATCGCTGGATACTGCCTCCCGATGCTACCGACTCCTCAAGCACGACTCGATTTCGTTTCGCCTCTTTGGGAGGCATAAAGTCAAAGGGGGTCTTTCCAACCATTTCTTCGGGGTCGTATCCAAGCAGTTCCTTAGACCTGGGACTCACGTAGGTGTAGACGCCATCTCGATCCATTTCCCAAATCAGATCATTTGCCGACTCCACCAGTTGCCGAAAACGCTTCTCGTTCCCAAGGCGGGTTTCAACTTCCCATTCCAACTGCTCGTTGGCAAAAGCAAGATCGGCGTTACGCTTATTCAATTCTTGCTGGAGCATACTGGCAGCCTCCTTGCGGAATGCTTCCGCCCGCTTGCGATTCGTGATTTCCGTTGAGAACAGAGCTACACTGACAATCCTCTCGCCATTTCTGACTGGTCCCAGATGGGTTTCGTACCATGCCTCGCTTCCATTCGCTCCAGCAGCAACCGTCTCGTAGGACGCCCTGTTGCCCGTTTGGAAGACTGATTCCAGGCACGTTCTTGCCACGTCATGGTATTCAGGATCGATGAAGTCATAAATCTGTTTGCCGACCGATTCTGCCAGAGAATGTCCGGGCTGGGTGCGGTTGAGGAACTGAATCGTTCCGGCACGGTCCACCACCGCTACGAAAATAGGCGAATCGGCGAGCAGCCCATGCCAAGCTTCATCTGACCATTTCTCGGAGAATTCATCTTGGGACGGATTCTTCCGTTGTCCCTTGCTGCCCACTGTCTGCCCCAAACAAAACTGTTGCTGACTGCCCCAACATTCGATCCGAGGAGTTGGGGAGCTATCGTACAGCTTGGCATTCTTGGTGATAGCATGGCCAAGAGTCAACATCAGACCGGCGAACTTCGGTAAGAAAGAGAAGTGGCAATTCTGTCACTCGCTAGCACGCCCGTCGTAGTTGATGCGAGCAGCAAGAGGGGATGCGGCAACCCGTATACAAGTGAATTCCTGCACTACCTACGCAACAGAGACTTGGGTGGGCTTCTTGGTGAATTGCGGGCGGTAAGCCGCACGGTGAAGTCGGAGTTCAGGATGCGGTTCTGGCCGGGAACGAGAATCTCGTGCGGTAGACCATCTCTAGATCACGGCGATAACCTTTCGAGCCATTTCCACCTCAACGGACCAATCTTTCAACGAGAAGCGAATGATTCGTCCTTGCTTGCCCCCGAGATGTTTGGCTACGACTCGGATCTTCTGCTCCTCAAGATAGTGGAGTGCAGCCTCGCAGTTCATCTTACCCACCGTTTCTGTTTCGTTGCCGAACATGATTGCCCCGCCAGCCAACTTGGCCCTCAACGAATATGGGCTGGCCCCCTTCTCAAGCAATCGGTTCTTCAATTCCAAGACGGCGGTATTCACAAATCTTCCTGGTGGGGTTTCTGGATCGTCGGACTCGGGAAGAACTGTGTGGGCCAACCCTCCGCAGCCAGATCGCTCGTCCCACATGGCGATTCCAACGCAGGAGCCGAGCAGAGTCTCCAGAACATCGGGAGCGGCTCCAAACGTGAGTCCACCCATTGGCACTCGGATGATCGTGGATTCGGTGGCGACTATAGTCATGGCTCGGTTCAATTCGCTTTCAAGCTCGGGGTATCACCCACTTCCACATCCGGCGAAGGTTGCTGGGCATAGCTCGCAATCAACGGTAAGAACTGGGTCCGGTCGATTGGCTTCGTCAGGTAGTCGTCACAGCCCACTTCTCGGCATTTCTCATCGTCACCAAGCATTGCATTCGCAGTCAGTGCAATAATTGGGCCATCATAGCCTGCTTCTCGAAGCTCTTGGGTAGCGGTGTAGCCATCCATGACCGGCATCTGCATATCCATGAGAACAACCTCGAAAGGTCTTCCTTCGTTTTTCGCAGCCAACGCCTGTTCACAAGCTTCTTGACCATTCTCAACCACCGTTACTCGGGCTCCTGCCTTCTTCAAGACAAACGAGATAAGTCTCTGATTGTCGGGACCGTCTTCAGCGAGAAGAATTCGGCAGTCAAGTGGCACCTTGGGAGCAGCAGCCGGTTTGGGTTCCTGCCTGCCCTCTGTGGCTAGCCTGGCTGGATCGTCCAGCATTTGTACGCCATTCAGTGCCCCAGTCTCGATGGTCACACTGAACGTGCTTCCTTTGCCGAGCGTGCTGCTGACCGAAATATCGCCGCCGAGTAACTTCGCCAACCGTTTGCTGATCGACAATCCAAGTCCTGTACCGCCAAACTTGCGACTGGTTGTTGAATCGGCCTGCATGAATGGCTTGAAGAGCTTTCGGATTTGCTCCTGTGTCATTCCAATCCCTGTATCGATCACATCGAACTGTAGCCACGACAGTCCGTCACTGCGTTGTATGAATCGAGTGAGTAGACGAACGCATCCCGTCTCCGTGAACTTGATTGCATTACCCATTAGGTTGACGAGGATTTGACGCAACCGAACCGGATCACAGTGGATCGATTCGGGTATAGGTCCAGCATATTCAATCTCAAGCGGAAGGTTCTTGGCCTCCGCTCGGACTCGCATGAGCGAAGCAACCTCCGACACGACCTGGATTGGAGAGCAACTGATCCGATCTACATCGAGCTTCCCTGCCTCAATCTTGGAGAGATCGAGGATGTCATTGATCAATTCGAGAAGATATTCGCCATTGCGTTTGATGGTATGAACCGCAGATCGGTCCGAATCCCGTTCGATTTCCCCGAGCAGCACATCCGAATATCCAAGTATCGCTGTCATCGGTGTACGGATTTCATGGCTCATGTTTGCAAGAAACTCGCTCTTGGCTCGATTGGCAGTTTCGGCTACTTCATTGAACTCTTCCAAGGCTTGGTTCGCCGCCTCAAGAGCATCAGCCGTACTCCTCAACTCCATCTCTGTCTGCTTCTGACTGCTGATGTCCACGAACACTTCCAGTGATACTCCCTCGCCAGCTAGCGTTATGGGAAGTACCGTCCGAATTACAGGTGTTTCTTGACCGGTTCCGGTGAGGAGAACCGACTCGGTCGTCTCACAGGTTCGTCCCAAGTCCCAAATAGGACACTTTCTTGCTTTCCGGCCACACAGTTTTGTATAGCAGATCTTTCCCAAAAGGCCGTCAACACTACTGGATCCCATCAGACTAAGAGCGGCTTTGTTGGCCTTTCGGATCTTCTTGTCCTTACCGACAATTACAGCACCGACCGGCAAGCTCTCAAAGATCGTGGTAAGTGCTTGCTCGGACTGTTCGATCTCCCTCAACGCCTTCTTCCGTTCAGTGATATCTCTCACTACAGCAACCGCCCACCACTGGCCGTTCATCAGAACGGGTGACAGCGATAGCTCGATGGGAATTTCGACGCCATCTTTTCGAATGGCTTCCAGTTCAACAAGATTCCCGACAGCATTGCCTTCGCCAGATTTCACGAAGCCCGAGAACCCTTTGCTTGCTTTTTCTCGATAGTGTTTGGGGGCCAGAACAGCATGGATACTGCTGCCAATGATTTCTTCCGCAGAATAGCCAAACACTTGTTCGGCTGCTGGATTCCAGTAGACAGCTTTGCCCTTGGAATCGATCATGATGACCGCATCAAGGGCCGATTCCGTAATGGCCCGCAGTTTCGTTTCACTTGCCTGAAGTTGTTCTTCGGTATCCTTTCTCTCTGTGATGTCTCGCACGACACCCAGGAAACCCTGTCTGCCGCCAATCTCCAAAGAGTTCAGTACAACCTCGGTGGGAAAACAAGTTCCATCTGCTCGTTGGTGAGTCCACTCAAAACGGCTACTTCCGTGTTGCACGGCTTCAGTGATTCTCTGATGTGCCAATATCTTTGACTCTGACCCATCGGGCTGCTTACAAGGAGAGATATCAGTAGGGTGCTTTCCACAAAAGTCCTTCTTACTCTTGTACCCGAGCATATTCAGTGTGCTTTCATTGCAATCAATGAAGCAGCCATCAGCAATAAGTATCATCGCATCGTCAGAAGCGTCAAACAGACTACGAAATTTCTGCTCACTCAATCGCAAAGCATCTTCCATTCGCCTGAGTGCTATAACTTTTCCCAGACGTTTTCCAATCATGTCCAGCAGTCCTTGCTCTTCCGCACGACATGAGTCTACACCGCTATCGGACCATTTCGCCAAGTAGCACACTTCGAGGGAGCCAATTGGCTCACCCACAACTTGGATTGTGGCACTTTGTTTCCAAGGCGTTTCTTCGAAACCAGCAGTGCGATAGCAGCGTTCTCCCAGGACAATTTGGACACCCGTGATATCGGAATACTGCCAGGATGCAGAAACAGTTTCGACTGCCTGCTGGAGCAGTTCTTCCAGAGAAAAACCAGGGTTCTCAATGAGCTTGGAGATTGCGTACATGCAGTCGAGCTTATTGACTTGCTTCTGAAGTGTGTCCTGAGATGCAACTCGGGGAAGCCATCGGGCGAATCCAATGCCGAGCAACAGGAATCCACCCAAGAAGCCTACGAGTTTTTCGAGCACAGCCTGTGCAGCAGTATCTCCGACAATGACAAAACGGTTTAGTGATTCGAAGTTGTCCGATATGTCTACGAGACTGCCGAGCAGTAGAAGCCCGAACCCAGCGAGGATCGTCTTCCAGCCTTCACGGGGCAGATCTGTTTGTCTCTTACCCTTAATCCACAGAAATAGAAGTATGCCAGCCAGAATGATGGCACGAATGATTTCCAGAACCAGATCACCCATAACGATGCCTCGTGCGAACACACAATACCGTGTGTCCATTCTTGTTGTCTGTCTTTCGTTCCCAGCACGCATTTCGCCGCCATTGTGATATCAGCCCCATGTGGCTGATGGTGGGCGGTGCTTTGGTGCTTGCCTCGTGAGCAAATCACAGCCAACGCAAGCGGTCTTCGTATCGCTGGTTACCAAACACGGTTGGCCTGCAAATTCTTGCCGGGGCTTTTGCAGTGCTTGCCACGGCGACTATGCAAAGCCCCACAGCCTAGTAGAAGAGTAGATCACCCGCTAGTTGGTGGAGTAGAGCTACAGACACATTGTGACGGCTGTGTCGATTGAATCATCGATTTCTTGGAATAGGGCGACAACTGACACGTCCGCTCTTCTCGTCTTACAGCCACTACCAAAATCGGACCTGCTTCAATCGCCCCTTTGCCGAACCGAGCTACCGGTTCGACGGCAGCGATCCTGATGATCCGATCTGGATCTTCGAGAGCTTTGATCAGGGTCGGAAGGCTGGCTTCGAGGGGGGCGAGTTCGAAGAGGATCTCGATAACAAGGAGCCGAATGTTGGGATCGGTGTCGGCAAGGGCGGTTAGAAGGTCAGGTATTGTCAGAATACCGTTGGTCTGGAGTAGGGCGATGGACTCGTGAAGCCGTTCAGAGGTCCAATGGTCCTCGTAGCGTTGGAGCACTGTGATGACTTCCGTATCGTTCATTGAATCTCCGTTGGGTGAGTATGAAGGACGCCGAGTGGAACTGCAAATGCAATCCATGATGGCGACCCTGTGGACCGCCGCATTCTTCCAGCGGCGGGATTTTTCGATTTTGATTCACAAATCGTTTTCAAGATGACGCAGGAGATCGTCGAGTTTCTCTGTCTCCATAAAAGAGAGAGGGGGTAGGTAGTCGTAGTCATGCCGGAAAGTGGTACATATTTCACCACGCAAAATGCCGGGTTGCGGGGGGGCTGAGACCCAATACATCCGTCAAATTCGATACGGCAGGCATCACTGGACCAAGACGACAAGAGCAACCCTCTTGCTTCAAGCTACCCTTTTGTATCTGACTAAACCGGCCAGCGGCCCCTTGGAGCTAGTGCCATGCGAAAGCACCGACGAGGCAGCATCTACATCATGACGCTGGGAACCGCCTTGATTGTCGGAATGCTCGCTGCCGCTGGTCTATTGGCTGTTCGAGCACAAAGAAGGCACGTTGACCTTACTCAAGACATGCTTCAGGCTCGACTCAATGCACAAACTGGCGTGGAGATGGCTCTATTCCGTTTCGAGACCACGCCGGATTGGCGAGCACAACTTGCGACGGATGCGTGGAACACGGACGCAACCACCGGTTACGGCACCTATCGTTTCGCTGGGATCGATCCAGAAGACGGTGACCTGCTAGATGGAGAGTTCGATCCGGTGCTGCTCACGGCGACAGGGGGAAGTCGCTCAGCCGTGCAGAAGATCGAAGTGAAACTTAAGGTACGTCACCCCGGCCTGAACTGCTTGAAGACGGTCATACATAGCAAGGGCGACCTTGTCTTCGATTCCAGTACAGTGACCGGGAATCGTGCCGTCAGTTCGGATGGCAAACTCACCGCTGATAACGGTTCACAAATCTATGTTGATGCGGAGGCTAAGGGGACCATCAATGCGTCCGGTGGCTCTGTCTTTCACGCAGACACCACGAACGAAGGGGACTGGCCCAGAGAAATGCCAGCGGCACCGTTCGCATACTGTTTGGCGAACGGTACGCCAATTGATGCCTCAGACCTGCCGCTTTGTGATGCTCAACTTCTGACGAATGTCGCCATGGCGGATGCAACCAACGACTGGTCCGAATTCGGGAATTGTACCTTGACGTTGAATACAGACCAATCGCAGACGCAGTGGTGCATTCTTGTTGACGGTCGATCTGGCCCCATGGATGGGCCAAGTCAAGACATCACCAATAGTATTCAGAGCGGGGAAACGTATGCGGTTACTGCCGACGCAAAGGCCGTCAGCGGTTCGATGAACATGCGGCTTTCGCTGCAAACCGTAAGTACGGGGGGGGGCACGCAGTTCTTCAGCGGCCCTTGGGTAACGGTTGATTCGTCCACCTTTGCGACTGTTGCTGGCAGCCTCACGCCAACATGGACAGGATCGCTTATCGAGGCAAAGTGGTTTCTCGAATCCGAAGCAAGGAGCCTTGCATTCAAGTTTGATGATGCGGGCCTTCGGGTTGCCAATGCCCCAGCAGGTACTCTTGCCATTCACCGCACCGTTCTGAGCCCCAATAGCAATCCTTTTGGAGCAGGCACAACCAACCCTCAAGGCATTTATGTTGTCGATTGCCTTGGTTCGCCCATCAGCATCAAGGACTGTCGGATTGTCGGCACGCTCGTTATTCTTGGCAATGACAAGACTGACTCGATTCTTCATGGCTCGATAAACTTGGCACCTGCGATTGAAAGTCAAGATCCATCAGACACGAATCTACCCATACTCCTGTTGGACAAGGATTTCTGTCTGAGCACATCCGACACCGACCTAGACGAAGGATTGGCGAATTTGAACTGCAACCCGACCGGCACACCCTACGAGGGAAGCGACGATTCGGATAAGGAGGACACCTACCCCTCTCTCCTCAACGGGCTGGTGTATGCGAAAGGCAATCTCAGCGTCACTTCGAGCCTGCGACTTCATGGCGTCATGGTTATTGGAGGCAAGACCACCTTCACCGGGGCAACCGTGAACGCAACGTACAATCCAATCTACTATTGGGACAATGCCCCTCCAGACTTCCAGACAGATCCAGTGATAGAACTTGTGCCGGGAACCTTTCGGCAGAAGGTTGACTGAATGCTTCAACCCCCGCTTATGCTCCAATTCCCCAATCGCCTCGGCTCCTGTTCAGGCTTGAAGTTTCCAATTGGCACAACAGCTAGATCATCCTCCCCGTCTCGTCACTGAACAACCACTTCCGCTCCTCGAAATCGTAATTCCCGCCGTTCCTGATCTTCAGCACCGTCACGTCCACTGGGATGTGCATCAAAATCTCGTCCTGATCATCGACGTAGACCGAGATCCCCTTCTCGGCGATGACCTTCGCCTTCTCTGCGAAGCTGCTGACGAGGATCACTTCATCGCACTGGATGCCGAAGCTGGCAACATCCTGTTCAGCCTTGGCTTGGTCGTTTCGGTAGGTGATCACATAGACTTCCCCAGGCCAGCATTGCGAAAGCTTCCTGAAGAACTCGGGAGCCTCATCGATACAGCCGTCCAGGTCGAGGCCAATGGCAGGAGGAGGAGAGGGTTGGTGCATCAGGCGTGCCAGGAAGTCAGCGGTTGCGTGGATCTGGGCTTTGAGTTCGTTTCGTTGATCTTGGTTGGTCATGTCAGTCCTATGGTTGGCGACCCTATGGATGAGTGATTTTTCTGGCGGCGGATTTTTCGGATCTCGAATCTTGAACAACTTTCAGCATGGGGAGTGAAAAATCGAGGGGGCATAAGAAGAAACTTTGTGACGAAGTCCCCGTATACCGGTACCCCCGGAACTCTCACCAGACTTTTTCTCCGAGAGTTTTTCTGTTCTTGTTTTTGCCACGCCTTCGATCTTTTGCGACCGATTCCCACAACGTAAGAAAGGCGGTTTGGGCATCGTGGTGAGATGCTCGAACCGCCTTTTCGGATCACTCAATCGGCCTGGAAATCGAAATAGAATCTGGGATCGTGCTGAAACTTCAAGCTACCGACAACACCGTCCGTCCTGCGACGGACGACCACGTAAGGAGCCAGAAAGCCGGTCACATCGAAGTCCTCTTGAAGTTGCTGCGTGTCCCACACTTGCCCGTGCTTGGCTTCCAGTGCTTCTCTGCTGCCCGGCTCGGCGTTGATGGCGGCGACTTCGTGGCGGCGGATGGTCTCGGTCTGATCGTGCATGATACTCTCCTGACTGGAAGGTGTTGTGTTGACACCTTCGTGGAGGGTATCCGCTAGCCAGCCCGTTGCTTCCGCTTTTCTTTTCGGCGAGCGTGGTGAGACCTTACGCACTCACGCCATTCCTCGTTGCCGCCGAACTGGTCTAGCGGCACGAGATCGAGATACTTGGCGGGGCAGGAATAGTAGTAGGGGTGGGCTGACTCATCCATGTCTTTGTAGCCCCACCCAAAGTCCTTCTGGTATCTCAACAAGTCGCAGGTGATCCAACGTTCCTTGGGCTGCGTTTCTTGATCGTCCTTGACAAATGTCCTCTCCCAAACAGCCCATAGAACGCCCGAGTAGACGTTGCCCCTGTAGCAGTGAGCGAGGCAGGTGGTCGTGACGGTTACGCCTTCGGCCCCTTCCCTTGTCCAGTTCTCCGTCCGTTCTGCGATCAGGTCCCGTCGAGTGCTGCCCGATCTGAAAAGCCAGCCCATGTGAACGCTCCTGTTTGAGGGGGTGTTTGGTTGAAGCACTCACTTGGAGGGTATCCGCTGTTCAGTACTCGGATGGCAGCAGCAGACAGGTAGAAGACCGGTCTGCCTCGGTGATAACCCAGAGCTTCTCCCCGGTGCTGAGGGTGTACGACGAGAGGACACGGCTACCGTTCTTGGTGGCTTCGTCGTTCAGTTCCCTGTCCTCGTCGCAAAGGTCACCCCAGTCACCAGAAAGATGCCAGTTCAGTAGATCGGATGCTGTCTGATGGGCCTGCTTCAAAGCATTAACGGCACCGGGGGTGGCAACGACTTGTCCAAGCTGAAGTATTTGTGAAATCATGTTTGAGTCCTTTGGGGTGTTGGGGACAGAGCGGGGCTTCCCGTGAAGCCCCGCTTTGTCAAGTTCCTGCCTACCACTGGTCGTCGCCGCCGAAATGGAAGAAATGCTCGTCGGCTTGCTCAAACTCCTCCAACTCCTGCTGTTCGAGCCTGTCGTCCCACGGTTCGTCTGAGTCGAAGTCTGGGTATTCATCCCCGTGCTGGTCCTCAGCGTTGAGTTCGTCGAGGATGCTTCCGTAGTTGTGGTTGAGGTGATCTTCCATAAATTCGTCGAGATAGCGGTCCATTGATTGTCTCCCAAGAAAGATGGTGCGAAGATGAACTTCGGGACAATTTCCCCGAAGTTCGTTACGCACCTTTGGAGGGTATCCGCTGGAAGAGCTATTCCAGCCCAAGAGCTTCCTGACCGACAAAAGCCCCGAACTCATCGAAGCCGAGTGTGGTCAGAATGTCTCGGGCGAGGCTAGAAGCGGCTTCGTTGCCCGATTCAAAGAGACGGCGGAGGAGGACGGGAAAGGACTCCACGCTCACGCAGCAATCCAACGTGCGGCAGATTGTGAGCTTCCCGGCTTTTCGTTCCCCGCCTTCGTACTGGTCGCCACGTTCGGGACAGAAGCAGGCTTCCAGATGGCTGTCGATGCCTTGATTGACGGCTTCGCTGACCGCCTGGATGGCATCCCTGTCAGTCAAGCTCATCGTGTATGGCTCGCCGTCCAGGGCTTCACGGACAGCATCGTAGGGAATGGTGGCGGAGTCGGTTTGGATGGCGTGCATAGCAGATCCTCCTGGGAAAGTGAGGTTGCCTTCCCTGTGAAAGCAACAACACTGTCAAGGAGGGTATCCGCTAATTGGGCCGCTGCTTCTCCTCAGCTTGCATGGCTTCCATTGCTCGCCCCAACCGTCCCCGAAGCTCAACAGCTTGGTTCAGCAGGTCGTTGAGCACAAGGGCGAGGATCGGATCGGCCTCGGCATGAGCGGCGGCGAGATCGTCGCAGACGAAAGAGAAATCGTGGTCAGCTTTGGTGAGATGTTCGTTCATTGTGCAATCCTCCTGAAAGGGTTAGTTGGCAGGGTCGTCGTGCTGGGGATACAGTCCCCGCTTCTCATCCCGTCGCTGTTCTTCGTCATCGTCTCGGTCGCAGTAGTCGGTTGGAAGCATTCCCTCTTCTGGCAGATCATCGCCGAAGTAACGGCATGGGAAAGGAGTGTCGCTGCCTTCCTGTCCGTGGATCATCAGGTGATCGAGATCGAGAACCTGACCGCTCGGACCATAATGGCAATCGTCGGGATCGTAGTCGCCCAAATCTTGGTCATCAACACAAATCAGGTGGGCGTATTCGCTTTCTGCAAGCTCTTCGATGGCGTCGGACACGCTGCCTGCCTCGACGATCAAGAACAACGGGGCATAGCTGCCCCCTACCTCGATCAGCCACGTCTTGCCCCACCAATCTCCGGGGTTCAGGACGATGATGTCGGTAAGTTCGTGTCCGTGGAACGTTGCTTTGGCTTTGATTTGGCACATCAGAGTCTCCGTTGTAAAGGGTGGAATGATTTGGTCAATGAGTTGGAGGGTATCCGCAACGTGGCAGCTTCAGTCCTGCGGAACCGAAGCTGCCACCGCACCGACAACTCATTGAGCCAAGGCGTGAACTCCATTGGGGCAAGAGATGAGGTTCGGATATTTCTCTAGAAGGGCGTCGATCTCAGCACCATGCCCCTCGGCACGGAGCTTTGCGACCAACGACCGGATTTGCCGGTGGATGTGGCTGCCACGTCGCCATGTGGCACCATCGTCAGACATTTCGTAGTAGGGGTCGTATTGGCGGATCAGACTGAGCAATTCGTCCATGGTATTTCTCCATTTGATGGGGGTTGAGTTCTCTGTCCTCTTGGAGGGTATCCGCTAGACCAACGTCGCTGTTGACGACTTGAGGAGTCCACTCTGAAAACCTGGACTTGTCCTAGAGCGGGATCACTTCGTATTCCACGCTCTCGCCCTGCTGAATGTTGTGAATGGCGTCGAATGCCGCCATTTCCCGACACAAGGTCATTCCACAAAGGCTGTTGAGCTTGCTGATAAACACCAGCGAACTCGGATGGTTGACGAGATGGTCGCCGCCGATTCCAGCACGGTGCATGGCGAGCAGGTGTTGATGCCAACAGCCGACAATGGCGACCAAATTGCAGGCACTTTGGACTTCGTTGGCATCTAGGGCGGCATTTCGTTCGGCTTCGTTGGAGCCGTTGGCGGTGGATGTGGTCTTGGACATGATTCGTGTTCCTGTGGGTGGGGAAGTAGGTCTGGCTGCTTGGAGGGTATCCGCAAGAAATGCAAAGCGGCGATCAGGAACATCCTTGCTCTGATCGCCGCTGCCCCTCGTTTGTCTTATGCGACTGCTTCTTCGATTACTGGCAGAACTTCGATCCTCAAGTCCTTCGTGACGACCCTGCCGTTTCGCTTGACCTTGGGCAGTTTGTCCAGTAGATCCTTCTTGACAGCCGAAACCGCTCGTTCAACATCCTTCAGACGTGCTTCGATCTGTTCGCTTTGGTTGTTGCCGTTCTCCATGGCTTCGAGAATGGCTTCCTTCAAGATCCGCAGGGCGTGATCCCGTGCGATCCCGGCCTTCTCCCAGAAGAGGGCGAGCGTCAGGATCAACGGAATGCTGACGGTTGGTGCCGCCAAGCCGTCGTTTTGCTTTTGTACCGTTCCAGTGACGTGAAGTGTAATGACTTCATCGAAGTAGTGTTCACCGGCATCGAGATCGAGGGCTTCATTCTTGAACACTCGGGCGATGAGACTCTTGATTGCACTGTCCATTGCGTGACTCCTTGTTGAGGGGTTGTTGTTTCAACAGCCCCTTGGAGGGTATCCGCTAATAGTCCAGTCGCTCGCACGCTTCGCCGAGTTGTTCCTCCGTTCGCTGAACGTATCTTGCAGTTGTCTGGATATTTGAATGTCCCAGAAGTTGAGCCAACGACACCAACTCGCCGGGATTGTCTTCAAGGAACTTGTGTGCCATGGTGTGCCTGAGCAAGTGGGGATGGAGCTTGATTCCGCAGATGGCAGAATACTTGTCGCACAAGGCACGAACGCCTTTGTCAGTCAGAGGGCCACGTTCGCCAATAAATACTCGATCCGAGTCAACAGCTGGGCGAGTTTCGAGGTAGGTTTGAAGTGCTTTGCGTGCTGCCAATGGCAAGGGAACTGTCCTTTGCTTTCTGCCTTTGCCGAAACGAAACGTTGCTGAACCGCTCCGTTCCCCTAGAACCAGGTCGTGCAGTTCGAGGGCCACGAGGTCACTAACACGACACCCCGTGTACAGAAGCAAACTGAAGATCGCCGCCGCCCTGGTGTCTTGTCTCAATTCAACTTCTCGGAGAAGCGTTCGAACTTCGGCCCGAGCAAGACCTTTGGGAGCCAGGGCTTGTCGCCTCAGTTCCTTGACCGGTTTGGCGGGATTGACGGGAAGATGCCCCTCTACCACAAGCCACCCGAAGAATCGCCTCAGAGTGACGAGACAGCGATTTACTGTGGAAGTAGCGGATACCCTCCAAGATTGGTTTTGCCTGCTCTGATCCCGAAAGTCTGCCACGTCCCTGACCGTCACCCGAGCGACGGAGAAGGGTTCGTTGTTGGCCTCAGTGAACCACCCGGCGAACTTCCGCAGATCGTTCAGCACCGCCTTGCGAGTGTTGGCAGCGAAATCATGTTCAGTGAGGAACTGGGAAACAAGGGAAGGTTCGTCCTTGCCGACTGGCACATCCCGAAAAACATTATCGCCTGAATTCTGCACGCTTTATCTCCACGAATGTGACACGAATTTGACACTGATGCCCCGAAATTCAGGAGATAAGGACAGTTATCGCTGCACCTTATCGCCCGAATTCTGACGCTTGAGGTAGAGGAACACGTCCCGCAACACCTCGCCTTCGTCCTTGCCATCGATCCCATTGGGGAACAACTGCTTGACTGATGATGCAACTTGCTCATGTTTGACTGGCAGCCCGAGGGCAGAAAGCCCCTCTACAACTCCGGCATACTGTTGTCGTTTCGCTGGCCGTCTGTTTCTTCCTTTCGGCTTCACTACACTTGGGCGGTGTCCACTATAGAAGAGGACTGGCTTCCCATTGATTCCGCAGTTCCGTTTACGAACCTCCAGGCATACCTCTTGCATTTCCTCGGGATAGAAAGGTCGTCTTGTTGCGACGTAGTACAGAGGAAAGGGGAACGTCCTTCCCATTAGCTGATAGAAACGTTGCCTTGAAAGCCCCACCATACGGGCCATCTCGGCAACCGACACGACGGACTTCGTTTGTTGATTCATTTGGACACAACTCCGACAGGAATATGACACGATGAATACAGGAATACGACGCTTCTTCCAGGCTCTTCCGTTCAACCAGTGTCGTCGTCCGAAAGATACAACCGAGCATTGGCGGTCAATTGCCTTCTTCCCTGGTCGTCCTTGATCAACAATCCCGACCGAATCAGGAACGGTTCGGTGACTTCGGCTACCGTCCTTGACGGCAGCCCCAGGATCGAGGCAATCACATTGAGCCGACTGTTGCCATCGGCCAGGATTTGCAGATACCGTTGTTCCGTGGGACCAAGGCCCAAATGGTCCATTTGTTCCAGATCACAGGCACGAAACAAATGGTCAGAGGTGATAACCGATTCGCCAGATGCACGGCAGACTCGACGGCATGATTGTAAAAGTCGAAGTGCCAATCGTGGTGTGCCCCGTGATCGTATGGCAATCAGGCCGGGTACGTATTCATCGAGTTCCCACCCGAGTGCGGCGGATCGCTGCTTAACCACGATTGTCAGATTCTCTTCGGTGTAATACTGAAATCGAAGAGTGAGACGCATCCGATCTCGAAGTGGCTGCAACAGGTTGTATTCATCAGTAGTACTGAGCAGAACCGTAAAACCGGCGAGAGGAATGCTGCCGGGACTCTTGCCTTTGCCACCACCGACGACGATCTTCTGTTTGTCGATTGCTAGATACAGAGCGGTCTGGTACGGCTTGGCAAGTTCGTGGCACTCGTCAATATGGAGGATGTCCTTTGGCTTGGCCGACAGAAGAAGCAAGTGAAGATCGGAGGGACTCTTGATGCTTTGGCCCAGCACTTCATGCAGATCGACTGCCATTTCGGCTGCGATGATATTTGCCAAGGCACTCTTGCCTAGCCCCGGTGGCCCAACCAGTAGACTGTTCTCGAATTTCTTTCCATCCATTTGTGAAGCATCAAGTGCGACTGATACTTGGTCAATCACACTCTTCTGTCCGATCAAATGTCTGATCGAACTGGGGGCAACGTCGTTAATCTCATTCTTACTTTGGGACATATTGTTCTCCATTCGGGAATTGCTTTGTTTCAATGACAGGTGTCCGCTAAATGAAGATAGGTGGCTTCCATGCCGCCCTTTGGCTACGCCATCGCCGGTTCTGCCACAGTCTCCCGTGAGAAACTCAGGACAAAGTCGGCAGCTTTGGCGGCTTGTGCTGCCGCCGTGAAGATGTATTTGGGATCATCTTCCATGTCCTTCAACCAACTCTTGAGATAGCTGGCATGGTTTTCGATCCTCTCTGCCGTGGGAATTCCCAGTTCAGCAGCGATGAAACAACCCCCGAGTTCAGCGATGAGTTCGCCAAGGGCATAAGTATGCTCCGGGTTGGAGCGATCCCAGTTCAGACGGGATTCGTGCTCGGTCCAGTGCGATAACTCATGGAAGGCAGTCTCATAAAATTTGGGAAGTGAGAACTGCTGCCGGTTGGGCAGCACAATGAAATCTCTCCGGGGGTTGTAGAAGGCTTCGTTTCCCCCATACCTTATGTCAGCCCCAGTTGCCTCGATGGCTTCGTCAGCAGCATCAAAGCGTTGCTGGACTTCACTGGCATCGATTTCACCGTGCCCGACACGCAGATGGTCCAGATGGTCACCTGCAACCTGGTCGATGCAAAACACTGTGTACGTCTTGAGCAGATAA
>Ga0272443_10001962_pt1 | contig 27771 bp, 11 predicted proteins | sample SSMAcet12_FD_193581 | JGI IMG/M metagenome (GOLD analysis project Ga0272443, IMG submission 193581) | Marine sediment archaeal communities from Little Sippewissett salt marsh, Falmouth, MA, United States - SSM-Acet-12 | ecosystem: Environmental > Aquatic > Marine > Wetlands > Sediment ... | reverse complement strand
GTGCGGGGATTTTTGCTTGCGAAGCAAATGCAAAAATCGTGACAGCGCGGAGGGGAAGGGCGGATGGTGAGGGGTCTGGCATATGCAAACGAAAACGTGGATATACGAAGGGCTGGCGCGGGTGCGGATAGGTGCGGGGAAGGGATTTTTGCGCCGAAGGCATAGCAAAAATCGTGACAGCCCGAAAAAAGGAAATCCATGAAGATGATTTGTAAGAAAAAAATGGTGGAGGCGCCGGGAATCGAACCCGGGTCCGAAAGACGCATACTATATCCCTCTACGAGCATAGTACTATCTTTGAGATTCGCACGCAAAACGCCATAGCACAGGCTTTTTACGCACTATCCTAAAATAATAGCGCAGAGGATCGGTTCAGGAAGCCTTACCTTGCCGCCTCGATAAACGGCGCTCATCCAAAGAACTCGAGGCTACAATCTTTGGTGAACGTGACCGCTTTAATTAAGCAGCCATTGCATAATCATAGTCCGCATTTCTTGCGGTTTCGGGTTATTTACGAGGTCCCGATACTCGACTCGCAGCATATAGCTCGCTGACTAACGTCGAATCCTGTTCGCCCCCGTTTTCAAAAAGCAAAGATATAATGTCTATATCCTGTAACAATATATAGAAAAAATACACGCTGTCAAGTATGGTGTATATGCTCTCTATTAAATAAAAAAATCGACATAAAAAATGCCGATAAATATATCGGCTTGACGGGAAAACCAAAAAACTTTCGAAAGGAGATCAAATCTTCTCTGATATCCCGCCAACCCGAAAGCTCAAACTTGCCCCATCGAGGATTCGAACCTCGGGCCCACTGATTAAGAGTCAGTTGCTCTGCCAACTGAGCTAATGGGGCAAAATGTGAGGGAGGAGGGAATCGAACCCTCGGCAGCCGGCTTAAAAGGCCGGTGCTCTACCGACTGAGCTACTCCCTCAAGTCGAAATATATTACCCCTTGAAAGGCCCTATGTCAAGTACTTTATCAGAAAATTATCATATTTCAGAAAAGAATTGACCTTATTGTAGTTTTTAGCTATTTTTACCTTATGAGAAAAGAAAGTGTATTAGAACATCTGGAAGAACTCGCGCGTAGAATCGATATAGAGATTCGACAGGAGAATCTGGGAACCGTCTCCGGTGGATTGTGTCGAATTCATGATGGGAGAGTAATATTGCTCAACAAGCATCTGTCTGTTGCTTCGAAAATAGAATTGCTGGCCAATGAATTATCTCTCGAGCGAGAAAAACTGGAAAACCTGTATATTTTACCCGAAATTAGGGATTTACTTGATTTAGATTGACCACTAAGAGAATTCCACCTGCACCATTATTATTTGCATTCCTCGCTTTAGCTACAGGAATTGGCCTGGTAATTTTATTTCCCTTTTTAATCTCACAAAAACTCTTTTTCGCTATCGCTGCTGGAGGATTAGCATTTGCGGGGATTTTCGCTGTATTTTATAAAAAACATTTAGCCGCTAACGTTTTTATCCTGATGGCAATTTGTATGTTGGGAAGCTATCGATATTCGGGGTGGACAAAAAAATCTCCACAAAATATCTTACATCTTGCAGAAAAAGAAGTAAGAATTCTTGGTGATATTGTGAGCGAAATCGATTTCAAAGGCGATCGTCAGAGATTCGATTTTAAAGCTGATTCACTGGTACTTAGCGATTCGACTGTTGCGGTCGAAGGCATTGTCAGAATTTATTCCTACAACGGCCCGTTATTTGCCTATGGCGATAGAATAATGGTAAAAACCAGATTACGAGAACCATCAGGGGCCAGCAATCCCTATGCTTATGATTTTCGCGAATCTTTACGAAAAAAGGGAATCGACCTGATAGCTTTTCTTTATTCCGGAAGGGGAGTAAAGATTGTAGATCGCAATAGAGGAAACTGGGCGCAGCGGAAAATTATTATTCCTCTGAGAAATCACATATCCGAAGCTATCGATGAAAACATGTCCGGATCTAACGCCGCATTGTTGAAAGGTCTTCTTCTGGGCAAAGGTCGAGAACTTCCCGACAAGGTTAGGGATGCATTCGCCGATTCTGGAACTATTCATATTCTCGCAGTAAGCGGTTTGCATGTTGGCCTGATTGCGGGATTTGCCTGGCTCATTTTCGCTTCGATTTTTAGAATTCCTCGTCCAATTTCGGTTTTTCTGGTTGTGCTGATGCTGGTGATATATGTCGGTCTGGTTGGAGGACGAGCATCAGTAATTAGAGCCAGTTTGATGTTTTCCATTATTCTTATTGGCACGGCTCTCTCACGACCATCGAATCTCTTGAACTCAATCGGTGCGGCCGGCTTTATTCTTCTGCTAATAAAACCGGTGTGGCTCTCCGATCTGGGGTTTCAGCTCAGTTTTGGGGCTACTCTTGGAATTGCCTATCTGATGCCCGTATTCGATGATTTGCTTCCGGACTCCATTCATAAAAACAAATTCGTATCTAAATGGATCGTTACACCTCTTCAAGTCTCGATTGCAGCTACATTGGGAACCGGACCACTGATCGCTTATTATTTCCATCGAGTTCAGATTATCGCACCAATTGCCAATCTGGTGGTCATTCCACCGCTTGGATTGATAGTGGGCTATGGTGTATTGGGGTCGCTTTTCCATGGGATACCCGTTTTAAATATCTTCGCCGATTGTCTTCTTCGAACAGATAGGTTGTTAACCGAAGTTCTTCTGTTCACCGTGAATATCTTTGCAAGGCCATCCTTCGCCTATTTGCCATTTAAGACTTTTCCCCCGATCTGGATAGGAGTATATTACCTGTGTCTTCTTTTAATAGCCAATCTCAAACGGAGTAAACTCTCACGTATAGGTGTTTCTATCATTGCGGTTGGATTAATCGCTTTTATATTTTTTGGTAGTAAAAACAAACAAAGGACTCGAATCACATTTTTCGATATCGGTCAGGGCGACTGCGCACTGGTAGAGTTTTGCGATGGGCGCGAGATTCTTATCGACGGTGGTCCTCCGGGAAATGCCGCTTTTGGCGTTGCACCTTATCTTCAGGCTAAAGGATATCGTGAACTCGATGCTGTATTGATGACCCATTACGACGCCGATCATCTGGGTGGAATCAAAGATCTGATGGACGATTTTGAATATACCGATATCTATGTAAACACTTTCACTCGGGGAAGTGATCTCTACGCAGAGTTTCTGGACAGCGTCGATATGGAAAGAGTTAATCTTCTTTTAGCTGGAGATTCTATTCCCGGTTTTCCGGAGTTCGAAGTACTATGGCCGGGGACTTTAGCGGTTACCAGAGAAGGATCGCTTATGTGTAATATCAACGAGGCTTCTATAGTGCTTATGCTTCAAGTCGATGAGACAGAAATTCTTTTTACTGGAGATATTGGCGCGGTTACCGAAATCGACATGATAGAATCGGGATGTGATCTGGACTGCGATATTCTCAAAGTACCTCATCACGGAAGCAAATTCAGCAGCTGCAGTCTTTTTGTGGAAAGAACATCCCCGGAACTTGCAATAATATCGGTTGGAAGTAGAAACAGATTCGGCCATCCCGCCCATAGAGTAATCGATGAATACCGCGGCTTTGGATCGAAAATCCAGAGAACCGACCGTTCGGGTGCGATAACCATTTTTATCGATGAAGATTCGGTTTATTGTCAGCCATATTTTGGTACATCCTTTTCCATGAATTCAAGGTAATAGATAAAGGACTTATCGTTGTTAAAAGCTATCTGAAGCAAGTTTATTGATTGACTTTTTTAAATGTTTATCTAAATTGAAAAGATTATGGAAAGCGATTATCGCAAATCAGTTTTATCGAATGGTATTAGAGTAATTAGCCTGCCTTTGCGAGACAGAAAAGGAGTCGCAGTTGGAGTTTGGATAGCAAGCGGTTCTCGTGACGATACCAAAGGCAATGAAGGAATAGCCCATTTCACCGAACATCTGCTTTTCAAAGGGACCAAGCGAAGATCGGCAAAGGATATCGCTCAAGCACTCGAGAGAATCGGAGGTTCTTTTGATGCTTACACTTCACGCGAAGAAACCTGCTATTATGCTTATCTTCCCGCCAGAAATCTCGAAGTTGCAATCGATATCATGGGCGATATTCTGGCAAATTCAAAAATCGATTCTCAGGATTTTGAAAAAGAACGCAAAGTAATCCTCGAAGAGATGAGTGAAAACAAAGATTCGCTTTTCGACAGCGCTATAAGCTCTTTTTACAATGTCTTTTTCAAGAATCCGGAATTGGGTCATCCCATTTTAGGTAAAGAAGATTCCGTTATTAGAATGATGCCCCGGGATGTTAGGGATTTTATTAGGCAAAACTATGTGGGCGAGAATTCTATAATTGTTGCGGTTGGCAATGTTAATCACCGCGAACTGACCGAGCTTGTAGAAAAATATATCGATCTTCCAAAATCCACTAAGATTGTCAATAGAAATCCTGCTTCAGAAAACGATGCAAAGGGCTTTTTTCTTGTCCCTCGGGACTCATCCCAATTGAATTTAGTTTTTGGTGGGAAAACTTTTCCATTCAAAGATGAAAGGCGATATCCTCTGGGCATTCTCGATGTGCTTTTGGGTAAAGGAGCTTCGAGCTATCTTTTTCAAAAGGTGCGTGAAGAAGCCGGGTATGCTTATAATGTTTATTCTTCACAAGAATACTTTCAGGATATTGGATTGTGGCGTATTTTTGCTGGAATAGAATCTTCGAGAGCACCGGAATTTCTGGATTTAATTTCATCGATTTTTGATGAGATCAAAGATGATTTAATTACAAAAGAAGATATGGAGCGAGTAATCGGAAGTATAACCGGCAGATTACTCCTGGAGAGTGATTCGCTGAGTGCACTTATGACCAGAATTGCAGAGACCGAGATCTTCCTCGGAGAATTTATTAAAACAGAACAATCGCTTCACAAGTTCAAAAAGGTGAAGATTGAGGATGTCCGAGAACTGGCTTCGGAATTGTTCATTCCAGCGAGAATAATTGGAGTTGTTCTTGGCAATAGCGATATATCGAAATTCCCTGATTGGGCGCAACCCTCAAAGGATTAATTGGCATGACTATTGCGGAAATTATATATGTGAAATTATTGAACGAAAAGGCAAAATTGCCATGTAGAATGAGTTCGAGTTCTTCGGGGGCGGACCTCTCCGCCTGTTTGGATAAACCGGTGATAATTCCACCGGGGAAATATTCAATAATTCCAACGGGAATTGCGGTAGCTATACCCGAAGGTTACGAGGGACAGGTTAGACCACGAAGTGGATTGGCTTTTAAATACGGAATTTCTATAGTGAATACTCCGGGGACAATCGATGCAGATTATCGTGGAGAAATAAAAGTATTGATTTTGAATCTGGGCGATGAAGATTTCACGGTTAATCATGGGGATAGAATTGCCCAGATGATTATAAATCCTATTGTTATGGCCCAATATCAGGAGCAGAACGAATTACCCGATTCATCGAGGGGTGAAAAGGGATTTGGTAGCACGGGAGTTTGATTTATAGTGTTAAAAACATTGAAAAAAATAGCTTTTGAAAGAGTGGCCGGCACACCCCAAGAGGATAAAGTGTTCGAAATACTTTCTGGGGAAGTTTCCAGTCGAGGATTGGAGTATAGCCTGGAGCCATTCCAGATAAAGACGTTCCAGCGTGGCACCGGGAAAATCACTCTGCTTACGGATAAGCCGAGAGAATTCAGCGCAAATCCTGTAGGATTATCCGGTTCAGCGGATATCACTGGTCGAATGCAATATGTAGAACCCGCAAAAATCGACAATCTGCGGGATATCGATGCCCCTATTGTAATCGTACCCTCTCAGATGGGTTTTTGGGATTATCAGAAATTGACCATAGCCGATAAGAAGGCATTTATTATCGTTACTTCGCCGGGAAGAAAGCCAGGATTTCACTCTCTAAGACAGGATTCTGTGGAGCGATTTGGTCGAATACCCGGGGTTGTGGTTAGTTACGAGATAGGATTAAAACTTATCGAAAACGAGAAAACGAAAATCAGGCTTGTTACCGAACAGACGGAGTTCGAATCGACAAGCCATAATCTGGTGGTAGAGATTCCCGGAGAAATCGAGGGTGAGGATATTCTGTTGTGTGCTCACGCCGACAGCGTGGCAGGCTCGCCCGGAGCGGTCGATAATGGTGCCGGTTGTGTCGAGCTCCTCGGATTGCTGGGGCATTTCGCAAAGCATAAACCATTACGAAATATGATTTTTTGCTTTTTCGGCGGCGAAGAATTAGGACTTCTGGGTAGTCAGGCTTATGTCAAGGCGCATAGCGATGAATTGGATAAATTACGAATAATCATAAATCTCGATTTGGGCGGCGATATCTTTGGTAACAACAAGGCATATATTACCGGTGATCAGGAGATAGCCGGATATATCGATTCGAGGGGCAAGCTGAAAGGCTATGGGCTGAAAGTTAACCGCGGGATTTATTCCAGCGATAATATGCCCTTCGCTCGGGAAGGTATTCCCGCAATAAGTTTTGGAAGATCGGGATTGGCAGGCATCATGGGGCATTCTCCCGATGACGATGTGCGAAATGTCGATGAAAGATCGCTTAGAGCTATGGCGGGAATCGCACTCGATTTTGCCGATGAACTGGCAAATGCCAAAGCATTTCCTTTTGAGAGAAAAGTGCCCGACGATGTTAAACGAGAAGTCGATAAATATTTCATGGAGCGTTACGGTATTGAATCTAAAGAAGATAAATAATATAGTTTTACTCTTAGCTTTTATAATACCAGCATTTGCGGGGATAAAATGCGGTGTGATAGATTTCTGGGAAAGAAAAATTGTTTCTTATCAGGAACGGCCGGATATGGAGTTTTATTGGGATACCGAGAATTTCAGGCTTTGGTACGATACACACGGCACGGACTCTATCGATCTTACCGATATCGATCCCGCCGACGGTGTGCCCGACTGGGTTCAAATAGCTGGCTCGTATCTTGAAAAAGCCAGAGCATGTCTTGTGGATACTCTAAATTTCGTCGCCCCCATTCCCGATTCTACTATCGATCTATCAAGAAGCGATGTGGGAGGTGACGATCGCACTGATGTTTATTTTGTTGATATGCCCTATTATGGTATGACCTATCTCGATACTATGTTATTCGATGGTTCGGGGCCTGCGTTTCTAACACTCGAAAACGATTATGATGAGGAGAATTTCTCCAGTTATATTGGACGCGAAGACGAAGCACTAGCGGTTACATGCTCTCACGAGTTTTTCCACGTCATTCATTATAGTTACGGTAGCGGAGTTAATTGGGTTTGGTGGATGGAAGCTACCGCGGTTTGGTCCGAGGAGAGAAATTTCCCCGAGATCAATGATTACATCAATTATCTCCCTCTTTTTCAGGATTATCCTAATGCACCGTTGCACAAGAACACAGTCGATGGACGCAGTGGCAGAATTTATGGTACCTGCCTTTTGCCGATTTACCTTTCTGAAATGTACGGTGACAGCACTATTAGAATTATCTGGGAAGGGATTCCTTCACACGGGGTTTACGGATCGATCCTTAGATGGGCCGATTCCGCGGGAGTTAATCTCGATGATGTTTACGGCGATTTTGCTAAATGGAATCTTTTTGTGGGTGATAACTATCGAGGATTTGGCTATCCAGATGCTGATTTGATGCCCGAACCGCAACATATTCAACCGGCAAATTGTCCGGATACAATCACAGGTGGAGGTGCTGCGATTTATATCGAGATGCCGGTTTATCAAACCGGGGGAATCTGGGCTCGTGTTAATCCTATTGACGATATATCAGCTGTGATGCACGGCGTTTCAATTCGAGGTTCCGATTCCGACGATACATCATCGACGATTTTAGGAACCGACGGCATAATTCCCGGTACATGGCGATTCGACAAGATCAGCGCAGTGATAGCACATCTGTCTTACGATTCAAATTTGGAGAGTAGTTTTGAAACTATTATCTACGGCCCGGATCCCATGGCGGTGGTAGTTTCACCCCAAAACGACCTGGAAAGACCACCGTATCCAAATCCTTTTATTTATCATTCTTCAGAGATGATTTATTTCCCATATTCAGTGGAAGAAAACACACCGATCGCCTTTTCTGTATGGACTTCGGCTGGCGAGTTGGTTTATAGCCATGAGACTACTACCAACAGGGGATTTCATCTGGAGAAAGAAGGTGCATTTGGGTGGGAGCCTGAAAACAATGAGGGGAAAAAGCTCTCTTCGGGAATTTATATTTATAAATTGGCGATCGAAGGAAAATCACATATTGGGAAATTTAGTATTATCAACGGTTAGGTAATAATTCAAAGTATATATAGAATGGAGATAAAAATGGATTGGAAACTTCTCAAGCAACTTTCGGATACAACCGGAATCTCGGGTGCGGAAGAGGATATAGCCGCCATTATTCGAGAGCAGCTTAAAGATCATTGCAGTGAGATAAAAACCGATAATCTGGGTAATCTTATCTGTCATATTCCCGGGGATGGCCCCAAAGTGCTTATCGATGCGCATATGGATGAAGTGGGATTTATAATAAGCCACATAGATAAAGATGGTTTTATTAGAGTCATTCCCCTCGGAGGAATCGATCCACGTGTAATCTATGCTCAGAGGATGATAATCCATGGGAAGCGCGATGTTGTGGGTGTTGTAGCCGCGATTCCACCACATTTGACCAGAGGAAAGAAAACGGACAGAAATGCCACGGTCGAAATCGCCGATGCGTTTATCGATACTGGATTATCCGGCGAAAAGGTACATCAACTGGTTAGTGTGGGCGATCTGGTTTCATTCGACACAAAATGTATCGAGGATGAGGATATATTGATTGGCAAGGCTTTCGACGACAGAATCGGAATATTTCTGTTAATTGAACTGGGAAAAACGTTGAGTAAATTGAATTGCGATTTATATCTGGTCGGTGCGGTTCAGGAAGAAAAGGGCTTGAGAGGAACAAGATGCTCGACTTTCGCTGTTGAACCGGATATAGCACTCGCCCTCGAAGGTACGGTTTCTAATAATTTACCGGGAGTTCCTGCTCATAAAACTCTGGCACATACTCTAAAAGGCCCCGAGTTGAGAATGACCGACGGAGCTTTTGTGGCTGATCGCAAACTGGTGAAATTTATTGCGGAATTGGCCCAGAAAAACGAAATTACTCATCAAATTGTAGTTAAATCTGTGGGAGGAACTAATGCTGCCGCTATGCAGTTAACAGGCAAAGGAGTTCATTCCGCAGCAATTTCAGTCCCTGTGAGATATATTCATAGCCCACAGGGAATTGTACATAAAAAAGATATTTCGGAGGCCTACAAGCTTACCAGAGTCTTCCTGGAAAATGTAGAGAAGTTCTTGTCCTAATTCTCCTTGCGAGGCCCAACAGGCATTAGATAGGTAGGATTTCCTTCAACTTGGAAAACATCAGCAATTTTATCATCGTAAAAAGCGCCTATCATGGTAGTCGAAAGATTCAAAGCTTCGCAAACAAGATGAATATTCTGGCCGATATGGCCGGCTTCCATGTGGATATACATATATCCTCGGTCACCGTAACGTTGAGTAGTTCTCTCCGGAATTGCGAACAGGCAGATGATCAGGGATGAATTCCTGAGCACCGCCTGTCCGAGTGAAGCATCTGTAACTTTGGAGATATATTCGCCCAGCTTGACAGGTTCTATCTGGTGGCTTTCCTCGATGTATTTATATATCCCCGAATCTATTCCTTCAACATCGCCGATAACCACGTAAGTATCGAATGGATAGGTAGCTCCAGCGCTGGGTGCTGCTCTGAATCTGCCATTGGAATGAGTAATTCCAGCGGCTGACCAAAGCAACTCGCTCAGCTGATCCATTGTGATAGTCTTATCTCCGAATTCTCTTCTGCTGCGCCTTTGGGCGATAGCTTGATGAACCGATAAATCCGCACCAGGTGGATCGGGTAATTGAATATTTTCTGCCATAATCGAACCTGCAATCAATGTGAATATTAATATGTCTCTAAAAAAAGCGTTTATTTTACAACCTCTGCCTTATTTATATAGACGTTCTCTTTGGGGTTTCCCATTCTGGGATTCTTTAGTGGAACCTCGGCGATTTTATTGACTGCATCCATTCCATCGACGACTTCGCCAAAAATGGTATATTGACCGTCCAGATGAGGAGTGGGAGCGAGTACGATATAGAACTGGCTTCCGCTGGATCTCTTTTCCGGATTGACGCCATCACCGCGACGAGCTGCAGCAACCATCCCGGGTGTGTGTTTCAAATCGGAGAATTCTGCGGGTAATGTGTAACCCGGACCTCCGGTGCCGTCGCCTTTTGGGTCGCCGCCCTGAATTACGAAGCCCGGAATTATCCTGTGGAAAGTAAGGGAATCGAAGAAACCTTCTTTAGTAAGTTTTACGAAATTTTTGGCATGTTCCGGAGCGACTTCTTCAAATAACTGAATATCGATATTTCCGAAATCGGTTTCAAGCCTTACTACTGGATTATCGTTGTCTGCGGATTTCGGTTGAGGTCTTTCGTCGGACATGTCTTTTTCCTTTCCTAAAGTGAAAACCGCCAACATTAAAGCGATTATAACAATTGTCATGATTGAAAATCTGGATTTCATTTTTCCTCCTGATTATTAAGTAATTTTCGATCTTCGTATTTATTAAGCTTTTCTCGTGCCAATGCTACTACGGAATCGTTGTCCGATGTGGAAATCATGTTTTCCCAAACCTTCCGTGCGCTTTCTATTAAATCACGATATTCAAGCGCAAGCGATAGATCGAACAAAATCGATGCGTCATCTGTACCGGGACAATATAAGGAATCTTCACCGTTTGGCAAAAGGTTTTCCATTGCCAGATCTACATCTCCCAGTCTTAGCGCAAATTTACCCTTAAGTTCTTTAATTCTGCATCGAAAATCCCCTGTGGCCAATGTCTCGGAAATAGACTCGGCAAAATCCAATCCGGATTCATATTCGGCCATATTGTAATAAACTCTTGCAACGCCAAGAAGAGCTTCTTGTCTGGTTTTCCAGGGAGTTCCTTCGCCAGTAGCGAGATTTTTATACATAATGCTGGCTTCGTAATATTTCTCCAGTTTTTCGTAAGCCACTGCCAATCTGAACTCAGCTATATAAAGCTGTTCGTTCTCCACCGAGTTCTCCAGAACTTTGTTGTAAAAATCCATAGCTCTTTCCGTTTTGTCTATCTCGTAGAAATAATCCCCCAGCGCGACAATTCCTCTGGCTGTAACCGGAGATTGAGGAAATTCGCGGAATAACTGGTTGAATATCTCAGAAGCGGCTACCGTGTCGCCCATCCCAAGATAACATGTTCCCAAACGATAGCTGGCATCGATCCATAGTGTGTCGGGAATATCACGCTTGCGCAGATGGTCGAATGTCATAGCGCCTTTCTCATAATCGCCAATATTGCATAGATAAGTTCCTATCTCGATAAGAGCTTCTCCCACCAATGGTGAATTTGGATATTTACGCAAGAATTCGTCGGTGATCATCAATGGATCGTCGTATATTCCAAGGTGATATCTGGAACGTTCTGCTAGAAGTCTAACCCTGTCGGCAGTTTCTCTGGAAACGGAAAAATCTTCAATACTCTCGGTAAGTTCGATAATCTCTCTATAATTTTCCCGATCAAAATACAGATTAGCAAGTTTTGGGACTATCTCTTCGGAATAGTTGCTTCTGCGATATTGAGAGATAAATTTTTCCGAATTCTCGATGGTCTTATTTGTATCATCCAGTGCTTCATAAGCGATAATCAAATCATATTGAGCTCGGTCGCAAACGACTCCATTACATGTTTTAAGAAAATCTTGTAGTTCCTGGGCAGCCCTGAAGTATTGGTTTTGATAGAGATAGGTCTCAGCATAGGCCAATCTTGCTCTCTCCGCTAAATCATCCTGGAAACCCGAGAAAACGGTTGCCCAATAAAGTCTTGCGTCCTGATATTCTCTTAAGCGAAAATAACACCAGGCCATCCCCCAACTAGCCTCTCGTTTTCTGTCTTCGCAGCAGTCGCTGGCAAGCTGATAGTAATTTACCGCTTCACGATATTCTCTTCTTCCATATGAGCACTCGCCTGCAAAGAGATAACATTCTCCCAACAATAAAGTTTCTTTAGCTACTTCTGCTCCTTTAAAAAAATTGTTTTGTGCAGTTAGAAGGTCGCCGTCCTGCATGAATATGTAACCGATTCTCAGAAAAACATCAGCCATTAAATCGGGGGATAGAGCTTCCAGAATAATGCTGTCAATCTCCGCACCAGAAGCTCTGGTTTCGATTTCGCCCAAAATGGATAAATAGGGGAGACGGTCGATGTAGCTGGATTCCGGGAATTTATTCTTTAATTTTTCAAATTGTCTGATTGCGAGAATATGTCTTCCCTCCATGAAATCGATAGCTCCGAGGAGGAAATATGCCTCATCGATCCACCAATGGGCTGATTTTCGTGAAGAGGATTCATAGAAATCAATAGCCGATGCCAGATAATCTCTACAAGAATTCCATTCACCTAAAGAGAACGAATTCGCTGCAATTCTATAGTTTATCTCGCCCTCGAGCAGGCTTCGTCCATATTTGGATATAAGATAATCGAACACTACTCGCGATGAATCCGATTGTCCTACTCTACTTAAAGCTACACCCTGAAAATATCCGGCCATCAATCTCATTATTGTGTGGCCTTCGGAAAGCGAAGCAAGTGGTTCGAAAAGGGTAATCGCAGAATCGTATTCTCCCGCATGAAAATGCCAAACAGCGAGCCAATATTTTCCCCATGGTGGACTTCTCAAACTGAAAAATTCTCTCAATCGCGAAGTTTGATTATTTTCCTGCAGAAGTTCACCCATCCAGAAGGCGGACCAATCGGCATTTACTCCCGAAGTAACTTCTCGGTAAGCTTCGAGTGCTCTATCGTCCCAATCCGCCGATTGATAACTATAGGCTTGAATTAATGTGTTTTGTGGATCATTGGATTCAATTCGGGAACCGGTAAAATAATGTGCGCTTTGAGGATCGCTTGCAATTAAATGTCTGGACCAGTATTTATCGAAAAGAGAGTCCGGCGAATCGAAGGCATGACAAGATATGGCCAGAACGAATATTAGTATTAAACTAATCTCCTGGTTTCTGAAGGCTTTCCTCTTCGTTTTCTTCAGTTCTTTCTGGTTCATATAATTGAGATATTCCTATCCCGAATGAAGTTTCACTTTTACCCCAGTAACTCGTTTCCAAAGATAAAACATATCCCTTGCCAAGATGGATGTCAAGCCCGATAACCGGTTTAGGATATCTCTGAGGGTAAGTGTATAATCCGTCGTTCTGGGCGAAAACGCCGCTGGTAAATGCGGAATAAGGTTCCCAGTAAAGATGTCCTATCATATAGGTCCACGATAAACCGGCATATGGACGAGTTTTGCCCCATTCCATACTTGCATATAATCCGTAGTTAAAAAGCTGGGTCCGTGATTGTAAGGAATAGCTTTCGTTTTCGAGAAGGTCGAATAATTCCCCATCGCTTCGAATTGTAACCCATGATGCATCCACAAAACAGCGAAGCGGTCGAGTGCAATCTTTACATCCAATTATTGGGAAAAAAACCGCATAATATAATCTTGCTCCCACTCCGAAAGCTATTTCCTGGCTACCGTCGAAATTACTTAAGAAGCTATCGATTTCGTGATATTGTGTGTTAATATCAGAAAATCCCAGATAACCATAGATATCGAAATATTCAAAAAGCCCGAGTGATGGCTTGAAAAACATCCCCGAACTAGTGTATTTGTAATCGGGTTCACTATCGTATTTTAATTTCCAGCTATTGAAATCATATTCGACTGCGCCCCCGAATTTTTCGTAGGGTGTTTCGGGATTTGGATTACCGATCATCAAACCAAAAGCCGGTATTGCCATAAGGAGTAATATTGGGAGAGATTTTTTCCACATAGGATTCTCCTTCTAATAGGGGAGATTCTATATAGAATCTCCCCTGATTGAATATTTATCTTAGTCCTCTTTTATAAAGAATATTTCACTTCTATTTGCTTCTTTTATTGGTCCAGGTATTTTCTCCGCTTCTTCCGCTGGTGGCGAAGGCCTTCTGCGAGATACATAAGAAATCTCGGCGAAGAAAGTTCCACCGGTACTTGAAATAGTCGCTATAATTACATCGGTTTCCGGAGCGAGACTATCTGGTGCCTGGCATGTCCATGTAGCTTCTCCGGTTACTCCGGTAGTTTGTGTAGCGCTGCCGATTACTGTTCCGCTGAGGATATCCAGAGTAACCTGTTCGCCGCATATGGGGTTATTCCATTGATCGACTACCTGAGCACTTACAGGGAAAGTAGCAAGTACTGGTACCGAAGTAGGTGCAGAGACAGTTGAATTATCAGAGTTTGGACTTCCATGCTTAAGGAATACGGTATCCGTAGCGCTCAATCCCGCGATGTTCGCGGAGACTTTGGCAAAACCACCCGTATCCTGAGCACAATAGCCGTCCTCGAATAGATTTCTACCTGTATATCTGCTTATAGCATAGCTGTTATAACATTCATTGCCGGTTTTTATTGGAGATGTTACCGAGCCCCAATCAGTAACCAGGACTATTGAAGTGCTATCTGCAACCGGGAGTCCGTTAACATCCCAGACATTAACCTGAACATCGGAGAATCCCGATGTGTCGGCGAAAGTGATATCCGGGGCGACCGATATATCCATACTATCAGCCGGACCGCTGGAGTAGAAATATACACTGTCAGTAATAATTCTGCTCGTGTCGCGAGTTTCAGCAAATAGCCATACAATGCCATCATTTCTGGGATCAGAAGAATACCATGTTGCATAGGCAAAACCGCTATCGTCGGTTACCGATGATGTGGTAATAGCTCCTTCTTCAGCATAGAACCAAACCGCGGTTCCGGGTGCCACCGGGTTTTCGTTGGAATCTGTTACGATAACACCAACTCCGTTGGGTACGCCATCGACATCCCAACCTCTTACGTTACAGTCTTCGGCTGAGATAGAAACATAATTCGGCAATCCACTTCCGATAGTTATTCTGGGAGCTCTGGAATCCAGAACTCCGCCACCGGATATTATAGCGCGTGCCTCGACAACCATAGAACCGGATTTGTCACCACTACGAGCCGCAACACTTGCTCTTCCACCTATAGTATAAACCGTATCGGAATGTAAAGGTAGAGTTGGGTGTGCAGGGGTAAGGGTTGGATTAACACTGCCACCGGTGGGATATAACACTACTTCAAATATCACCGCGCTGGAATCACGCACCGGGTTATCGTATTCATCGTAAATGACCGCTTCAACTACGGATTGATCAACTTCGCCCACACCACGTACATAGATGAAATCTCTACTAACTGCGATATCCATTGTATGTGGGGCACCGGCTTTGAGTAATATGTCTCTATGTGCTGTCAAATCTCCAACCGTAGCTGTTATTCCTGTAAGTCCGGCTTTAAGTCCGGGAGTATAAGTAGTGTAATAAGCTCCCGTGTCATCTGTTGCCACAACAGGATCGGCAACACTGCCCATCAATGCGCTATCAACCTCAATATAGACATAGGTTCCCGGAGCAACAGGATTATCCGAAGCATCCAAAACAACTCCCGACACTCTACTACTTATACTACTTCCCACCGTTGCAGTATCAGGACTAACATTCAACACCAGGTCTGCAGGAGCTCCTGCGCTATAAGTTACCGTAACGATAGCAGTGTCATTCTGGCAAATCGCTTTGATTGTATCGATTCCGCTGGTATCAGCGGCAACCAGAATAGCGGTGGCATTACCTGTAACCAGAGAATCTACCGGAGAGATAAGTCCCATCTTGGCGGTGAATCTGACAACTTCACCGTCAGAAACCGGATTACCGAGGCTGTCAAGCACTGTTACGAAAACATCCGCGTTGGAAGAACCGTCTGCGGGAAGTCCTCGTGGTGTAATAGTCATCAATATAGTATCAACTGCTGTTGGTATATAGTCGATCGGCAAATATCCACTGATTCCGCCGCTAGACGCTGTCAGATAGGTTGAGCCAATCTTGTTGGGAGATGTTACTTTAAACCTAATTCCACCATCCGGATTACTAACTCCGATTTCCGGTACGATAGTCCCGTTGGGGAGTGTGAAGTTAATGGTCGCGCCTTCTATGCCATTACCAAAAGCATCTTCGACCCAAACTGAATCTGCAATTGTATCCACTCCATCCGCATAGAGCCGCACATAGGAAGTATCGAAACGAACCACTGAAACTTCACCGGGTTCGAAATAGACGGACATAGTATCCGAGAATATGGTATCGATATATGCATAAACAAATGTGCTACCTGCAACGGTAGGAGCTATAAGATCGATTTGTGCTTCGCCATCGATAGTGGTTTCCCAGTTTGGATTTAGCAGGCCGGTTACACTCGATCTGGAAGTATCTTGTGCAAATCTCACTCCGGTGCCGTCGGCGATTTCCAATCCAGCTGAATCTATCACGAAAGCGGTTACTTCGGCAATGCTTATGCCATCCGCAGGTAGATACCTTGGTATAATATTTATTCCAATCTCTGCGACATCGGTTGGTATTAGCTCTACCTGTGTTACTCCGTTTGCTCCTTCGCAAGTAGCGTTGATAATGGCTACACCGGAATAACGTCCGGCCATGAAGGGAACTTCGACTCGACCGGAGTCATCGGTAGCGGCAGTCCCCCAGATAGAACCGTATCCGGTAGGAGTAATATTGAAATTGACAATTTTACCTGCCCCAACCGGGTTACCCGCTTCATCGACAACTTCGGCAAAGATAGTTGTGGTGTCGGTTTCGTTTGCCATAAGAGAGCTGTCAGCGGGATACATAAGTATATATGCTGGAGGACCGGATACAAATCTGATTTCTGTACTGGCGGATGAGTCTCCGCTGTAAGCGAACAGAGTATCCACTCCGACTTCGAGATAGGATCTGATTGTCGCATTAGCCTCGCCTGCTGTTGTTGTGGTGAATATCGGGCTAATACTTCCCAGGTTCATTCCGCCGAATCTCAATGTGGTAACATCAGATATTGGATTGCCAGCGGTATCCAGTACATTAACAGTTACTTCCGCTTCACTGATGCCATCGGCAACTAACTCCGCCGGAATAACTGTTAGAAGAATTTGAGCAACTTCCGTATTGAATATTTCGATTAGAATATTAGCTTCGGCGTCGCCTGCTGAGGCATTAACCGCGCTGAATCCACTCTCAGTGCCAGATATCAATCTAACGCTAGCTTTACCGAGAGAATCGGTATAGGCTACTGGAGTTATGGTCCCCAATGTAGCATCGAAATCGACTGTAACACCAGCGCCAACAGAATTACCGAACTGGTCTTTTACTTCAACAAGTATTCTGGTTGTATCCGAATTATTTGCCAGCAAAGTAGAATCTGACGCAGAAATATACATTACTGCTGGAGGACCGGGTTCGAAAGTGGCGTAACTTGTATCTATAGCCAGAGTTCCCGCTGAAGCAACAACTGTAACCGTATCGAACGGTGTCGTGCTGGCTCTCAAGGTACTCGTAGCTATTCCGCCACTGGTATATGCAACCGCCGGAGTAATTATTCCAGCGCTAGTGGCGAATCTTACCAAAGTGCCGTCGGAGACGGGCATGCTGGCTGTGTCGAATACTACAGCGGTCAATTCAGCTTCGTCGGATCCGTTTGCGGTAATCGTGGGTGGATCGACAACCAGAACCAGCGATTCCGCTATCATAGGCAAGAATGACAGGGTTGCATAACCTGAAACACCCTGACATGTAGCTGTAATACTTGCCGTTCCAAATTCGGCACCTGAAACGATTACAGCTGAGCCGTAGCCGCTGTCGTTTGTAGCGCTAAGAGGCGTGATATCTCCGATCGAGGTGTTGAACGATATGGGTAACCCCGGATCGACAGCATTGCCGAAAGCATCGGTAACTTCAACCCAAACGGTTTGAGTATCAGCGCCATTTGCATACATGTTATTGATAGGCTCCTGGAAATCGACAATTGCCGGAGGACCGGCGATCATATCAACTATTACGGTGTCCTCAACAGAGGCACTCACAGTTGCAATGATAGTATCCGGACCGGTGGTAACTCCCGCGATGAACGTGGCGGTTACCTGACCATCCAGAGTATAAGCCGTTCTTGGAGTAACCACGCCGCCACCTCTGCTTTCGAAGAATACCGGCGTGTTATTGGAAACAGGACGAATTCCGCCGGTGGTGTCTATAACCGTGGCGATAAGATTACTCTCAGAGGAACCATCAGCCAGAATGCGGATCGGGTTTGCCACCAAATCGATAATGTCTGCGGTTAATGCGTAGAAATAATAGGCTCTTCCCGCTACCGCAACTCCACTGCGTGCAGTAATTAACGAGGGGCCGGTTTCCATACTTGAGACCAGAGATCTTGCGGTTCCGGAATCGTCTTCGACCACGCTGGGCGATAATATCTCACCGCGAGTGGTTTCGAAAGTAACTTCGGTTCCCACATTCACTGGATTATTGTAAGCATCGTAAACCCTTACCACTACTTCATAACCTGCACCATCAGCAGGAAGACTATCAGAATAAGTGGTATCGAACTCTATAGTTGCTGGATCGCCGGGAATATATGTTACTCCCATCGAATCGGCTACAGTTGCTCCAACACCAGCGATAACTAATCCTTGACCGACATCCACCGGTGCAGTCAAAGTAGCCTCAGCGATTCCGCCCTCGGTGAAGGCAATTCTGGGAGTGATAATTCCAACCGGTTTTCCGCCGGTTGTATCCTGAGTGAAAGTAACTCGCGTATTGTCCGAAACGGGTAATCCATCGGCGTTATAAACCCACGCGGTAATCTCTGAAGTACTCGTGCCGTCGCCGGGTAATCTCGATGGGACAATATTAAGAACGATTTCATCGGCGATAAGCGAATCGAATAGCACAGTTACAAAATCGATTGCATCCGCCGCGCGTACTGTAACCAGAGCTTCGCCGTAATCTGTTCCCGCAGTCAATCTACTGTAGGCATAGCCCTGAGTATTAGTAAATCCACTTGGTATAATCTCTCCAAGGGTTGTAGAGAAAGATACCGGAGTGCCCGGGAGTACGGGATTGGAGAATCTATCGTAAACCGTACAAGCAATTGCAACATTCGATGCGCCATCGGCATAAATAGAATCTGCTGAAGCATATGCGTCCAGTCTGGAAGGTTCGCCGGCATTAAGCCTAATGGTAATTTTTCCAGTATCGGATCCAGCAATAGCCCAGACTTCGACTCCCGGATTGGCGATAGTATCCGCTCTGAGTGTTATTGTGGCTACCCCGCTATCGGTGTATTCGATTGATGGTTGAGGATGAGTATATCCGCTGGTATCTACGAAAGTTACCTGAGTTCCATCTGAAACCAATCTTCCACCAGTGGAATAGACATAGGCGTAGAGATTTGTTGTATTTGTTCCATCCGCGATCAATTCAGTAGTGTCCGCCATTAGTATTACATTGTCAATATCTGTGGGTGCCATGTGCACTTGATGATAACCAGCTGAAGAACCGGCTCTAACCTGTAAGACTGCGTCTCCCTGTTCGATTCCAGCGGTTAATAGCGATCTCGCTACTCCACTTGTGTCGGTAATAGCGCTGGGTATAATCGAACCAAGGTTTGTCTCAAATGTAACATCGGTGCCGGCTTTCATGTGATTATCGTATTGATCGAGTACTCTGGCGTATATAAATACATTATCCGACCCATCGGCCCAGATTGAATCCAGTCCAATATCGACGGTGTCCGAAGAATCAGCCCAGACTTCGATTGAAGCGGGTGGTCCGGGAATGAGGAATATCCTCACGCTGTCGGTTCTCACTACAGGGGTTCCCGCGGAATCGAAAGTCGCCGAGGCAACCACCCAAGCATCGCCGTCACCAACTTCAGTACTCGAAGTGAATATAGTAACACAGTTTCCGCCTGCAGTAAGCTTTGGTGAAACAACCACTCCTGCGGTATCTGCGGGATGAACTTCAAAGCTGACTTCTGTGCCGTCGGAAACCGGACTGCCTTCAGTATCGAATACCTGACAGGTAATCACAGATTGCGACATGCCGTCAGCGGTTAGTTCTACTGGATCTGCGGTTAGAAGTAGAACTCCTACATTACTCTCCTGGAAAGTAACTTCAGTAAGCTCGAATATTCCTTCGCATTGAGCGAATACTCTTGCAACTCCTGGTTCTGTACTTGCGGTGAGGTTACAATAAGCTCTGCCGGCAGAGTTGGAGTATGTACTGGTTGGGGCAATTTCTCCCATGTCAGTGCCAAAACTGACAGTATGACCGGAAAGAAGTGAGTTGCCATAATCATCCAGCAGATTTGCTGTAATCAAGGCTTCATCGCGACCATTAGCCGATAGAGTATCAGGGGTTGCAGATATATCGATAGAGGTCAATTCTCCCGGACGAATATCTATAAACGCTTCGTCGTAAACCGTGTCCACGCTGGCCCTAATCCAAACACGACCTCTTTGAGTTTGCACTCTGAAATTAGTGCTGGCATCACCCGAATAAGTATATGCCACCGAAGGAATCAATGCTCCCAGAGTATCGGAAGGATCGAGAAGTGTATCGAATATTGTATCCGGCCACATTGAGAAAATAACAGCGGTTCCATCGGATATGGGATTGCCCAGCGTATCCAGAACCGTGGCGCGGCAAGCTGTCTCTGAGTACCCGTCGGCCTGCATTATTCTATCATCGATAGAGAGAGCTACAGTAAATACATCGGTAGGATCGAACTGAACTTCAGTCTCTCCTCGAGCTTCACCTGTGCGAGCGATTATCCTCGCTGTGCCAACCTCGAAAGAGCTCCTCAAATATACCACAATTTCGCCGGAGCTATTTGTAACATCCGATGCCGGATAAATATCTCCTTTTGTGGTACTGAAATTAACGGTTATACCTCCATCTACCGTGTTTCCGAAGCGATCTAAAACTTCGGCATGAATGGGAGTTGTGCTGAAACTATCTGCGGGAAGCGTAAGCGAGTCAGGATAAACATTGATGCTATCGGGTTCTCCCGGAATCAGCTCACATCGAGTTGTATCCGAAATATATGAACTCGCGGTGTCACCTACATAGGCAACAATTTGTATATTACCTGTTTTCGTTCTCGCAGTCATACTGGAAGAGAAGCTTCCACTGTCGGTGTATGCGGTCAACGGTGAGATATCGCCGAGGTCCGTTCCTGAGGAATCTGGAATATCGAATAAATGAACGGGTGTACCATCGCTTATAGGATTGCCCAGAGTATTTCTCACCATTCCGGTTATGGTTCCCGTAGCTCTGCCGTCTGCGACAAGCATATCCGGATCGATAACCACGAAAACTTCACCCACATTGGAAGGAATAAAGTCAACCCTGCCGATATCCAACGCATCGCCAGAACTGGCGGAAATCAATGCGGTTCCCGGTAAGATTCCACTTCTCAAGCTGGTGATTGCAACACCTGTGGTTCCATTTACGACTTCGGTAACTGCGAGAGAATCGATTTCGCCTAATGTTGTGGTGAAACTAACCAGATGCCCGGGCGCAACTCTATTACCCAGAGGATCGAATATATAAACTCGAATATCCGAGCGCGATTCGCCGTCTGCGATAAGTGTATTAGAATCCGGAACGACCTCGATTATGCTTGGTTCACCCGGTACGAAACTAACGTAATTAGTGTCTGCCACGTAATAAGTATCCGCGGGATCGCCCACAAAAGCAATTATCATGGCTGTATCTACTTCCGAACCGGCTCTAAGAGTAACTTCAGCCTCGCCGCTATTCGTGTATGCAACTCCCGGGAATATATTCCCGGCCGATGTGGTGAAATAGATCGGTGTCGAATCTGAAACGCCCACACCGGTGGTGTCCAGAACAAGGGCATGGATGGCCGTTTGACTTGCACCGTCGGCGGTAAGTCTTAGGCTGTCGCTATAGATATCGATAGTCTCAACGGTAAGCGGAATAAGATCGATAATCGTCGAACCGGATGGTCCACCTACAACCGTTCCGGTAACTACCGCTCTTCCCACATCCACTCCGGACTGGAAAGAGACATCACTTGGATTGGCCATATCGGTGTAAGTATAAGTGGGGAACATGCTTCCCAATGAAGGATCCGGGCCCACCGTATAATCGATCCTTTCGCCCGATTCTACCAGATTGTCGTATTCGTCGAAAACCGAAGTTCGAACCGTACAGATACTGGCACCGTTGGCATAAAGCACGTTTGTGGGGATAGCTTCCATCTCCACTCTAAAAGGCGGTCCCGGTGTGAATATAACTTCGACTGTATCAGACAATGAATCCGCTACTCGCGCAGAAACGTGTGCCGTGCCTGTAGTCGGTTCCGAATATAATCTCACGGTAGCTTCACCGTCGGTAGTTGTGGCTAATGTATCGATACTTCCGTAAGTCAATCCGGTATCGTCAACTGAATGGAACACCACGATAGTACCGTTGTTGATCGGTTGACCGAGTTCGTTTAGGACTTTGGCGGTAACCTCTAAATATGTCTCGCCGTCAGCGGCTATACGCCTTGGTAAAGCCCTCAGGCTGAGATATGCCGGAGGTGCGATATCCAGGGCAACTTCAACCACCGCGAATCTTCCCCCGCATGTAATTTCGACTCTAGCCAGAGTGGGAACTGTTCCCGCAGTTAAAATCGCATCGGCCTGCCCAGATGAGTTTGTGTATGTCGAAGTGGGACTTATAGTTCCGCCCGTGGTCAGGAAATTGACCTCTGTGCCCGCACCGAGTAAATTGCCGTATCTATCTCTCAGTCTTACATGAACTATAGTAAAAGCCTCTCCGTTGGCGGGAAGTGCGTCGTCGTCAACCCATGCTTCGATACTGTCCACTGGCCCGGGAACCAGATCCAAATGGGCACTTCCGCAGCTGGAATCGTTCGTACATGCCTGAACCCAGATTCTGCCTGTGATCGTATCGCTTCTTACCTGAACTACCGCTTCACCATCGGTGGTAAAGCCAATTATTGGACTGAGAGAAGCTTTGGATGTATCATCGGGTGAACCGGTGAGTGTGTCGATGGAGAATCTTACCGGAGTACCGTCGGAAACTGGGTTGCCAAAGCTGTCGCTGACCGTGGCTCTAACAAAAGTTGAAGATAGACCATCGGCCATCAGTCTGCTGGTGTCGAGGGTTACATCTACATAGGTTATCTCAGATCTCTCCAGTTGGATAAATGCTTCTTCGTGGGCGTCTCCTGAAGACACACGTATTCTAGCTTCTCCCACAGTTCTTCCCGCAGTAAATACTGCGTCGGCATGACCTGATGAATTGGTAGTCTCCGTGGTGGGATCTATTGTCCCCAGATTAGCTTCAAATCTTACCGTGTCACCAGCCTGAACCGGGTTGGCGAATTGATCGAAAACTTTCACATGAATATCGCTGGTGGAGAAACTGTCCGCCGGTAAAGTAGTTGGATCGGCTTCGACATATATGCTATCTGCCGGTCCGGGCAACAGTTCAACTCTTACACTACCAACCAGGGTGGAAGTTACATCTGCAATAATATTAGCTATTCCACTATTTCTATCCGAAGTAAAAGTGGCCGCGAATTCACCGCTGTCTGTATGGACAGTTATTGGCGATATCGAGCCGTAAGGTCCAGCGGAATCGGTTGTTACGGAAAGAGTTACTGGAGTTCCGTCCGAAACGGGGGAACCATCGGCATCCGTTACTCGGCCGGTTACTTCAGCGGTTTGTCGGCCGTCGGCAATAACTTCGGAAGGGTCGATATACAAGAATAAATACTCGGCGTCGGTGCTAGTAAAATTGACTGTGGTCTGTGCCAGTGCAGTGCCTGAACTTGCCCATACAACCGCAGTACCGGGTGTATGTCCTGCAGTGAGATAGACCGTCGCTTCTCCCAGTGCGTTAGTGTAACTCGAAGAATCGATTGATCCCATCGTAGTGGTGAAATTCACTTTTACACCGGCTCTCACCAGATTGTTATTGGCATCGTAAACCAATGCTTGAATAGTCGTGAAAGTATCACCATCAGCGGGAATAGTATTGGGCAATGCATTAGCTACGATTCTTGCCGGTGGACCTGGAATGAAATCGACGGTTGTGGTATTGGTTACGCCATAGCCAGCATCGCCGGTAATAGTAGCCGTGCCAACCGTGGTTGTGCTTCGCAGGATTGTACTCGCTTCACCATCGGTTGTATAACCGATTCCCGGGAACACAAATCCCAGGTCTGTAGTGAAATGAATCGGTGTATTATCCGGAACTGCAGCGCTAGCGCTATCGACAACGAATGCTCTGATAGTAGTTGTGGAAAGCCCATTGGCTACCAACTCTACAGTATCCGCAGTCAGGAAAATATTCTCCGCAACGGTAGGGGAGAAGTATATCTCGGCGTAATCCGTATAACCTGCTGCCGAAGCCATAATCGTGGCATTTCCGGCATCTTCAGAATAAAGCTGTGCCTTTGCCTGTCCGAGGCTGTCAGTGTTTGTTCTATCGAAAACAAAGGTTCCATAGGGAGAAACTCCGAAAGCCACTTCGGTTCCCTGAACAGGGCTTCCATATTCATCGAAAACTCTGGCAAAAACGTTAGCCCGCGTTTCACCGTCGGCGGGAATAGTATCAGAAGGTGTGATGCTATCTATAGAGATTCCCGCGGCTTCACCAGGTATAAACTCGACCAAAGCGCTGTCCTGAAGTCCATACACATTGCCATAAACAACGGCCTGAGCAGTATATGTGGGTGCTTTCCACCAGACTATTGCATCACCGCCGGTGGTAACCGCAAATGTATCCATATCGCCGATAGTTGTCGAATCGGCTGTATTCATGTTGCGGAAATAAACAATTGTTCCATCGGGCACCGGGCTTGCGGCTTCATCGAGAACTCTGGCTACAACCTGACACGAATCGATACCATTAGCCGTCACTCTATTGGGACTTGCCGAAACAGTAATAAATGCCGCCGGAGTGGCTATCTGCTCCAGATAGATCCACGAATGTGCCACATCGATAGTGGCGTCGATTCTAACAGGACCGACTTCTTCGTTAGCGGTGTATTCAGTTTGAGCCTGACCGGTGCTGTCGGTAGTTGTAGGCGAAATTATACTTCCCAGATCACTGATGAAAGTAACAAATTTACCCGCACTTATAGGATTTCCGTATAAATCTGTGCAAAGAGCTGTGATTGTACTTCTCGCCCTGCCATCCGCGGCGAGTGTCTCCGGTGATGCTGAAAGATCGATATAATTGGCCGGGCCAGCATCATAGCGAATGATGAGAGTATCGCTGACGGTGCTGTCGTGTGTCATAGCAATAACCGTGTCGAATCCCGCTTCGGTTCCGCTGATAAGATTCGTATAAACGAATCCATCTACGGTGAACTCAAACAAAGTGGTAAAATCTCCCAGAGCGCTGGAAAAGTCGATTTGTGTGCCATCCGAAATTGGATGACCGAGACCATCGAGACAATATGCAGTCAACGCGAGCTGGTTGCCGTCGATAGCTATATGAGAACTGTCCGCTGTCAATATCAAAGTCTGTGGGTCGGAACCGATAAGCTCGCATGTAGCGGTTGTAGTTGGAGCTATTCCTGCGCTGGCCTGAATATGAGCGGTTCCGATTGTAACTCCTGCTGTATAAGTGGCCGTGGCCTGTCCAAGAGTATCGGTTGTGGCCGAAGTATCTATCGAACCTAAATCGGTGCCAAAGGAAACATTGGAACCTTCCTCGGCTGCATTGCCGTATGTGTCATAGCATCTGGCGATTGCATTAGCATTGCTAACTCCGTCAGCGGGAAGAGTATCAGGAACAACCTGAAGATCGATTGTGGCAATCTCTCCGGGAAGAATTTGTACGCTCTTGGTGTCGGCTACAGATCCAACTGTGGCAATAACCAGGCAACTTCCCGCGATTGTATCGGGAGAGAACTCCGCCTCGGCGGTTCCGCCAGAAGTGGAAGGCGACGGTGGATTGACAGTACCCATTTCATCGCTGACTACGGTGAAATTGACGTGAGTACCGTCGGTAATTGGATCTCCCATAATATCGTAAACGCTGGCAGTGATATTCATAGTTTTTCCGATATGAATTCTCACGCTGTCCATGGATAGAATAACATTACCTGCGCTAGCTCCGGTTAACCATACACTGACATTCTCCGAAGCAGAAGGATAACCGGCAACATCGGCGGTTATAACCGCCTCGCCAGCAGTGTAATAGCTGCGGAATCTAGAACTTGCGTAACTGCTATCGTCGGTGGGATCCGTGGGAACCACTATCCATCCGTAAGTATCGCTTCCCGAAGCCATCACAAATTGCACGAAATATCCCGGACCGACCGGGTTATGATGCGCATCGGTAACATAAGCGCTTATCATGCTCTCGCTGCTGCTGTCCGCCGGTATTGTATCCGGTTCGGCGGTCAAAACTATTCTTGATGGAACATCGGGGACAAATTTGATTTTCATGCTATCTCTGGCCCATGTCGAATCGCTGGTAGCCACATCGGCATAAACCCATGTGCTGCCGATAGTTGTAGGAGCGATCAAATCTATTTCCGCTACTCCATCGGCAAAAGGAACTCCGGTTGGAACCATGAAACTATCGAAAACCATGAAATGCTCAAAAGAAGGCGAACCGCCCTCGGTCATGCTGCGAATATCTGGTCTTTCACGAGAGTCGCTATGAGGAATTCTAATTCCCGGAATCTCTCTGGCAGAAGTTATTTTCGACGTGGAAAGTTTGGTGTCTGTCTCTCCGGCAAAAGATCTCGAAGTAACCGGCATGAAAGTACCCATATCGCTACGGAAATAGACCGGAGTGCCGTCCGAACATGGGCGGAAATCGTCGTCGAAAACTGTAACCATTATTCTAACTCTATCCGAGCCGTTAGCCGTTGCTGAATCGTAATCATGATCCATCCTCAAGTCGGTGGGCAATATGGGATAGAAATAAATCACATCACTTCCCGGAATGGCTCCCGGAGTAGTCGCAGTTATTGTGTGCCATCCAACATTGCGCGAGCTGGTCAATCGAGTTTGTGCTCTTCCAGCAGCATTTGTATTACTGCTTGGAGGATTCACGGTTCCACCGCCAGTCTCGGTTTCGAAAGTAACCGAGATGCCAGAATTGACAAGATTGTCGTGTGCATCGTAAACATCGGCCCATACAACCGAAGTATCTTCACCATCGGCCAGGATACTGTCGCGTGAGAAACTGACTTCGAGCCTGTTTGGACTGCCCGGATTGAATATAAGATAAACCGTATCCGCGGCGGTAATAGTGGTGTCTCCCAGAGAATCGACCATCTCGAACCACGCAGCGACCAGACAGGAATCGGCTACGTACCCGCTGGTAAGACTTGCCAGAGCAAATCCATCGGAAACCATGGATTGATATGTGTCTGCTGTGAGTGTAATATAAGAACTTTTACCGCTAAGCAATCCTGATCTTACAGAACTGGAGCTGGAAAGCTCTCCAAGGCTCGAGTAAAACTTAATTCTAACCCCATCGGTAACATGTGTGTAGGATGAATCCCACACTTCTGCGGTTAAAGCCGATTGGCTTGTTCCGTCAGCGGTAAGCTGCGCTGGAGAAGCGTTCAATTGAATAAACCTGGGAACCGTACTGGTAAAAAGTACCTGAGTGTAATTCCATGCTGATCCACATGTGGCT
>Ga0272443_10001961_pt1 | contig 27785 bp, 33 predicted proteins | sample SSMAcet12_FD_193581 | JGI IMG/M metagenome (GOLD analysis project Ga0272443, IMG submission 193581) | Marine sediment archaeal communities from Little Sippewissett salt marsh, Falmouth, MA, United States - SSM-Acet-12 | ecosystem: Environmental > Aquatic > Marine > Wetlands > Sediment ... | reverse complement strand
GAAGGGAGATCTGCCTCGCAGGCAGGATTGCGGGCGATCGGCATGTGCGCAGCGGAGCCCGGCCGGCAGGCAGACATCGGCCCACCGGGAGGAATCGTGGTCAACGAGAACAGCAGCGGCTCAGCTCCTCGCGGCGGCGGAACGGCGCTGTGCCTGTCCGGGGGAGGCTATCGCGCGATGCTCTTCCACCTCGGCGTGCTTTGGCGGCTGAACGATGCCTCACTGCTCCCAGCGCTCGATCGCGTATCCAGCGTCTCGGGCGGATCACTCACCGCAGGCGTACTCGGAGCATCGTGGGCCGACCTGGACTTCGACTCGACGGGGACATGCACCAACTTCGGCGACAAGGTCGTCGCTCCGCTACTGCGCATGGCGAGACACACCGTGGACGTCTGGGCCATTCTCAACGGGTTGCTCGGCCCGGAGACCGTAAGCCGAAGGGTCGCCGCGGCCTACCGGAGGCTGCTATTCGGCCGCAGAACCCTACAGACCCTTCCCTCCGACGACGAAGGCCCGCGCTTCGTCTTCAACGCGACCAACATCCAGTCGGGGGTCCTGGTCCGGTTCTCCAAGCCCTACATCTGGGACTACCGTGTGGGCAAGGTATCGAGGCCGAATACCAAGCTGTGTGATGTCGTTGCGGCATCCTCCGCATTCCCGCCGGTCCTCTCCCCGGCCGTCCTGCGCTTCGGCAAGGACGCGTTCGAACCCGGCTCCGGCAAGGATCTCCAGTGCCCACCCTACACGAGGCGGATGGTCCTCTCGGATGGCGGCGTGTACGACAACCTCGGCCTCGAGACCGCCTGGAAGGGATTCGAGACCGTGCTTGTGAGCGATGCTGGCGCCCGATTCAAGCCCAGTCCTCGCCCCTCTCGGTTCTGGGGAACCCACGCGGTTCGAGTGCTGTCCATCATCGACAACCAGGTTCGATCGCTGAGGAAGCGCGAAGTGATCGACCGCTACAAGACGGGCCGGCTCCGTGGCGCCTACTGGGGAATCGGCACGCGAATCGAGGACTATGGGGTTCCGTGTTTGCCGTGCCCCTACGCCAAGACGCAGCGGCTGGCCGCCGTGGCAACGAGACTGAAGCGGCTTCCACGATCGACCGGCGAGCGGCTGGTGAACTGGGGGTACGCCGTCTGCGGTGCCGCCCTGCGGGCGTATGTCGATCCGACGATCCCACAGGCGCAGAGCTTCCCCTTCCCCGAACGAGGGGTCTAGGAGCACTTCGAGGAGACCGGTCGCCGCTTCCCTCGAATCCGCATTCGGGCAGCTCCGTCGTCCTGCCGGAGCATGCGATCCGGCGCAGCGCAGGACCGCCGCCGGCTCTCCTCAAAGATCCCGAACCCGATCCTCCAACAACGCTCGCCAGTCCGTGGGATTCGAAGCCTGGGTCAGCGCAGTAGCGGCAGCCAAGTCCACCTCTTCATCCGGCAGATCCCCGTGCATCCTCAGCGTACGGTGTCCAGTGGCGGTGACCTTCAGATGGATGGTCCCCGTGTCCTTCGTGATCACTGCGATTCGCCCGTCGGCGCGATCGAACTCAGCAAAGACCGCCGCCCCGCAGAGGTCGGGCAAGTCGTGGGTCGACTCGGGATCGGAGGATACCAACACCTGGCTGGGACTGAGACGATCGATCCGCTCCCACTGCGTGCCATTCGCGCTTCCATGATGGGCCGCCCTCAGGACCCGGCACTTGTCCTCCATCATTCGCTCGTGGTCGAAGAACTCCCAGTTCTCCATCTGGGCATCGCCGGCGCTGATCATCCGGAAGTTGCGCCAAGTCAAGCGGCTCATGATGGAGAGGTGATTCGTCTCGAAGACGTTGGCGGTCTCGAGATTGCGTACCAACCCATTGGTCGGGCCCAGCAGCTCGAGAAACGGCTTGTCGGGATCGATCTTCGGGTCCTGCCCGTTCGGAGACGTCGTCATGGCACCGTCGGGGTACCAGCGACCGTAGCCGGACAAGAACGTGACCTTCGTTTCCTGTTCGGCTAGGTGGACGATCAACTGGCGGTACGTCTGCGGCCCCATCCCGAACTCGTGCCAGAAGGGCGCAACCGTGGCTTGCTGAATGCGCAATTCACGTGCCAGCCGGTTGCATCCGCTGTAGTGGTCGAAGTGCGGGTGCGTCACGACGAGGTGCTCGATCGCGCCGTTCCCGTCGAGGTCGTGCAGGAGCTTGAGGACCTTCCCGGGTCTTGTCGCATCGATGATGATGACGTTGCCGCCCGGGGAGACGACGACGGTCGTATCGCCTTGGCCGACACTCAGAACGTAGACGTGAAGGTTGCCGTCAGCTGCGACGGTCATCGCGATCCCCTCCTTGCGTCGACTGCTTCCGGTGGAGCTGGACGAAAACCTCTTCTGCAGGCGTGCCTTTCGACACCTTGATCGGCGTGAACCGCTGCTCAGACAAGGTCCGCTTCGGGTCGATGCCTTCGATCCGCATCTTCCTCAGAGCGTTGTCCGTCCGCTTTCGACGGACGGCTCGCCGATGCCCCATCTGCCTCCGTTGCTTCAAGGACGCCGGACTGCCAAGCGGCTCGAGAACGCCCCGCACCGGCTCGGAAGCCGGAAGCACGTGCTCGACCCTCTCCACATGCCGCTCCAGATCTCCTGCGGCAAGGAAGCCCGAACCGCGGAACCTCTGCCAGCTATGGGTGCTCGACAGAATGGCAAGAAACGCGCGACGCAGCGCGCCGGGATCCTGCTTCGGACGAAAGCCATAGGTTTGCTCGAACACATCGAAGTCCGCCTCGGTGCACCCGAGATCCACCCCATCAGGGAAATCTTCCAGGGCTTGTGACGAGATCCGCTCCCCGGAGTGTAGGCGCTGCAGTTCGTCATGCGGAATGAAGTAGGTGAGCCGGAAACGGCCATGGCTGCACTCGTAGTAGTAGACGCTCTCGCTCGGTGAGACGACCTCCATCATCGACCTCCTTGTCGCTGGTTCCGAGCTCCGGATGGCGCCTCCCGTTGGGCGATGGGTCGCTTCGCCGGAGCCCTTCCCACGCTGAGCTTCCCTCGGCCGTCGGTCGCGCCGAGGGCCCTTCGCTACGGATTCCGGAGTGGCATACCGCCAACCGACTTGCCGTCGATTCCCGGCGACCTTCTTTCCGTATCCTACGTCTTGCGGTTTTTGCGGGACAAGAGCGATCCACGGCGCTCTGAACGCGCCGAGAGGGCGTTAGCTCTTCGGGGATCGCTGCAGGGCGCTCCGCACGAGGCTCCGTCGCGACCGGCTGCGGCCGGCGAAGTCGGCGCCATCACCTCCGCGGTTGATACGTCCGACGTCTTGGCTGGTCTCCAGTTGAAGGTTGTCGACGATCCGCATGTGGGGCCCTCAGGTTCTCGGGAGTCGTTCCAGCAGCCGAACGCAGTACCTCCACACATCCCGATCGAGCGCCTCGGGATAGGCGTATCCGAGTCTCGCCCCGAGATCGAGGGCCAATCGGCGGAAGAGGGCCACCATTCGGCGAAGCGCCTCGGCGGTCTCCGAGATGCCGGATCCGACGTACGTCGTCTCCAGCTCCGCCCACGTCGGCCCATCGAGATACCGCTTGAAGAAGCGCCCATGGATCCCCGTGGCGACGGACCAGTCATTCCGCTCCCCGATCGACCATTCGATCATGGGGTCAAGATACGAGGACCTCAGCACCCCGTCGAGCATGAACTTCGCAAACGGCAGCTCGTCGCGAATGAGGTACTTCGGTACGTACGTCGCATTCCACCAGAACTCCGCGGCGATCCGCTCGAAGGCGTCGCGAGCCGGCCGCTCGATCACATATCGGTCGTGGGTCGGGTCCGGCAAGCCGTAGGTGAGTCCATCCTTGTCGACGAGGACACGGTAGCCGTTCCGATGCGCCTCCGGATCGACCGACCGGTTCTCGGTGATCTGGAAGTCGATCCGCACGCCGTCGCGGAACAGCACCAACCGGGTGATCCACGCCTCATCGAACGTCGAGCGCGGCGTCGCCGGCCACCGCACGAGGATCGGCCCGAACGGTTCGAGCCAGTCGTCATCTCGAAGGAACGGCTCGACGCTCCGCACGTACAACTCGACGTCGTAGTCGGACAGATCATCGACGTCAGCGTTCGGATCCGCGCGGGATCCCCCGAGCACGGCGGCGCGAACCTGGTCGCTCCCGCGTGCCCATCGCGTCAGCCATTTCAGGACGTCGCTTGCGAGTCTCGGTTCTCGTCCGTCTGCCGCATGGGGACGGGCGCCTTCGGATGCGTCGTACTGCGGTTCCATGGGATCGATGCTAGAACCCCGCGAACGCCCACGCAACCTCCCTCGATGTCGCTCGGAGCGTCATCGAGGAGGGAGGAGCGGGACATCCGGAGGGCCTAGGCCGGTGCGTCTCCCAGTTGGCGCCGATCCGTGAGGACGATCTCCGGCGTGCGCCCTTGCCCCTGCTCCGGGTACATGACGGCCCTGCCAGTGACGTACACGTAGCCGCGCCCGTGCCCTGCATAGCGGGTCTCGATGAGTCGAAGAATCCTCTGCGCGGCAGCACTCTCGCGGTCGTCGATCCAGAGGTTGAACGGATGGCTGCGGGAGCCGGCGTAGATCAGCGCTCCGTCGCCCGGGACCTTCTGGATACCGCCCTGCAGGTCGCACAGGACGGTGATCTCCCGCTCCGCCTCGGCCGCCTGCATGATCCGATCATGATCGAGACGCACCGAGAGCGCGGCCGCCCCGGACCCGCGGTAATCGCAAACCGCCGCATCGCGGAGGTGCCACCATGGGATGAGGCTCTCGTAGTCACGCGAGGCGCCGCCGGCGTTGGTCTCCGGATCCCAGATGCCGATGCCGCGGGACTGCGCGGCGGACTCGGCCTCCTGGAATGCCCGGTGATGAATGCGCGATCGCCCGTACTTGACGAAGTACGGGCTCCACCCCTCCTCGACGGCCGACAGGTTGTAGTTCACATCACCGAGGTAGACGTAGCAGATCAGGCGCCCGTAGTTGCCACGGTGTTTCGTCATGCAGACATCCGCGGGATCACGCGTGTCGAACTCGATGTCTACCGACACGTCGCCTTGCGGAACGCCCTCATCATCGGAGCCGAAGAACGCGTTCGCCCACTGCGACGCGAGTTTCCCGGCGACGGTGACCGGTTTCGAGCCGCCGTAGAGGCTCTCCTCGGTATCGAGACAGGCGAGCCGTAGCTTCTCCTCCTCTCCGCCGACGATCACACGAACGGTGTCCCCGTCGACCACCTTCGTCAGCCGAAGCCCCGTCAGCGTCGTTCCGGACATGGCCCTCTCCTTCCGCACGTGCCGCCGAGTTCCCGATCGGCGTTCCTCGGATCCTACATCTGAAGGTTTTCTATGGACAAGCGCTGTCGGCTCGGAGGGAGGTCGCGTTTCGATCGAGCGCACCACGTCGTGCACGGACTGCAACGGAAGGCCTTGAGAGACGCGATTCGAGAGGAATGCCGGATGGACGGTCGACTACGACCCGACGGCGGAGAGCAGATCGAAGAACGAGTCGCGGACCTCGCAACCGATCGCCCGGATCCGCTCCTCGCTCTGGTGCCCTCGCGACACGAGGGCAACGGAGACACCGAGATCCCGGGCCACCTCGGCGTCGTGATCGGTGTCGCCGATCAGCAGGGCGGTGTCAGGGCGGATGCTCCGCTCGACGAGAAGCTCCCGGCCGCGTGCAAGCTTCGAGTCGCCCTCGTGGTGAGACAGGCCGTAGATCGCCTCGAAGAGATCGGAGATCCCGAGGTGCACGAGCGTCGCCTTGAGGAGTTCCTCCTCCATGGCGGAGAGGACGAACTGGCGCAGGCCCGCATCACGAAACGCGGTCAGGGCATCGTGCACGCCGTCGTGAAGCGGGCACGCCGCCAGCCCCGGTGCATACGTCGCGAAGAACTCCGCCGATAGGTCGCTCATCGGCTCCTCGTCGGGATCCAGCCCGATTCGGCGGTAGTACTCTTCAACCGGAAACCCGAAGACGTCCCGATACCGGTCAACCGTCAGCGGCGGCAACTCGCGCCGAGCAAGTTGTACGTTCACCGACCGGACGACGAGATCCAGGTCGTCGAGGATCGTGCCGTTGAAGTCCCAGATGACCGCCTCGATCCCGCGCCGGCGGGTGGGCGTCGCTCGGCTGTCTCCCACGGCAGCGTCACTCGCCTTCCAGCTCGTACGTGTGGTTGCAGCAGTCGTCCCCACACATCAGCGACTTCGTGCGCGTGAAGCGGATCGACGGATTCAAGCCCTCACAGAAGCCGAAGTCGTAGGCGCAGTAGAAGGCGTCTCCGATGTCGGCGGCGCCGAGCCTCCTCATCTCGTCGGCGAAGAGGCACTTCGTGACCCGTAGCCTCAGCACGCAGTCCGTTCTCTCCTCGACCTCGAACTCCGTTCCCTCGACCATCTGATCCCACAGGATCTCCATCACGGTGTCGAGGTCACGCCGCTCGAGGTCGGCCGCCTCGAGCCGGTTCCTCGTCGTTTCCACGGTGAACTCGCTCACGAGGTCGAGCACGCTGGGGCCGTAGCGCGCCACCAATCTCCGGAAGAGCCCCGCACGCTCCGCCATCTGCGCCTTCAGCAGCTCGTCTACCATGGAACCTCATTCCCCTTCCAGTCGAGGAAGCGTCCGCTGTCTTCGAGCGTCAGCGAGTCCGCGACGCGCAACATGCCGCCAACCGATTCCTCGGGATGCATCGGCGCCGGTTCATTCCGTGTCATCCATGTCTTGACCCACCCCGGATGGAAGGCGACGACTCGTACGCCTGCCTCCCTCAGCTCGAACGACAGCCCCTTCGTGATCATGTTGAGGGCCGCCTTGCTCGCGGTGTAGCTGTATTTGCCCGGTCGATCCCAGCGCGCGATGCTCCCGTTGAGTGAGGAGAGGTTCAGCACCATCGGCCGCGTGCCCTTCGCGAGTAGCGGGGAGAACGCTTCGACCACCATCAGCGGAGCGATGCTGTTCACGAGGAAGGTGCGCGCAAGCTCCTCCTGTTCCAGCGCTCCGAAGACCGAGACGTTCTCCTCATCCCCCGAGATGATTCCCGCCGCATTGACGAGGAGATCCAGCTGCTCCGTCCACACACGGACGCTATCGAGGAATCTCCGTCGCGATGCTTCGCAAGCCACGTCGACGTTCTGAACCAGAAGACGTGCGCCGTGCTCTGCTTGGAGATCATCCAGCGCTTCGCAGCTCTCGGCTGCCCGGCTGCCGGCAATGACTCGACATCCTTGCTCGAGCAGTTGTCGAACGAACTCGAGACCGATCCCGCTGCTTCCGCCGGTGACCAGTGCCGTCCTCATCCGATCTTCTCTCCTCCGGCCTCCGCTGATGTGGGTTGACGCATCGGCTCCTCACAGATCCGTACTAGATCTACCGATCCCGCTCCTCCTTCTTCGCCCGCTTGGCGGCGCGCTTCTCCTTGAGCGACTTCTGCGCTTGTTTCTTGTCCGTCTTCTTCTGCTTGTCGCGGGATTTGCTCACAGTGCCTCCTCCTCTGGGCTCGAATGGCTCAGTCTACCAGAATCGCGTCGGCACACCAGGCAAGCACGGATCCGCTACACTCCACTCACCATGGCCGCGCTCCGACCCGTTGACAGGTCCCAGGTTCACCGGGCGTTCCTCGAGGCGTTTGCCGACTACGCGATGGATGCCGGCGGGACGACCGAGGAGCGGATGCTCCTTCGGATGCGGAAGAACGCGGTGGACTACGACCTCTCGCCCGGCCTGTACGACGGCGACCGACTCGTCGGATTCACGCTGATCGGGATCGACATGTGGGGCGGCCGTCTGACGGCATACGATGCCGGCACCGGGATCACTCCGAGCTTCCGGAAGCGTGGCTGGGCGCGAAAGATGTTCGACCACGCGCTCCCGGCGCTTCGAGAGCGCGGCGTCGGACGGTTCGCCCTGGAGGTGCTCCAGCAGAACGAGCCGGCGATCGCGGCGTATCGCAAGAGCGGATTCGAGACCGTCCGAGAACTGCATTGCTTCATCGCCGATGCGGAAGCGCTTCGTGCCCTGCCCGACAGCACGGATCTCCGGATCGAGCCGATCGATGCCCCCCGCTTTCACGCCCTCACCGACGAAGCGGCTTGGGTCCCTTCGTTCGAGAATCGATTCGCGGCGGTGGACGCCATTCCCGACCAGGTGACGATCCTCGGCGCGTGGAGAGGCGGTGAGTGTGTCGGCGCCGTCGCCTACTCCCCGCCGCTCAACTGGCTCCTGTCGCTTCTGGTGTGCAGAGGGGCGCGTAGGCGGGGCGTCGGCCGTGCGCTCGTTCGACATCTAGCGCACAACCTACCGGAGGCTGCGACGCGCCTGGCGGCGTTGAACGTCGATGGAGGCGATGTCGGAATGCAGACGTTCTTCACCGAACTCGGATTCGAGCCGCTCGTCGACCAGTACGAGATGGCGCGGGAGCTCTAGCCCGAAACGGTCACCCGAGCCGCTCGCCGAGCCACACGGCGAATCGGTCGAGCACCTCGGGGAGATCCTCGCGACCGAAGCCGATCCGCACGTGCCGCGCCCCGTAGGAGAAGACCGAGCTCGGCAAGAGCAGAATGCCCGCCTCCTCGACGAGATCGGCGCAGAACCGGTCGGTGTCCTCTGCGCAGTCCACACGAACGAATCCCACCGACCCCGCCTGCGGCCGGTTCCAGCAGAGCTGACCGGCGTGCTCCTCCAGGACCCGGTCGAGATGGGCCAGGTTCCGTTCGATGCGGGCTCGCTGCCGGACGATCAGCTCGTCGCGATTGCGGAGCGCGATCAGCGCGAGGATCTCGCTCGGCGCGCTCGAACAGATCGTCGTGTAGTCCTTCGCCTCAGCGACCCGTTCCAACGCCTCCCCGTCGCGACAGGCCAGCCACCCGATCCGCAATCCGGCGAGGCCGTACGCCTTCGACAGGCCGGACAACGTCAGGGCCCGGCCGTACAGGTCGCACGCGGCGGGCAACGGCTCGGCGTCACCGATCTCGAGGCCTCGGTACATCTCGTCGGAGAGGAGCGCGGCGCCCGCATCTCGAATCAGGTCGACCATCGCCTCGAACTCGGCGACGGCCGGCAATGCACCAGTCGGGTTATGCGGGAAGTTGGCGACGACCAGGCGAGTCTCATCGCGAAGGAGCGCCGAGAGGTCCTCGACGCGAAACCGCCAACCGGCGTCTTCATCCGGCACCCAGAGCGAGACGTCGCAACCGATCGAGCGGGCGATCTCGAACAGCGACTGATAGCCGGGGAAGGTGCAGACGACGTGATCGCCCGCTTCGAGCAGGGCGGTCATCGTGAGACAGATGCACTCCTCGGGCGCCGCAACAAGAACGTCTTCCCGACGAATGGCTCGATAGGTGGCAGCGATCGCGTCGCGAAGCAAGGGATGACCGGCCGACTCCGTGTAGCCGAGCCTCAGTGAACTCCAGAGGTCGCCTGCCTCCTCGTCCGCCAGTTCCAGGAGTTCGTCCATCGGAACCGGCTCGCAGTCCGAGCAGCACAACAGGTATCGCGCGGCGAACTCGTGCCGAGCGAAGTACCGCTCGAGTTCGAAGCGGGGAATCGACACCCGGGCCTCCTTGCAGCTTTGTCTTCGGGGTGACCGAGGCAAGTAGCTAGCCGGCCGCCTTCTCCGCCGCCTCGACGGTCTGGGTAATCAGTGTCGCGATCGTCATCGGTCCGACGCCGCCGGGAACCGGCGTGTACGCGGCGCACCGCTCGGCAACGGCCGCCAGCTCGACGTCGCCGACTCCGCCCGGATGGTAGCCGGCGTCGACGACGACAGCACCGTCCTGAATCCACTCACCCTTGATGAACTCCGGCTTGCCGACCGCACCGACGACGATGCCCGCTCGGCCGACGATCTCCGGCAGACCCTTCGTGCGCGAGTGGCAGATCGTCACGGTGGCGTTCTTGTTGAGCAACATGACCGCCATCGGCTTGCCGAGGATCGGGCTTCGCCCGACGACCACCGCGTGCTTCCCCTCGATCGGGATCTCGTAGTGATCGAGGATCTTCATGATACCGGCCGGCGTCGCCGAGCCGTACGCCGCCTCGCCCATCGTCATCCGGCCGAACCCGAGACAGGTGACGCCGTCGACATCCTTCTCGAGGGCGATCCGATCGAAGCAGGCACGTTCGTCGATCTGCGCCGGCACCGGGTGCTGGAGGAGGATGCCGTGGACGTCCGGGTCGGCGTTCAACGCGTCGATCTCCGCCAGGAGCTCGTCGGTCGTCGTCGTCTCGGGAAGCAGGACCTTCTTCGACTCCATCCCGACGCGACTGCACGCGTTCCCCTTCATCTTGACGTACGTCGCCGACGCCGGGTCCTCCCCGACGAGGATCGTCGCCAGGATCGGCGTGCGTCCGCCCGTCTTCTCCTTCAGCTTCGCGACTCGCTCGGCGAGCGACGCCTCGATCTGCTTCGACAGTGCCTTCCCATCGAGTACGACAGCGGTCATCGGACCTCCTCTTCCTCTTCGCAGTGCCCCAACACGCGGGATCTGGGCAATCATAGTAGGGATCATGCGCAGATCCGTCAAAGGGCAGCCAACGTCGTACGGCCGCAGCCGAAGCCTACGCGTCGTTCGTCTTCCCCAGCGTTGCCGAGATCAGCCCGTTGACGATCATCAGGTCGGCACCGGCGTGGAACAGCGACGACGCGACGATGCTTCCCGTGAAGTGGAGGCACGTGCCCCACGCGAGTCCCAGGGGGAAGAGGATCACGAGGAATCTCACCCGCTCCTCTTTCGACATGTACGATACGCCGACGTGCGCCAGCGCGAAGACAAGGGCCGTCAGGGCGATCGCTGCGATCGGCCCGATCAACGATGCAAGAGGCCTCAGGAAGACGGCCCGCAGCCAGAGCTCCTCCATGAATCCGTTGGCAAGGACGAAAACCAGGATCCACGGTACCAGGGGCCGGATCGCTGCTCGCGGGATCTTCAGCGCGCGAGCCTGCAGGACGGCCAGTAGCAGGAACAAGAGGAAGCCGCCGAGGCCGATCGCCAGCCCGAGACCGAGACGACCGGGCTGAAGGTACAGCGCTCGGAGCGGGATACCGATGATCGAGGCAAGAGCCAGAATCGTTCCGACGACAACGACCGCCTCGATCCCCTTCGCGAGCGCCATGCCCCGAAGCGTGTCGTCACGGAGTCCGAGTGGCTTCTGCAGGTGTGCGGCGGCTGCTCCGAGAAGGTTCGCCATCGCCGCCGCGAGGAAGGCGAACGCGAGCAAGCCGTACGCCGGATTCGACCCGTACCGCATCGTCAGCCACACCGCCACCGCGAAGCCGGCGACAAGCCCACCTTTGAAGAGGATGCTCCGGTTGGTCCGGAAGAGCTCGTAGTAGCTGCTCCCGAAGACGAAGACCGCCGCACAGCCGCCGAGGAAGAGCACCCCTGCCAGAATTCCGGTCCAGATCCCGCTCATGTCTCCATTCCCTTCCCACCTCCGCGTTCGCACTCGCAACCGACGCTCGCCGACCGGATTGCCGACTGCGCGTTCCCGAACCGCAAGAACGCATCGATCATGCACTGCGCGACATCGTCGTCGCGAACCGGCTCCTCCAGCGCCCGACGGATCCGGTCCGCCTCTTGAGGGAATCGAGCCATCGCCGCACGCATCAGCGACCGCCCCTCGGCCGGGTTCGTTTCCGGATGCGGCTGGATACCCCAGATCGGTCGATCGCCGTAGCGGATCGCCTGGACCGCGCACGATCGGTTCGCGGCCAGGGCGCGCCACGGACGCGGTGGATCGATCACTTCGTCGAGGTGAGATGAGAACGTGTGCCACGGATTCGGAAAGCCGCCGAGAAGTCCATCCTGCACAAGGAGTTCGACCGAGATCCATCCAAGCTCCGGACAGGGCGCGCGGCGCACGTACTGCGCCCCCGAGAGCGCCCAGACCAGCATCTGGTGTCCGAAGCAACTTCCGAGGATCGGCAGGCCGCGATCGGCGGCCTTGCACACCAGATCGGCCTCCGCGTCGAACCACGGCTCAGGTTCCTCGAACCGCGCCTCCGACCCGGTCAGCAGCACGTGGGTGAACGGATCGAGATCGGGGATCGATTCTTCCGCGGGCAACCGGACTGCATCGAACGCAACGCCGCCGAGCAGCCTCGACCACTGCTCAACCGGTCGATAGACGGAGGCATCGATCAAGCCGTCTACGATGAGCACACGTGTCCGCACGCGGACGAGCGTACGAACACAGTCAAGTCGCGTCAACCGCACCGATAGCCATCCGAGCTAGGCTTCAGGCACTTCCCCCTCCACTCGGCGCCACCCGGCCGAGCCGCTCTCGGCCTCTCCGCCCGGCTCCAGGTACGCCGGCTCGTCGTTCATCCGGTGAGGATCGGCGTGCGTCCGCCCGTCTTCTCCTTCGGCTTCGCGACTCGTTCGGCGAGCGACGCCTCGATCTGCTTCGGCAGTGCCTTCCCATCGAGTACGACAGAGCCCATCGGACCATGCTTTCCTGATTCGGTTTCGAGATGCTCGGTGCAGCCCCTCGATCATCCCGGCGAGGACCGCCCGATCCCGTCAACGTTCGCGTGCACGCCGCTCGTTGCCGCGCTTGAAGTTGCCGGTGGCCCGCCGCAGGAGGTACTGCACGTGCTCCTCGTCCGCGTCGCCGAGATCCTTTGCGAGGCGTCGGGCGCGCGCGCCGCCGAGCGTCATCACGCACCTTCCCTCCCAGAAGATGCGCACCGTGCCGCTCTTGTACGCCTCGTAGCGGAAGACCTCATGTCCCACAGACGTCCTCCCCTACTCGTCGGTCGCGCCGGCGGAGAACATCGTGCAGGTGAACCACGCGGCGTAGTCGGGATGATCGACGATGAACTCCGCCGACGCCGGATCGCACAGCCGCCGGAACAGGGCGTTGTCCTCAGGGGTGAGCTCGGTCTCGACATCCGGCCACCGCATCTCAAACAAGGTAGCCAGCGCCAGCCGGATGTCCGCATCCAACGGCGCATGAGCATCCCCGACAAGGGTGTGCACAGCGGGTTCCCGCAGCCCAACGGTTCGGAACCAGCCCAACGTCCGCGAGAAGTGCCGCTCGGGCGGAAGCGTGTTCTCGAAGGGTGCCAGGCCGGCGGTCGTCGCGCCGAGGCGCGCTTCCAGCTCCGGGAAGCCGGGAAGAAGCCGCTCCGAAGACCAGGCGAAGAGGATCACCCGACCGCCGGGTCGCACGACGCGCGCCAATTCCCGGACCGCAGCGACCGGCTCGATCGCGGCGGCGTACCCGATGCAGTGGGCGCTCCACGCCCAGTCGAACGCGTCGTCCTCGAACGGGAGAGCGGTCACGTTGCCCTGGCGAAAGGAGAGGCGATCGGACAGGCCCGCGTCGCGAACGAGACTCTCACCGCACTCCACCGACTCCACGGAGAGATCGACGCCCGTGACGTGACCGTCGGGGCCCACGGCCTCGGCAAGCATCATCGCCTGCAAGCCGACACCGCACCCGGCATCCAGGCCGTGACTCCCGCGAGGGAGGCGAAGAGATCGGATCGCCTCGTCGAACACGGGCCGAATCAGCGGATCGAACGTCTTCGACATCGCAATGGGATCGCCGGCGTTTGCCATCGTCTATCCTCCTCCGACTCGAGCCTCAGCCACGGCGATCGCATGGGCGCCGTTGATCCTGCCGAAGATGCGCCCGTCGTCCGCCGTCAGATACTCCTTCTCCAGATCTGCGGGCGCGTGGTGTTCGACGAGTCGAAGCCCGCGATCGGCGAGATAGGCATCGGCTCCTCCATCCTCGATCCCGAACGTCCAACCCTCCCCCGCCTTCGAGACCCTCCGGCGGATCTCCCGCTCGCCGTAGCGGCCTCCCTCGCCCCTGAGAACCGAGGCGTAGACGTAGTCGAACGCGATCCGGGCTTCGGCGGCGGCACGGACGAACGCGAGGGTCGCATCGACCGCCTCCGCCGTGAGGTACATCGTCACGCCTTCCCAGAGGAACAGGCTCCTCCGGTCGCTGCGATACCCTGCGGCGGTCAGTGCCTCCGCCAGGCTCTCGCGGTCGAAGTCGATCGCCACGAAGACGAGCTCCGCGGGAAGCGGGATCCCCTTTCGGGCGAGGATCTCGAGCTTCGGTCGCTGCGTCGTACCGATATCGAGCTCGAACACCTTCGTCCCGTGGTTCCTGTCCCGAAACCGAATCGCACGCGTGTCCATGCCCGCACCCAGGAGCACGATCTGAGGAACGCCGTCGTCCAGCGCGCCGACGAAGAGCGCGTCCAGCAGCTTCGTCCTCGCCAAGACGTACTCGTAGATCCCCGGCGGGGCGATCCGGCGGAAGAAGAACCTCCGCAGCGCCGGAACGCGGAGGATTCCCTTCGCGAAGAGCGGAAGGAAGACCTCCGCCACGTCGTCCGGTCCGCGGAAGCGTGCGTCCTTTGCGCAGTGTGCGCACGCGCGCGAGAAGCTCGTGTACCCCGCCGTCGCCGAGAAGCGCTGCTCGATCCTACGTTCCGCCATGGGTCTTCGCGTCCTTCGCCAGAGTCTTCGGCGTCGTCGTTTGCGCCGCGCGGCGCAGGCTGTGCTCAGCCGCGTCGCGCCTCGAACTCCTCTTGGAGTGCGGATCGCTCCTCGGCCGGGATTCGATGCCACCGGATCCCGCGGATCGCGCCCTCCAACGCCGACAGCTTGCTCGTGCAGACGTCGACCCCCGCCTCGGCCAATCGAACGGCCGCCGCCACGCTCCCCGCATCGCGGAGCTGCTCCGGCGTATCGATACCGGCTCGCCGCAGCTGTGCCGCGACAACCTTGCCCAGATTGGGGAGGTCGATGAGATCCGCCATCCGTGTCCTCCCTGCCCGTCACCTTCGGCGCACGCCGTGGCTACGCCGAGTCCGCGATCTCCTCCTCGACCTCCTCGGCGCCCTCGGCGTAGAACTTCGCCTCGTCCGGCGCCAGCTCGTGCAGCAGCCGCAGGAACTCGCCCGCGTGGACGCGCTCCTCGTCGGCGATGTCCTTCAGGACCTCGATCGCGAGCTGATTGTCGGTCGACTCGGCGAGCTGCATGTACAGCTGAATCGCCTCGTACTCGGCCGCAATCATGAAGCGAATCGCCCGGATGAGCTCGTCGTCGGTCAGCTTTCTGTCTCTCGCCAGTCCGGAGAACGGCGAACCAAACTCAGGCACGGTGTCCCTCCTTCACGCGCAACGATCGGATGCGCGACGCCACCAAGACACAGCAGAACTCACAGCGCGGCCGTCGCCCCGCGTCCAAGTCCAGATCCTAGAAGCAACGGATTTCCGGTTCAACCACCGTGCGGTAGGTCGCGGACGCGTCGCGCGTTGAGCACATTACTCTTCGTCGCCCAGCCACGGCGGGCGGTGATGACACCGAGCCGCAGGAAGTCGAAATGATCGGGAACGTGGGCGTCGGTGCCGATGGCGATCGTCGCGCCGGCGCCGACGGCGCGGCGGATCAGGTCGGCATTCAGGTCGAGCCGGATCGGATTGGCGTTCACTTCCAGCGCCGTCCCGTGCGCCGCGGCCGCCTCGAACACGGCATCCCAGTCGGCGTCGTACGCCGGACGCTCGCCGATCTTCCGGCCGGTCGGGTGGGCGAGGATGTCGACATGCTCGTGCTCGACGGCGCGAAGGAGCCGGGCCGTCATCTCGTCGCGCGGCAGCCGGAAGTGAGAGTGAACGGCGGCGATCACGACATCAAGCCGCGCGAGCAGGTCGTCGGGTACGTCGAGCGAGGCGTCCTGCTGGATGTTCGCTTCGACACCGGTCAAGACACAGAAGCCGTCGAGCGTCTCGTTCAGCGCGGCGATCTCGTCGATCTGGCGACGCAGGCCGTCGGCGGTCAGACCGCCGATGACTTCCGCGAACAGCGCGTGGTCGGTGATCGCGATGTACTCGTGGCCGCGCTGACGCGCGGCCTGCACCATCTCTCCAAGCGACGCCTTCCCGTCCGACGCGTCGGTGTGGACATGCAGGTCGCCGCGGAGGTCGTCGATCGTGACGAGCTTCGGCAGCTCGCCTCGCTCCGCGAGCGCAATCTCGCCGCGGTCCTCGCGCAGCTCCGGCGGGATAGCTTGGAGACCGAGTGCCTCGTAGACGCCCGCTTCGTCCGCGCCGGCGAGCACCTGCCCGTCGGCGTCGAACAGGCCGTACTCGCTCAGCCTCCACCCGCGGGCGACCGCCCGCTTCCGCAGGGCGATGTTGTGCGCCTGCGACCCGGTGAAGTACTGCAGCGCCGCGCCGAACGACGGCTCGGGGACGATGCGGAGGTCGATCTGTATGCCGCTCGCCAGGCGGACCGACGGCTTCGTCTCGCCGTGGGCGAGCACCTCGTCGACCTCCGGCAGCGAAACGAACGCCTCGGCCGCCGCCGCGGCGTCCTCCGTCATCGCGAGCAGGTCGAGATCGCCGATCGTCTCGCGACCTCGGCGCAGCGAGCCCGCAGGTTCGATCCGAGCGAATAGACCAGTGCCTTGCAGACGGTCGATCAGGTCCGCCGCGACATCAGATGCCGTGCCGAGCAGGATACGGCCCTCGACGCGCCGCGCCTCGGCGAGACCGCGCAGGATCCTCTCCTCGGTCTTCGCCCCGAGGCTCTTGACGTCGCGGATCTTCCCCGCCCGCGCAACGCGCTCGAGATCGGCGAGGTTCTTCACCCCGAGTTCGTCGTAGAGCAGCTTCGCCGTCTTCGGGCCGACCCCCTCCACCTGCATCAGCTCGAACAGGTCGATCGGAAGCTTCGCCTTCAGCGTCTCGTGATACTCCAGCCGGCCGGTCTCGACGATCTCGGCGATCTTCTTCGCGATCGCCGCGCCGACGCCCGGTAGCTCGCCGTGCGTCCCCGCCGCGACGAGCGATTCGATCGGTTCGCCGAGCGACTCGACCGTGCCCGCCGCGCGCCGGTACGCCTGGGGCTTGAACGCCACGCCGTCCAACGCCAGCAGCTCGGCGATCTCGTACAGGATCCGCGCCACCTGTGCGTTCTTCATCGTCGCTTCCTACAGCGGTCGCTCCATGAACTCCATCGTCGGCGCGTACCCGAGGCTGAGCCACGCCAACCGCGCCGCGTCGTTCTCCGCGTCGACCCGCAGCTCGACGATGCGGCAGCCGGCCCCGCGCAACACCTCGGAGGCGTCCGCCTCCAACTCGCGCAGGATCCCCCGCCGGCGGTACTCCGGTTCGACGAAGACGAGGTTGATCTCGCCGCGGTCGGTCGACGGTCGTGAAGCGACCAGCATCCCGACGATCCGATCCTCGGCAGTCGCGACGAACACGCTGCGGTCGCCATTCTCGAGAAACTCGTCGACGCGCGTCGACAGTCGAGCCGCGGTGGCCGAGACGCCGCGAGCCTCCTCCTCATACGCCCCGAGAAGGGCGACGAGCTCGCGATGGTCGGCCGGATCGGCCGGCCGCGTTAGGACCTCCTCGCCGTGCGGCTCGACGTCGGCGAAGCGGTCCTCGATCCACTCGACCGCGAACGCCACCAGGTCGGCCGCATCGAACAGGTGGCTCTGGGCCGCGCCGACGTGCCCGACCGCCCCGTGTCCCGCCTGCACGTAGTCGCGGAGGATCGCCTCGAACAGGTCGATCGGACCGAACCACGGCAGACATCCCTCGGTACAGAACTCCTCGATCTGCACCCACGCCTTCTCGTCGTCGCGCACGATCGGTGCCCAGTACCGGACGATCTCCTTCTCCGGAACGTCGGCGAGATGCTCGGCGTAATGCAGCAAGGTCACATTCGCAAGCGGCGCGCCGAGAAGAAGGACCTTCCCTCCCGCCTCGCACAGCTTCGCCAGCGGCGACCCGGTCCCCATCCCGTACTGGAGCGGATGATCGGCGGTCAGCTCCTCGGCCCTGCAGCCGATGGCGACGAACGAGCTGTCCGGATGCTCGCTTCGGCGGGTTCCGGCCCACGCGCGCAGGTACTCCGGCAGGACACCCCACTCCCGAACCGCCCGGGCCGTCCTGGGATCGTACGGCGGCCACGCCGCCTTCAGCGGCTCCGGCAGCTCGGGGGCACCGAGCGTCACGTCGTACGGCGACCCGTCCCAGCCGGCGTACATCATCAACGTCCCCGCCTCGCCGAGCGCCGCGAGGATCGCTTCGAGAATCCGGTCCGGCCCGCCGACGATCCACCCCACCGCGCCGACCGCCGCGTGGAGCATCACCGTGTCGCCGGCGGCGACGCCCAATTGCCTCACGTCGACCGCGATCTGCTCGCGGGTCACCAGCCCCGGCGCGCGTCGTTGCGAGCATCGTCCCATATCGAATCAGCCTCCGTGAAGTTGCGCGAAGCGGCGGAACGACCGGTCGTACGTTCGCTCCACCTCGGGTGGGAAGCAGCAGCCCGGAAGCTCCTGGTGCGCGAGGTGGTACTGCAGGCACTCGCAGCACTTCCCTTTCCGCGGGCAGCCGGGGTAGGTGCAGGGGCAGTTCTCCAGGTTCGATGCGTAGTTCGTGCATTCGGCCATGTCTGTAGGGTCTCCTTCTCGTCGGATCGGCCCCATGGTAGCACGTTCGGCGCACCATCCGAGAACCTCGTCCCCGCCGGGCTCGCACTTGGGCCGCCGCGCATCTCTCGCTAGACTTGCGCTGTTTCGGTTGGAGGAGGCGAAGAGCTTGCCCAAGAGCCGCCCGCAGATCGCGCCGCAGGAGTTCGTCGACAAGTGGCGCCGCTCGACATTGAAAGAGCGCTCGGCCTCGCAAGAGCACTTCCTCGACCTCTGCCGGATGCTCGGTCATCCGACGCCGGCCACGGCCGACCCGGAAGGGGCGTCGTTCACGTTCGAGAAGGGTGCGAGCAAGCTCGGCGGCGGCGACGGCTGGGCCGACGTCTGGAAGAAGGGCTTCTTCGCCTGGGAATACAAGGGGAAGCACAAGGACCTCGACGCGGCGTACGAGCAGCTCCAGCGCTACCGCGACGCGCTGCTCAACCCGCCGCTGCTGATCGTCTCCGACATGGAGACGATCGTCATCCGGACGAACTTCACGAACACGATCCAGCAGACGTTCACCCTCGGCTACGACGACCTGCTGACCCGCGACGGCCTGGCGATCCTCCGCAACGCGTTCGAGCACCCGGAGCGGCTCCGGGCCGACCAGACGCCCGAGGGCGTGACGCGGCAGGCGGCCGCCGAGTTCGGGGTGCTCGCCGAGTCGCTGCGAGACGCCAGGCACGACCCGGAGCGGGCGGCGCACTTCCTGATCCGGATCCTGTTCTGCCTGTTCGCCGAGGACGTCGGCCTGCTGCCGGAGGCGCTCTTCTCCAAGCTGATCGACGGGACAGTGGACGACCCGGACCGATTCCAGGAGCTACTCGGGGAGCTGTTCGGCCACATGGCCGAGGGCGGCTTCTTCCTCCTCGACCGGATCCCGCACTTCGACGGCGGGATCTTCGACTCCGCCGACACGCTCCCGCTCGGCCGCGACGACCTCGAGACCCTCTCCCGCGTCGCGAAGCTCGATTGGTCGTCGATCGAGCCGTCGATCCTCGGGACGCTGTTCGAGCGCGGCCTCGATCCCGGCAAGCGGGCGCAGCTCGGCGCCCACTACACCAGCCGCGAGGACATCCTGCTGATCGTCGAGCCGGTGCTGATGCGCCCGCTTCGGCGGAGGTGGGAGGAGGTCAAGGAGCAGGCGACCGACCTGCACGCCAAGTGGCAGGCGGCCGGCGCCGCCGGCGGGGCGCGAACCCGGGCCCGCCGAAGGCTGGAGCGACTGCTCGACGGCTTCGCAGACGAGATCGCCGATACGCGCGTCCTCGACCCGGCCTGCGGCTCGGGCAACTTCCTCTACGTCGCGCTCCGCCAACTACTCGATCTGGAAAAGGAAGTGAGACTCCACGCGACAAGCCTCGGCCTCGGGATGCGCTTCCCGATCGTCGGGCCGGAGCAGCTGTTCGGGATCGAGATCAACGAGTACGCCCATGAGCTCGCCCAGGCGACGATCTGGATCGGCTACATCCAGTGGCTGCGGGAGAACGGATTCGGCGCCCCGTCCGAGCCGATCCTCAAGGCGCTCGACAACATCCACCAGATGGATGCGATCCTCGCGTTCGACAACGACGGGAACCCGATCGAGCCCGAGTGGCCCGAGGCGGACGTCGCGATCGGCAATCCGCCGTTTCTCGGTGCCTCCAGACTCAGAGGAGAGCTGGGAGACGACTACGTAGATCGGATCCTTACGCTCTACAAGAACAGCCTGCCTGGGTTCAGTGATCTGTGCTGCTACTGGTTTGAGAAGGCAAGGTCAATGATTGAGAAGGGGCAACTCAAGCGGGCGGGCCTTCTCGCAACCCAGGGGATCCGCGGTGGTGCCAACCGAAAGACGCTGGAACGGATCAAGAGGACCGGCGACATCTTCTGGGCGCAGTCTGATCGAGAGTGGATACTGGATGGCGCTGCAGTCCATGTTTCGATGATCGGTTTCGGGAGTCGCCAAGAGCTACCATTCGAGCTCGACGGCGGTCGCGTCGCTCAGATCAATCCAGATCTCACGGCAACTCTCGACTTGACCACTCGGAATAGGCTGCCCGAGAACCGGGGGATTGCCTTCCAAGGGCCGTCTCCGAAAGGTCCTTTCGACATCCCGGCCGATATGGCAGAGAGGTTTCTTTCTGCGAGCGGCAATCCGAATGGGAGGCCGAACTCCGACGTTGTCCGCCCCGCGGCAAACGCCCGGGACCTTACGCAGCGTTCACGGGGAATGTTCACAATCGACTTCGGCACACGGGGGCTAGAAGATGCCTCTCAGTACCATGCCCCGTTTGAGTACGTGAGAACCGTGATCCTTCCCGAACGTACCGGAAGCGGCCAGAGGGCAGAGTACCGCGAGCGATGGTGGCAGTACGGCCGTCCCCGGGTGGCCATGAGAAAGGCATTGGATGGACTGCTGCGCTTCGTGGCAGCTCCCAAGCATTCGAAGCACTTCGTGATAGTCTGGCTTGATGTCGGTGTTCTGGCAAACGATGCAACGGTGGTTTTCGCCCGCGAGGACGACTACTTCTTCGGCGTCCTCCACTCGAAGGTCCACGAGCTGTGGGCGCGCCGCCAAGGCACACAGGTGCGTGAACGCGAGAGCGGCTTCCGGTACACCCCGACGACCTGCTTCGAGACGTTCCCGTTCCCCTGGCCGCCGGGCGACGAGCCGACCGACGACTCGCGTGTCGAGGCGATCGCCGCCGCCGCGGTGGATCTCGTGACGAAGCGCGACCGCTGGCTGAACCCCGAGGGCGCCAGCGAGGCCGAGCTGAAGAAGCGCACCCTGACCAACCTGTACAACGCGCGCCCCACGTGGCTCGACCTCGCCCACAAGACCCTCGACGAAGCCGTCCTCGACGCCTACGGCTGGCCCCACGACCTCCCCGACGACGCCATCCTCGAACGCCTCCTCGCCCTCAACCTGGAGCGGGCCGGCCAGTCGGCCGAAGGATGAGCCCGCGCAAACCGCCTTCGGAATCCGATCTCGATTCCTCGGGTTTCGGGAAGGGGCGGGAGAATCCCGGGAGCCTGTGACGGGACTGCGCTTGGATCCCTCGGGAAGAACCGTTGTATCTTTAAGGCCCACTCAGCTGCGGTGAGCGAAAGCAGGCTGGAATAACCGAGGACTGCCTGCGATCTACCGATACACACTGCTTCTGTGTCCGATCTTCACGATGGTCACGATCAGAATGGCATCTTGCACAGCGTAGAGGATCCGATACCGACCACTGCGTACGCGGTACTTGTCTCTCCCCGACAGCTTTCGGCAGCCGGAGGGCCGCGGTTCTTCCGCCAGCGAGAGAATCACTCGAACGATTCGCTGCCTGTCCCTCTTCGAGTCGACGGCCTCGAGCTCCTTCAGCGCGGACGGCTTGATGAAGACGTCATACCTTGCCACGCTTGCGCAGCTCCTTGACGATGTCCTCGAACGGAAGGTTCGGCTCCGTGGCCCGCTGGCTGAACGCGCCTAGATCCTCCGCGTCCTCTGCCAGTGCGAGTTGAACGGCCTCGTTGACGAGATCGGATATCGTCCGATCGGTCTCCGCCGCCTTCACCCGCAGGGCTCGGTGCAGTTCCGGATCGAGGTAGACGGTGGCGCGCTTCTGCGTTGTGCTCATGATGTCACTCTAGTCCTTTGACGTCTGGACGTCAAGGGACCTGCGGGGGAGTCTGAGAGGAAGTCACACCTTCCCTACTGTCCCCTGGAGAATCCGCGAGTACAACGCCGGTTCCGCAGGCGCAACCTATCTTCTACTCCGCTGACTCGATCAGATCCGCGATCTGCAGGCGTAGCTCTCCGATCACGGTCTCGAACGACGGCAACCCGGGAACCAACCAAGCTACTGCTCCACGCTGTCTATGGGTGGCCTCACGAACTGGCCGACGGCCAGATCCTTGAGTGTCTCCTCGCCCTCAGCTCCGAATCGGCTGAGGGCGAGGCTCGGAAACCACTAGTAGTAGGGGACCCACCAGACGTTGCGAATGGCCGCACCCCCGCCCTCAATGTCCATATCCACTCTAAACTCAACGTGGGTAATCCCATAGCCCTGCGAGTCCACAACCATTAGCAGCTCCAATCCACCGACCGTGTCGTTCGTGCAGCCGTCCACAAGGTTGCCGTTCTCGTCATACGCGAAGAGACAAGTGGATTCCCTGGCATCCAGAATGCCGGCTTCGACATAGAAGCAACTCACCGGTTGCTCAAACCAGAAGTGAAGGGCGCCTCCGAAGCCTTCGGGTTCTCCCGCAAGCACGGGCAGGTCGCCGTCGACGCATATGTATGCCTCCTCCCACCCATACTCGCTCTCAATCCATACCCCCGAATCCTCGAAGGTGTCGCTGGGGATCGGTCCCACCGGCAGATAGAGGAAATCCTCCGCCAGAATCCCTACGAGGTCGAGCCGTAATTCAGGAGCCAGATACCTTCCGGGAGTCGCGATGGCCTGGAGGAAGTCTCTCGCTTCCTCGTCTTCCACTTCGGTGGGGACCACCAGAACCTCGCCGCACCTGTCCTTGAATTCCGCCGCCGCAGAGAGCGTCTGCTCGACAGCTTCGGCACTGTCGGTCTCACCGTACGGTTCAGTCAAGTTGCAGAGGCCGTCGGTAGTGATAACGAGCGTAGCGTTCGGGCAGGCATATTCCAGCGCATAGCGGAACGCGCCCAGAGTATAGGTCGCCCCGTCCCCTGCCTCGATGCCGTCGATTGCCCAGTGTATCTCGTCCTCGATGAATTCGAACCAATTAGGCGAGACAATCTCGTACACATCGTTTGCGAAGGCGATCACCGCGATTTCTCCGCTCCAGCCTGCTTCCCAGAGACTGTCTGCAATCGACTGGAGCCACTCCTTCTGATCCGCTTCCTCGTCCCGATTGATGCTGCCAGAGATATCGCACGCGAGGACGATTCTCTCGGCCTCCAGCAGATTTCCCAGGATGAGCTTGGTCCACGGAAGACTCTCCTGGGAGAATGCAGCTGTCGAGAGCAGGATGCACAGCAATCCCAGGAAGATGGCGACAAGACGCCGACATGAGGCACTCATGATTCCTCCTTCGGTTTCTTCGCGCCGGATCCCGTTTAGTACGGCTGAGAAGCTGGATGATGTGTAGAACATGAGGCGCCATGATCCATTTATTAGAATACATGAAGAATCAGATCTTGACAACACGTTGACTGCCGGCCATAGGTTCGGGGAGTTCCGGGGACGCAATACTTAACCTGCGCGATTCGGTGTCCTATCCTCATCCTTCGGGTCTCGGGGTGAGCTTCGCCGCTTGGCCCATGCGCTTGTTGCCGGGATCCGACTGCCGCGCGCGGTTGACTACTCTTTACCATATTGGTAAGGTAGAAAATGCAGCGCGAGGTTCGAGGGATGCATGGACATCGTGTTCAAGACGTCGAAGCTTCGGAAGACCTTGAGCTCGGAATCGCTGTTGGTACGTGAGTTCGGCAAGGAGAACGCACGCGTGATCATGCGTCGCATGGTGACACTGGATGCTGCAGACCACTTGGCGGACATCCCTACGAAGAAGCCAACACGTCGGCACGCCTTGTCCGGCAAGCGCAAGGGGCAGTATGCGATCGACGCCCAACACCCGTTCCGGATCGTTCTCGAGCCCGCGGAGGATCCCGTGCCAATTCGCGAGGATGGCACTGTCGATCCGGAGAGAGTCACGTCGATCCGAATCCTAGGAGTGGAGGACTATCACTGATGACCGCGAACGCACGAGTAGCGTTCTCGCCGGACTACTCGGTTCATCCCGGAGAGATCCTCGGTGAGACACTGCAAGCACGCTCCATCTCGCAAGCGGAGTTCGCCTTGCGATGTGGGCTCTCGGAGAAACACGTGAGCCAGATCATCAACGGGAAAGCGTCCATCTCCTCCGAAACGGCGTTGGCGTTCGAGCGAGTCCTCGGGATGCGCGCGAGCCTGTGGATGAACCTCGAGTCGAGCCACCGGCTCTTCGTTGCCCGTCGCCACGAGAGGGAAAGGCTTGCATCCTACATCGAGTGGGCTCGGGAGTTCCCGCTGCGGGAACTGGCCAAGCGTGGGTGGATCCCGTCCAACTCAAACAGTGAGGAGAAGGCTGAGGCCTTGTTGGGCTTCTTCGGCGTAACGAGCCCCGACGCATGGGAGACGCAGTACGGACGTCTCGTCGTGGCCTACCGCAAGTCTCCCACAATGAAGGCTTCTCCTAAGGCTGTGGCAGCGTGGCTTCGGATCGGGGATCTTCGGGCTTCGGAAACCGAGACGAACCCGTTTGATCGAAGCGCTTTCCGTTCTGCTCTAGTAGAGATTCGATCTCTCACCAACCTGAAGGCCTCGGTGTTCGAGCCTCGGATGAAGCAGCTCTGCGCCGAATCGGGAGTCGCGCTGGTCTTCGTGCCTGAGTTGCCGAAGACACGTCTCTCCGGCGCGACGCGATGGATGTCGACGGACAAGGCTCTGATCCTGCAGAGCCTGCGCCATCGTAAGGACGACCACTTCTGGTTCACATTCTTCCACGAGGCAGCTCACGTCCTCTTGCATGGGAAGCGTCAGGTTTTCATCGATCACGAGAATGCAGCGCAGTCCGCGAAAGAGGACGAGGCAGACCGGTTCGCTGCGAGCTTCCTGATTCCTCAGGCGCAGTACACGGCGCTGGTATCGGAGCGGGGGATTTCGCGAGCGAAGGTCCGTGCGTTCGCCAAGACGCTCGGAATCGCGCCTGGCATCGTTGTCGGTCGCCTTCAACACGACCAGGTCATTCCGTTCGAATGGATGAATGACCTAAAGCGCACGTTCGCGTTCTCTGAGGAGAGGCACCCAGGAATCTAGGATTCCCGACCTGTGCCGAGGATCACACGGCATGGAGCCTAGTTTCGTCCCTGGACTTGAAGGCGAGACAGGCTCGCGGACCGCAACATCAAGTGGTAGTGCCTATGACGGCAAACGAAGCCGAAAGCAAGAAGCCAACCACGCTGGCCGAAGCCATCGCGATCCTGCGATCGATGGTTCCGCAGGATCGGCTCGATGCCTGGGCTGCGGAGTCGTTGTCCGAGGCGCTGTGGACGGCGCACTTCCAACTCGGGCTCTGGATTCGCAACGAGTGGGTTCACGAGGAACCGGCCCCGCTGGTCGGCCGGATCCAGAGCTACGCGGCTCCAGTTCATCCCGACTCGATCTCCGAGTACATCCTCGAGGCGCTCTGGCGGGTGTTGAACGACGAGGACTGCCCGACGATCGAGGATCTGCTGGAACGGCGGTGTCCTGGCTGTCGTCGAGAACCTTCGGAAGAGTAATTGCGTTGCAAACGTAACGTTGGACGCGTAATCGCTAGACGCACCTATTTGAATGATATACACGAAATACGTACACTACGTTACGGAGGATACGTAACATGCTGAACCCCTTTCGCTACGGAGGCGTTGTCGACCGAGACGCCTTCTGCAATCGAACCGCCGAACTGCGCGACCTCCTGCACGCCATGCAGCAAGACGAGCGGCTTTTCGTCTACTCGGAGCGCCGCTTGGGGAAGACCTCGTTGGTCCGCCTGGCGATGGCGGATCTTCCGCGGCCTGGCAATATCCCCGTCTATGTCGATCTGTGGCCGACGGATGGGGACACGTCCTTCATCCAAGCCACAGCCAGGGCGCTCACCGAGGCCTTCGAGACTTCAGCCGAGCGCATGCTGCAAATGGCCGGTTCCATCTTCCGCCGCCTGGCCCCCGTGATCTCCACCGACGACCAGGGGCATCCTCAGATTCGTTTCGAGCTGCGAACGGCCAAAGAACAGGAACAGCCGCTCGAAGAGGTCTTGTCTGCACCGGCGCAGATCGCCGAGAAACGCGCGTGTCACGTGGTGATGGTGTTCGATGAGTTTCAGCGGATCCTGGAATACTCCAGCGATCGCGTCGAGCGAACGCTACGCAGCGTCATCCAGAACCAGCGCAATGTTTCCTACATCTTCCTGGGAAGTCGCAAGCACCTGATCCAGCGGATGGTTCTTGATTCATCAAGTCCATTGTACCGTGCCGGCGGGCACTACCCCCTGGGGCCCATTCATGTCGACGCATGGGTCCCGTTCATTCGGGAGCGCTTCGAGCAGTCCGAGCGTGAGATCGGGGAGCCGGCCATCCGATCGATCTGTCAGCTGACGGGCGGACACCCCTTCTATACGCAGCACCTCTGCCACGCCGCCTGGGAGCTGTGCGATCCGGGGGAATCGACGACGGAGGAGAGACTCGAAAAGGCCGTCGATCTGCTCTTGGATCGAGAAGCGTATGCCTACACCGCCTTGTGGGAGACGCTGACGACGGCGCAGCGGCGGACCCTCGTCGGTCTGGCACGCGAGCCGGAGGGCACCCCGATCTACGGCGGCGACTTCGTCCGGACCTATGAGCTGCAGTCGCCTTCCACCGTTCAGAGCGCTGCGCGCGTCCTCCTCGAACGAGATGTGATCGATCGGGAGGACGGATCCTTCTTCCTTCTCGATCGGTTCTTCCGGTTGTGGATCCGCCGCATGTCTCTCCCCACCTAGCTCGATTCCGAGAGCATCCCGTGCTCTCCGTAGGCGCAGCCCACATCCACGTTCCAGAGGCCACTCACCGGACTAGGGGCAACCGCGGGGTCTGATCTTTATTCTTTGGGTTTCGGACGGAACTCGGCGTCTGGCTCGCCAGATCATCCCTGAGATCCGATGCACCCGGATCGCGTTCCCCCTCACCTCAGCCTTCCCAAGGAAGCGCAACAGGGGAGGCAATACCTCATCGCCAAAGGGGGAAGAGGCGGGGATCGATCGGAGGGCAAAGGCTGCTGTCGTCCCCCGGGAGAACCGCCGGGGGCAACGTGTGCCGGGAGTACCCGATCGGGCTATCCTTGTGTCGGAGGCTGGATGATGAGGATCCCCGAGACTGACGGTGCGTTGCTCGCCGAGTGCTCTGTAGAGACGTTCCGTTCGAGCGGGCCGGGCGGGCAGAACGTGAACCGGCGGGAAACGGCGGTGCGGGTCCGCCACCTGCCGACCGGGATCGTCGTCACCTGCCAGGACGAGCGGAGCCAACGCCGCAACAAGCGGATCGCACTGGCCCGGCTGCGTGAACGGCTGGAGGAGCTGAACCGCCCGGTCGTCGAGCGGGTTCCAACGACCGTCCCGCGCCGCGTCCGTCGCCGAATCCTAGAAGCCAAGCGCCGCCAGGCCCGCAAGAAGGCGTCGCGCAAGCGGCCGGAGATCGACGACTAGTACCTACTTGCATAAGTTCGCGTACTCTTTCTTGAGTGGCGCCGGGTGAACGACTTGCTTTGTCCACTCGAACGGGGCTGCGTCCTGATTGTAGGCTTCCAGGAATCGGTTGATCGCTTCACG